>ERZ1027188.680-NODE-680-length-12757-cov-4.705165_pt1 | contig 12757 bp, 9 predicted proteins | sample MGYA00519273_ERZ1027188 | MGnify/ENA primary metagenome ERZ1027188 (study PRJEB26926, sample SAMN06164623) | human gut metagenome | biome: ENVO:00009003; feature: ENVO:2100002; material: ENVO:00002003 | host: Homo sapiens | place: USA | collected 2012 ... | reverse complement strand
AGAGACAGGAGGACTCTGCTTCGGAGGAAGCCGTGCTGCCGGCGCTGCTTTCGGAATCGTTGCTTCTGGCACCGCCGTTACTTTCGCACGCCGCAAGAGAGAGAACGAGCAGTGCAGAAAGCAGGAAAGACATGAATTTCTTCATTTAAATTACTTCTTCTGCTTTTGAGAAACACTGCGAAACATGCGGGAATTTCTCAGAAAACGGTGAAATTTATATCTACAACATTATATATATAATGTCAATAGCTTGGAGCGCATTTTTTTGAAAAAATCGACGGAAAAAGCCACGCAGAAGAATTTTGCACAGGGCTTGCGTATAAGACAAAAACAAGATAAAATAATATTTAGTATACACAGAAAAGACAGGGGGTGCGGCATGAAAGAAAAAATTCAGCTGTTAGCGGCGGCGCTGGCGCTTATTTTGCTGCTTTGCGGCTGTGCGGCGCGGGGCACGACATCAAACGACGTCAAGCCGGCGGCGGGCGATGTCACGGACAGCAACGCCGCGCCCTACAAGGTCCCCGCTTTTCGGGATTCCGTCTTCAACGAAGATGAAGCGACCGCGTTCGGCAGCGGAGAGATTGACCTTTCCCAGCTTGAAGGCGGCATCATCGGCGTAAAAGCGCAGAGCGATACGCGATTAAAAATGCAGATTGTCTGCGGCGAGGATAAATATAACTATGACTTGCCGAACGACGGCACTGCGACATTTTTCCCGCTCAATATGGGAAACGGCACATACACGTTCCGCCTGATGGAGCAGGTGGGCGACAGCAAATACGCATGCATCGGGAGCGAAGACCGCGACGTGACGCTGAAAGATGAATTTCAGCCGTACCTGCGCCCGAACCAGATGGTGAATTACAACAAAAGCTCCGATTGCATCAAAAAGGTGAAAGAGCTGGCCGCAAGCTGCACCACCGATGCGGACATTGCTGCCGCCGTGTATGACTACATGGTGAAGAATATCCAATACGATACGGAAAAAGCGGCGACCGTGCAGAACGGATACCTGCCCTCCCCGGATGAGACCTTAAAGACCGGCAAGGGTATATGCTTTGATTATGCAAGCCTTGCCGCCGCCATGCTGCGCAGCGAGGGCATTCCGTGCAAGCTCATCACGGGTTATGTGGGTGAGGAGACCTGCCACGCGTGGAACAGCTTTTATGTGGAGAGCGAGGGGTGGATCACCGTGGAGATCCGCGCAAAAGCGGATGAGTGGCAGCGGGTGGACATCACCTTTGCCGCAGGCGGCATGCCTGCCGGGGAGATTCAAAACGATTCGGAATACACAACGCGGTTCACTTATTAAAGGAAAAGCGAAAGGACGAGGAACATGGCAGAAAAATTTTTGACTCAGGAACAGCTCAGCGTATTTTGCAGCAGTCTTGCAATGCTGCTGCGCTCCGGCGCGTCGCTTTCGGAGGTTTCTTCCCTGTTTGAGGAAGACGGCATGGACACCGCCTTGCGGCAGGCTTCTACCGAGATCAGCCTTTCGGTTGCGGCGGGCGAGACGTTTTCGGCAGCGGCGGAAAAGACCGGCGTTTTCCCGGAATACGCCTTGAGCGTTTTTAGCACGGCAGAGCTTTCCGGCCGATTGGACGAAGCACTTGACCGCCTTGCAGACCACTATGACCGTCAAAGCGCGCTATACGACCGTTTGCGCAGCACCCTTACATACCCGGCCGTTTTGATGCTGATGATGTGCGGCGTGCTGGCGGTGCTCGTTTTTGTCGTGCTGCCCATGTTTGAGCGCGTGTACGACAATTTAACGGGCAGCCTGCTTTCATCTTCCTATGCCTATGTGCTCGCGGCGACGCTCATCGGGCGCATCAGCTTGGTGTTTGCGGGGCTTTTGGGCATCGTTTTGCTCGTTTTGGCGTTTGGTATACGCTCCGATAAAGGTCGGGAAAAGCTCAGAAATACAATGGAAACGAGCCGCTTCACGCGCAAAGCTGCGTGGCTTTTGGCGGTCTCCGAGGTGATGGACACGCTCTCCGCCTTGCTTGCGAGCGGTACGGATGAAGACAGTGCGCTTGCGCTGTGCATCGAGCAGACGCGCCACAAAAAGCTGCACGAAGCGCTTGAAAAATGCCGTGAAGAAACACAGATGGGCGTCGGCATTGCGACGGCGTTTGCGCACCAAAAGATATTGCCTGCCATGTACGGCAAAATGCTGCTTGGCGGTGCGCAGAGCGGCGAGCTCGTGCAGGTGACGGAAAACCTCGCGCGCCGCACGGCGCAGGAGGCGGAAAACGGGCTGTACAGCGTCATCGACCGCACGGAGCCGATTTTGATCGGATTTCTCACCGCGTCTGTCGGTTTGACGCTTTTAAGCGTCATGCTGCCCTTGCTCGGCATTTTGAGCGCAATCTGAGGGAAAAGTTATAGTGGGAAGCGAATTCCTACACTTTGACGTATGACCTCGACGGTGGCGAGTGGGAAAACGATACGACCTACACGTACCCGAAGAAGTATAACGAAGAAGTTGAGGTAAAAGCAGTTCCGACAAAGACAGGTTATACCTTCGCAGGTTGGACGAGCGCAGAAGTAAAAGTAGTAAACGGCAAGTTCACGATGCCGGCTAAGGACGTTGTGCTGAAGGCTGTTTGGGAAGCAAATCCCACGCCGACCCCGATTCCGTCGGAAGAGCCGACCCCCACTCCGGCTCCGACAGAAGAGCCTACACCTACACCGGCTCCGACAGAAGAGTCTACACCTACACCGGCTCCAAATCCGAACCCGAACCCGGCAACACCTACTCCGGCGCCGGTAGCTCCGGTCGTTCCGGCTACGGTTGCAACACCCACCCCGACACCGACTGCCACACCTTCCACAGCGCCGAGCGATAACGGCGGAAAAGGCGATGGAAATAATGACGGCGAAATAGGCGAAACGATCAACGATAACGAAACACCGCTTGCAAACGGTGAAGACATCGCAGATAACGCAACGCCGCTCGCAGGTCTCGGCACGGGCGCTTGGGCACTCATCAACCTGATCCTCACCATCGTGACGACCCTCCTTTCCATCCTCCTTCTCATCGGCTATATCGGCAAGAAAAAGAAGGCGTTGGAAGACGAAGACGGCAACGTGGTTCTCGATGAGAACGGCAAAGAGGTTATGGAGTACGAAAAGAACAAGAAGGGCCTTTGGAGACTCATCAGCATCATCCCGGCTCTGATTGCCATCATCGTCTTCATCTTCACCGAAGACATGACCCTGCCGATGATCTTCGTCGACAAGTGGACAATCCTCCATGTTGTAATCGCGCTGGTACAGGTCGTTGTTATGGTCCTCTGCAAAAAGAAGAAGGACGAAAACGACGAAGACGAGAACGCAGCAAACGCGTGATGGAACAAAAGCATAAGGCGTAAGCCAAAGTAAGACGGGGTGTCCCCCAAAAAGGGACATCCCGTTTCTTATGCGCGTTGTGTTTTCCACAGAGTTTTTCTGTATTGTGGAAGGATCAGCTGCACGTGCATAGACCGCACGGTAGGCTTTGCGCAAAAGAATACCGCACAAGGTGAGTTTACCCTGTGCGGTATCTCTTTTTATAGCGGTTTAGTTTTCAAATTTCGCATCTGCAAGGTACAGATAACCGACGGCACGCAGCGAGGCAAACGCGCCCTCCACTTCAATGCGAACGGTGGAAGCGCCGGAAATACTCAGGCTCAGCGCGCTTGCGGGGCTGTTCACCGTGAGCGAGGAAACTTCATACTGCAAATTGCCGTCCACATAAATGCGAACCGTGCCGATAAAATCGTCGGAGGTATCGCCCTCCACGACCCATGTTCCCGTCAGGCGCTTATATTGTCCGTTCGGGGCGTATTCGGTGTAGACGGTTTTTGCGATGACAGGGTACAGCGAGAAGTTAAGGCCGTTGCTGTACGCATTGCCGTTTACGTCATAGGCTGTCCAGTTCTGGCTGCAATCTTCGCCGCCGCTTGGAGAAAGATCTGTCAGCGAAACGGGGTAAAGCGCCCTGTATTCTTCGATTTTTGCCGCAATGTCACTGTCGCCGGAGAGGATGTCGTCGGCGTTTTGCAGCGTTTCCACCGCGTCATAATAGCGGCTTTCACCGGCCTGCTTTGCGGCAGCATCGAGAATTTTTTGCTTATACTGGTTTTTGTAGGTGGCAATCTGCGCGTCGATGCGCTTGTCGCTGCGTGTGGCGTCCTGCAGCACGTTAACAGCGCCGGGCAGGTCGCCGTCATCCGCGAGCGTTTTGGCGGTGCTGAGCAGCGTTTCCACGTAGTTGTTGAGCTCTGCGTCCTTAATCTCTTCCAGCTTAGCCTGGATGTCTTCATCATCGCCGAGGATATCGGCGCTGTTCATCAAAATGGCTTCGGCACCGAGGAAATCTTTCTCGTCCGCGCGGTTCTGCGCATCGTTTAACACTTTTTCTTTGTACGCGGTGCGGATGTTTTGAATTTGCGTCTGCGCGTCGTCGTGGTTCACATCGGCGTGAATGACCTTCTGATATTCCGTAATGGCGCGGCCGTCTTCGCCCTGTGCCTGCAGGCTTTTGCCGTTTTTGTAGGCCTCTTTGGAGTCTTTCAGCGATTGAATGCCGTCGAGCTGATCGTCGAGACCGATGTTCGGGAACAGCTTTTGCAGGCGGTCGAGCAGTTCATAGGAGCTGTCGTAGTCCGCTTCGCTTTTATTGTATCGGTCGATGACCGTCTGGGCATATTCCTGCATTTGGTCGGAGACCGAAGCGAGTTCGTCCTTTGAAAGCGTGGGAAGTACCTGCGCCGCAGCGGAATAATCGTAAGCGTCAAGCGCACGGGTGAGCTTTTGCATGGGTGCATTGTACCACCAGAAAATGCCGCCGATTGTAGCGCCGATGGCGATGAGAATGGGCAGCACGATGAAAAGCCATTTAAAAGAACGCTTCTTCTTCGGCTTTTCGTCGTATTCCTCGTAGTCGTAGCCGTCGTTATACGTATATTCTATGGGTTGCACGCGCGGCTCCGGCCCTGAAATTTCCTCCGGGGTGGGGGAAACGGTGAATGTGCCCTCGTGCTCCATGCCTTCGGGTTTGTCGCCGAGCGCATCGCCGGAGGAAATATCCTCCGTGAAGTCCGTCGGGGAATGGTTGTAAATATCTTCACTGTCCGGACTGTTTGAAGGGGTATCTTCAGCTTCGGGTGTCGGTTCCGCTTCGGAGAGGCTCTCTGTCGAATTTGAGGAGATGTCTTCCACGGCAGGCTCCGTGGGCGTTTCCGATGCGGGGGCAGATTCCGACTCCGGTTCGCTTACGGGTTGTGCAGTGGCTTCCGGCAGGCGCACAACGGGGTTGCCGCAGAGCGTGCATTTTTTTGCGCCCTCCGGCAAGGTGGCGCCGCAGTATATACAAAACATAAGTGACCTCCTAATGTTTGTGGTCCCGCAGGGAAAATTTGCGGTGTTTTCCATAGCATACAATATTCCGGGAAATCTGTCAAATGTTTAGAAAAAATGTGGGAGATAAAGCAAAGAGAGGGAACGAAGCGTTCCCTCTCTTATCCCCAAAAGTGCCGCTAATCGGCTATTTTAGTCTCCCAAATATGTTTCTGTTCCGGCGAAACGGTCTTCAGCGCGGCGAGCGAATACGGTATCCCCAGCGCGTCCCATTTCGTTTTGCCGATGTCATGGTATGCCATGATCTCGGCCTTTTCAATACAGGTATATTGATGCTTGAGCGCACAAATCGCCTCAAAGTGCGCGTCCGTGTCGTTCACGCCCGGAATGACCGGGCAGCGCAACCACACATGCGCATGCGCGTCCTCAAGGGCTGCCAGGGACTCGAGGATCGGCGCAAGCGGCGCGCCTGCCCATTTTTTGAGGGCATCGGGGTCGCTGTGCTTAAAATCGAACAGAAAAAGATCGGTGAGCGGTATCAGTTCTTTTAAATGTGCGGCAGAGATCAAACCGTTTGTCTCCAGCGCGGTGTGGTACCCTTTTTCGTGGCAGGCTGTAAGCAGCTTTTTCAGGAGTTCAAAGTGCAAAGAAGCCTCGCCGCCCGAAAAGGTGACGCCGCCTTTTGACGAGCGGTAATATTTTGCGTCCTTGTCGATCTGCTTCATCACGGCTTCTTCTTCCGTGATGCGCCCCGCGTCGATATCCGCGGCATAGAGCGGCCCAAGGTAATCGTCCATGCGGCTGTAATTCATAATGTCGCTGCTGACAGCGTAGATCCACATCAGCTGCACGCCCTCAAGGAACGTCTTCGGTGTGCTGTGCTGAATGTTTAAAAGTGCTTCGGCAAGCTTTGTAAAGCGCGTTTTGGCTTCTTCGGTCTCTGCTTTTTCGGCAAGCTCCAATGCCTGTTCGCGGTAACGCTCGCATGCGCCGCGCAGGCTTTCAATCCACAGCTTTAAAGCCGTGTAGAACGCAGACGCGCCGTTCACTTCCGCCGCACGGTCGATCTCCTGATTGAGCCCGTCAAAGCCGAGGCGGATGAGCTTTTCAAAATCGAGGTTTGTACCTGCCACGCGGCAGTCACAGTTGCCCACGCCCGCACCGGCAAAAGCTTTCGGCGGCACGTAGCCGTAGCGCTTCGAAAATTCCAATTTAACCTTGCGCGCGGTGTTTTCCTCGTGCCAATAGGCCTGCACAGCCTGCAAAGCGTAGTCCTCCGCAGCGGTGATCTCACCGTTTTGCTTACAAGCCATGTATGCGTTCAAAAATTCATGCTCGTTAAAGTAATACGTGTAAATGCCGCCGACCTGCGAGGAAAAGCCCACAAAGTCGTGCTCATAGCGGCCCGCGATGCCGTCGTTTTCATCCATCGGCACTAAGATATGACGAAGCTGAAGAAAATCTGCACACCGGTGAGGGTGCGCGCGTTCTGCACCAGTGCGGCGTTCCGGCGACGTATAAAATTCACACGCATGGTTTTTACGAGTTGTTTCTCGTTTCGCACGGCGGGGCTATCCACGCCGTGAATGGACGCTCGCAGCTGCTTTCCGAGGGCTCGTTCGTTTTGATGCGCCCGAGGGATGTGCACCGCTATGATTTTTTCAACAACGCGGATTTCGAACTGCTCGATATTGGTATTCCGCGCACGGTATTTGAGCGCTTGTGCGATTATTTGCAGCTTGACCGCGCCATATTTGATACGCCGGAGCTGCCGTTACATTGTGTGCTTTCCGGCCACACTTTAACGGATGTGCAGGAAAAGCTTTTGAACACGAACCGCTTTGCCGATAACGAAACGGCGTTCCGCTACATCGGCATGACGCCGACGGAGTACATCAACGGCAAGCGATTGTCTTTGGCGGCGCAGCTGCTTTTGCAGGGGGACATGCCCGTCATTGAAATCTGCGGTGCATGCGGCTTTAACAGCTTAAGCCGGTTTTACCGCTTATTTACGGAGCGCTACGGCTGTGCACCGAAGGCGTTCCGCACGCAGTTTGCGCATGCGCAGTCCGGGCAAGGTTCGCCTATATCTTTATCATAATCGTTTTGCCGTTTGATTTCCTCAAACGCATTGACTAAAACTTCCACTATATTGATATTCAAAAAATACCGCACAAAGTGCAAAACGCAGCTTTGTGCGGTATGGCAGAAAATAAAAAATGCAGCTCTCTCGAATAGAGAAGGCTGCATTTTTGTGCGTTAACCTACCGGCTGTTCCTCATCCGTAAACTGGCTGCGGTACAGCTCGGCGTAGAAGCCGTTTTTCGCAAGCAGAGATTCGTGGTCGCCCTGCTCTACGATGTTGCCGTCGCGCATGACGAGGATAACATCAGATTCCTTGATGGTCGACAAGCGGTGTGCGACGACGAACGAGGTGCGTCCGCGCATCAGCTTTAAAAACGCGCGCTGAATGCGCAGCTCGGTACGTGTATCGATGGAAGATGTCGCTTCGTCCAGAATCAGCATAGGAGGCAGCGTCAGCATGATGCGCGAGATGCACAAAAGCTGTTTCTGTCCGGCGGAAAGGCTGCCGCCGTCTTCGCCAATCTGCGTATAGTAGCCGTTCGGCAGCTGCTCAATAAAACTATGTGCGTGCGCGGCTTTTGCGGCGGCGATAACGTCTTCTTCGGAAGCGTCCGGGCGGCCCATGCGGATGTTATCGAGCACAGTGCCGGTTTTCAGCCATGTTTCCTGCAGGACCATGCCGAAGTTACGGCGCAGTGCGCGGCGCGGGATAGTCAGCGTATTCGTGCCGTCCACGCTGATGCTGCCGCTGTCCGGGTCGTAGAAGCGCATGAGAAGATTGATCATCGTCGTTTTGCCGCAGCCCGTCGGGCCTACAATGGCGACGCGGCAGCCTGCCGGTACATCCAAGCTGAAATTGCGGATGAGCGGGCGGTCTTTTGTATAGGAGAAGCAAACGTTATCGAACGTGACCTGTCCCTTTGCGGTCTCGCTGTGCTCCGGCAGCAGTTCGGGGTTGGCAGACATTTCTTCGCTGTCGAGGAATTCAAGCAAGCGGTCTGCGCAGGCGAGCGCGTTCTGAAGCTCGGTGATAACGCCGGAAATCTCGTTAAACGGCTTCGTGTACTGGTTTGCGTAGCTCAAAAAGCAGGAGAGCATACCAATGGTGAAGCCCTGTCCGTTCACGGCCAGCAAAGCGCCGATGAGCGCGACCGCCGCGTACACAACGGAGTTTACAAAGCGCGTGGCGGGGTTTGTGATGGAGGAGAAGAATGTCGCCTTTAATGTGTGGCGGCGCAGCTCTTCGTTGATGGTGTCGAATTTCTCCATGTTCTCGTCTTCGTGTCCGTATGCGCGCACGACCTTTTGGTTCGTGATCATCTCATTGATGAATGCCGTCTGGCGGCCGCGTGTTTCGGACTGTAAGCGGAACATGGCGAACGTTTTCTTTGCGATGAAGCGCGCCACCAAAATGGAAAGCGGCGTGACAAGCACCACGACAAGCGTTGTCCAAACGTTGACGGAAAGCATGAAGCCGATGGTGCCGATGATCGTCACAACGCCGGTAAACAGCTGTGAGAAGCCCATCAAAAGGCCGTCTGCAAACTGGTCAACATCGGCAATGATGCGGGAAACGATGTCGCCGGTTTCGTGTGCGTCGAGGTAAGAAAACGGCAGACGGTGAATTTTTTTAAAGGCTGCCTCGCGCATATCGCGGATGGTGTTGTACGTGACCTTGTTGCCGCAGACATTCATCAGCCACTGGGCGAGCGCCGCGCAGCCGATGAGCACCGCGCAGGTGAAGAGCTTCGGCAGGATAACGGCAAAGTTGACCTGTTCCTTGCCGATGATGGCGTCGATGGCGTCGCCGACGAGCACCGGGATGTACAGCGAGCACAGCACGCTGACTACGGCAAGTGCAAGCAGCAAAATGATGGTCGGCAGATACGGACGGATTTGCAAAAGAACACGTTTAATGGTGCTGTTTTTGTTATTTATCTTGCTCATTTCGCAGCTGCCTCCTTTCCGCCAAACTGAGAGTCATAGATCTCGCGGTACACGGAGCAGTTCTCAAGGAGCGCATCGTGTGTGCCGCAGCCGACAAGCGCGCCGTTGTCTAAGACGAGAATCTTATCCGCGTGCCGCAGCGAAGATGTGCGCTGCGAGACGATGAACACAGTCGGCTTATTCGGCAGTGCGGAAAGCGCGCCGCGCAGTGCCTTTTCGGTCACATAGTCGAGCGCGGAAGCGGAGTCGTCCAGAATGAGAATCTCGGGGTTACCTACAAGTGCGCGGGCAATGGAAAGGCGCTGGCGCTGTCCGCCCGAAAGGTTGCGGCCTTCGGCGGTAATCTTCATATCGAGCCCGCCCTTACTCTGTACGAAATCTGCGGCCTGCGCAGCCTTTACGGCTGCCTGCATCTCTTCGTCGTTGGCATTTTTATTGCCCCAAAGCAGGTTTTCGCGCAGCGTGCCGCGAAACAAGACCGCGCGCTGCAATACAACGTGCACCTTTTCGCGCAGTTCTTCAAGCGAATAGGAATTCACGTTGCGGCCGTCCACGCGGATGGTGCCGGAGGACGCATCATAGAAGCGGGGAATAAGTCCCACAAGCGTCGTTTTTCCGCTGCCCGTGCCGCCGATAACGCCGATGATCTCGCCCGGCTCGGCGGTGAAGCTGATGTTTTCGAGCGCGTCCTTCGCGCCTTCGTTATAGTGCATGGAAACGTGGTCGAACTCGACGGCGTGGGTATTGTAGATTTTCTTGTCGTCGGAATAAACGGTGTTTGTGTCGAGCTCGAGCACGTCGCGGATACGTGCGGCGCTTGCAAAGGACTTTGTTACGGTGATGATGAGGTTTGCAAGTTTGATGAGCTCAACTAAAATCTGGCTCATGTAGTTATACAGCGCCACGACCTGACCCTGCGTCAAAATGCCGGTGTTGACCTGAACAGCGCCGTAATGGATGAGCAGAATGATGCCGACGTTAATCAGGATAAACGTAACCGGGTTCAAAAGTGCGGAGATACGGCCCGTGGATTTCTGGAGCTTGGAGAGCAGCGAATTTTGGCCGGTAAATTTTTCTGTTTCGGTGTCTTCACCGCAGAACGCGCGTATGACACGTGCGCCGTTCAGATTTTCACGCGTGGTGTTCAAAACGGAATCCAGCTGGTTTTGAATAGCCTTGTAGCGCTTGATGGTCAGCAGCATGATGCCGAACACCACAATGGAGAGCAGAGCGACCACAATGAGGAACAGCAGCGCGCTGCCGGGATCAATGGTGAACGCCATAACGCATGCGCCGAACACAATGAACGGCGAGCGCATAAACAGGCGCAGTACAAGGTTCACACCGTTCTGCACCTGATTTACGTCATTTGTGATGCGTGTCAGCAGCGTGGAAGTGCCCACACGGTCCAAAAGGGAGAAGGAGAGTTCGTTGATTTTTTGGAACAAGCTGTGACGCAGCCCGGTGGCAAAGCCCACGGCAGCCTTTGCGGCAAAATACTGCGCCGTGATGGCACTGACCATGCCGACCACACCGAACCCGACCAGAAGCAGACAGCGGGAGATGATGAAGCCGGTGTCGCCGGTCTGAATGCCCACGTCGATGATCTGCGCGATTACGAGCGGGACAATCAGCTCAAAGGTGGCTTCGAGCAGCTTGAAAAGAGGCGCTAAAAACGACTCTTTCTTGTAGTCTTTCATGTAAACGAGGAGCTTTCGCATGGCGTTCGTCCTTTCCGAACAGTTTAAACGGCATAGTTTTCCATACAATTCCGTTTTTGTCAGTAATTTTCATTATACCGCCTATTATAGTGTAAGTCAAATCGAAACATACCCTGCTACGGAGCGCAGCAGGGTATGTTCTATTAGAATTATTTATTCACAGGAAAGCTCTACCGGGTCTGTAAAGTGTTCGTTGTTGTAGATGTCGCGCAGGGTGTATTGGATCACCGTGCGGTATTCGCCGATTTCCTCATAGGTGACGACGGGTTCACTTGTGTATGTTACCGGATCGCCGAGCGTGTAGTCCCGGTCGTAGTTGAAATCGTAATCATAATACGAACAGGTGTACTGAATCTGATCCGTCTCCGTAAAGCTGTGCAGACCCTTTGCCGCTACCGTAGGCTCTTCGGTCTTTAAGCGGTAGCCCGCAACAAAGCCGCTGTCATGGTCGCTGTCCCAGCGCAGAACGATCTCAATATCGGTGCTGCCGTTCAGTTCGGCCGGCACATAACCCGTTGTGTACCAATAATCGTCCGTCTGTTCCTCGGTTTCGGCGTAGAACGGCACAATCACGCCGTCAATCGAGATCCATGTATAGTCAAAATCGACTTTCAGGTCGCCGTCGTTGTCAAACTCGTACACGTTGTCATTGCCAAGGTCAATGTATCCCTCGCCGTCGTCGAGGTAAACGGTCATATCAATGTACGTGATGAGGTTCCATGATTCATCGGAAAGAGAGAGTGCATAATAGTCGCCCTTGTCGATGAGTTCAAAATCGTTGTCGTTTATTGTGATGACGTTTTCGCCGCCAACCTCGGAGGAATCGAACCAATCGTAGTAGGAGTAAAAATCGATATCACTCTGCGAAAGCGACTGCCCGGAGAGCATCGTGTTCATGAATTTATCGTAGAATTCAAAATACGATTCCGGGAAGCCGACACAGGTCATTTCAAAGCGTGTATCGCCGTAATAATCAGGCCACAGGCACGGAAAATAGACCGCAATGCCCGCGGCGGACTTTTCATAGGTGACGTTATACACCACCATATTCTGAACGGCGGCCTGCACATCGTCCTCGGTGCCGAGGGAAAGGCTCTGTTTTGTCAGCGTGGCGAGGTCGGAAAGATCGACCTGGTCGTATTCGTTGTCGCCGAATTCCCGCACGTTGCTGCGCACCTGCGAAAACGCACCGTAGCTGCCGCTTTGCAGTGCGGTGTAGGCGCTTTCCCAGTAGCTTTCCAACGCGGCGTATAATTCCGGCACATAGCGCAGGTCTAAAACGGAAAGCGTCGGCATGTCGGCGAAAATATAGGCCTCAAGGAAATCGTCCGCCAGCTTTTTGCCGAGCTCCGCCGTGGGTACGGCGGGGTCTTCCGCCAGCATCGTAAGCCAGTTTTTGTACGCCCAGCCTTCGCCGGGCTCGGATTCTTCGGAGGCGATGAGGTAATCCGCATACGGATCCAAGGCGTAGGCCACCTCTGCCGTCGCCATCAGGCAGGCGTCAAAGCCGATGAAATCGAACTGCACGCCGCCGTTATACAGTGCTGTGGAGAGCGACGAGAGCGTCAAAGAGGTGTCTTCGTACAGCTCGTCGTAGCCGAAGCCTGTCATGGTGCCGCCGCCGTGATCCCACAAAATGCTGTCTCTTATACACA
>ERZ1027188.673-NODE-673-length-12866-cov-7.019514_pt1 | contig 12866 bp, 9 predicted proteins | sample MGYA00519273_ERZ1027188 | MGnify/ENA primary metagenome ERZ1027188 (study PRJEB26926, sample SAMN06164623) | human gut metagenome | biome: ENVO:00009003; feature: ENVO:2100002; material: ENVO:00002003 | host: Homo sapiens | place: USA | collected 2012 ... | reverse complement strand
TGTATAAGAGACAGGGCAAGGCCGATGCCGGTGTTGCCGGAGGTGGGCTCGATGATGACGCTGCCGGGCTTCAGAAGCCCCCGCGCCTCAGCGTCGTCGATCATGGCCAGCGCCACCCGATCCTTTACGCTGCCGCCGGGGTTGAAATACTCCAGCTTGGCGAGGACGCGGGCGTTCAGGCCGAATTTCTTTTCAATATGGGTCAGCTCCAGCAGCGGCGTCCGGCCGATGAGCTGGTCAGCAGATGTATAGATGTGGGACATACAGATCCTCCTTTTCGGTATCGCGTTACGTTGCTTTTATCGTATGGCGCACCCGTGTGCGGGACAGCTGCTGCCTCCGCAACATCGAAAGTCCATATGGTCTGCGCGGCGCTGTGCTCCCATGGCACGCCCTCCTTTTGACAATTTACTACCCGTTTGGTAGGTTTAATACGTTATAGCACCGGCGGCGGGATTTGTCAACAAAAAATTCGGCGGCTGCGGCTCACGCACCACCGGCGCTGCCCGGCATAGAATGGGAACGGAGAGGGATTCTCCATATTTTTTGTGACAGGAGGTCACAGGTCTTATGAGTATACATCTCCGTCATGCTGCCGCCTGCTATCAGGCCCCCGACGGGGAGGTGGAGGCGGTACGCGACGTATCCTTTGACGTAGCGCAGGGGGAGTTTGTCAGCTTGGTGGGGCCGTCCGGCTGCGGAAAATCCACGCTGCTGGGCGCCATCGCCGGGCTGGAGACGCTGTCCGGCGGCATCGTCGAGGTGGCGGGCGTACCTGTAACGGGGCCGTCCCGCCGGGTGGGGTTCATGCCCCAGCGGGATCAGCTGTTTGAGTGGAAAAGCATCTGGGACAACGTGACGCTGGGTCTGGCGGTGCAGCGGGAGAGAGGGAGCGCCGCCTACGGCCATGTGGCGGAGCTGCTGGCGCGCTACGAGTTGGCGGGCTTTGCCAAAAAGCGCCCCTGCCAGCTGTCCGGCGGTATGCGGCAGCGCTGCGCGCTGATCCGCACGCTGGCCACCGATCCGGAGATCCTGCTGCTGGATGAGCCCTTTTCCGCGCTGGACTACCAGACCCGCCTTGCAGTGTCGGCGGATATCTGGCGCATCATCCGGCGGGAGGGCAAGACCGCCCTGCTGGTGACCCACGACATCGCGGAGGCGGTGAGTATGTCCGATCGGGTGGTGGTGCTGTCCGCCCGTCCCGCCGTGGTGAAAACGGTGCTGGATATGGGGCCGCTGCGGGGACTGCCGCCGCTGGAGCGGCGGAACACGCCGGAATTCCACCGGTATTTCGATCTGATATGGAAGGAGCTGGATGTGCATGGCTGATACCCCGCTGTCCCCGCGCCGGCTGGCGTATCTGGCCGGCGTCCGGCGACAGAAGCGCCGCATCCGCATCTGGCAGATCGCGCTGCTGGCCGGGCTGTTCGGCTTCTGGGAGCTGAGCTGCCGCGCCGGATGGTCCGACGGGTTTCTGGTCAGCTGTCCCAGCCGCATGGCGGCCACGTTCTGGTCGCTGTGCCGCGCCGGACAGCTATGGCACCACATCGGTGTGTCCTGTCTGGAGACGGTGGCGGGCTTCACCGTCGGTACGCTGCTGGGTACGGCGGTGGCGGTGCTGATGTGGTGGTCGGATACGACGGCGCGCATCCTCGACCCCTATCTGGTGGTACTGAACGCCCTGCCGAAAACGGCGCTGGGGCCTATCTTCATCGTCTGGATGGGCGCGGGCACGGGAGCCATCGTCACCATGACGCTGGCCATTTCGCTGATCGTGACGATCCTGAATATGTACACGGGCTTCCGCGCCACCGACCCGGAAAAGGTGCGCCTGATGCGCACACTGGGAGCCACGCGGCGTCAGATCCTGTGGATGCTGGTGTTTCCCGCCAACTGTCCCACCCTGTTCTCCACACTAAAGGTGAATGTGGGCCTTTCGTGGGTGGGCGTCATCATGGGCGAGTTTCTTGTCTCGCGTGCCGGTCTGGGCTATCTCATCGTCTACGGCTCGCAGGTGTTCAACATGGATCTGGTGATGACCAGCGTGCTGACCCTGGCGGCTGCGGCGGTGCTGATGTACCTGCTGGTGCTGCGGGGAGAAAAATTTTTGAATCATTATTGGGGGGTACGAGTATGAAGAAGCTGCTGACATTTTTCTGCCTCGCCGCCCTGCTGCTGCCGGTGCTGCTCACCGGCTGCGGCAGCGGCGGAGAACAGGCCGCGTCCGTCACCGTCCGGCTCAACGAGGTGACCCACTCCGTATTCTATGCGCCGCAGTATGTGGCCATGAAGCAGGGGTTCTTTGCCGACGAGGGGCTGGAGGTGGAGCTGACCAACGGCGGCGGCGCGGATAAGGTCATGACCGCCGTGGTGTCCGGCAGCGCCGATATCGGCCTGGCGGGGCCGGAGAGCTGCATCTACATTTACAACCAGGGCAAGGACGATCACCCGGTGATCTTCGCCCAGCTCACCAAGCGGGACGGCTCATTTCTGGTGGGACGCGCCGGCGGCAGCTTCTCGTGGGACGATCTGCGGGGCTGTACGGTCATCGGCGGCCGCAAGGGCGGCGTGCCGGAGATGACGCTGGAGTATGTGATGAAGCAGAACGGCGTCGTTCCGCAGGTGGACACGGTGGTGGACACCTCCGTGCAGTTCAACATGATGGCCGGCGCCTTCACCGGCGGGCAGGGGGACTATGTGACGCTGTTTGAGCCCACCGCCACCGAGGTGGAACGGGCCGGACACGGCTATGTCCTCTGTTCCATCGGGGAGGAATCCGGCGAGATCCCCTACACCGCCTATTTTGCCAGCCGGAGCTATATGGACGCCCATCCCACCGTGGTGCAGGGCTTTACCAACGCCATTGCCCGGGCGCAGCGGTGGATCACCGAGCACACCGACCGGGAGGTGGCGGAGGCCATCTGCGAGCAGTTCCCCGACACGTCCCTCGACGTGCTGGAGGCCGTCACCGCCCGCCACCGGCAGATCGACGCGTGGAACACCGTACCCATGATGCAGCAGTCCGCGCTGGAGCGGCTGGAGACGGTGATGACCGAGGCCGGCGAGCTGCAAAGATCCGACTGGGTGGACTTTGAACAGCTGGTGGACAACAGCTTTGCGGAGGCGGCGGTGGCCGCGCTGGGATAGCTGGCATAAAGGAAGGAGGGACGCGCCCAGCGCGTCCCTCCTTGTGCGTTCAGCGCAGGGCGCTGATGATGCTCTGGTATTTGTTGATGTCCGAGCCGCCGTTCCATGTCATGAAGCCGCCTGTGCAGCCGGTGTCCCGCAGCGCCTTGACCTCCGCGGCGATCTCCGCTGCGCCGTAGGTGTTATACGGCTCCCAAAGGGCGTTGTACGCCTGGATCCATGTGCGTACCGCCGCCGGGGAGACGGTCTCCTTCTGGCGCTCCGCCGCCGATGCGCCGAACATATGCACCGTATCGTAGGGATGCTCCCACGGCTTGTAGTCGCCCTGCGCGCTGTAATGATCGGGGTAGGGCATACCGGAAATGGCGTCCACCGCCGCACTGATGGCGGGCCAGTACTGGCCGCAGGCGGTGACATAGGGGTTGGCGCACTCGCCGAACACGTCGCCGGACAGATAGTACCCCGCGCCGTGGAGCCGCTCCGCCGCGTACAGCAGGAAGCGCTGCACCGCCTGCGCCTTGCTCTCGCCGTAGGTGTTGCGGTAGTCGATGGTGCCGGCCTTCTCGTAGCGGTACGCTCCGTCGGGGAAGCGGATGTAGTCGAACTGGATCTCGTTGAAGCCGAGAGACGCCGCCTCCAGCGCCAGCTCCACCTTGTATTGCCAGACCGTGCGGTTGTAGGCGCTGGGCCAGTACATGGAGCTGATCTTCAGCGGCGTGCCGCCGAGGTCGGAGATGACGTATTCCGGGTGATCCGCCGCCAGATGGGCGTCGTTGAACACGGTGATGCGTCCGATCAGATAATAGCCCGCGTCCTTCAGCTTCTGCACGTTGGCGCGGAAGCCCTCCATGGTGTCCATGGCCGCCGCATCGCCGCCGCCCCAGCTATCGCCCCGTGCAGCGTGGAGCTGGTACAGCGCCTCGTCGTACTGGGCCTGTGCCTCCGGCTCCGTCATGCGGATGTTGGCGTCGGCGATGTAGCCCTCGCCCCGGTCGCAGGAGACCTTCCAGCGCAGCACGTTGCCGTCCTCATCCAGTCCGTCGAAGCCGATGACCGTCAGCGCCATGCCCTTTTCCACGGCGCAGCCGGGGACGGCGCCCGTCTTATCCAGCAGGCTCATGCCCCGCAGGGCGTATACGGTGTCCACCTGCACCGTCCGGGCGGGATCGTCGGTCAGACGCGCCGCGTCCAGCAGCACATAGCCGTCCTCGCCGTTGACGATGCGCACGCGCCCGTCCTCCCGGGGCTGCTCCAGATCTGCGGGCACATAGGCCACCTGACTGCCCCGGACCAGCACGCCCAGCATTTCGCCGCTGTCGGCGTCATACACCGGCGCAGAGGAGGCATCCGATGCCACATAGCCGATGGCGGTCTCGGGTCGGGGCGGCGGCAGCTGCTGCCTGTACAGGTAGACGCCCAGGCAGGCCAGACCTGCCAGACACAGCAGGATGATGACGATCCCAACGGTGCGGCCGGCGCGGCCGGTTCTTTCCTTTGTTGACATAATGAATTCTCCTTGTTCGTTTTGGGCTTGTGCCGGTCATTATACGATATTTTCGGCGATATTTCTACCCAAATGTTGTGGTTTGCTCGACAAAATTTTCGTATTTTTTGTGTTTACTCCGCATTTCTGGTAGACAACGGCAAAAACCGATGGTATACTGTCAATGATTATTGTTATGTAAATCAGCGGGTATTTCCGCACCGCTTTACCAGTATGTGATAAAGGCAGGGTGTATACGATGAAAAGGATGAAACGAGGAACCGCTATTATGTTGGCCGCCGCGCTGGTGCTGAGCCTTCTGGCCACCGCGCTTATGGCTGCCAGTAAAAACTGGACGGGCGCCGGACTGGGCGATCTGAGCCAGTATTACGAGACGGGCAACAGTGCCGACCCCGGCTATATCTCCACGGTCAAGGGTGACAGCGGCGGCACGTCCTACGGCATTTATATGTTCGCCAGCAATGCCGGGACGCCGCTGAGCTTTGTCCAGTGGCTGCAGGAGTTCCAGAAAGGCTCCATCTACCGGGATATGGGCGACACGCTGTACACTGCTTACGCCTACAACCAGAGGGGGGAGTATTCCCCCGGCTACGGCAGCAACTTCAACGCCGTATGGCGCAGCGTGGCGGACGCGCACCGCACCGAGTTTATCGAGGCCCAGCGGGATTACTGGGAGACCCACGCCTATACGGACCTGCTGAACAACCTGAAGGCGGCGGAGCCCTCCTTTGACCTGAAGGACTACTCCGTGGCACTGCGCAACGTGCTGTGGAGCCGCAGTGTGCAGCACGGCGCCGGTGTTCTCCGCGGCGCGAACAGCAGCGATGGCCGCAGCGGTGCCACCGGTGTGGTGCTCCGCGCCTTCAACAAGCTGGGCGGCTTCAAGAATCAGAGCGAGGCGGAGATCATTCAGGCAATCTATGCCGAGTGCAGCCGGCTGGACACCACCCCTGCCAAGAAGCAGATGTCCGGCGATACCGCTGCGAAGTACGGCATTGCCGGCCAGTCCATGGCGTATTTCAGCGGCAACTCCGGCGATGTGCAGGTCAGCGTGTACCGCCGCCTGTCTGTCAATGAGCCGGCGGATGCACTGGTGATGCTGTACGCCAATTCCGCCGCTCCCGTGCCGGAGGGCGCCTACCGCATCTCTCCCCACGGCGACACGGGGCAGGCCATGAAGAAGGACCTTACCGGGCTGACCGCCGTGGCAACCGCCGCCTCCGTTCAGCTTACCCACTATGCCAGCGGCTACTACACCGTGACCATTGACGGCAAGCGGCTGACCGGCGGGAACGGCACGGTGGCATGGGCGGACGCATCCTCCCAAAACGACCAGATGTGGTCGCTGGTGGGCGGCAGCCCGTACTACCTGCAAAACCGCAAGACAAATCAGTATCTGGTGCTGTCCGCCAATGGCGTGACCACCACCGCTAAGCCGGAGGAGGCCACAAAGCTCCAGCTCACCGCCGACGGCAGTACATGGAACACCTACGGGATGTTCTACCCTACCAGTGACACAAAGCTGCTGGCCAAGCAGTCCTCCTACCCTGTCCGAGGGGTGGTCACCAGCAGCCTGCCCATCAGCAGCGTGGTGGTGAAGGTGGCTTCCAGAGACGGCAGCACCGGCTTTACCGCCTCCAGCAGCATCAAGGGTACGACGTATTACTACGATTTATGGAAGCTGGATGACGCCTGCGCGTTCAGCCGCCTCAAGACCGGCGAGTATACGCTGACCATCACGGCTGCCAATGCGGCCGGGACCGTCAAGCTGGCGGAGAGCACCTTCTCTGTGAAGGAGAGCACCACGCCTCTGCCGGATGGACTGGGCGACGAGGAATACGTTGTCTCCTTCCAGGTGGGCGATACGGTGATCGCAAGCCGTATGTATAACCTGACCAACACCTACGGCGAGCTGCCCACGGTGGACAAGGCCGGCTTCCAGGGCTGGTTCCGCGAGGACGGCACCGAGGTTTCACCCAACTCCCCGGTGGCGGCCTCCAACCACACGCTGTACGCCCGGTTCGGCGACCTGCACACCGTCACCTTCCAGGTGGACGGCGAGACGGTCCGCACCTTCAAGCTGGCTAAGGGCGATCTCATCACGGCGCCTCCCAACCCGGTGAAGGCGGCGGACAGCAAGTTTACCTACAGCTTCAAGCAGTGGGCGGATCAGAACGGCAGCGTTTTTGTGGCCGATGCCACCTATGTGGGGACGACGGACATCACCTATACCGCCCTGTTCAGCAGGGCTGCCAAGACCGAGGGCGGCGGTACGACCGCCGATCCCGCCAAGCCCTCCGGCAGACTCCTGACCGGTATCGCGCCGGAAACCTCCGTCAAGAGCCTGAACGACTCGGGGTATACCGTGTATAGCGGCAAGAAGGAGATCACCTCCGGCTATGTGGGCACGGGCATGACCGCCGTCAGCGGCAGCACCAGCCTGACCATCGTGGTCACCGGCGATGTCAACGGCGACGGCCGCATCACCATCACCGACGTGGTCAAGCTGCAAAATTACGCCGCCAATGCCGGCGATCTGGACGAGGCCGCCATGAAGGCCGGTGACCTCAACGGCGACGGCCGCATCACCATCACCGACGTGGTGCAGGCCGCGCAGGTCACGGTGGGCCAGCGCACCATCTGAGGGGGAGGTAGCTCATGAAAAAGAAACTGTTCCATGCCGTCCTGTCGCTGGCAGCGGCGCTGCTCATTGTGGTATCGGCGCTGCCCCGGACGGCCTACGCCGCGGGCGCGTCCCTTTCCGGCAGCAGCAGCGTGCAGCCGGGCAACTCCGTGACGCTGACGCTGTCGGTGGACAGCAAGATCTACGGCCTGACGGCGGATCTCAACTGCGGCGAGGGCTTGACCTTCACCAACTATACATGCTCTGTCAGTGGCTGGAGCATTCTGGTCAACCAGAATCGCTTCAGCGTGTACGGCACCAACAGCGCCAGCGGCGGGGTCATCACCGTGACGCTGAAGGTAGCGTCGGGCGCGCAGGCCGGTGCGGCGTTGTCCGCCAGCTTCAGCAATATCACCGCGTCCGATGGCGAGAAGGATCTGGATCTCGGCACCGCCAGCTGGTCGGGCAGCGTGGGCGCTGCGCCCAGCGACAACTGCTCTCTATCCGCCATCATGTGCGGCAACTTCACCCTGTCCCCGGCCTTTTCTCCCGATACGACGCGCTACACCACCAAGGTTCCTTACAGCGTGTCTAAGCTGAGTCTGGATTATAACCGCGCCGACAAGGGGCAGAAGGTCTCCATCAGCGGCACGGAGCTGGCGGTAGGTGTCAACACCGTGACGCTGAAGGTCATCGCCGCCAACGGCAATACCAGAACCTATGTGATCGAGGCCACCCGGGAGCAGGATCCCAACTATAAGCCGTCCACCGACGCCTCACTGTCGGAGCTGACGGTGGAGGGCGCCGCCCTCAGTCCTGCGTTCAGCAGCACGGTCACGGACTATATCGTGTACGTCCCCTTTGAGACGAAAACCGTGAAGCTGGCCGCCTCCGCCAGTGACAGCAAGGCCCACGGCGTCAGCGGCATCGGTGAGGTGGCGGTGGAGAAAGAGGGCGACAACGCCCTTGTCGTCACCTGCACCGCCGAGGACCGGGTCACCAAAAAGGAGTACACCGTCCACGTCCTTCGGATGCCCCAGTATACCGGCACGGTGCCTACTGTATCCATCCCGGAGCTTACGCCTGTGCCGGAGCCTGAACCGGAGCCGGAGGTTCCCATGCTCCAGATCCCGCTGGACATCAAGCTGCCCCTGCTGGGTGAGGTACGCACCGTTGTCGCCATCGGCGGCGGCGTGGTGCTGGCATTGATCCTGCTATTCCTGCTGGGCCTGCTGATCGGACGCAGCACCGGCGGCGGAGGCGATGACGATGACCCTGACGGCGGAGACGATCCCCGCGACCGCCATGACCGCCGGCGGCATGAACGGGATGACCGCGACCAGCGGCAGGAGGAGCGCCGCACGCCGGAGCGTCCCCGCTCTGTGCCCCGCATCGTACCCCGGGAGAAGGCGCCGGTAAAAAAGACCGCGCCCGCATCCCGCGACTGGAAGGACTTCGATATTCCGCTGGATGACGAGACACCCGCGGCAGCCCCCGCACCCAAGACAGCGCCGCAGGCGGCGTCCGCCCCGAACCTCCCGCTGATGGAGGAGACGGTGGAAAAGACGCTGAAGGAGGCGCCTATGTCCAAGGATGAGGAGAACGTCCGCACCATGTCGCTGGAGGATCTTCTCAAGGACATCCACGATATGTAATTGCATAAAACCCGCCCCCTGCCGCAAGGCAGGGGGCGGATTTTACTGTCATGACGGCGCTGCGGTACACGATACCCCTTGACAAAGCGCCCCTGTCCTCCGTAAAGTAGTGGTATCGTGTAGTGGTATCGTATGGAGACGCCGCGCTTTCCCACGAAACGGCGATCTCACCGTGGAGGTATGGACATGGAGCTTCGCTTTCCCTTGATTCTGGACGGCGCAACCGGTACGGAGCTGCAAAAGCGCGGCTATTCCGGCGACGTCAGTATGGAGCAGTGGACGCTGGCGCACCCGGACTGTATCCGGGAGCTCCAGCGCGGCTATGTAGCCGCCGGCAGTCAGGTGCTGTATACGCCTACCTTCGGCGGCAACGCCGTCAGGCTGGCCGCCCACGGTGTGACGGAGGATGTGGCGGCGTACAACCGCCGTCTGGCGGCGCTGACCCAGGAGGCCGCCGGTGGCAGAGCGATGGTGGCCGGTGATATGGCCCCCACGGGACTGTTCCCGCCGCCGCTGGGCGACACCTCCTTTGAACTGCTGGTGGACGCCTACGCCCAACAGGTGGCCGGACTGGAGGCCGCCGGTGTAGATCTGTACGTCATCGAGACGATGATCTCCCTGTCCGATGCCCGGGCCGCGGTGCTGGCTGTCCGCGCCGTCACCGACAAGCCGATCTTCGTCACCTTCGCCTGCGATGAGAACGGCCGCAGCATCTCCGGCACCGATATCACCGCCGCCCTTACCGTTTTGCAGGACATGGGCATCGACGCCTTTGGGCTGAACTGCTCCGCCGGGGCGCAGATGCTGCCCCAGCTCCGGCGGCTGCGGGCGTATGCGCGTGTGCCGCTGATCGCCAAGCCCAGCGCGGGGCTGCCTACTATCGTGGATGGCCGGGCGGTGTACGACTGCCCGCCGGCGGCGTTTGCCGCCTGCGTACCTGCCATGCTGGACAGCGGTGTGATGATCTTCGGCGGCTGCTGCGGTACCACGGCGGCGCACATTGCTGCCCTGCGCCGCGCCCTGTACGGGGGAGCTCTGCCGGAGGAACTTTGCGGCGGTTGACAGACCGGTATGATCTCCTGTTCTGATAGGAAAGCACACCGCTTGGCACGGCCAAGCGGTGTGCTTTTATGTGCGGGTGAGCTGGGCGCACAGCAGGCGGCTGACCGCATCCGCCAGCCATCCGGCGGTGGGGATACGCTCCAGCGCCGCGCCATAGATGCGCCGGGCGTTGTCCAGCTCCTGATCGGAGCCGGTGAAGATGCACACGGGGCGGATGCCCTGCCGCCGGAGAACGGAGGTCTCCCCGGCGGTGTCCTCCACGCCCCGTTTCCCGCTGTACGCGTATCCGCCCAGCGGCAGTGCGCCGATGGGGATGCGTTGGTCGTCGTTGGGACTGGCGTCGGACAGCAGAAGCAGCAGCCGGTTCGGCTCGGTGCTGCGGCGCATGAGCCAGCCCATGGCCCGCAGCGCCAGACCGTCCCGGTTCCACCCGGCGGCGGTGTAGTCAAAGCAGGCGTCATTCTCCTCCGGATGGCCAAAGTCCCGGAGGATCCGCAGCACCGTGCAGCCGCTGACGGAGCAGAAGAAACTGACCCGCACCGGGATATGACAGCGGGTGAGGCTTTCTGCGATGAGATAGGCCTGCGTGGCCAGCTTCTCCTGCTGGAGATTCTGGGAGGCGGAGCCGTCCAGCAGGATGTCCACAGACAGCTCCTCCGGCTCGTCGGGACAGCGGCTGAGAAAGACCTGTTCGTCGTCCAGCGCCGCGGCGCGCCACGCCAGCCCGGGCTGCAGGCGGCCTGCCCGCGCCCCTGCGCCGCCGTCATCCTGCCGCAGCAGCAGGACGTTTTGCAGCTTTTGTGTCAGCTGGTGAAGGGTCATCCGGTTCTCCACCAGATGCGCCTGATAGTAGGCCCGGTTTTTGGCACGTTGCTGCCGGAAGTGCTCCGCGTCCCACGCGGCGTTGGGGGCGGGAGGACGATCCGGCGGTGCGCCTTTGGTAAAGTGCAGGCGGCAGTTTTTGTGGACGCCGGTACACAGCAGGCGCTCGGCTTCCGCCAGCTCCGATGGCGTCAGCATGGATACGCCGAAGCAGTCCTCTACATAGCGGCGCAAAATCGGCTCCGGTGTGCGGCCCTGCAAAAACGACAGGAGCTTCGGCGATTGTCCTGCACCGCCGCCGCTGTCCGTGTGGGACAGCGCCCGCAGCGCGTTGGGCTTGATGAACCGCACACCGCCGCCCTTTGCCAGGGAGCGCCCCGCCCACGCCGCCCACTGGCGGTCGGTGACGCTGCGCCGCGCCCGGCGGAAGTACCGGTACAGCAGCTCCTCCGTCCGGTGGATCAGCTGCTGCTCATCCAGCTCGGGGGCGAAGGCCAGCTCGTCCAGCAGGGCGGTCTGCCAGTCGTCCTCCGTATGGGACTGCCCCAGTACCCGGGATGCCCAGATGCGGCGCAGCGCCGGGATCTGCCGGGGGTCGCCGGCCTCGCCGCTCTCCGCCAGCAGACGGCGGGCGTGCTGCCGCCGCAGCGCCTCCAGCGCCGGACGGCGGGGGGACTCCTTTTCATAGACGGCGTGCTCCAGCCCCAGCCAGAAAATGTCGCTGTACAGCCCGCCCTGCGGCTGCTGCTGAAAGGTATGGAGCATGGGCTGGAAGCGGGCAAAGTCGTAGTCCCGGCGGGCAAGACCCATCACCGTGTTCAGGTACAGCTCCGGGTCGCCGCCCTCGTCGAAGGCCGCCTGCTCCGGCTGCACATCGTAGCGCCCTGCGCCGTTCCAGATCTGGTTGACCGCCCGGCGGTTCTGTAATTCCTGCCGCTCCATGTTACGCTCCGAACAACTGGCTGCCGCTGAGATCCTGCGGGATCCGCGCCCAGACCGTGTCGGCAGCCAGCTGCCGCTCAAAGGGCTCAAAGGCCTTGTTGATGATGCCCAGCTTCAGGGCCTGTCCAGAGGGGATGCCCGTCTCCATCAGGCGCAGCGCCGCCAGCAGACCCCGGAGATCCAGCGTCTTGGTGGAGATCTCGCCGCTGTCGCACTTCTGCCGCAGGTCGCGGAACAGAAGGGCGAATTGCTCCGCCCACTTGGCCGACAGGGAGGGGAACGTGCGGCGCAGCAGCTTTTGCAGGTCGGTATCGGAGATCACCGGCATATCCAGCACCGCAAAGCGGGATACCAGCGCCTCATTGAGCTCGCGGGTGCCGGCGTAGCCGTAGTTCATGGTGCCGATGAAGCGGGTGGCATCGTCCAGCGTGATGCGCTCGTAGCCCGGCACGTCGATGACCCGCCGGTGATCCAGCGTGGCGTGGAGCACAGCCAGCGCCTCATTTTTGGCCATGTTCACCTCGTCCAGCACACCGAAGCCGCCCAGACGGGCGCAGCGGCAGATAGGCCCCTCCCGGAACACCACCTCGCCCTTTTGCAGGGTGTCCGCGCCGATAAGGGCGGCAGCGTCCACGTTGACGTACATGGACACGTCCCACACGGGGCGGCCGAACACGGCGGCCAGATTCTCCGCCAGCACGTTCTTTCCGGTGGCCTTCGGCCCTGCCAGCAGCAGATGCTGGCCGCACAGCAGCGCAGCCGCCGCGCTCTCCCAGACCTCCTTGCCGTAGTAGAGGCACTGGGGTACGGGAATGCGCGCCTCTGCCTCGGGCGGTACGGGGTGTGCCGCCCGAAAGTGCTGTATCTCCTCCAGCAGCGACGGGTCGATGCCCTCGTCCCGCAGCTCCTTCCAAATATCCATAACCTCGCTCCGTTTCTTCTGTTGATGCCGTATTATACGCCCGCCAGACGCTAAAGGCGCGTTAAGGATACCGGAATGGGACGAAAAAAGGCAGGAGAATGTCCATCGGACATTCTCCTGCTTTGGAGGGTAGGCTTATAGCAGATCAATGCTCCTCGTTGGGGAGAGGGGCGATGCGCTTCTCGCGGC
>ERZ1027188.672-NODE-672-length-12901-cov-4.270590_pt1 | contig 12901 bp, 11 predicted proteins | sample MGYA00519273_ERZ1027188 | MGnify/ENA primary metagenome ERZ1027188 (study PRJEB26926, sample SAMN06164623) | human gut metagenome | biome: ENVO:00009003; feature: ENVO:2100002; material: ENVO:00002003 | host: Homo sapiens | place: USA | collected 2012 ... | reverse complement strand
GCTCTAACCAGCTGAGCTATCCCGCCATTGTGCTTCATCGTCGAAGCGAGTGCAAAGATAATTCAAAATTTTTATTGCACAAACTATTTCGACTAAAAATTTGCATCCCGATGCGTGCGGCATCAATTTTGAATGGTTGCGGGAAAATTCAAAGAATTATGAGTCAGCAAGAAACATCTAAACGGATGTGGATAGACACATTCAACTCGATTTCGCTTATCGCAAGTGTCCTGCTTATCGTCGGCATCTCTATCGAGATTATGCGCGGCGACCATATCCATTTCTCGGAGTGGTACATGTTTTTGCAACTGTGTGTCTGCACAGTGTTCATCATCACGTTGGTTCTACGCTTGTCGGATGCCGAGCGGCGGCGCAGGCATCTGGTCGGCGACGTGCTGTTTCTGCTGATTTCGATTCCGTATCTGAATATACTGAACTGGATTGGCGTCGATATGTCGACGGATATGGCTCACGTGATAGGTTTCATTCCGATTCTCCGCAGTATGCTCGCCATGACGATTATCGTCGACTGGCTCGTCAAGGGACGCAGCAGGCGTCTGCTGGCTGCCTATCTGATAACGGTAATCATGTTCACGTATATCGCCGCATTGATATTCTTCGATTACGAAATGGGCGTGAATCCCAAACTGACGAATTTCGGCAACGCGCTCTGGTGGGCGTGGATGAACGTTACGACCGTCGGTGCCGAGATATTTCCGGTAACGGCGATAGGCAAAATCGTGTGCGTGCTGCTGCCGTCGGTCGGCATGATGTTCTTCCCGATTTTCACGGTCTATGTTTCGCAGTACTATACCTCGCCCGATTCCGGCAAGAATGACGGCGCGAAATAGGGTGGCGGTGTAAAGTAAAGCCGAGGACAGAATAATGTCCTCGGCTTTTTAAGGACTTTAAGGTCCTTAAAGCCTTTAAGAAATTATTTCTTCGCGTCGCGAAGCAGGTCGCGAATCTCCGTCAGTAGCAACTCCTCTTTCGTAGGTTTCGGCGGTTCGGGAGCGGGCGCAGGCTCCTCTTTTTTCGTCAGACGGTTCATCAGTTTCACCATCAGGAATACGCAGAATGCCAGAATAGTAAAGTCGATGCACTGCTGGATGAATGCGCCGTAGCACCAGTAGATAGGCTCTACCGCCGGTGCTGCGACGACCGTCTGTGCTTTTTCCACGACATCCACCGTGTCGGGCGTGATTGCATCGGCAGCCGAAGCGACGGTATCGGTTACGGCATTGGTTGCCGTGCTTACGACCTCGCGAACCTTGGAGATGTCGATTTTGAGGTCAGAGAAATTGACGTTGCCGAGCAGCGCACCGATAGGCGGCATCAGAATGTCGTTCACCAACGAAGATACGATTTTGCCGAATGCGCCGCCGATGATTACGCCGACCGCCATGTCCATTACATTGCCCTTGACGGCGAAAGCCTTGAATTCTTTAAGAAATCCCATAACGTTTTTTGCTTTTGAGTCGATAAAAAGCGTCCCGTTCCGCACATTCGCCGAACGGGACGCATGAACATTGTTATCCGATAATCATCAGAGTTGCGTCGGACTGGACGGTGTCGCCCTCGCCGATGAGAATCTGCTGTACCGTACCTGCATAGTCGGACGTGATTGAGTTCTCCATCTTCATCGCTTCGAGAATGGCAACCTCCTGACCGGCTTTCACAGTGTCGCCGACCTTGACTTTAAGCGCGATTACGCGACCCGGCAGCGGTGCGCTCACCTTGTTGCCCGCAACTGCGGCTTTCGGTGCTGCGGCAGGTGCTGCTGCGTCGCCGATTTCGATGATTACGGCGTCGGTCTGCACGTTGTCGCCGACGTTCACGAGAATCTGCTTTACGACACCCGCATGGTCGGTGGTGATTGAGTTCTCCATCTTCATCGCTTCGAGGATGGCAACCTCCTGACCGGCTTTCACCGTGTCGCCGACCTTAACCTTGATGTCGATTACCTTGCCCGGCAGCGGAGCGATTACGGTCTTGCCCGTTATCGGCTGTTTTGCGGCAACGGCAGGTTCGGTTTTAGCCTCCGTTTTAGGTGCTTCTTTCGCCATCTTGGCTTCGTATGCAGCCTTCTTTACACCGGTGAGATAAGGTTTCGCAACCAGCGGGAAGAGTTCGAGCAGCAGAACCTCCTTCTCGTTCTCGGCGAGTTTCACGCCGCCTGCCTCCGGAAGTTCCGGATTAGGCTGTTTCTGGTATTTCGAAATGTCGTAGTTGGTCTCCTCGCGCACGCCGCAAATCTTGAAGCGGAATTCGGGGTCTACCTTGACCGGCGTTTTGCCGTATTCGCCCTTGACGAGATTTACGAACTGGTTGTTCTTCGTCGTGTACATCGCGCGACCCGCCTTTTCGTCGAGGGCGCAGTTTACAGCCTGTGCGCCGACGATTTGCGAAGTCGGGGTTACGAGCGGCGGCAGACCTGCGGACAGACGGACGGTCGGAATCAACTCCATTGCGCGCGGGAGAATGTCCTCGGCTTTGAGTTGCTTCAACTGAGCGACCATGTTGGAGTACATACCGCCAGGAATCTCGGCTTCCTGCACGAGTTTGTTCGGAGCAGGGAATCCGAAGTATGCCTCTATCTTCTGGCTCGCGTCGAGCAGGGCGGCGAAATCGTCGTTCTGGGCAGCCTTGACTGCGCGGTCCAGTTCGGCTTCTACCTCAGCCGGAACAGCGTCGGTAACAGGATTGAACGGTTTCGGAGCAGGTTTGTCGGCACCGAATACCGAGATATTGAGTTCCGAACGGATGTCTTTCAGTTGCTCGTTGATTTTGGCTACGGCTTCCATGTTCACGCCGATGTCTATGCCGAGTTTCTTGCAGAAGAGGTATACCAACTCCAATGCGGGAGCGGCGGTACCTCCGCCGAACCACCAGCAGTTGGTGTCCACCACGTCCGCTCCGGCGACGATTGCCGCATATACCGATGCCAGACCGTAACCCGGCGTACAGTGCGTGTGGAAATCGATAGGGATGTTCACGGCTTTCTTCAACTTCTTGACAAGTCCGCTGACGCGCTGCGGCGGAATAAGTCCCGACATATCCTTGATTGTTATCATGTCGGCTCCCAGTGCGGCTACCTGCTTCGCCTTGTCCACGAAATATTCGTCGGTGAATACCGGAGCAGGATTCTTCTTGCCTTTCAGACGGTCGAGCAGACCGAGTTTAGGGTATTTCGGGTCTACCGTGTAGCAGACTGCGCAGTCGGCGATGCCGCCGTACTTTTTCACGTATTTGATTGTGGATTTCACGTTGTCCACGTCGTTCAGACAGTCGAAAATACGCATGATTCCGAGTCCGCTCTCGATGGAGTTGCGGCAGAAACCCTCGATGATTTCATCGGTGTACGGAGCGTAGCCGAAGAGGTTGCGTCCGCGCGAAAGTGCGGTGAGTTTCGATACGTCGCCGATTGCCTTCTTGATGCTTTCCAGACGATACCACGGATTCTCGTTGAGATAGCGCATCACCGAGTCCGGCACTGCACCGCCCCAAACCTCCATTGCGAAGAAGTGAGCATCCTTGTAGTACGGCAGACAACGTTCGATTTGTGCCTGCGTCATTCGGGTGGCGAACGACGACTGCTGTCCGTCACGAAGAGTCAAATCTCTGATTTTAAGTTCTTTTGCCATAATATAATTGTTAAGTTCGATATATTGCCGTTTGTTTTCATTGTTATTTTCATAACAAAGATATGAATTTTTGCCAATAAACAACAAAATCAGCGAAAAAAGTAACATTTTATCTTGCGGTTATGCAGACAATTTGCGTGCTGCTTTACTCGACGCGGCAAAAAACATAGGTTTCGGGTTATTCCCGAAACCTATGTTTGGCATAAGTTGTTTTTATCCGTCATTCTGAGCGTAGCGAAGAATCTGATTGTTTGGGTTGGTGCAAAGATCCTTCGCTTCGCTCAGGATGACGTGTATGTTAATCCGCTACAATGCCGTAACCGACAGTTCGGCTGCAATGTTTGCCGACGACGTGCCGAGCGAGATTACGTACTCACCGGCATTCACTTTCCAGTCGTGCGTCGTTTCGTCCCAGAATCCGAGCGCGCTGCGGTCGAGTTCGAACACTACGACCTGTTTCTTGTTAGGCTCTACCGTAACCCTGCGGAACGCTTTGAGTTCCTTTTTCGGACGCAGCACCGTAGGATTCTTTTCCGACACGTAGAGTTGCACGACCTCCGAACCTTCGCGGTCGCCGGTGTTGGTTACGGCTATCGCGATTTTCAGCGGCTTGTCCTCGGCGATGGTCTTCACCTTGCCGCGGCTCAATATTTTAGGTTCGGTGAGCGTGAATTTCGTGTACGACAGTCCGTGTCCGAACGGGAAAAGCGGTGCGATACCCTTGGTTTCGTACCAGCGGTAGCCGACGAGTACCGATTCGTCGTAGTGTACGTCGTACTTGAAAGGGTAGAAGAACTTTTCGTTAGGATTTCCCTTAGCCTGATTGATATTGGCTCCTTTCGGAACGGTATTCTTCGCAGGCGAGTCGGCGAACGAACGTTCGAGCGTCATAGGCAGTTTGCCCGACGGGTTTATCTTGCCGATGATGATGTCGCGGATGGCTTTGTAGCCGTTCTGTCCCGGGTACCAGCCGTACAGTATGGCGGCAGCCTTGTCAGCCCATGCGGACATGTCGATGCCCGAACCGCTGTTTACGACCACTATCGTGCGCGGATTGTGCGCGACTGCCAGACGGACCAGAGCCTCGTCCTTCTTCTCCATCGCGAACGGACGTTCCGCACCCTCGGTGTCGTATGTTCCGGTAGCGCATATCACCACGTCCGCCGCTTCGAGTTGCTCGGCAGTCGGCTTCTCGACCACTTCGAGCGAACTGCCGAAACTCTCTTTCAGAGCGTATGCGAACGTAACTATGTCGTAACCCTTGACTTTCGACGAGCCGCCGCCCTGCGGATTCTTTTTCGCCCAGCGTCCGGTGAGCAGAATCTTGTGGTCGGTACTCAACGGCAGTATGCCGTTGTTCGTCAGCAGCACCGTGCCTTCTGCTGCGGTGCGGTATGCTACGTCGAGGTGAGCCGGCATGTTGGCGGCGAGTTCTTTCTTGTAACGCTCGCCCCTGTTGATGTTGTCGTAAAGTCCGAAACGGACGCAAGCCGCAATCATCGGACGTATCATGTCATCGACGTTCTTTTCGGTGAGTTCGCCTTTCGCAATCAGGTCATGGATGCTTTCCGTGGGGTAGAAAAACTCTTCGCCGGGCATCTCGACGTTTTGTCCCGAGAGTACGATTTTCTTCCAGTCGTATACCGACCGCCAGTCGCTCATCACGAGTCCGTCGAATCCTAACCGTCCGCGCAGGAGGTCTGTTATCACATATTTGCTCTGACCTGCCCATTCGCCGTTCACGAGATTGTATGCCGTCATGACCGAACCTGCGCCGGCATCGATACCCGCCTTGAACGCCGGCGTGTAAATCTCCATTATCGCGCGCTCGTCGACTATGGAGTTCGAGCGGCGGCGGTAGAATTCGGTGTTGTTGCAGACGAAATGTTTCAGACACGCCATCGTTCCCGTCGATTGCATTCCCTTGACATATTGTTCGACGAATCGGGCAGCGAGGTAGGGGTCTTCACCCAGATATTCGAAATTGCGACCGCACTGCGACGAGCGGTAGATGTTCATGCCGGGACCCAACAATATCCCTGCTCCCGCCATGCGTGCCTCCTCGCCGACAGCCTTGCCGTATTCGTAGGCGAGTTCGGGATTGAACGTGGATGCGAGGGCGATTGTAGCAGGGAACTGTGTCGTCTTCTCGGGATGCTCAATCATATTCGGGTCGGGCAGACTGGTATTGATTCTGACTCCGCTCGAAGCGTCGGCGGTGTAGACGTAAGGTATTCCCTTTTCGGGCGCACCGGGCAGGAAAAACTTGTTGTAGCCGCGTGTCATTGCGATTTTCTCATCGAGAGTCAATTTGGAAAGCAGAGCCTCCGCCTGCTTTTCGGCTTCTTCGCGGTTCATCTGCGGTTGGGCGATTGCTCCTCCCCAAGCGGCAACGAGTGCGATTGCCGACAAAACGATTCTTTTCATCTGTTTCAGGTTTAGGTTTGTTTGTGCAAATATAAAAAAATAAAGTGTAGTGTGCAACGATTTTCGCTGCATCTATAAAAACGCGGAAACGGGACTGAATACGTAATTCCCGCCCGAAATATATTATATAATAAAAATAGCAACGGTAGAAATACCGTTGCTATTCCTAATCGTTTTCGCCGACCTATTGCGCTTTCGCTTTTCGCAACGCCTTCGCCAACTGGTCGGGACACGAAGTGCCTCTGCCGCCGCAGTCGATGCCTTCGAGCCGGCGTATCACCTCGTCCATATCCATTCCGCGCACGAGCGATGCGATACCCTGGGTATTGCCGCTGCATCCGCCTACGAAGAATACGTCGATGATTTTGCCGTTGTCGGTCTCCACGACGATTTCGCGGGAGCATGTCCCGCGTGTCGCGTAACGTATGGTTTCGGACATGGCGCGGCTATTTCTTCTTCTCCTGCACGGCTGCCGAGTTGTCGGCTACGACCATGTTCTTGTCCACGCGGAGAGTTACGTTGCTGTCTACCTCGATGAGGAGAGTAGTCTCCTTAATCTCCTTGACAGTTCCGTAAATGCCGCCCGCGGTGATGATTTTATCACCCTTTTTAAGTCCTTCGCGAAATTTCGCCAACTCCTTGCGACGCTTCGATTCCGGACGCCACATGAAGAGCCAGATTACGAGAATCATCAATCCCATCATAATCCAGAACGACCACTGCGAGCCTTGTGCGCCGGCTGCTGCCTGTAATAAAGTAATCATAGTTTGCTAATTTTTATTCTGTTTCGTAATATTGTATGTGCAAAGATAATATTTTAATGCGAACGAGCCGCATCCGCACCATCTTTTATTATACAACGGACGATTCGGCATCATTATTTTACCTCGCACTCGACGAAAATGTCGAAAGTTTCGTCCGCACCCGCCATCCGGAGCGATACGACCGTCATCGTCCAGCCGTATTCGCCTGCCGAATCGTAACGGCACGTCATGTCGCAATATTCGTGCGGCTTCAACACCTTGCGGTCGTAAAGCAGTTGCGTGCATCCGCATGTCGTGTCGTAGCCGAGCAGTACGACGGTTTTTTCGGTCGCATTCACCAGCCTGAAACTTTTTTGGACGACTTCGCGCTGAAACATGCTGCCCAGCCGCAGTGTGTCCGCACCTCCGTGTATGAGTACCGAATCGGTAATCGCGATGCTTTTGCCCGCATATTTCTTTTCGGCGGGCGATGCGCAGCCGCACGCGAGAATCGAAATCGCGGCAAAGACAATGGCGATTGCAGCCGGCAGTCGTCGCATGGATTTAGAGCAGACCCTTGCCCGTTTTATTGATTTTTCCCTCTTCGGTGAGCGTAGCCGTAACCTTGTCGAGAACTCCGTTGATGAAGGTGCTGCTGCTCGCCGTGGAGTAGTACTTCGCGATGTCGATATATTCGTTGAGGGTTACCTTTATAGGAATCGACGGGAACGACTCGGCTTCGGTGATTGCGACGTCGAGGATGATGTTGTCCATCAGTGCCACCCGTTCGACATCCCAGTTGCTCGTGTAGCGGTCGATAAGCGTCTTATGCTCGTCGAAACGGATTATCGAGTTGCGGAACAGCCTTTTCGCAAACTCCAAATCGTCCTCGCTCTTGAACTTCGGCATCAGTTTGATTTGCTCGTGCGACTCTTTCATCCCGCCTACGGTGCGTGCGACCATGGTAAGCACGTATCCCAGGTCGTCCGACCAGAGTATCGACTGCTCTTCGAGTGCGGTTTCGAGAGCCTCGTTCTCTTCGAGCATGTTCATGTAGATGTCCGCCAGCAACTGTGCGTCCTCGCGGAACGACCGCTCCTCCGACGCCATGTATTTCCGGTAGAACTCCTGCGTGCAGAGCGACTGATAGAGGGTTCTTATCAAATCGGGATTGCCTGCCCAGCCCAATCCGCGCTTCTGCGTGAAATTGTTTATCGCCTCGCACTCCGATATGCGGGCGACTGCCTTGTTCTCGATGAATTTGCGGTTCGGGTGAAGGTCTTCGTATGTCGGCAGTTTCTTGTTGCGACCTATCTCCTGACGTTCTTCGGCGTAACGGACGAGTTCGGGCGCGAGAGCGAGCAACTGGAAATAGAGGTCGTAGGCTTTGTCTATCGATGCGATAAGGTTCTTTTCCGAAACGGGGATGTTGTCGCATTGGCATTGAAGATGCGCGTACACACCCTTTATCACTTTGATTCTAAGCAATCTTCTACTCAACATATTCAGAACGTAATGGATTCGTTTATAAATTTCGAGCGCAAAAGTAGTAATTTATTGCGTAACGGCGAACTTTTGCCCGAAATAATCCGCAAAAAATACCGGTACGCAGAAAAAGCATACCGGTTATCACTTTTATAGTCTGATGGTCGGTTAATAGTCCAGCCAAGAAGGATAACCATCCTTATTGACGAAGGTATTGGCTATTGCGCCGCAGGTCGCAGGTATCCTGCAATCTTTCTCTATTTCTTTCCAGTGGCGGAATGCCGCCGCAATCCCGCTTGCCATACCTCGTTCATTACCGTAAGCATCGAGTTTGTTGTCGATTAATAACTGAATCAGGGTTGCGTAACTCATCTTGATATTTTGGCTGAACAAAACCAACGCCAGTCGTCCGATGAATTCATATGTTTTGTTCTCCATCTCCGGCTCTTTAATCATTGTGTTTGCAGTTTCCATAATTTTTTGTTTTTTTAAGATTGTTTATTTTTTTGTTAAAATTCTGTTTCTTCGATTATTTCAAAACTTGAATGCCAATTATTATTGTTATTATATTTTTCAATAGATCCTGTCGGGATAAATAAATTTTTCTTAACCATTGTGCATCCGAATGTGCCATAGGTAGTAGTTAATATGCCTGACGAATCATATCGTATATATGGTGCTGTTATAGTAGGAGGATTAATGGCTTTAATATAATATCTTGAAAAATTTAAACAATATTCTATTTTGCCTTCTCTTGTGCTGAATACATAATTCTCTATTGTTTTTATATTTTTACCGAGACTGAGATATCCATTGAATCCTGTACATCTATAAAACGCATACTTATCTATGGATTCTACTTTGTCGGGGATAATCAGATTCCCCGTAAGGTTTTTGCAGTCTTCGAATGCTTCGTAGCCAATAATTTCGATATTTTCTCCCAATGTAATTGTTCCAGTCAAACCGGAACATTGATAGAATGCCTGTTTGGGTACAGCCGTTACTCCGTTTCCGACAACGAGTTTACCGTTGAAGCCACTGCATTTATGGAATGCGTATTGTCCGAGCGTCGTTACACTATCGGGGATAATCAAATCACCCGTGAAATTGGCGCATTTCGAGAATGCGTATTGTCCTATTGTCAGCACTCCGCTGCCGAGTGTGAGAGTTCCGTCGAATGTCGATTCGGTGAAACAGTATTCGCCGATGGAAACGGTTGCGTCCGGAATAACCAGATTGCCTGCGATCGATTTGCACTGATAGAATGCGTAGTCGCCGATGGTCTCGACCGTTTCGGGAATATAAATGGATGTAATGGCAGCCTGATAGAATGCGCGGTTAGGTATGGCGGTAAGTTTGAGCGGCAGAATAACGGTCGCGATAGTGCTGTTGGCGAGGCATCCCGTCGGAATCGTCGTGTTGGTCAGTCCCGAGAGGTCGAGCAGATGCAGGTTGCCCATCGTGCGGATGAAGTCGAAATCGAACGTGTTGAGCGTACCTGTCAGCGTCAGTTCCTCGATAGTGTCTTTCTTGTCGGCGGTGATTATCGTTTCGAGCGAACCGGCGGTCGCGACGTTGAGTTCCTGCGCCGAACCCGCCTTTTGCGTGATAAGAATCGTTTCACCCGTAATGCCGAGCGCATCGACGAGTTTCACTACCGAATAGCGCGCTGTCAGAGTATTGTTCGCCGCGATATTGAAGACGACCGTTTCGTCGCGCATGACTACGGACTGACGTGCCGCGAGCGAAATCCACGATTTGTCTGCTTCCGGAATCTCTACCGTATAGTCGATGTTGGTCGAGAGCGGCACTTCGACCGTACCGCCTTCGTAACCTACGGTATAGGTGTTCGATGCTATGATAATCACGCCCTCGACAAAGTTTATCGAACGCATGATGGTGCGCTCCTTGCCGTCGGTAACGAATACGAGTATCTCGGTCGGCAGAATGGTCGAAGGTGTGGTAACCTCGATTGTTCCCGTTGCGTTGTCGGTCTTCCTGACTACGGCGCGGAATCCGTCCTGCGCCAATGCCTTGATGACCGTATTGTCGTCCGCACCCGTAATAGTGTAGCCTATGGAATATGTCTTGTCGGCGAGTACGCGGATGTCTTCGGTTTCGGTGAAGGCAATCGAGAGCGCGAGATGCTTCGGAACGGATATTTTTTCGCCCGAAGTCAGCGTCAGATATACATAGTCGCCGTCTTGCGTAACACTCTGGAAGAACGATGCGCCGTCTTTTCCGTCAGCACCGTTTGCTCCGTCCTTACCGTCTTCGCCCGTCGCCTTGCCGAGATTAGTCCAAGTCGCGCCGTTGTCGGTCGAAACGTACCAATAGCCGCCCTCGATTTTCAACTGCGGAGCGACTGCATCCTTGCCGTCTGTTCCGTCCACTCCGTCGCGACCGTGGACTGCGATTTTGCTGCCGGTTTCATCGGTAAGCCATTCGCCGTCGAGAGTCCAGTACAGAATGTTGTCCGTATCTTTTTTCGCTCCGAGAGCAGGCGAATGCGCATCCGTACCGTCTTTTCCGTCAGCACCGTTCACGCCGTCCTTGCCGTGATAGATGATAATCGAACCCGATTTCGCGAAAGTAATTGTATAACCGATTTGGACGCCGTTCTCCATAAGCGGCGTGCATGATGTGATGTAGTCGTTATTCTGCAACGCTTCTACTATCGATTGCAGCGATGAAATATTCGTATTCATCTGATTGCAGAGTGTGCGCAACTGCTCGAAAGCGTACCAGGTCGGAAGTTTTATCTGCGTGCCGTCTGCCAATGTGAATACGACATATTCGGAATCGGAGGTGTCTACGCTCTTGAAGAACGAATCACCGTCGATACCGTCCTTGCCGTCTGTTCCATTTGCTCCATCTTTTCCGTCTTCGCCCGTGGCTTTTCCGAGATTTGTCCAGGTTGTGCCGTTGTCGGTCGAAACGTACCAGTAACCGTTTTCGATTCTCAACTGCGGAGTGATTCCGTTTTTGCCATCCGCTCCATCTTTTCCATCTGCACCGTCTTTCCCGTTTTCGCCATCCTTGCCGTCAGTGCCGTTTACACCATCCTTACCGTCTTGCCCGTCTTTGCCGTCGGAGCCATTGATTCCGTCCTTGCCGTCCGCGCCGTTCTGTCCGTCGCGTCCTTCGGCTTTGACTTTGTTGCCTGCACCGTCGAGCAGCCACTCTCCGTCCAGCGTCCAGTAATAAACGCCGTCCGAATCCTGTCGCACGCCTATAATAGGAGTATGTCCGTCTTTGCCGTTTACGCCGTCCTTACCGTCTGCGCCATTCGCACCGTCTTTGCCGTTCTCGCCATGATAAATGGTAATCGGCGCACTCTTGCTGAACGCGATAGTGTAACCGATGGTTTCGCCGTTCTTGGTTACCGGCGTTACCGACGTAACATAGTCGTTCTTCTGCAACGCTCCGACGATGGTTTGCAGCGACGAGATGTTCGTGTTCATCTTCTTGCACAACTCTTCGAGAGCCGTAACGCGGTTTTCGAGTTCTCCGACCCGATTCTTCAACGGCGTGTCGTTGTACTTCTGACAACCGACGGCGAACAGCATCGCCGCAACGGTCAATAGTTTGATTAAGTTTTTCATAATTTTGATTATTTTGGGTTTGAAATTGTTTTTTCGGATGCTTTGCTGCACTGCCCATAGGGCAAAAGCAATACGTTCCGCAGCGGAATGCCGCGGGAGAATGACGCTAAGGTCATTAAAGCCCCTAACGACCTTAATGACCTTAAAGACCCTAAAGCCCTTAAAGTCCCCCTAAGACCCCTTAATTTTCCCAAAACCCTTTGTCTTTCACCCACTTTGTATTACCTTTGCACCAAAACCGCAACAAGATGAAAATTATCAACCTCAGCGACACCGACTCCGTCGTCAACCGCTACTTGGCGGAGATACGCGACGTCGACTACCAGCAGAACCGTCTGCTCTTCCGCAACAACATCACGCGCATCGGAGAGATGATGGCCTACGAGATCAGCAAGACTCTCGACTACACCGACCGCTCACCCAAGGACAAGTTTATCGTCATGGACGAGAACTCTAAGGACACCGTGTGGTGGACATCAGACGAATATAAGAACGACAACCATCCCGCATCCGAGGAGACATGGGCTGCCGTCAAGGAAATAGCACAGAAAGAGCTGTCCGGCAAGCGCCTGTTTGTTGTCGACGGTTTCTGCGGTGCCAACAAGGACACACGCATGGCTGTCCGCTTCATCGTAGAGGTGGCATGGCAGGCTCACTTCGTTAAGAACATGTTCATCCGCCCCTCCGCTGAGGAGCTCGCCGACTTCAAGCCCGACTTCGTTGTCTTCAACGCTTCCAAGGCTAAAGTCACCAACTACAAGGAGCTCGGCCTCAACAGCGAGACCGCTGTTGTCTTCAACACCACTTCCCGCGAGCAGGTGATCATCAACACCTGGTACGGCGGCGAGATGAAGAAAGGCATGTTCTCCATGATGAACTACTACCTCCCCCAGCAGGGTATCGCCTCGATGCACTGCTCAGCCAACACCGACAAGGAAGGCAAGAACACCGCCATCTTCTTCGGCCTCTCCGGCACCGGCAAGACCACCCTTTCCAC
>ERZ1027188.664-NODE-664-length-12987-cov-4.635865_pt1 | contig 12987 bp, 8 predicted proteins | sample MGYA00519273_ERZ1027188 | MGnify/ENA primary metagenome ERZ1027188 (study PRJEB26926, sample SAMN06164623) | human gut metagenome | biome: ENVO:00009003; feature: ENVO:2100002; material: ENVO:00002003 | host: Homo sapiens | place: USA | collected 2012 ... | reverse complement strand
AGATGTGTATAAGAGACAGGTATCCAGCGCCGTATGAATGCCGCATTCTTTCAGCAGCGAAAACAACTCCGTTACGAATTCCGCCTGCGCCATAGGCTCGCCGCCCGATACCGTTACCCCGCCGGAAGCGATGTATTTTTCGTACTTTAAAATCTCGTCCAGCACCTGCCGAGGTGCGTATACCGTACCCAGCCGTTTTCCGCCGTCCGTAAATTCGCGCGTGTCGGGATTATGACAGTACAAACAGCGCATCGGGCAGCCCTGCAGAAATACAACGAAGCGGATGCCCGGTCCGTCGCTCGTGCCGAACGATTCGAAAGAATGAATATAACCTTCCAACTCGCTTCGCCTCCTTTCCGCTTTTTATCGCCTGCAACGCCTTATGTTGTTGCAAGTCATAGTCATTATACACTATCTTGTATACTCTTGTCAAGCGTGCAAAACAATCCGAAGCGATAAAAAATGTAACAAAAAAATCCGGCAGAAGTTTTTTCCGCCGGAACAAATCGACCATCGTTATTTTTTACGTAAACTTCCGCGCTCTCACGACGCGCGCGTAAATAAAAAGAATAACGTTTTTCCGTGCAGCATCGTAACCACTTCGATTTCATCGTTTCTGCGCGAAAACACGCGGCGGGGCGCGTGTTTCTTCGTTTTATCGATAAATGCAATCGTTTCTCCGTTTACCTCGTAATCGCCCGCGCTTTTACGCGTTTTTCCGTTTTTCATTTCCACTGAAAGCACGTAAGTTCCGTCGTTTTTCAGTTCGAGCGTCGCTGCCGAAATATACTCCGCTAAATCGCGTTCGCCGTACTTCATTTCTTTGCATGCATACGTGCCCGCGTACGGCTTCGAAATTTCTTTCAGGTCGGATTGTTTTGCGTTTCCCAACAGAAACGGCATAAAAATACACGCGGAAACCAGTAGAATTCTGTAAAAAAAACTTTTATTTTTCATACTTTCAGTATGTAAAACAACCGTTTTTTTATGTATGTCGCATTTTTTAAACGTTTTTGCTGCGCTTGCTTGCTATAGAATTACAAAAAATCCCTTTATTATACATACGGATAATTTACCCTTTCGTTTATCTTTACCGCATGTATTTTATCACGCTTTCTCTAAAAACGAAAAAGTGCGCAAGCCTTTTATCCGACTTACGCACTATATCTTACAATCTCAAAAAATTACTTTTTTTTCGCTGTTTTCAGCCCGTTTTCATGCCGTAATTAAGCCTTTTTCGGCTTACCACACCGTTATTTTTTGCAAAAAAGCGGCAAAGAAGTGGTAAATTCAATCAATCTCCCCTCGCGCAAAAAACAATGCAAAGCCGCCCGCGTTACCTGTTTTGAAAAACGCACGGACGTACCGGTGCGCGTTTGCGCATGCGTATTTACGGGAATTTTCTGCCCGATCGGATAAGGTTCAGGCAAGCGAAACAACAGCGCGTCGCCCGCAGCATAAAGATTTTCCGCCGAAAATACGCCGTTTTCCGTATAAAACAGCTTTAAAATGCCGTTTTTTATCAAAACGTCCGTCAGTTTTCCGTAATATGTGCCGCCCGTGGAATACAAAGGCTTGCCGAGAATCAGACGCTGCGTCCCCTTAGGTGAACACGTACGATCGGATGCGGGCGCGATACGCCATGCCGAAAACCGAGCTGTCGAAAACGGCAGATACAATTCGGAAACGTCTTCGCTTTGAAGCGCCGCTCCCATTTTAACGATGATATGGCGGATTTTCCCGCTTGAAAGTGAAAATGTAACGCCGCCGACGGGCAACAGCGCGCCGTCTGCGCAGACAACGGGTTTATTCAGCAAGGTTGTTAAACGAAGCTTCGGAATTTCGCCGAGCGAAAGATCTGATTCAGCCATTATTTCACCTCTTTACGTTGGATTAACGCTATTATAACAAAATCTTTCCGTTGAAAAAGAGAATTTAAAAAATTTTTTTGGCGATTTTTGCAAAACGGTCATAAATCGCTTGCCATAATTAAAAAAATTTGATAGAATAATACCGTTGTATTTGAAGAGCCGGTCGCGCGACGGGCCGCTCGCCGGACAAAAACAGAATATTGGGGTATCGCCAAGCGGTAAGGCAACGGACTCTGACTCCGTCACTTCGTTGGTTCGAATCCAGCTACCCCAGCCAAAAGCCTTATTGAACTTCGTTCGGTAAGGCTTTTATTTTTCGCAACAAAAAGGTTGAAACCAAACAAATTTTGTGATACAATTAATAAATAAACAATAGGAGGTACGCTGATGTCCCATATTCAGGTAAAATCAAGCCTTGCTCTTGATACGCTTTGCTTTCTCGAAAAAAGGTTGCTGAATGATACCAAATGGATGAACGAAAAACAAATCGAAGAAATCAAAGTTATCAATGCTCTCTTGCCGGAAGATTTCGGGGATAATATCATAGGAATGTCAAATATCTGCCTGATTGTAAGCGCATACTTTGATGGGGATCTGGAATGTCTGACGTTAGACGATCTGATTGACATGTTCCACAATCCGCGAAAAATTGAAAAAACGGTAAAGGAGAGAATAACGGGCGGGTTTACGGCATCGTATATATATCCGGTTCTGGAGTGGCTGAATGACGGATACGCCAGCCTGTATGCAAAGAGATTGACTGTGCTGAGAAACATAGGATTTGAGGGCATATACAAAGAACGCATCTTCCCTATGGTGGATTCTGAAATGAAACAAAAGGAAGCTGAGGTTGCAGGTTACAATGCCGACTTATTATTCCGGAACGTTTCTTTACTGAAACAATCGTCCGTCATAACTTCCGCCAATATTTATGTGTCGTTTTTCAGCGCTCCGACGGCATTTACTCTGTACGGCGGCTCGTTTCTGACTTGTTTTTGCCCTGCCGGAGCAGTTGATTTTTACTCCATTATTGCTCACGAGCTTATGCACGGTTTTGCGAGCGAGAAATTGACGGAGTTATATCGGAAACACGTTGAGAGCAGCGAGAAATTAAAAGCGTGTCACCGTGCACTGCTTGAAGATTATCAATCGGGAGATGAAGAAGAATTCGTTATGGCGGCAGAATATTACCTCTGCTATCTTTCAGGAAATTATTCAAAAGAGCAGCTTTTGAATAAAGCAGAGAAACGGTACGGCGGTAATTGCCCTACATCGGTTGCTGTTTTTGAATTGCTGTTGCAGGAACCTCAAATCCCCGAAGACTATGATAAATGGTTAATAGAACAGTTCGAAGGCAACAAACTGTCAGTTTGCGATTAATTCTTCGCTGAAAGAACGATATCTTTTTCGGCGGCGCGATACAGATTGTGATAATTCGAACTTTTTTTCAATAAGAAAATCGTTCGGATTATTTCTTTTTCTATCCGATTTATAACCGCTAAAATTCAGGGCAGACGAAAAAAATTTTTTCGTCTGCCCTCGCTTTGTTTGATTATGCCGTTACTTCGTTTTTCTTTTCCTTTTTATTTAAATCTTTTTTTAACTTCGATTTAGAGCGTGATTCTTCTTGCGCCGTTCGCTTTGCTTTTCATTCGGCATAATCTTTTTTCCCTTCCTCGGATACACATCTTTGTCGGAACGAATAACTTTACCGTTTCTAAAATACAAACTTAACAAATATAGCCGTTATACGCTAAGTTTTTTATCCGAAGGAAAAGTTATTTCACAAGCAATGCCGATTCCTTTCAGGGGTGCGGCTTGATCGACATTTTCGGCTTTTTGCTCGCTTACGACGTCATATCCCGTGAGCGCGTATATCAAAAATTTTGCTACGTATGACGCAAAGCCGTGATCGCAGCTTGCGCATGCGCCGTTGTGTTCCCACAACGTTCCCGTTTTTTTCGTCATATCGTAGAAATATTTTATACATTCTTCGTACAGCTCTTCTCTGCGCCCTTCCCGCATCAGCAATTCGAGCCGCATATACACCCCGTAAATCATGTTCGCTTCGGCTAACTTTTCTTCTTCGCCGTGCCTATGCCCTTTGCCGTATTCGTTTAACATTTTGTAAAACAATTCTTTATTCGTCGTTTTATCCGCCACGCGGAAGAAAAACATATAATACTGGCAGGTTTCCGTATAATTTTCGGTGGGTTCGAGCTTTCCCAACGCGTTTCTCGTGAGATTATCCACGAAAAATCCGCCGCGGTATGCGTGCGCAAGCAGATATTCCCGCACTCTTTCCGCGCTCTCTTTCAAGCCCTTGATTCCATAAATTTCTTCGGCGGCAAGCAACATTGCGAAATAGCACGCGTTCGACGGCACATTCACGCCGCGGATATGCGATTTTTCGTTTGCCGCGCTCCATTCCACGAACACCCAGCCGCGAAGATTTTCAAGCACGCCATATTCGTTTTCATACGCCGCAAAATATCGCAAAAGTCCTTCTACGTTCTCGCGCGATTTTTCGATGATTTCATCGCGGCCGTATCGCCTGAAATATTTGTTAAGTTCGAGAATATACCACATCGCCCAGTTGGGTATGTAGCCGTCTTTTTCGTAATAATCGGCAGGATAGCAGCGCGGAATCATTCCTTCTGGCAAACCGCTTTTATCCGCATACACGAAATTTTCTAAAAAAGCGCGTTCCACTTTGTTTTCGCCTGTGAAAATCCATTCCGCCACCGACGAAAAATAGCTGTCCGAAAGCCACCCCGCTCGCTCGCGCGAGGGGCAATCCGAAAGAAGATCCACGGCGTTTTGCGCAAACGTATTCCGCGCCGCTTCCATGATCTGTTCCGCTCGCTGATCCGCGCAGGAAAACTTAAATTTCTTCGCTTCGGGGTTTTCGTAAGTGCGGATTTTGATTTTTGCCGAAATGCCCGGCGTTGCGATGATCCGCGCGTAACGGCAGGCATACGGCTCGAACGACGACACCGAAAATTGCCCCGCGTTTTTCAGCCGCCATTTAAAAACGTTTGCCGTTTCGCCGCGGAACGGGTTTAAAATCTTTCGGCTTTCGTCCGTGAGAATTTCATCGAACGCCACGTACACTTCGCCCGCGTTTTTCGCTTCGATTTCAAGCTCGGTGAATCCCGTAAAGATACGCGAAAAATCTACCGTTTCGTAGCGATATTCGCCGACCGCCGCGCCCGAAATAAATTCGAAACGACTGACTTCGTCTGTAGGAAACGCCTGCCAATCGGGACGCAGAAACCCTTCGAGCAATGTGCCTACTTCCGTTTGCGAACGGTGCGTCCACACGGGAAGATCTTCGTTTGTGTTTGCCGCGCCGAAATCTATCGTGCGGGCGAAAACTTCTTCGAGAAGCGGGTTTTTTGTGTACGTGGGCAAAACTTCCGGCAATGCCGCTTCTTCCGTTTTACAGCGCGGATACGGCGTTTTTTTCGGCTCGCCGGCATACAGCTCGTGCCGATCGGCGGAAAGCTCGTATACTTCCGCAAAGCCGCGCTGAAACGAATACCGCTGTACTTTCTGCGCCCTATCCGTGAGTTCGAAACACGCGAAATCTTCGGCGGAAAAAGCGTTGCCTTCCGCCGTTTTCACTTCGCAGGCGAAGAACGGCTTCTGCTTCACCCAACAGAAATTCTGCACGTAGATACTAAGCACTTCCACTACGATGTGCCGCGCTTCGAACGCGTAAGCTGCAAAACGGCAATACCCGTGCGCCGCGCGATTCGGACCAAAACCGAGCAATTTCCCGTCCGCATACAACTTATAGCAAGACGCCGCCGAAAGACGAATTTCGCCCTTCGTCGGTTTTTTAAGATCGAACGCAAATGCAAACATGCGATTGATTTCTTCCGCGCGCCCTTTCGCCCACACCGCTTTTATTTCTTTCATTTTTACATCCTTTTTTGTTCTTTTCGTGGTCGATTTACTATGTTTTTATTCGGCTAACATTTCCGCAATCAATAAATTCCAGCTTAAAAAACCCGGATTTAAATTCGGCTCGCCGCTATCAGGCTGATAACTTTCGAAAAATTCTCCGTATTTTTTCAGATTTTTGCCGTATAATTCAATCGTGGCTTTCTGCAATTTTTTCGCGATTTCTTCTTCGCCGTAGCGTTCCAACCCTTTCCACACGCAATAATTCGATATGCCCCAGATCGCGCCGAGCCAGTTCGACGGATTGCTTGTTTTTTCGAGATTATACATCGGCTCGTTCGAAGCAAGCGTGCGTATGCCGTATTTGGAAAACACCGTTTCATCGCGCAGGCGCGCTATACATTTTTCGGCTTTTTCGCTATCGGCAATGCCCGCGTACAGCGGCAGAAAACACCCCCAGAATACAACGCGCATCGGCATAATTTTCCACGTGGGCGCAAGATTTTCGTGAAACGTGAAATTTCCCGCTTTCAGCGTGGTTTTATGGTACGAAAGATCGCCGCTGTAATAAATGCCGTCGCGCTCGTCCCATAAATATTCGTTAATCGCGCTTTTCAGCTGTTCCGCGCGCGTTTTCAGATCCGCCGCCCGATCGTCGCCCGCCGCCGCAAATACCTTTTGCAACGCTTCGTATTCCAGCGCCATAAACGTATTCAGATAAATATCGGCGCAGGTACGCGGAGGGCGAAAAAACACCGTGGGGTTGTTGTCTATGCCGATCATAATATCGTCCTGCCAGAAAAACAAACCCGTTTTTTCGTCGCGCTGATTCGCTTCGTAATATTCGAGATATTTCAACGCTTTTTCTTTATCGAACCACGAGAAATCGCCCGAAAATTCGCAGGCGTTCAGAATCGCCTGACACAAAAACGGCTTCATCTGATTGACTTTCACGCCGCGCAGATGTTCGCGCACGAAAAAATCGCAGAAATCGCCGTCGCCCGTCATCATTACAGGCACGTACCCGTCGGCACACTCGCACGATAAAAAATTCAGCGCGCACCCTTTCGCATGCGCTTCCGCTTTCTTCAACGGCACGCCTGCCGCCGCCATACGGTTTTCGCCGTACTTTTTGCCGAGCATTAACAGCGCGCGGGCAGTGAAATACGAATCCCAGTCCCAAAGATTGCCCTCGTAGCCCTCTCCGGGATCGATAAACGGATATTGAATTGCCTTGTACGGCTGTTTCAGCACGCGTGAAATTTTGGAAAAAATATAATTTTCTATTAACGTTTTATAATCGTTTATCATTGTTTTATATACGCTTTACCGGGGTATCCCGCCGCAACGGGACGCCCCGACAAACGATTGTTCTTTACGCTTCCGCCGCTTCCGTAACCGTGAAATCGGAAATGGTGAAAGTCAGCCCTGCCGCTTTTGTATTCACGGCAAACCGCCAGTCTAAAACGCCCGAAGATTCAACCGTAAACGTAACGGAACAAACATAACCGCCGTTTTCGTTTTTCGTGCCTGTCGTTATACACGTATTATCAATTTTACCGAGCGTACTGCTAAAATAAATATTACCGATTTTGCTTGCATCGCTGATTTCGGACACAAGGAAAGAAACGGTATATCGTTTCCCTTCCGTAAGCGAAAATCTCGTTGTTGCGGTGCAAGTTGCCCAGCCGCCTTCATTCGCCATAGAATATTGCGCACCGTCTTCGGTAATTTTTCCAACAAGAGTATTGTCTACTACGCTTACAAAAGGCGGTTGCGCTAAAGCAACGTCGAAAAGTTCTACGTCGAACGAATATTCCCCGTGATAGTTGCAGGCAAGACGCAACACGAAATCGGTATCGTTTGTAGCCGTGAACGATTTTTCAAGCACGTAAACGCCTTCGGCTTCATTATACGTCCAAGCGTTCGTTAAATCAAAACCGCAATTATTGCCGCCGCCCGAAACAACGCCCGAATCGAGATACATATTCGTGATTGCTGCCGTTACCAAAGAGTTTACGCGCAACTTCGCTTTCACCACATAAGTTTCGCCTTTTGTTATGCTATATTTCGTGGTGAAGCCGATTTCCGTCCATTCGCCGGCTCCTTGCCAAGAAACATTCCATCCGCCTTTCGTCTGTTCGTTTACACAACCCGTGTTTCCGTTCAAGCCCGTGAGCGTATTGTTCGAATAATCTTTTTCTTCCAACGTAACGTCGAAAAGCTCAACATTGTAAGAGTAGTATTCAGCCGCGTGTGAGCAGGCAAGGCGCAATAAGAAATCGCCGTCCGCCGTAGCCTGGAAGTTACGTTTGATTGTATACTCTTTTTTGCCGTTCGTTTCACCTATTTCCGTCCAGTTATTCAAAAACTTCTCGTTATTGTAGTTATCGTCGATATTCAGATCTGTCAACGCGGTATTATTCAGAGTATTCACGCGCAACTTCACGGAAAGGGTATAATTTGCGCCGGCTTTCAAGGTGTATGCCGTTTTGAAACGGATAAACGCCCAGTTATCCTTTCCGCCGTACGCCACGCGATAGCCGTTTTCCGTTTCGCCGTAGGCGATGATATTTGTTGTTTCTTTAACACCCGTAAGCGTATTGTTTGCATAATTATCGTAGTAAGGCGCGGCGGTGAATCCGTTTTCGCCGAACGTAAACGTTGTGCCGCCCGTTTCGCCTGCGGTGGCTTCGGGAATCAGTCCCGCTTTCAAACCGAACGTGTATCTTACGCCGTTATCGGCAACCGCGGAAGTGTTGGTGAAATGGCAATGCCCCGCAAGCGCGTTTTTCACGCCGATCCGTCCGAAAATTTCGCCGATATCGTACGTGCGGTATTTGTCGCTGACGAGATTCAAGGAATTTTTTTCCGCTTTCACGTGCCCGAAATCGCCGTTTGCTTTCGCCGTAGCGTTATCGGCAAGATTTACGTCGAGATGGTTTTCATCGAAGCCGTATTTCGTGAGAACGTTATAGAAATTCGCCACGGGGATATGCATACAAGCCATATCGGAAGTTGCCGCATTGCTCTGGTAAGCGGAAATCGCCTCGTCTTTTGCGATCATATCGTTTACCGTGGAATCGTACAACCCCTGCGGGAGATTATCGGAAGCTTTCGCCGTATTGTAAATACAGCCGTTGGTATCGAGCATATAAATATTGCTCAGCCACTTTTCGCCCTGTTTCACAGAAATCGTATAGTTGCAATTTCCCGTAACCGTACCGCGGGCAAACAGACAATATTCGGAATTGAGATACTGCCTTACCTGCCACGAAGTGCCTTGCGCCGATTCGTTATCGTGATTGCCGAATACGGGCGCATAAAAAATCTTTCTTGCTTCGAAGAACGAAATCAATTCTTTCGCCATTTCGCCGTTATCATCGAACTCGCCGTAGATGATATCGCCCGCAAGCAAGATAAGATCGGGCTGCGTTTCTTCGATCGTCTTTTTCAGCTTGGCGTACACGGAAAAATCTCTGTCCGCCCAAAGCAGTTGCAAGCCGCCGTTTACTTCTCTGCCGCTTCTTATCTGACTCATATCCGCTACCTGCGGATCGGAAATCTGCAATACTTTGAAATTCTTTCCTTCGGTAACGTCAAGCACGAAATCCGCAGGATTTTCCGCGTCGTAAACGAGTTTCGCGTTACCCGACGTAACGGAATAATTGCCGCCTGCATCGTACACCGTAAAGTTGGCGTAATCGGCGTGATCGCCGAGCGCGGCTTTGATTTCTGCCTTGCCCGCCTTTTTAAACGTTACTCTGCCGTTATCTACCGTGGCTACGCTTTCATCGGAAGAAGTCCACGTAACTTTGCCCGCGAGATTGCCCTGATCCGCAGACAAATCGTAGGTTGCGCCGACTACGCCTTTCGCCGCGCCGAGCCAGCCGAACGGAACGTTTTTTCCGTTTTCATTTGCGGTGATCGTTAAGCCGTAATCGCTGTTTTCGCCGCGTTCGAAAATTTCAACGGACGGAATTTCATACGCATACGCCGCGCTTTCGGTGGAAGCTATGTATACCACGAGTTCGGAAAAACGAACGTGCGGCGTTACAAACTGCGCGATGATTTCCGTGCCGTCTGCCGACGGCGCCCAAAAGTTGCCGCCGTTTGAAAATTCCGTTCGGTACAAGGGCGTTGCGTTACCCGCATTATCGTAGCGGGTATCGTAAGATTTCCCCTCGGCGTTATAATAATTCACGCCGAGATACGCTTTGCCGCCGTTCCCTTTGAGGGAAAGCCGCACGTTGTACTTCGTTTCCGGCTTTAATCGAGAAGCGGGAAATCTGAAATTCACGCCTTGCCATGCCGTAGATCCGCTCACTTTCAAGCCGTTTTCCGATGTGGCGAGCGTGCTGACGTTCGTGCCGGTGCTTTCCGCGATAAAATCCTCGCCCGTGATTTTGTTACCTTCCACCGCCGCGTTTTTAAAATCGATTTCGTATTCGGGCGATTGTTTATAATTTACTGTGAATTGCGTTTTTCCGTTCGCATATGCCGTGGACTTTAATTGCGTTTTCTCCGTCGAATAGACAAAGCCGTCCGGCGCGACGCTTTCCTCGGGCGTGACAACAATTTCGCTGTCGAGTTTCGCCGTCTGCGTTATTGCTTTTGCGGTTTTCTCAAGACCGTTGTCGTACACGTAATTCACGGTATACGAAACGTCGGTATTTACGAAATCTTTGATGTAATTTTCGTACAACGCCGTTTTCTGAGTTTCGGTAAGTTTCGTATCTTTTTCGCGAGCCTGTTGAGCTACGTAAGTCATCGAACGCACATTGTCGTTTCTTGCCGCAAACGTATACACGTCTCCTGCTTTCATATACCCTATGCCGATAAATTCACGATTTCTGTTGTCCGTGCCGCCGTTTTCGCCGCGCAAGAGATTGACAAGCGAAGCGTACCACACCATCGCGCCGTCTTTTTCGCCCATTTCATCGGTAACAAGGTTGATGATCTGCGTTTTCGTGCCCGTATATTTTCCGTAAGTACCGTCTTCAAGCTTTTCCGCCCAGCCGTACTTCGCATTTTCGCCCGTAAGATTTTCTTCGGTGAGCGGCGCGTAAAGCGTTTCGTAATCAACGGGTGCGATGAACATGCCGAATACGACATTCGGATTCGATTCTTTCAAATCTTCGTAGTCGCTTTTTTGCATATTCAGCTCGTAGCGGATGCCGTTCTGCGCGTAGTTTTCCGAAATTCTCACGCTTGCACCCTGACGGATCGTAAGAATTTCGTCCTGATTTTCTTCCGCGCTCATTCTGCCAAGCGTTAAAATCGTTCCGCTTGCAGCGCACGCAATCGCTAAAGCGGCAGCTGCCGCTACCATTTTTTTACTGTTCGATTTCATTTCGTTCCTCCTTTTAAAGCTCCACGTTCCGGGATTTTACCCCGTCGTTTATGCCGTCGCGTATGCCGAAGATATCTTCCGCCGTCTCTTCGTGCGCCCCTGAAGTCCTCACGATTTCATCGTTTCCCGCTAAGGGAACGATTTTTATCGACGGAGTGCGATACCCCCCCCTTGAAACATTTTAGTACTTACCATTCCTGTCCTCCCGAAAAATATATTTTTAAAGCTTTTTTAAGGCGCGTCAACGAGAAAACGCGCCTGTATAAGCCTCTTTCCCGTTAAAATAGGCGTACAGCATTTTTGCAATGGGTTTCGGCGCGCTTTGCTTCGCCGTATCGGCGTGATTCGGCGAATAAAAAAGCCCGAACCCGTTTTCGTACGAAGAAATCAGATGTTCTTCGCACGTGGCAAGCCGAAAATAGAAAAACGTTTCTACCCACGGCATATTTTGCTTTACCGAATCGAGCATCATTTTCATTCTCTGCGCGATGGTTTCCTGCCCGCCCGAGCCTTTATACCGATCGTCGGTGAAGCCCACTTCCGTTGCCCACATTGTTTTTTCGCCGTCGCCGTATTTCACGAGAATATCGTGCCAGCCGAGATTGTACTTCGTCCACTCTTCGATTGCGGCTTCGTCCTCGTCTTTTTCCAACGCGGGTTGAAGATATGGATGCCACGCCACGATCTGCCAGTAATCGTTGTAATTCGTATTCGCGTACTCTTCGCCCGTGGGATGCCGCCGTTCTTGCACCGAAGAATACATCGCTTCGAGAAACGTTTTGCCCGATTCCATATACGTTGTGCCGGGAGATACGATTTTCGCCTGCGGATTCTTCGATTTTACGCCTTGATTCGCATAGTAGCACATATCGGCGGCGATATAGCCCGCTTCTTTTGCGGAATATGTGTTTGCGCCGTCGCCTTTGCCCGACCAGCCTGCGCGGTGAAGATATATGCCCTGTTCTTCGTCGTCCCACTCGTTGCCGGGTTCGAAAAAGCCGATTTCGGGAAATTCTTCGGCGATCAGCGCATACGCCTTTTCGTACATTTTTAAAAATCGCAGATACGTTTCGCCGTCGTCGTACGGATCAGGCACGGAAGTTTCGTCGCCCACGTACCCGTAAGGATGAAGGAACGTGTGGCTCATTGCCAGTATACGCTCTACGCCCGCCGCTTTCAGCGCGGAAAGATAATTGTGGTATTTTTCGGCTACGTTTTTATTTAAATACAGTTCGTCGGACTTTTCCGCGCGGTACAGGATATTCGTATGGTGCATCCACACCCGCGCCGTTTTCACGCCGAGTTCGCCCATTTTTTTCGCCGCCCATTCGTTCGTTACGCCGCTATCCACAGCCGAGGGCATCGTTTCGGAAGTCAGCTCGCACATTCCGAAAAGATATTTATCCTGTTCGGCTGCATATTCGGGCTGTTTTTTGCAACCTGCCGCCGCCGATACCCCGAAGAAGATCGCGCCGCATAAAACCGCGGAAACAATTTTCGAAATCAATTTTTTCATTTTTTGCCCCCGTTTTTATTCTTTTGCCTTTTGCTTTCGCCGCGCGCCGCCGCAACTACGCCAGCCGCGGCAACCGCCGCGATCGACGCAAGCGTGCCGCCGTGATTCAATATGCCCGAACAGCCTTTTTTCTTTTCTTCTTTCACGGGCTTCTCGGCAAACGCGGAAGAATCGTGCGACGGATCGTAATCTTCGCTTTCCGTAGGAACGGAAGTTTCCAGCGAAAAAATTTCGAAATAACTTATTTCCGCCGTTCCGTTTTCCGCCGAAAACGACGGCGCAACCGCGTTCGTCCTTTCTTCCGTAAGCACGGCTTTGAAAGCGGTTTCGTACAATCT
>ERZ1027188.663-NODE-663-length-13022-cov-3.789003_pt1 | contig 13022 bp, 9 predicted proteins | sample MGYA00519273_ERZ1027188 | MGnify/ENA primary metagenome ERZ1027188 (study PRJEB26926, sample SAMN06164623) | human gut metagenome | biome: ENVO:00009003; feature: ENVO:2100002; material: ENVO:00002003 | host: Homo sapiens | place: USA | collected 2012 ... | reverse complement strand
AAAAAGGAGGGCGTGCCGTTCAAAAAATTGAAATCCGCCGTTGCCAAAGGTCCCGAAAGCCAAGCCGAATTCATGGCGGCGAACGCCGGCAACGACGCTTTGGAAAAAATGATGCCGTGTCTGGCTCTGCTGGCTTATGAAAACAACCGGATCGCCGCTTTCAACGAAGCGATGGATTACGCGCCGCGCACGCTGGAAAACGGCAAGAAATCGCCCATGCCCGAACCTTTGAAAGCCGGCGTCAAGAAAGACTTTGACAAAATCAAAGCCGATTATTTGAAAGGCGAAATGGTTTGTCAGGCGGCGGCGTTCATTTTGGACAACGCGCCCGTCAAGCCCGATTTGGCGAAAGCGCTCTGGGAATCGAAATCCGTTCCCGAAAGCGTGAAAGCGGAGTTGGAAACGGCTGTGTTCGGCGTTTTTCCGAAAACGGCGGAAGTTCAGCCCGTGACGAAAGAGGACGTCGCCGCTTTGCGCCGCGTTGAAAAATCCATTGCGGCGCGTGCGAAAGAAGCCGCGAAAGCCGAAGAAAAATCCGCGCAGAACATCGCTTTTGAAGAAATGAAAGCCGTGTTGCAGGGCGGGGACGAAAAGAAATTCGGACAGATGATGCAGGCGTTTGCGGCGGAACGCAAACCGCAGGAAAAAACAAAAATGCTGGTGCGTTTGAGCTTGGATTCCGACTTGTCGAAAAACGCCGCCGTTCAAAAAATGCTGGTGCGCGCGGGCGACGCGAGATTCAATGCGACGCCGCTTGCAATGGCGGCGATGAACGCCCAGCGCGCGCGTTAACAAAAGGGAGGATGTCATGGCGGATATAAGCGTCAAACAGGTTTTCGGCAAATCCGTAAACGTTTTGTCTGCCGCGCGGCAAATCGACTGCGATGGTGTTTGTTTCTTTGTTACAAGCCGGCAGGAAGAGCAAATCGCCGCGCGTCTGGTGAATCGTCTGTCTAAAATCCCGACCGGCAAAAAGGTGTTGGAGGGGCTGAAAAAGTACCGTATGCCCGTCTGCTTTGAATCATCAAGCGGCTACGGCTTTTACAACGCGCAAAAAATCGTCGTCAATCCGCGTTACAGCGACGACAAGGTGTTTTCTACGCTGGTGCATGAAACGCGCCATATGTATCAGGACAAGGAGTGCGGTATTAATTACGAACGCAACGATCTTGACCTGAAATCTCAAATCATGAACGACCGCGCCAAAGAAGCCGATGCGCAGACGTGGGCGATTCGGGCGAGTTACGAACTGAAAACCGCCGGCGACGCGGGTCCGTTCAATTCGTTCAAAAGCAAATCCCCCGAAATTTTCGACGAATTTCAGGCGGGGCTCGCCAAAAGCGGAGGCGTTTTGAACAAAGACGTGATGACGGCGGCTTTTATGGCGTGGTACGACCAAACGGCACTGCGCGCGCAATATGAAAAAAGTTACATGACGGACAGCGCCGCCATGGACGTTCAGCGCGTCGTCATGAGTCCCGTTTTAAAGTCCGGCTCTCCCGTCTATTACGACAAACGCCCGCTGAAATCGCTGACAAGCGAGCAACTGCTGACGGCTTACGCATCCAATTATTTTTCCGGCGACAAAAAAGCGTTGGAAAGCGACAAGTGCCTGTCCGTTAGCCGAGCGACAAAGGGCATGATGAATTACGCGTTCAACCTCACGGGACGCTGTTACGTCGACAAATCGCTGACGAATCTGCCCGTGACCGATATGCCGATCGCGCGGCAGCACGTGCAGGAAAAGGAAATCGCGCAGGAAAACAACCGCATTTACGCGGCGGCGCTGGCGGTTGTCGCCAAAAAGACGAATTTGAAAGAGGACACGTTGAAAGCGTTGCTGGCGTGCGGCGAAAAACAGCGCGCCGACATCTTGAAAAAACAACGCAATCCCGTGCTGACGAACGGCGTGACCTGCCTTTTGAATTTGCAGAAAGTCAACAAGCACATCGTTTCGCCGAACAATTTAATGGCGGCGGCTCTCGTCGCGCGCCAACAGCAGTCGCGCTGATTGATTGTTTGACGGATTTCAAGCGGTGCGCTTTTTGGTGCGCCGCTTTTTTTGTTTTTTAATCGGCGGCAGGGAGGTGCGCGCATTTAAAGGCGGAAAAACAAGCCGTTTTCACAAGCGGTTCGCCATTTCCAGACATTTTGTCGCGTCGCGGTCGTTTTCGTTTGCCGTCGGGGACACGATTTCCATGTGGGCGACGCGCGCGTCGCTTGTCTGCGCGTTTTGAACGTAAATCATCAGCACGCATGCGCTTTGCCGGTAAATCCAGATTTGCGCGGGCGGTTCGGAACGTTTCGCATCGGGCGTTCCCAAGCGATTCAAAATGTGCGCTTCGTTGAACACGACGGGCTTTCGCGGTTTTTGCGCGGGTCGCGCCGCCGCTTCTTCGGGCGCGAGGGCGACGACGGGCAGTTCCGCCGGTTTGTGAGCGCACGCCGCTAAAATCGACAGGGCGGCGGCAAGGAAAAGGTGTTTCATGAGTCGTTCTCCAACAGGCGCGTGATTTGTTTTTGCATAAAGGCGGACGCGACCAGCGGGGCGACAACGTTGACGGCGGGAATCATCATCAGCGCGGCGATAATCGCGCCGGCTTTGTCGAAATGCGCGCGGTTTGCGGCGTACAGAGCGTTCGCTTTGTCCTCGCCCGTCAGACACAGCGCGGCGGTGTAAAAGTATTCGTACCCCAGCACGCGCCCGTTGACGAAGCAGTACGCGATCGGCGGCAGGAAGTTCAGCACGGGAATCAGCCCCAGCAAAAGCGTCAGCGGGAAAAACACCGCGCCGGACGCCAGACTTTTCAGCGCGGATTTGCCCGATATTTTCAGACTCTGCGCGGTGCTCGGCGATTTAAAGGGGATTTTCGAGCCGTTGTTCAGCGATTTGACAAGCGATTCGGTGAAAAATCCGGCGATTCCGGACACCAGAACGGGCAAAAAGAACAACGAGCCGATTAAAACGCCGATGAAGCCCAGAATTTGAACGGCTTTTGAAAGGAACGCCGACGAAGAAACTTCGAAAGACCCCAGAACAAGCCAAAAAACGTACAGGACAAGCACCCACGCGCCGCCCGTCATCAGCGCGATTTTCAGTATCAGCGGGCGCAGTTTTCCGCTGAAAACCTCGCAAAAAGCGTTTTTAAAATCCGAAAGCATCGTTTCCCCTTAAAAAAATCGCAAAAAAAAGTATAACAGACACTTGTGCGAAACGTAAGATTCTTTATACTGCAAAAGACTTTATTATTCCTTTATCAAGAGGCTCTTGATGGATACACAAAAACATTTTGACGTGCTGGCTTTGGGAAACGCCGTTGTCGACGTCATGTCGCGCGTTGACGACGCTTTTTTGCAAAAGCACGGAATCGTCAAGGGCGTGATGACGCTGATTGACGAAAATCTGGCGGAAAGCCTGTACGCCGATATGCCTCACGACGCCGAATGTTCGGGCGGTTCCGCGGCGAATACGGCGGCGGGCGTTGCGTCGCTGGGCGGGCATCCCGCTTTCATCGGCAAGGTCGCCGACGACGTTTTGGGCGAAATTTTCCGCAAGGACATCATCAAAGCGGGCGTTTATTACGATACGAAACCGCTGCACATATCCCGAAAACAGCCGACGGGGCGCAGTTTCGTTTTCGTGTCCGAAGACGCGCAGCGTACCATGCACACGTTTTTGGGCGCCTGCTCGCTTTTGTCGCGCGACGACATCGACGAAGAAATCGTCGCCGCGTCGAAAATCGTGTACATCGAGGGCTATTTGTGGGACAGGGAGGAAGCGAAAAAGGCTCTTTCCCTCGCCGCAGAACTGGCGCGCAAGCATCACCGCAAAGTCGCGTTGAGCCTGTCCGATCCGTATTGCGTCAACCGCCACCGCGACAGTTTTTTGAAATTGATTGCCGACGGCGTAAACCTGATTTTCTGCAACGAGGAGGAAATCAAGGCGTTGTGCATGGAAACGGATTTGAACAAGGCGTTGGAAAAGGCGCGCTCGCTGTGCGACACCGTCGTCGTGACACTGGGCGAAAAGGGCGCGGTCGCCATTGCGGGCGAACAGTCCTATGTCGTGGAAGCCAAAGCGACCGCCGGCGTCGTCGACACGACGGGCGCGGGCGATTTGTTCGCGGCGGGCTTTTTGACGTCGTTCGCGCGCGGGCAGGACATCACCGATTGTCTGGAAACGGGCGCTTTCGCCGCCGCGGAAATCATCTCCCACTACGGCGCGCGTCCCGCGGTGCCTTTAAAGGATTTAATGCAGAAGAATTGAACGTTTTGAGAAAGTAGAAAAATGCGTAACATTGCTATCATTGCCCACGTCGACCACGGTAAAACCACCCTTGTCGACACCATGCTCCGCCAAAGCGGGACGTTCCGCGACAATCAGGTCGTGCAGGAACGCGCTTTGGACTCCAACGATTTGGAACGCGAGCGCGGCATCACCATTTTGGCGAAATGCACGTCTGTCGAATGGAAAGGCGCGCGCTTTAACATCGTCGACACGCCGGGGCACGCCGATTTCGGCGGCGAAGTCGAACGTATCTTGGACATGGTGGACGGCGCCATCGTTCTGGTCGACGCGGCGGAAGGTCCTTTGCCCCAGACGAAATTCGTCGTCGGCAAAGCCCTGAAAATCGGTTTGAAGCCGATTGTCGTCATCAACAAGGTCGACCGCGCCGACGCGCGCCCCATGGAAGTGTACAACGAAGTGTTCGACCTGTTCGCCGCTTTGGACGCGACGGACGAACAACTGGACTTCCCCGTGCTGTTCGCTTCGGGACGCGAAGGCTGGGCTGTCAAGGATTTGGAAAAGGACGAACGCAAGTCGATCGCTCCGTTGTTCGATTTGATTATGGAATACGTTCCCGCGCCCAAGTGCGACCCGCTTGCGCCGTTCACGTTCCTTGTGTCCGCCATTGAAAACGACCCGTTCGTGGGACGTATTCTGACGGGCAAGATTCATTCCGGCTCGATTAAGGTCAACTCGTTCATCAAAGGGCTGGGGCGCGACGGCAAATTGCTGGAACAGTCGCGCGTGAGCAAAATTCTGGCTTTTCGCGGCTTGAAGCGCACGGGCATTGAAGAAGCGCACGCGGGCGATATCGTCGCCATCGCGGGCATGAGCAAGGCGACCGTCGCGGATACGCTGTGCGATTTGTCGGTTGAAAAACCGCTGGCTTCCCAGCCGATCGACCCGCCGACGCTGGCAATGACGTTCTGCGTCAACGATTCGCCTTTGGCGGGCAAAGAGGGCGACAAAGTGACCTCCCGTCTGATTTGGGCGCGTTTGGAAAAGGAAGCGGAAGGCAACGTCGCTTTGCGCATCACGCGCACGGAAAAGACCGACGCGTTTGAAGTCGCGGGACGCGGCGAATTGCAGTTGGGCATTCTGATCGAACAGATGCGCCGCGAAGGCTACGAACTGGCGGTTTCGCGTCCGCGCGTGCTGTTCAAAACCGACCCCGTGACCGGCAAAACGCTGGAACCGATTGAAGAAGTCGTTGTCGACGTCGACGAACAGTATGTCGGCACCGTGTGCGAAAAATTGGGCGAACGCCGCGCCGAAATGACCGATATGCGTCCCTGCGGCGGCGGCAAGACGCGCGTGACGTTCTTGGTTCCCTCGCGCGGGCTGATCGGGTATCATTCGCAATTTTTGACGGACACCTGCGGCACGGGCATCATGAACAAACTGTTCCACAGTTACGCGCCCTACAAAGGTCCGCTTCCCACGCGCCGCAACGGCGTGATGATTTCCACGGACGCGGGGACTTCCGTTCCTTACGCTTTGTGGAAACTGGAAGACCGCGGCCCGATGTTCATTGACGCGGGCGTGGACGTGTACGCGGGGATGATTATCGGCGAGCACACGAAAAGCAACGACATCGACGTCAACCCCGTGCGCACGAAGCATCTGACAAACATTCGCGCTGCGGGCAAAGACGAAAACTGCACGCTGATTCCGCCCCGCAAAATGAGTTTGGAGGAGGCTTTGGCGTACATTCAGGACGACGAGTTGGTCGAGGTCACGCCCAAAACGTTCCGTTTGCGCAAAATCATCTTGGATGAAAACCTGCGCAAGCGCGCGGCGAACAAAGCCGCCGTCGCCGCCGCCGCGGAGGAGGAGGAATGAACGGGCTGAAACGCGCGTTCGGCGTTTACGAAAACCCCAAAATGATCGTCATGCTGATTTTGGGGTTTTTCAGCGCCCTGCCGTTTGTTCTGATTTTTTCGACTTTATCTTACTGGCTATCGGACAATCTGGTGAAAGTGGAGGCGATTGCTTTGTTTTCGCTTGCCAGATTGCCGTACAGTTTCAAGTTTTTATGGTCGCCGTACATTGATTCCGTTTCCCTGCCGTATTTAAGCGCGCGGCTGGGGCGCAGACGGTCGTGGGCGCTTGTTTTCCAAGTCTGCCTGATTGCCGGACTGATTGCGCTGGTGCATACGAATCCGCTTGAAAATCCGTTCGCGACGGGCGTTTGCGCTTTGGCGGTCGCCTTTTTTTCCGCGTCGCAGGACATTGTTTTCGACGCTTTCCGCATTGAATACGTCGCGCCGGAAGATCAGGGCGCGGCAAGCGCGGTGTATGTGTTCGGCTACCGCGTCGGCATGATTGTCGCGGGGGCGGGCGCGCTGTTTTTGTCCGACGTCATCGGCTGGACGCACGTTTACGAGGCTTTGGCGTTGTCCGGCGTTATCGGCATGGCGACGATTTTAATCGCTTCCGAACCGAAAACGGCCGCCGCGCCGCGTCAAAAAAATTTCTTTAAGGACGCCGTCGTCGCGCCGATCGCCGATTTTGTTACGCGCAAGGACTGGCTGATCATCATTTTATTCATTCTGACGTACAAACTGTGCGAAACGTCCATCGGGACGGTCGTGCCGAAACTGTACAAAGAAGCGGGCTTTTCAAACACGCAAATCGCGACGGTCGTCAAACTGTGGGGCGTCGCCGCGACGATTTTCGGCGGATTTCTGGGCGGCGCGCTGATTGTCAGAATCGGCGTCGTGCGTTCGCTGGTCGTGTGCGGCATTTTGCAGGGCGTGTCGAATCTGCCGTTCGCCGTGCTTGCCGTCAGCGGCAATTCGTTTTTCTGGCTGACGTTTTCAATCGTGTCCGACAGTCTGGCTTCGGGTATGGCGACGACGGCGTTTGTCGCGTATATGTCGTCTTTGTGCAATACGGCGTACACCGCGACGCAATACGCTTTGCTGACGTCGCTGATGGCTCTGCCGCGCGATTTGCTCGGCGCGTCAAGCGGCTGGCTTGTCGCCGCAATCGGCTGGGCGCCGTTCTTTGTCTTTACGGCGTTTTTAAGTCTTCCGGGGATTCTTCTGATTGTGCTTCTGGATCGCCGCCGCGCGCGTCGTCCGGCGTCTCCGGAGCCTGAACGGGCTCGCGCATCGGCAGATACACCGTGAAGTTCGTTCCCGCTTCCGCCGAACTTTGAATTTTCAGCGCGCCGAAGTGGTGCTTTAAAATCTGTACGACAATCGCCAATCCCAGCCCCGTGCCGCCCGCTTTGTTTTTCAGCGACGGCACGCGGAAAAAGCGTTCCGTCAGGCGCGGCTGCAATTCGGGGGGAATCGGGTCGCCCGCGTTGTGCACCGTCACGGCGAACAGGCGGTCGTAGGGAATGCGCTTCTGGTCGACGTTTTCTTCGTTGCGGCAGGTGATTGTGACCGAAGACCCCTCTTTCGCGTACTTGATCGCGTTGTCGATCAGGTTTTGGAAAACCTGCGTCAGTTCGCCCGTGTCGCCCAGAATGACGCTTTCCGGCACGCTCGGTTTCAGCGTCAGCGTGATGTTGTTTTTCGCCGCTTTTTCTTTCAATCCCAGACGCACGGCTTTCAAAATCTCGCACACGTCAACCTTTTCCGTCACTTCGTCGTGTTCGTTCATTTGGATTTTCGACAAAGACAGCAGATTTTGAATCAACTGCGCCATGCGCGCCGATTGCGCCTGCATGATTTTCAAAAATTCCTGTTGCGCTTTCGGGTCGTCGCGCGCCGTCGTTTGCAGGGTTTCGATGAAGCCCGACAAAATCGACAGCGGGGTTTTCAATTCGTGGCTGGCGTTGGCGACAAAGTCGATTTGCGCCTGTTCCAGTTTCTTTTGCGCCGTGATGTCGTACAGGGACAAAACCGCGACCGCGCCTTCGTTCGCCGCGGCGGGCAGAAGTTCGATTTTGACGCTGAACGTGCGGTAGCCCAGCACCAGTTCCAGACTTTCCTTTTTGGATTCGCCCGACAAAACGCTGTCCGCCGCCGTAATCAGCGCGGGCGTGTAAAACAGTTCCTTTAAGGATTTTTCGCGCACGGTTTCGCCGAACAGCGCGCGCGCCGCCTGATTCGCCCCGTTGATGACGCCGTTTCTGTCCAGCATCAAAAGCGGGTCGGGCAGGCTGTCCAGAACAGCGGAGTCGGACAGCGTCCGCGCTTCCAGTTGTTCCGCGCGCGTCACCCAAATCGATCGCATTTTGTTAATGGCGTGGACGATTTGCGCCGATTCGTCGTTGTCGTCGGTGTTTTCCAGCGTCGGCAGTTCGGGTTCGGGTCCGTTCTGCATTTGCGCCAGCGTGTTCGTGTATTGCGTCAGGCTTTGCAGGTTTTTCAAAAAGGGCATCGTGAACAAAATGTTGAACGACACGACCATGCAGAAGCCCAAAATCGCGCTTAAAGGCTGAATTTCATCCATTGCCGCGAACGAAAGCAGCACCAGCGCCGTCGGAAACGAAATCATCAGCACGCGCTGGGCAAAGCGGTACGGCGGATCCGATACGATGGACTGGTTGTTTTTCTTTTCTTCGTCGGACAAGGGAGTGTTCCTTTATCGCTGAATACGTTGCGCCGCCGCTTTCGCGTAAGCGTCCCAATCCGTCACCGGCAAACGCGCAACGCCCGTTTCCATCGCCGCTTTTGCGACGGCGGCGGGCACGGTTTCAATCAGGCGTTCGTCGAACGGAACGGGTAAAATATACTCTTTTCCGAACGAAAAGTCTTTGTTTTTGTACGCCGCTTTCGTTTTTTCGGTCACCGGCAGACGTGCCAGATTCGCCAGAGCGAACGCCGCCGCCATTTTCATTTCCTCGTTGACGGTCGTCGCTCGCACGTCCAGCGCGCCGCGGAAAATGTACGGGAAGCCGAGCAGATTGTTGATTTGGTTCGGATAGTCCGAGCGTCCCGTCGCGATGATGACGTCTTCGCGCACCGCTTTCGCTTCTTCCGGCGCGATTTCGGGGTCGGGATTCGCCAAAGCGAACACCATCGGGTTTTGCGCCATGGTTTTCAGCGCGTCGGGCGACAGCGCGCCTTTGACGGACAAGCCCAAGAACACGTCCGCGCCGTCCAGCGCTTCGTTCAGCGTGCGTGCGCTTGTTTCGACGGCGAACGCTTCCTTGTACGGATTCATGTTCGCCGCGCGCCCTTTGTAAATGACGCCTTTCGTGTCGCACATAATCAGGTTTTTCACACCCAGCGATTTCATCAGTTTCGAGCAGGCGATCGCCGCCGCGCCCGCGCCGTTGACGACGACTTTCAAATCTTCGATTTTTCTGCCCGTGATTTCGCATCCGTTGATCAGGGCGGCGGAAACGACGACCGCCGTGCCGTGCTGATCGTCGTGAAACACGGGAATGCCCAGCATACCGCGCAGTTTTTCTTCAATGTAGAAACATTCGGGCGCTTTGATGTCTTCCAGATTGATGCCGCCGAAGCCCGTCGCCGTCAGCGCCGCCGCTTCCACGACTTTGTCGGGGTCTTTGGAGGCGATTTCGATGTCGATCGCGTCCACGCCGCCGAATTTTTTGAACAGAACCGCCTTGCCCTCCATGACGGGCTTGGAAGCCGCCGCGCCGATGTCGCCCAGCCCCAGAACAGCCGTGCCGTTCGACACGACCGCGACCAGATTGCCTTTCGCGGTGTACGCGTACGATTTGTCCGGCGTTTCCTGAATTTCAAGGCACGGGGCGGCGACCCCCGGCGAATACGCCAGCGCCAGATCCCTTTGCGTGTTCAGCGGTTTTGTCGGCACGGTTTCGATTTTGCCCGCGCGACCCTGTTCATGAAACGTCAAAGCGTCTTCGTACAACTTTTTTTTCTGCTCGTTCATCAAACGCACTCTTTTATAAAAAAGGAAAACAAGATAAGATACCCGCATCTTAATTGTTTCAAAAGTCAAATGCTATGAAAAACGACACCGAAAACGCTGAAAAATTGACTCCGATGCTGGAACAGTATTTCGCCGTCAAAAAACAAAATCCCGACTATCTGCTGTTTTACCGCATGGGCGATTTTTACGAGATGTTTTTTGAAGACGCGATAAAAGCCGCCGCCGCGCTGGACATCACGCTGACGAAGCGCGGCAAGAAAAACGGCAAGGACGTGCCCATGTGCGGCGTGCCGTTCCATTCTTACGAGGGGTATCTGGCGCGGTTGATCAAGCAGGGCTTCAAGGTCGCCATTTGCGAACAGACCGAAGACCCCGCCGAAGCCAGAAAGCGCGGGTCGCAGTCTTTGGTCAACCGCGACGTGATTCGCCTGATCACCCCCGGCACGCTGACGGAGGACAATCTGCTGAAAGCGGGCGACGCCAACTTTTTGGCGGCTTTGTGCGATATCAAAGGCGTGTGGGCGCTGGCGTGGACGGATATGTCGACGGGCGATTTCAACGTGCAGACCGTGCCGTGTTCCGCGCCGGCGTTGTCGGGCGCGCTGGCGAGATTGGCTCCCAAAGAGATTCTTCTGCCCGAAAAAATGCTGAAAACGCCCGATTTGTTCGAGTTGTTCAACGATTATAAAAAAGAACTGACGCCGCTTCCCGACGTGCGCTTTTCCTTTGAAAACGGGCAAAAGCGTCTGGAAGCGTTTTTCAGCGTCGCGACGCTGGATTCGTTCGGCGTGTTTGAAAACGCGGAAATCGCGGCGGCGGGTGCGCTTTTGGATTACATCGACCTGACGCAAAAGGGCGCGATGCCCCGCCTGAACCGCTTGAAACAGACAAAAACGTCCGCGATTATGGAAATCGACGCGGCGACTCGGCGGAATTTGGAGATTTTCGATTCTTTGTCGGGCGAACGCTCCCACACGCTGTTCGCGTGCGTCAACCGCACGGTGACGGGGGCGGGCGCGCGCTTGCTGGCGGGATATCTCGCCGCGCCGCTGACCGATTTGAAAGAAATCGACAGACGCTTGGATCGGGTGGACTTTTTTGTACAGAATCCGCTGATTCGCGAAAACGTGCGCGATTGTCTGCGCGAATGTCCCGATATCGAACGCACGCTGTCGCGTTTGTCCGTCGGACGCGGCTCTCCGCGCGATTTGGGGGCTTTGCGCGCCGCTTTGACGCAGTTGCCCGCCATTAAAAAGGCGTTGAGCGAACGCATCGGCGAAGAAGCCGCTTTGACGGCGGGACTGCCCGAATCTTTGGCGGAATTTTTATCGCGCTTTGACGGCTACGAGTCCCTGACGAAACTTTTGTGCGATTCTCTGGCGCAGGATTTGCCGTATCTGGCGCGCGACGGCGGCTTTATCGCGCGCGGCTGCAACGCCGAACTCGATTCGCTGAAAGAACTGCGCGACGAAAGCCGGTCGCTGATTGCGAAATTGCAGGCGGGATACGCGGCGCAAGCGGGCGTTGCGACCCTGAAAATCGCGCACAACAACATTTTGGGTTATTACATCGAAGTGCCCGCCAAAGCCGCGCAGAAAATGCTGGACGACATCCGCAACGGTGACACGGCTTTCATTCACCGGCAGACGATGGCGAACGCCGTGCGCTTTACGACGAAAGAACTGGCGGAACTGGAAAACAAAATGCAGACCGCCGGCGAAAAAGCCTTGGCGATGGAATTGGAGATGTTTGATTCTCTGGTGCGCGCGGTGATGAAATATGCCGAAAATCTGGCGGCGACGGCGCACGTCCTTGCCGTGACGGACGCGGCGGCGGGGCTGGCGAACGTGGCGGAGGCGTTTGAATACACGCGTCCCGTTCTGGACGACACGTTCGGATTTGAAATCGTCAAGGGGCGGCATCCCGTCATTGAAAAGGCGATGAGAGAAACGGGTGCGCCGGACGAATTCGTCCCCAACGACTGCTGTTTGGAGGACAATCGCGAAAACGGCAGGCTGTGGCTGCTGACGGGTCCGAACATGGCGGGCAAAAGCACGTTTTTGCGCCAGAACGCCCTGATTGCCGTTTTAGCGCAAAGCGGGTGCTTCGTGCCGGCGGAATTCGCCCGAATCGGCATTGTCGACAAATTGTTTTCACGCGTCGGCGCGTCGGACGATTTGGCGCGCGGACGGTCGACTTTCATGGTCGAAATGGTCGAAACGGCGGCGATTTTAAACCGCTCCACAGAACGCTCTTTCGTCATTTTGGACGAAATCGGGCGCGGCACGGCGACGTACGACGGTTTGTCGATCGCGTGGGCGGTGGTCGAATATCTGCACGAAACGAACAAATGCCGCGCGCTGTTCGCGACTCATTACCACGAACTGACCGCGCTGAAAGAAAAACTGAACCGCCTGTCTTTGCACACGATGCGCGTCAAGGAATGGAAAAACAACGTCGTGTTTCTGCACGAAGTCGTTTCCGGCGCGCTCGACCGTTCCTACGGGATTCACGTCGGCAAACTGGCGGGGCTTCCCGCGCCCGTCATCGCGCGCGCTAAGCAGGTGCTGGTGCAGTTGGAGAAAAAAGGGTCGTATCAGGTCGATTTCATGAACGATCTGCCCTTGTTCGCGCGTCTGCCCAAACAGGAGGAGCCGCCGCCCGAAGAACCGCCCGAAACGCCGCGCGTCATCGAACGTCTGCGCGCGCTGAACCCTGACGATTTGACGCCCAAGCAGGCGCTGGAACTGTTGTACGAACTGAAAAAAGAAGCGTGACGATGAATTTGCTTTTTTCTTTGCGGCAGGCGGTTGAAGACCGGACGGACGAGGCGCAAAGGCGCGCCGCTTGCGCCGCCGTTGTCAAAGCGTACCGCGCCGAAGCGTTTGAAGCGGCGAAACAGAAACTGTAC
>ERZ1027188.660-NODE-660-length-13077-cov-4.572262_pt1 | contig 13077 bp, 9 predicted proteins | sample MGYA00519273_ERZ1027188 | MGnify/ENA primary metagenome ERZ1027188 (study PRJEB26926, sample SAMN06164623) | human gut metagenome | biome: ENVO:00009003; feature: ENVO:2100002; material: ENVO:00002003 | host: Homo sapiens | place: USA | collected 2012 ... | reverse complement strand
ATTACTACGCGTCTCGTGGGCTCGGAGATGTGTATAAGAGACAGTTATTATATAGGTGTGTTCAAGCGCAACGACGAGCGCACGATATACAACGTCCTCTACCGCGACGGCAAGAACGGACCGATAATGATGAAACGCTGCGCGATAAAGGGCATCACGCGCGACAAGGAGTACGACCTTACGAAGGGTACGCCGAAGAGCGACATCCTCTATCTGTCGGTCAATCCGAACGGAGAGGCGGAGGTGCTGAAAGTCTATTTCAAGCCGCGCCCGCGACTGAAAAAGGTGATAGTGGACCTCGATTTCTCGACGCTCGCCATCAAGGGTCGCCAGAGCCAGGGCAATCTGTTCTCGCGCTACGGAATCCATAAAATCGTCCTGAAAGAGAAGGGTACGTCGACGCTCGGCAGCCAGAACATCTGGTTCGACGAGGACGTGCGCCGGCTCAACAGCGACGGTCGCGGACGTCTGATAGGCGAGTTCAAGGGCGACGACAAGATAGTGGTGTGGACATCGAAGCACCAATACTATATCACGGGCTTCGACCTCGGACAGCATTTTCCGGACGAAACCGTCGCCGTCGAACGCTACGTGGCTGACAAGGTCTACGCGCTCTGCTATTTCGACCGCGAGCAGGGCTACTTCTATATGAAACGCTTCACGCTCGAACGCAGCGACAAGATGCAGAGTTACCTCGACGAGGACGGCAACGACGAGTTCGTGTGCATTACGGGCGCAGGCGGAGCGACGCTGCGCATAACCTACAAGGGCGCGCAGGCTTCGCGACCTGCCGACGAGGTGGACGTCGATTCGTTCATCGGAGTCAAGAGCCGCAAGGCGAAGGGCAAACGCCTTTCGACCTACGACATCGACACTCTGACGTTCATCGAACCCGAACTGCCGCCGCAGCCCGAGCCGTCGGAGGATGCCGAGGATGCGGCGGAGGACGACGGACAGCAGGAGAGCGTCGATTTGACGGACATGATTGACGACGAGGGCATAGTGCCGGTGAGCAACGGCGGCACGCCGATAGAGATAATACGTCCCGATGCCGACGATTTGATAAATCCCGAACAACTCGACCTGTTCGGCAAATAGCGGAGCGATGCGGCTGTTTCTGATAGGATACATGGGGTGCGGCAAGAGTTCGATGGGGCGCAAAATCGCCCGCCGGCTCGGCGCGGAGTTCATCGACACCGACGCGCTCGTCGAACGGACGGAGGGCGCGGAGATTGCCGACATAATCGCCTACGAGGGCGAGGAGTATTTCCGCGAATGCGAGCGCAAGGCGTTGGAGCAGGCGGCGGAGCATCCCGACGCCGTGATTTCGACCGGCGGAGGACTGCCGATGTGGCGCGACAATATGGAACGTGTGCTGTCGCTCGGACTGTCGGTCTACATCCGCCGTTCGCCCGAACAGATAATGTCGCGGCTGTCGCCATACGGTCGCCACAAACGCCCTAAATTCCGCGGACTGGACGACGAACAACTGCTCGCGTTCATGCACACCAACATGGCGGAGCGCGAACCCGTCTACTTGCGGGCGAATGTTACGCTCGACGGCGAGGGACGCAGCGACGACGAGTTGATAGACGGGATTCTGGAAATGATACGAAAACCATAAAACATAATACCGAAATGAAAAAAGCACTATTGACACTCTTTGCGGCGGCGGTATGCCTTTCGTCCGCGGCGCAGATGAAAATATCGGGAACGGTGAAGGACTCCGCCGGAAAACCGGTAGCCGGAGTTGTCGTCAGCGACGGCTTCTCGTGCGCGAATACCGATGCCAAGGGTCGTTACAGACTGGCGGCGTCGAAAGACGCGTTCTACGTATTCTACTCGATACCTGCCGAATACGGCATAGCGACGAAGGACGGACACCCCGATTTCTACAAGAAAATCGAAAAGGGCGTGAAGAGATACGATTTCACGCTCGCTCCGCTCGAAGGCGGCGTGGAGAAGGAGTTCAAACTCGTGATAGTCGCCGACCCGCAGGCGCAGTGCGACTTCCACGTGAAGCGTTTCGAGCGCGAAACGGTACCCGACATCCGTGCCTACGTCGATGCGCAGAGCGTTCCGTGCTACGGAGTTACGCTCGGCGACATGGCGTACAGCGAGGGTAAGGCGAACGCCGTGCCGCTGATGCCGAAGATGCGCCGTGCGATGGGTTACGACCGCTCGCACCTGCTCTTTTTCCAGACTATGGGCAACCACGACAACGCATTCGCGCCGGTTGCGACCGACGAGCGCAGCAGCAACATCAACCTTGCCTACCAGCGTCCGTTCGAGGAGGTATTCGGTCCGGTCAATTACTCTTGGAACCGCGGCGACGTGCATATCGTGTCGATGAAGGACATCGAGTATCTGCTCGCCGAAAAGAGCAGCAAATACCGTCCGGCATTCAGCCGAGAGCAGTACGAATGGCTGTGTCAAGACCTGTCGCAAGTGCCGGACGACAAGATGGTGATTCTGTGCGTGCATATCGGACTGTACGACCGCACGAACCCTTATCTCGCCGAGACCCGCCAACTGCTCAAACGGTTCAAAGAGGCTCATATCATGGTGGGACACACCCACTTCATGAACCATAACGTCAATAAACTCGGCATCTACGAGCATGTCCATGCGGCTGCGAGCGGCGCATTCTGGTGGTCGTGCATCAACGGCGACGGCGTGCCTAACGGCTATACCGTCTACGATGTCGAGGGGGCGCATATCAAAAACTGGAAGTACAAATGCGTGGGTCGCGACGAGAACTACCAGATTCGCATGTACCGCGGCGACGGCGAGTTCGGCGGCGAGTACGAGAAGGTGCGGTTTCCTTACTCGCACGACACCGTGCTGGCGAACGTCTTCATGGCTGACAAGGACTGGAAGGTCGAACTCTACGAGGACGGCGTGCTGACGGGCGAGATGGAGCGCATGAAGCCGAAGAAGACCGAGTATCCGGAGGTCGGTTCGAGCCAGGACTGGTGGGCGATAGGCTATCACCTCGGCGTGATAGGTCGCAGTTACGGCAAGGTGAAGACCGGCAGGAGCAAGATGAACGGCGGCGGTCGCAACGGCTATCTGACGTCGTGCAACCACATGTACCGCATGAAGTTGAGAAATCCGGACGCCAAGGAGATACGCGTGGTGGCGACCGATGCCAACGGCAATGTCTACGAGCAGACGAAATTCACGGAGAATTTCGACTACTCCGAGAACGAACTGATGAACAGTCTCTATACCACACGGCGTTCGGTACTCGACAAGGAGTATTGAATTAAGGAAACCGAACGTCATTCTGAGCAAAGCGAAGAATCTGAAATCGATTGAAACGGATGTTTCGCTTCGCTCAACATGACGAGTTGAAGAATTTGCAGCGTCCTTAAAGTATTTAATGTCGTTAAGGACTTTAACCGAACCAACAAGATGAACAACAATCCTATCGGTGTTTTCGACTCGGGAATGGGCGGACTGAGCGTCTGGCGGGTGCTGCGCAAGGCACTCGCCGACGAATCGCTCGTGTTTCTGGGCGACGGCAAGAACTGTCCTTACGGCTCGCGTCCGCGAGAGGAGGTGCGTCGGCTGACGTTCGAGGCGGTCGAAAGACTGCTCGCCGAGGGGTGCAAAATGGTCGTGATTGCCTGCAATACGGCTACGGCGATGGCTATCGCGGAGTTGAGGGAACATTATCCGCAGATTCCGTTCGTCGGACTTGAACCAGCCGTGAAGCCCGCCGCGTTGAGGACGAAATCGGGCATTATCGGGGTGCTGGCGACGGAAAGGTCGTTCGACGGAGAGTTGTTCCTGCGCACGTCGGCGCGGTTCGCCGACAAGGTCAGGATTCTGAAAGCGGTCGGCGAGGGTTTCGTCGAAATCGTCGAGCGGAACCTCGAAGATACCCCCGAAGCGGAGGCTGCGGTACGCCGCGCCGTCGAGCCGCTGATAGAGGCGGGGGCGGACGAGATAGTTCTCGGATGCACCCACTATCCGTTCCTGCGCGGGGTTATCGGGCGTGTCGTGGGCGACCGTCCGGTCGAAATCATCGACTCGGCGGATGCCGTCGAACGGAGGGTCGAGGAGTTGCTCGACCGCTACGGATTGAGAGCCGAGCGGGGGCATAAGCCCGAATACCGTTTTCTGACATGCGCCGACGAAGCGTATGCCGAGCGTCTGCGGCAGAAAGCGTTCGGGGACGAACCGCGCTAAATCTTTTGGAAAAGCGGGCGTCAAATTTGAAATAGTCGTTATTTTTTTCTAATTTCGCAACGGGTATGCGCATGTTTCGCCCGTTGCGGAATTTTTGTTTGCGGCGGTCGGCGAAAAGGTTGTGCAGGAGATAATTTCAGAGGAATATGGGAAGCAGAAAATCGTCGAAAAAAGGTAACGAAACAGAGGTGAAACGTACCGTGCGCGCCGACCGCAGTGCGGGGCAGGCTGCCGGTGGAAAGCCAGTGCGTTCGTCGTCGGACAACGCCCGATGGATTATAGGCGTACTCGTCCTGCTCGCCGGAGTGTTCGCCCTGATTGCCACCGTCGCCTATCCTTTCTGCTACGAACACGACTATATCGCGATACATGCCCCCGAAACCGACAATCCGCGTTTCGACGACTCGGTGTCGAATCCGTGCGGACCGCTGGGCGCGAGACTGGCTGAATATTTCGTCTGCCACTCGTTCGGCATCGCGGGTCTGCTCGTGCCGGTGATATTCATCATGCTCGGAATACGCATCATCGTGAAGCGGGCGCGGCTGCTCAACCACAGCGTGCTGACACTGCTGCTGATAACCATACTCGGTTCGCTGACGCTCGGACTGATGTTCGGCGACCGTTGGGGAATGTTCGGCAGCGGCTGGGGCGGCGCGTTCGGAATCGCGGTGTCGCAGATGCTCTACGGGTATATCGGCTCTATCGGCGCATGGATTGCGGTCGTTCTGGGCTGGATTCTTACGGGAGTGTTCATCAACAGCAACTTCATAAATACGGTGAACCGTGCGGGCAAAGTCGTCGTGAAGCAGGGCGGCGCGCTCGTTGATAATGTGGTGGACACGGCTGGAACGCTGATTCATCGCCCGAAATCGGAGCAGGAGGAAACCGAATCGGATGTCGAACGGCGCGACCTGACGGATGAAACGGTAGCCGTACCTGTCGAGCCGACCGAGACTGCCGATATGCCGCAGGAGGATGACGCGGCGGATAAGTCCGATTGGGAGATTGAGCCGGAAAAGCCTGCGGCGGACGAGACTGCGGACGATGCCGCGGATTCGCCGGAGGAGACCTCCGAAGCGGAGGGCGCGGCGGAGCGCGCGGGCGTGAAGACAATCGTCGTCGAGGAACACAGCGAGGCGCAGATGGACGAGCGGCAGATGAAGAACCGACCGTTCAATCCCGACAGGACGGTGGGATACAAATATCCGCCGGTGGATTTCCTGATTGATTACGTGTCGGACTCGAACGTCTCCGACGACGAGATAATCTTCAACAAACGCCAGATAGAGGATACGCTCGGCAACTTCGGAATCCCGATTCGCGAGATGAAGGCTACGATAGGTCCGACGGTTACGCTTTACGAAATCGTGCAGGAGGCGGGCGTGAAGATTTCGCGCATCCAGGGGCTGGAAAACGACATCGCCCAGTCGCTGAAAGCGTTGGGAATCCGAATCATCGCACCTATCCCGGGTCGCGGAACGATAGGCATCGAAGTGCCGAACCGCCACAAGGAGGTCGTGTCGATGCGTTCGGCGGTGCAGTCGGAGCGTTTCCACAAGTTCAACGGCGAACTGCCCGTAGTCATCGGGCGCACGATTCAGAACGAGAATTTCGTGTTCGACCTCGCCAAGATGCCTCACCTGCTCGTCGCGGGTGCTACGGGACAGGGCAAGTCGGTCGGTCTGAACGCGATAATAACGTCGCTGCTCTACCGCAAGGACCCGTCGCAACTGAAATTAGTGTTGATAGACCCGAAGATGGTCGAGTTCTCGCTCTATGCCAAACTCGAAAAGCATTTTCTCGCCAAGATGGCTTCGGAGGACGAGGCGATAGTAACCGACCCGAAAAAGGCGGTCTACACGCTCAACTCGCTCTGCATCGAGATGGACGTGCGTCTGGACAAGTGCCGAAAGGTCGGGGCGCGCAACATCGCCGAGTACAACGAGAAGGTGCGCAAGCGCGATGTGGACGACGAGAACATAATGCCGTATATCGTCGTCGTCATCGACGAGTTCGCCGACCTTATCATGACCGCCAAGGAGGTCGAAGGTCCGGTGATGCGTCTGGCGCAAAAGGCGCGTGCGATAGGCATCCACCTTATCGTCGCCACGCAGCGTCCTGACGTGAAGGTCATCACGGGCGGTATCAAGGCGAATTTCCCTGCGCGAATCGCATTCCGCGTGATGCAGATGATAGACTCGCGTACCATTATCGACCAGCCGGGCGCAAACCAGTTGATTGGTCGCGGCGACATGCTGCTGTCGAAGGACGGCGAATTGACGCGAATACAGTGCGCGCTGGTCGAGACCAAGGAGGTCGGCGAAATCGTCGACTACATCTCCCGCCAGCCGTCGCCGACGGGTCGGGCATACGATTTGCCGGACTATGTCGAGGCGGGCGGCGATGCCGCATCGGCAGGCGCGATGCTGGGCAGCGAGAGCGGCGCACCGGTGAAGTACGATTCGCTGTTCGCCGAAATCGCGCGCGATGCCGTCGCGAGCGGACAGATTTCGACATCGTACATCCAGCGCAACTACGAAGTCGGCTTCAACCGCGCGGGACGAATCATGACGCAGTTGGAGAAGGCGGGAATCGTCGGTCCGCAGATGGGTGCGAAGCAGCGCGAGATAAAGTTCTACGACATGCCTTCGCTCGAAGCGAAATTGCAGGAACTGGGGCTGTCCTAAAATAGGAGATAGCAGATTGGATACGGGTATGTCTGTCTCGTCATCCTGAGCGCAGCGAAGGATCTGTTTTGTATTTAGATTCTTCGCTGCGCTCAGAATGACGGCGTACAGATGAAGAATGTATATGGTAATTATGGAAAATGTCATGCGGAAAATTCTGTCGATACTCTTTTATACGGTTGCGGCGGTCGCTGCTGCGACGGCTGACGAAGCCTCGGTACGGATACTCAAAAACATCGAGAGCAGTCTCGCCGCGCTCGGAATGTACCGTGCGGAGTTCGAGATGACGGCGGGCGACTATACGGTACGTGGCGAATACTGCGTGTCGGGCGACGACTTCTATATGAAAGCCGACGATACGGAGGTCTATGCCGCGGACGGCGTGCGGCGCGAGGTGAGTGCGTCGAAACGCGAGATTGTCGTGGACGGCATCGATACGGCGGCGCGCGACATCGTGAGCAATCCAGCGCGCGGATTCTCGCTGCTGCTCGAAGATTTCGACTCGGCGGCGACGGTCGAGGGCGGTCGCACTTGCGTGGTGCTGTCGCCGAAACCGGAGTCGGCGATGCGCGAAACGATAGCCGTGTTCGTGGATGCCGACGGCAAATACCCGACGGAGATAGTCTACGGCACCGATGCCGGCAATGTCGCCGTGCGGCTGTTGTCGGTAAAGGCGATGGCGGGCGACATCCCGCGCTTCGATGCCGCGAAGTACGAGGGGTACGAGACGGTAGATTTCAGGTAGAGCGAGAGGGACTTTAACGACCTTAAAGCCGGTGCTTCTTCGGGGTGCGCGGGCGGCGAATCCGACGATTTTTTCCAAAAAGCGCGTCGAAATTTTGCAAAATCGGAAAAAAGCCGTAAATTAGTAGTGCGAATTTTGCAAACAAGGTAAACACATATTAAAAACATCGAGGCTATGATTATTACATTTAACGAATTGCGCCGTATCAAGGACAGACTTCCGAGCGGAAGTTCGCAGCGCATTGCAGACGAATTGGGAATCGACGTTGAAAGCGTACGCAACTATTTCGGCGGTAAACATCTGGATGCCAAAGAGGGTGTCGGCGTTCATTTCGAACAGGGTCCGGACGGCGGCGTGGTAACGCTCGACGATACGCGGATTCTCGATGCCGCAATGCGCATCCTGAACGAGCAGAAATAACGGATGAAATCCGATAGGGAGCCGAACAGCGATGTTCGGCTCTTTGATATGGACATAAACCTAAAACCCGAATACAGAAAATGAAAAGATTTTTATTGCTCGTCTTCGCCTCGTGCATGATGCTCGCGGCTTCGGCTGCCGAGAAGGTGAAGATAAATTATGTCGATGCACAGAAACTGAACCATATCGGCAAGATGTGCAAGACCACGAATCCGTACAACCGCGTCGAGGTGAACGACTATCCCGAACTCAACAGCAAGGAGGCGAATCTGCTGCGCTGCTGCGCCGGCGAGGCGATTCTCTTCGAGACCGATGCAACCGAGATATGGGTTACTGCGAAATACGGCTATCGCGGCTTCAACCGTGCCATGCCAGCCAATGCCGGCGTGGGCTTCAACCTCTTTATCGAGAAGGACGGCGAATGGATGTGGGCTGCTTCGAAGAGCAACGCCGACGGCAAGACCAAGGACGGCAAGGCGCGCATCGAACAGCCGCTGAAACTCATCGCCAACATGAATGACGCCAAGAAACGCTGCATTCTCTATCTGCCGCTGTTCGCCGAACTGACGTCGCTCGAAATCGGCGTGCCGGAGGGTGCGAAAATCAAGGCGATGAAGAATCCGTTCCGCCATAATATCGCCATCTTCGGTTCGAGTTTCACCCACGGTTCGTGCGCTACGTGCGCCGGCATGACCTATCCTGCGTTCCTGCAACGTCAGACGGGGCTGAACCTCTGCGGATTCGGCATGAGCGGCAACAGCAAGTTGCAGCGCGTGATGGGCGAAATCCTCGGCGGCACGAAAGCCGACGCCTACATTTGCGACGCATTCTCGAATCCTACGATAAAGGAGATTGGCGAGCGTATCCGTCCGTTCCTCGACGAGATTCGCAAGCAGAACAAGAAGGCACCGGTAATATTCCTCAAAACCATCTATCGCGAGGGTCGCATGTTCGACCTCAAAGCCGAGAAGAAGGAGCAGGAGCGCATCGAGTATGTGGATTCGCTGATGAAGCAGATTACGAAGGAGTACGCGGACGTATATTTCGTGGATGTCGAGAACCAGACGGGTACCGACCACCTCACCTCCGCTGACGGTGTACACCCTTATTCGTGGGGCTACAAGCGTTGGGCTGATGCGATTCAGCAGCCTGTCGTGGAGATTCTGGCAAAGTACGGCATCAAATAACGGTCTGCCGTAAGAGGCTTTGTTCCCCCGCCTGCGAGAAAGCAGGCGGGGGAACTTTTTTTAGGGGGTGGGCTTTAAGGAAAAAATTTTTTCGGGGAAGGTGTCGCGGAAGTCTGCCATTGTGTCAGTCGGGACGCGGTATCTGTCAATCGGGACACCGCGAAATGTCCGTTTTGACAGAGCCGTGGCGCACAAACCTCTAATTTTGGCAGAAATCGGGCTTTGGTATAGCGTTTGCTCGACTATAAGGCGTATCACGAATACGAAAAATAGAAAATTAAACAAATAAAAACTTATAAGATTATGGGAAAGATTATTGGTATCGATTTGGGAACTACGAACTCGTGCGTAGCAGTTATGGAGGGTTCGGAACCCGTTGTCATTCCTAACTCGGAGGGTCATCGCACCACTCCTTCGGTAGTGGCATTCACCGACGGCGGCGAACGCAAGGTCGGCGACCCCGCAAAGCGTCAGGCTATCACCAACCCTAAACGCACGGTATTCTCCATCAAGCGTTTCATGGGCGAGCAGTACGACAAGGTGCAGGCGGACATCGAGCGTGCGCCGTACAGCATCGTGAAGGGTGCCAACAACACTCCGCGCGTGGACATCGACGGTCGCCAGTACACTCCGCAGGAGATTTCGGCAATCATCCTCCAAAAGATGAAGAAGACTGCCGAGGACTATCTCGGTCAGGAGGTTACGGAGGCTGTCATCACCGTGCCGGCATACTTCTCCGACTCGCAGCGTCAGGCTACGAAGGAGGCTGGCGAAATCGCGGGTCTCACCGTGCGCCGTATCATCAACGAGCCTACGGCTGCCGCGCTCGCTTACGGTATGGACAAGAAGAACAAGGATATGAAAATCGCCGTGTACGACCTCGGTGGCGGTACGTTCGATATTTCGATTCTGGAATTGGGCGACGGAGTGTTCGAGGTAAAATCGACGAACGGCGATACGCACCTCGGAGGCGACGATTTCGACCATGTCCTCATCGACTATATGGCGGAGGCGTTCAAGGCTGAACACGGAGTGGATTTGCGTCAGGACCCGATGGCGTTGCAGCGTCTGAAAGAGGCTGCCGAGAAGGCGAAAATCGAGTTGTCGTCGTCGCAGTCGACCGAAATCAACCTGCCGTACATCATGCCGATAAACGGCATCCCGCAGCACCTCGTGATGACGCTTACGCGTGCCAAGTTCGAGCAGTTGTGCGACCACTTGATTCAGAAGACCATCGAGCCTTGCAAAATCGCCCTGCGCGACGCAGGTTTGTCGGCTTCGCAAATCGACGAGGTGATTCTGGTCGGCGGTTCGACCCGTATTCCGGCAATTCAGAAAATCGTCGAGGACTTCTTCGGCAAGACGCCTAACAAGTCGGTGAATCCGGACGAGGTAGTGGCTATCGGTGCTTCGATTCAGGGCGGTGTCCTCACGGGCGAGGTCAAGGATGTGCTGCTGCTCGACGTTACGCCGCTGTCGCTCGGTATCGAGACTCTCGGCGGAGTGTTCACCAAACTCATCGAGTCGAACACGACGATTCCGACCCGCAAGAGCGAGGTGTTCTCGACTGCCGTGGATAACCAGCCGTCCGTCGAAATCAACGTCTGCCAGGGCGAGCGTCCGCTGGCTAAGGACAACAAGAGCATCGGTCGTTTCCACCTCGACGGCATCCCAGCCGCACCGCGCGGCGTGCCGCAGATTGAGGTTACGTTCGACATCGACGCCAACGGTATACTGAACGTGTCGGCGAAGGACAAGGGTACGGGCAAGGAGCAGAAAATCCGTATCGAGGCTTCGAGCGGTCTGACCGAGCAGGAGATTCAGCGTATGCGCGACGAGGCGAAAGCCAACGAGGAGAAGGACAAGGCGGAGAAGGAGCGCATCGAGAAGATTAACGCCGCCGATTCCAACATCTTCGCGTCGGAGAAGCAACTCAAAGAGTACGGCGACAAGATTCCGGCAGAGAAGAAGTCGGCTATCGAGGCTGCGCTCGCGAAGTTGAAGGAGGCTCACAAAAATGCCGACATCGCGGCTATCGATACGGCTATCGCCGAACTCAATGCCGCATGGCAGGCTGCGTCGCAGGACATCTACGCACAGCAGCAGGCACAGGGTGCAGCGCAGGATGCGCAGGCTAATGCCGGTGCGGGTGCGCAGGGCGGCGCACAGAACAACGGCGGTTCGCAACCCGAGGACGTGGAGTTCGAGGAGGTGAAATAGCGGTCGCGCCGAAATTGACCGAAACAGGGAACGGACTGACTCCGTTCCCTGTTTTTTTGTTGTGTGTGGGGGGGTAAGGTCGTTAGGGACTTTAAGGACCTTAAAGACCTTAAATACTTTTACTCAAATTAAGAATCTGCCGTATAATCACAACCCATCGCATCGCTTGTTTTTATGCAATATGACTTTAATATAGAGACATTCGATTCTGAATGGCGATAATGTATCTGCTATGTCTGTGTAAATGTTGTGTGTTTGTAGTTGCTATATGTTTTAGTACTTTGGAATAATTATAAATCCCAAAATACTTAAAGAGAGAAGTTTTGTATGGCAACGATAAAGATTAAGTGGAGGGCCTCGTCTATTGAAGGCAAAGCAGGAACAGTTTATTATCAGATAACGCATCGTCGTGTCATTAGGCATATTACGACGGATATTCATATTCTGCCGGAATATTGGGATGCGGAGCAGCAACGTGTTATTGTTGCGTCAAAGCATGATATGGCTATTTCCCAAATACGAATTGATGGTGATATGTTTTTGTTGCGTTCCATTATCAATACTTTTGAAACGTTGGATATTGCATATGCAGTTGAAGATATTGTCAAACGGTTTCGTGCCTCCTGCAATCGGGTTTCTGTATTGACATTTATGCATGAACAGATTGATTACCTGCGTCGCTGCAACAGATATGGAACAGCAAAAAATTACGAACATACCATGCACAGTTTTTCGCAATTTCTTGGTCGTGATATTCCGTTTGCCACCATAACGGAACAGTTGATTGATAATTATAATGCATTTTTGGTTCAGAGAGGTATTGTACGCAATTCGGTATCGTTTTATATGCGTATTCTCAGGGCTGTTTATAATAAGGCGGTTCGCCGGCATATAATTGAACAAGCCAATCCGTTCCTGAATGTATATACGGGCATTGACAAAACGAAGAAACGTGCAATCGACGAGAAATTGATTGCGAAACTTTATAAACTTAAATTGCCGTTAGGGACACCTATTGAACTTGCTCGCGATATTTTCATATTCAGTTACTGTACACGAGGTATGGCATTCGTAGATATTGCCTATCTTAGAAAAACCGATATTCAAGGCGGAGTAATACATTATTCCCGACATAAAACCGGACAGTTGCTGTCAGTAAAGATAGAACCGGATATCAGAGAAATACTTGAACGATACGCTCATAGCACGAAAGATATTCCGTACGTTTTCCCGATTCTTATATCGTCGGATACGTATGAAGCGTATAAACAATATCGTACTGCAATTAACATCTATAATCGGAAACTGAAAGAGTTGTCGAAAATGGTATCTGCGGATTGCTGTCTTACCTCTTATAGTGCCCGCCATAGTTGGGCTACCGCTGCCCGCAAACATAATGCACCGATATCGGTTATAAGTGCCGGTTTGGGACATACATCGGAAAAAACAACGCAAATTTATTTGAAATCGTTGGAAAACTCGGCGATAGATATTGTCAATCACGGAATTATATCGAAGTTAAGCAGATGATTTCTATGAAAGAAATCAACGGACGTGTAAAAAACAATAAATCAACTATTATCGATTAGTATTTGTCTGATGTTTTTTAATGTATGTACAC
>ERZ1027188.644-NODE-644-length-13476-cov-4.807764_pt1 | contig 13476 bp, 17 predicted proteins | sample MGYA00519273_ERZ1027188 | MGnify/ENA primary metagenome ERZ1027188 (study PRJEB26926, sample SAMN06164623) | human gut metagenome | biome: ENVO:00009003; feature: ENVO:2100002; material: ENVO:00002003 | host: Homo sapiens | place: USA | collected 2012 ... | reverse complement strand
GGCCGTGGCCGGCCGCGACGATATGGCGGAACGCATACGCCGCGAGCGCGCCTTCGAACTGGCAGGCGAGGGTCATCGCTACTGGGACCTCCGCCGCTGGGGGCTGCTGAGGGAGTCGGTGGCCGATGCACGCGATATTTTCGGCGACATGATGTATACGCGCAGTTATCAGCCGCGCCATGAGCTGTGGCCGATTCCGCTGGTTGAGATGGAGCGGAACCGGAACCTTACGCAGAACAAGGGATGGTAGGGCCGATTCTGAGGTAGCGGTTACCGGTTGTGGCGCCTGCCGAGCAGGTAGGTGGCGCCGATGGCGATTAGCGTAAGCGCCTCGCTCAGAGGGATTGCTGCCCATATGCCATAGACAGGCCATACCGACGGCATTATTAGAAACAGGGGCACAAGCAGGATAACGCCGCGCATCAGCGTGAACAGCATGGCTTTTGCAGCCCGCTCGATGCTCTGGTAATAGCCGATGAACGAGATGTTGAGGGCGAAGAATACGGCGCAGGCGGCGTAGACCGGCAGTCCGTGGGATGCAAGGCGACCGGCCTCGCATGTCGGGTCGATGAACATCGCCACGATGCCTTTGGCTCCGAGGGCGATGCCTCCGAATGCCAGGATGCCGCAGCCCAATGCAACCTTTACGCTCAGGGAGAAAGCACTGCGCACACGCGCTGCATCTCCGGCGCCGTAGTTGTAGCTGATTATAGGCTGGGCCGACTGAGCCACGGCGTTGCTCATCATGAACATCAGCGGAAACAGATAGCAGGCGATGCTGAAGGCTGCCACGCCGGCATCGCCGTAATGGCTCATGAAAACATAGTTGCCTGTGAGCATCATCACCGACATGGCAATTTCGGTAACGAATGCTGACGAACCGATTTTCACCTGCCGCCATATGTTTTTCGCGAAATTGCGTGTGCTCCAGCAGAACTTTATCACATAGGAGAACCGAAGGAAATATGCAAGCACCATCAGTCCGCCGATGGCCACACTGGCCGAGGTGGCCATGGCGGCTCCCTTCACGCCCATGCCGCAGGGAAACACGAGGTAATAATCAAGTCCTATGTTGATTACGGCGGGCACTATATTGCACATCATGGCATATTTGGGCGAACCGTCGAGTCGGATCACCATCATGCCGATGCATTCGAACATCAGAAACACGAAGCCCGGCAAAAGCCACAGCAGATAATCCATCGCGCCGGGCAGTAGCGCGTCGGAGCTACCCAGTGCGCGTGCCGTCTCCTCGCTCCATATCAGCAGAGCGGCTACGAGCGCCACAATCAGGGCCGTGGAGAGTGCCGACGCCTGCGTCATGTTGACGCTCGCCTTGCGCCCCTCGCCCTGGGCTATGGCAATTCCCGCTACCACCGACGTGCCGATGCCGAACATCAGTCCCGTGCCGGTTACCACCATATAGAGCGGCGCGATAATGTTGACGGCAGCGATGCCGTCGGGACCTACCCCCTGCCCGACGAAAATGCCGTCGACAATCGTAATCAGAGCGTTGAAAATCAACCCGAGAAGAGTCGGGAAAAACATTTTTGAGAACAGGCGGCCGATGCGGCCGCCACCATAGTCGAGACCTGCTTTAACTTCCTGTGTCATATCTTTTTATTTCTTGTTATGGAGATAATCCGTTTATTCTGGCCGGAGATAAAAAAAGCAGCCTGAACAAGACGCTCCGGAGCTTTCGAATCTCCGACATCTTATCCAGCCTGAATAGTTGAGCTACTACCGGCCCTCCGATGAACGCTGCAAAGGTACGACTTTTAAGTAACCGGTCGAAATTATTTTAATATTTCCGGGAGGAAAATTTTCAGGAGAGTCCGTTCCTGATGGGTTATTCGTATCTGGAGCGTAGTAGTTTCGCGCATTTATCGTAAATTTGGTTCTCAAATCAACCTACGCATGGAAACCGTCCATACCCCATTTGCCCGGCCGATGTATATTATGACCAAGGCGGCCGGATCGATGTGCAACCTCGCATGCAAGTACTGTTACTACCTCGAGAAAAACAATCTTTACAAGGAGCAGCAGCCCGACCGCCGGTTTATCATGACCGACGACACGCTTGAGCGGTTCATCAGCATGTACATCCAGTCGCAGACCACTCCTCAGGTGCTTTTCTGCTGGCACGGGGGCGAGACGCTGATGCGTCCGCTGTCGTTCTACAAGCGGGTGGTCGAGCTTCAGAAAAAATATGCCGCCGGCCGCATCATCGACAACACCATCCAGACCAACGGCACACTGCTCGACGACGAGTGGTGCCGCTTTTTCCGTGATAACAACTGGCTGGTGGGCGTATCGGTCGACGGCCCTCAGGAGTTTCACGACGAGTACCGGCGCAACAAAATGGGCGCGCCGTCGTTTCGCAAGGTAATGCAGGGCATCAATCTTCTGAAAAAGCATGGAGTGGAATGGAACGCTCTGGCCGTGGTCAACGATTTCAACGCCGACTATCCGCTTGATTTTTACCGTTTCTTCAAGGAGATTGAATGCCGTTATATCCAGTTTACACCCATTGTGGAGCGCATACTTCCGCGCAAGGACGGCCGCTATCTCGCTTCGCCGATGGATGCGCAGGATATTCCGCTGGCCGATTTCTCGGTATTGCCCGCGCAGTGGGGCGACTTCCTCTGTGCGATTTTCGACGAATGGGTGTGCAACGACGTGGGTGAATATTTCGTGCAGATTTTCGACGCCACGCTCGCCAACTGGGTGGGCGAGCAGCCGGGTGTATGTTCGATGGCCCGTACTTGCGGCCATGCCGGCGTAATGGAGTACAACGGCGATGTATACTCCTGCGACCATTTCGTGTTTCCGGAGTATAAACTCGGCAACATTCGCACCCACACGCTGGTGGAAATGATGTTTTCCGAGCGTCAGCAGCGTTTCGGCGCCGATAAGCGCGACCGCCTTCCCGGCCAGTGCCGCCAGTGCCGCTATCTGTTTGCCTGCAACGGCGAGTGTCCGAAAAACCGCTTTGCCACCACCGCCGCCGGCGAGCCGGGACTAAACTATCTCTGCGAGGGCTACCGTAAATACTTCGACCACGTTGCTCCCTATATGGATTTCAGGGCCAATGAGTTGAAGCATCAGCGTCCGCCCGCCAATGTGATGAATTTCCGCCCCGCCTGATTTCTTTACCTTACCATACTTTAACGCCCTCCGACTGCAACGGAATCGAAGCCGAAAAAAACACATGAACCGTAAGAATAGAGAAAAAGCCGTGGCGGCAAAGATGATAACAATCTACTGCCGCCGCCACCATCGCCCAGACATACGATATTCCGGCTGCAAGAGCGATTCGCCTGCTCAAGACGCTGCCACCCCGTCCGCGTCTCGGAACGGCTACGTCCAGCTTTGCCCGGAATGTACCGAACTGCTTGGCTACGTCTGCCGCCGCATCGACGCCTGTCCGCTGGGCCCGCAAAAATCAAGTTGTCGCAAATGCGCGATCCACTGCTATCAGCCGCGTTATCTCCGGCAAATACGCGAGGTAATGCGCTACGCTGGCCCGCGCATGCTCTACCTCGCCCCGCTCACCGCCCTCCGCCATCTCCTCTCCGAGCTGCGATTCTCGTTTTAATATAGCGATGTAGTAATGCCTTCAATGAGTGGTGTAATCTGCCTTTACCTCGCATTTAGTCGGAATAATTTGCGTGGCGCGTCTACGATACTGATAGATGGTATCTCCCACAGTCTCACAGATGGAATCAATGGCAAACCGGTTTTGACTGCCGGTATATTCGGTCAAAATCTTTTTCGTTAGGTCGGAATGAAATTCCGGATATTTCCTAATGTGTATGGGCGGAAAAACGAAACGTGCAATGTTGAGTGACGGCGATTGGCTCGGAAGCCTCGCAATGTCAGCGAGTTAACCCCAATATGGGCGTGACCCTTTAAAAAAACGAAAAGTACATTTGCTTGGATTTTGCTTGGATTTCGGGGGCGGTTGTTGGGGGTGAAATTGTGATTGAGGTTGGATTGACTGCGGTCGTGCTTGTAGCGCGGCCTTTCTTTTTGTGTGTTCGGCTGCATGGGGCGCGTGGCGTGGCTTGTGGCGGGCGCAAATCGGTGCGATGATAGAGAGGTCGGGACGTGGCTAAACACGCGGAAATTGAGCCATTTGCGGGCGTTGTGTGGCGGCTGTCGGGGCGGCTATGGTATCACCACCGCACCGAGGTTGTTAATCGCCGTTTGAGCGGCCTTTGAAAACCTATTAAATACCGTTTGACCGCCCCTCCTCAGAAAAATTCATGCCCCGGAATTGCCCCCGTCGTTCACTGCTCAAATTGGCAAAAAATCTTGATGGTTGGAGCAATGGTTGGAGTGATGGTTGGAGTTTCCGATACCATTTTTTGCCGTGTTCGCTCCCCTATAATGACAAAATTTGCTTAAAAATCGGGCGAATTTCAAAGATACCCCCCCTTTAATACCACGAAAAACGGCATAAAATACACAATTATTTGCCTTGTAATATATTGCTATATTGCATTTTAATCGCCGTTTATCTCGTTTAGGTCGTTGAAAAATAGAAAAAACACTAAAAAAACGGCCTTTTGGGGTCGGTTCAGTTCAAACAGAAAGGTGGCAAGTCTTTGATTAGACCTTTTGTGATTCGTATTGAGGGGTAAACTCCCGCGAGTCGGTTTGAGATTGCAACCCCCGGGACAATTCTGTTTCAAGTTCTGTATTTCGATGTTGTAGTTGAGCATTTCGTTCTTCAAGCCGACCTATTTCCTTAGCCTGGTCTTGAATCAACAAGTCTTTCTCTTTAATCATCGCAACAAGACTTGAACCGAGAGTGTCGGCCGATTTTTCCGACGGATTGGCGTTCAGAAACATCTCACCCTCTCCCATTATGACCCAATTTAGGTTGATTTCGGGGTATGAAGATTTCAGACTACGCAACAAGTCAAGGGATAGTCTTTTTCGACATCCCTTTATATCACTAATGGCTGCTTTGTTTGTGCCGAGTTGTTCGGCGACTGCCACATAGCCACTTACAAGTCCTCGCGCCTTTAGCTCGTCAAGCACGGCGATAAATCTGAGATTCTCATCCATTTTTGCTCAAAGTATGAAATTTTCCATCAAAATATTTGGTAGTATGAAATTCTCATACTAACTTTGCAGCGAGTTAAAAAATTAACAGCCGCCAAATTTACAAAAAATCGGCGACATAGCATAAGACTAATATGGAAAATCTAAACAACGAACCCAAGACAGCCGCCCCCGAATGGAGCGCAAGACAATCAGAACTGATCCGACGCATGGCGCGTCAGATACGCCGCCAAGAAAGCATAATCAAGGACTGCATGGAAGACCTCACCTCCGATTTTAACGAGAATTTCGCATGGAAATCAGAGGTAATCTACAAGGCCAATCTAAAACTGAAATTCCTGCGCCCCTTGTATGACACAATCTCAAATAAGGATTGCGACGAAGATTACGCGAAATTCCTCCTGCAACACGCTGCTGAACATGCCGCCGACGACATAATGCACCGCGACCCCTACAGCAGTAGCAGCAACGGAGCTGTCAATCTTGCTCACCGCTGGGAGTATGAATCAAACAAGGATGTTTATCACCTCGCACTCAACTTGCTTGACGGCCTAACCCCGGATAACGAATGATAGCGCAGGATGAGAGACGGAAAGCCTTGCAGACGGTTAAACGCTGTTTAATCAAGGCTCACGGTGAAATAGAGGGGACGGCAGACCTTTTAGAGCAGAAACTGCCGACTGAGTATGACCGGGCAACATGCCGGGAATATGGAACGGTCTGCCGAACCCTCGGCATCTTAGAGGAACAGATAGCAAGTGTCGGAAACCAAATAAATCAACTCAAATAATGGAACGTAAAAAACAAATCGTAATCACCCCCGAAGAAAGCAAATACATACAAAAGACTTTCGGGGTATCAAACACAACCGTGTGGCACGCACTGACCTACCGCCGGAGCAATGAAATCCACCGCAAGATCCGCAAGTTCGCAATCGAGCGCGGCGGTCAGCAAATGGTGCTGTCGCCTGAGTTCGATACAATCTACATCACCAACCGCAAGGACGCAGACGGAACAATGACCCGCTATATGATACAAGCCTTTGAAAACGGCTGTGTCGTGGAGGGTAGCTTTAGGACGGGTATGCTGACCGTCCGCAACAATCGTGGCGAGGTGGTTCACACGTTCAACAGCCCTCTGCCCTCTGAAATTAAGAAGATTCAAGAACTGGTGATGAGCCTCTAAAACTGAGAATAATGGAGTATTTTAACGGCATACTTTGCGCAACACACGCCGAATTAACCGACGGCATAATGACGAGCGACGTTCTTATGTATCATTGCAAAAAGAACGGTAATCTTCGTGTGCGCCGGGGGTGCGGCAATACTCCTGCGCTTTATGACATCAGAGAATTAAACCCGAAATACAAGGCCGAGGTAAAGCGGCGATACACAGACCCGGAGGCGCAAGCCAAGGCGCGGGCATTTATCGACACAATCGTGATAGACAATGCCGCAGCCGCCTATTACGAGGGTGTGAGTATCGAGGGAGCGCGGGGACTGAGCGACGAGAAACGGATGCTCTACACCAACAGCGCGTCGATACTGAACGCTTGCCGGGCGCGTCTTGCAGAGGCCGCAGCCGAGCAGAGAAAGGTCGGCAAGAGCCGCCGGGTAAAACTGAGCGACTTTTGGGCGGCGGTGGCAAAGCACCTGCCGAGGGTTGCCGACATCTACCCCCACAGCCTCCCCGAAAATCCCCGGGTGCTACAACGCAAATACAACGAATTTTTCAAGGGAGGCGAGCCGCACTATGAGGTTTTAATCTCCGGCAAGTTCCGCAACAAGAACGCCGCGAGGGTCGCCACCAAGGAACAGATCGCGCTGATAACAAAATTCATCGGGTATCATACCAACCTCGACTGCGTGGAGGTGGCCGAATACTACAACACGGTCGCCGCGACATTCGGGTGGCCGGAAATCACTCCGCGCACGGTGTGGAATTGGGCGCAGAAATTCGGGTGGGCTGTCAATCCCGGACGCATGGGCGCGAAAGCCTACCTCAACCAAATGGGTATGCAGGTGAAACGCTTTGCACCGACCGCGCCCCTGCTGTATTGGACGCTCGACGGTTGGGTTGCCGAGTTATACTACAAGAAACACGGCAAGCGCGGGACTACCTACTGCAACCGACTGACGGTGGTGGTCGTACTTGACCCTTTCAACAAATACCCGATAGGTTACGCGGTCGGCGAGCATGAATGCTCCGGCCTCATCAAGGAGGCACTGAGAAACGCCGTGAACCATACTGCAGAACTTTTCGGTAGACGCTACCGCGCCACCCAATTGCAGAGCGACAACTACGCGATAAAGAAAATGCTCCCGATATACGGAGCGGTCGCCGACCACGTCACCCCCGCCGAGGTGGGCAATGCCAAGGCCAAAGTGATAGAGCCTTATTTCAAGTATATCAACCACAAATACGCCAAGAAATGCTCCGGCAACTGGAGCGGCTACGGCATCACCGCCCGCAAGGAAAGTCAGCCGAATATGGATTGGCTCAACGCCCACAAAGGACAGATACCCGAGGAGGCGGAGGTTCGGGCGCAGGTTGCCTCAATAATCGCCGCTGAGCGAGCCGCCAAGCGCGAGGCGTATATGGCCGGATTCACGAAGATACCCGCCGACCGCCTCCTGCCAATGACAACCGAGAGTTACCTGCTCACATTCGGCGAGGAGACCGGGTATAAAAACGCCTTGGAGGGGAGGGGCCTCAACATACGCCTCCTGGGCGAGCGCAGGACATACGACTCATTCGACCTCGAATTTAGGAAATACTCGCACATACGTTGGAACGTCAAGTATGACCCCGACAACCTGCAGGAGGTTTTGGCCGTGAGCGACGAGGGCGACATCCGCTTTATGTTGGAGGAGAAATACGCGCAGCCAATGGCACTCGCCGACCGCCGCGCCGGGGACGCTGAGGAACTGCAGAGGGTTCGGGATTTCAACAAGGATCTCAAACGCGCCGTGATAGAATACGACATGGAGGCGACCGAAATAGTAAGAGACAGCCTCCTGCGTCACCCCGACCTCGACAATCCCTACGCAAAGAGCCTCATAACCGACGGACGCGGGCAGAACAAAGACCGCAAGAGCCAATACCGCCTTGAATACACCGACGTGACCGACGAGGCACAATTTGAGGAGAGCGCGGGCGCGGGTGCGGCATCAACAAGAGACTTATACTAAAAATAATATCGAAATGAAACAGACAGAAAAACAATCCATAGCCGCCAAGCTGCGCGAGTATGTAGACAGCAAGGAGAGCCAAAACGCCGCCGCCAAATCCCTGCGGGGCGTGAGTGCGGCCACCGTGAGCCAAATGCTCAACGGCAAATGGGAACTGATCGCCGACGACATGTGGCGCACGGTAGCCAATCAGATAGGCTACGACCCGCGCAGTTGGACGGTGATAGAGACCGAGGGTTACGCCCGCATGACGCAGGTACTGACCGACGCGCAGACACACTCGCTCGTAATGGCAGTTGTGGGTGACGCGGGTTGCGGCAAGAGCCAGGCGATAAAGGTCTACGCGAGGGAACACCGCAATGTAATCGCCCTCAGCTGCTCCGAGTTTTGGAACCGCAAGGTGTTTCTCTGCGAAATGCTGCAGAGCCTCGGTGTGGAATCGGGCGGCATGACAATCCCGGAAATGATGCGCGAGGTGATACGGCAGTTGAAACGGCGCGAGGGTGTGCTGATAGTGCTTGACGAGGCCGACAAACTCGCCGACCAGGTGCTGCACTTTTTCATCACGATATATAACGAACTGGAGGATATGGTCGGAATTGTCCTCTGCGCCACACAGCACCTCAAAAAGAAAGTCGAGCGCGGGGTGGTAAACAACCGCAAAGGCTACAAAGAGATTTTCTCCCGCATAGGCCGCAAGTTCATACCCATGCCGATAGTGAACCGTGGCGATATAAAGGCCGTGTGCGCCGCCAACGGCGTGACTGACCGCCGGGAGGTAGAAAGGATTATCGACGACTCAGACAACGACCTGCGGCGCGTTAAACGCCTCGTTTGCGCCCTCAAACTGAAATCAACCGAGAATTAAACACCGATTAAATGGCACGGGCATTAAGCAACAAGAACATGTGCGACGCGAAATTCCAAGTCGCCGACTTCTCCGGGGAGTGGCTTGCCACGATAGGCAAGCCGGAACTCCGGGGCGCATGGATCATCTTCGGGGAGAGCGGCAGCGGGAAGACCCATTTCGCCCTCCAACTGCTCGCTTACTTGACCCGGTTTGTCGATAAAGTCGCTTACGACACCATAGAGCAGGGCTACTCGCTGAGTTTCCAAAACTCGTGGAACGACGCGAACATGGGTGAACTCGGTAACAAGGTAGTAATCCTCGACAAAGAGCAGATACCCGAACTGCGGGAGCGTCTGCGCAAGCGCAAGAGTCCGCAGGTTGTGGTGATAGACTCCATAACCGCCCTCGTCGGGTTCACCCGCACCACCTTTGCCTCGCTAATGGCGGAGTTCCCCAACAAACTGTTCATCTTCATCGCCCACGAGGAGGGCGGCAAGCCATACCCGGCGGTCGCCAAGCACGTGCGCAAACTCTCCGAGGTAAAACTGAGGGTCGAGGGGTTCAAGGCATTTCCGACGACCCGCTTTGCGACCTCCGAGGGAGGCGGCGAGCCTTTCGTGATATGGCAGGAGGGAGCGGCACGGTATTACGCCGACATCATAGAAAAAGAACAATAAACACCAAACACGAGATATTATGGCAACAATCACTCAGCAGAATCAGAAATGGCTGCTTAGAAAATTTCACACCCTCTGCTCGCGGCTCAATATGGACGCGGACATGAAACTCGCGCTGATAAGCGGCTACGGCGTGGAGAGCAGCAAAGACCTCACCAACGAGGAACTGACGCAGCTCTGCGACCGCCTCAACGAAATGGTGAACCCCGAGGACGGCAAGCGCGACCGTATGCGCAAGCGCGTCATAGCCTCAATCGGCGGGTGGCTGAAACTCATCGGCAAGGAAAACGAGAGTATCGGCTACATCAAGAGCGTTGCTTGCCGGGCGGCGCAGGTGGAGAATTTCAACCAAATCAGCCTTGAACGACTGACGACCATTTACAACATGTTCCTCAAAAAGCAGAAAGACGCAAAGGCCGTCAACGAGGTGGCCGGGGCGATAGCCTATGAGGCACGGTTTGGCAAAACTGACCGCAATATACTGAATTAATGACAGCACCTTAAAAATAAAATTATGATACAAATTGAAATATCAGAGGGAAACCACCAATGGGAGAAAACGAATCTCGTAACTCTCATGGACAGCAAAAAGAGGGGTTATGACACCTATCGTTGCAAATGCTGCGGTCTCCACGCCCGAATGTATAGTTTCGGAATACTCCAAATCAGCGACCGATCTTACAAAAAAGTCACACGCTGTCCCGGTCTGAAAGCAGGACGTCAACTCAGAATAACCCAATGCCGGGCGGTTGGACCACAATTCGCCAACCTTACCCCAGGGAGTATTCACGACATAGTATCTCCACCGCCTTTTCAAGATACCAAAGGTGGTGAGTGGGTAATGGGAGTGGGAGAACCCGTTAAAGTGCTATTTTCTGAATTTGAATATTTATCAATGGAATGATATAAAATGGCGACAGCACTTTCAGACATCAAGCAAGCAATCAAGGAGCGCACGGTGGAACTCAGCATGGAGGAATATGTGGAGTTTCTGCGAACCCTGGCAATGTGGGCGGAGGGCGAGGCCAACATAATAGAATATCAACCCGACTTTAACATAGAGGAAGAATGAGCGAGAAAAAGAAAAAGACCCGGCGCAGACGCGTCGCCGACCCCGAGGCCGAGGCACTGCTTAAAGGAGTCGCCTCAGCGATAGAGGAGACTCTCAACAAAGGCATAAACGCCCGGTGGAACAGAGTCGAAGACCGTTTGCCCGAGAACGGGCAGGTTGTTGTGGTACTCTGCGGTGACGACCTTGGCGAGGCGTACGTCACATTCAACGAATGTTTCGCGGTGGCGACATTCTGCAAGAGCCTCGACTACGAGGACGGCGAGCCACCGCGTAAAAATGTGTTCTGCACCGACACATACGACTACTGCGACGGCGACGTGACCCACTGGGCACCGTTGCCCGAGTTACCAAAGGAATTACTCACCAAAATAAAAGAAGATACGATATGAGCGCAAATGGAATGTTGACGGTAATCGAAAACCAAGCAATGAACGCGATAGTCGCGATGAACCGTAAGATGAAAGACCAACACGAGCCGGATTGGGAGGTGCGGAGGTATGAAATCGCCAAGGACGTAGCCACCTACTGCGTCGGGTTGTCACTCTCGCAACCTTTGGAGGCGCGGGCGACATACGGCGAACTTGCCGAGGCCGCCGTAAAAATGGCCGACGCACTTGTGGAAAAACTCAAAGAAACATCAACCCCTAAAAATAACGACAATGGCACAATGGATTGAAACCCGGCTGCGCTACGACAAAATCGACGAGCGCGGCAGACAGAAGAAAGTAACCGAGCCTTACCTTGTGGACGCGCTCTCATTCACCGAGGCCGAGGCAAGAATCACCGAGGAAATGAAACCCTACATCAGCGGCGAGTTCTCGGTGGCGGCTGTGAAGAAAGCGAAAATCTCGGACGTGTTCGGCATGGACTACGACGAGGACGGCAAATGGTGGAAGATCCGCGCCGCATTCATCTCCTTGGACGAAAAGAGCGGTTGCGAGAAACGCCACATGAGCGACTTTCTGATAAAGGCCGAGGAGATACGCGAGGCAATCGCCGGATTCCAACACGAAATCAGCATGCTCGCCGACTATGAGATAGTCGCGGTTGCCGAGACCCCGATTATCGACGTGTTCCCGGTCAAGTATTCAAACAGCAAATAACCCCGATTTAATCACCAATTAAACCCCATTCAAACAATGGCACGAAAGAAAAAAGTAATCGTGAGCGGTATCACCCGCGACGAAATGGAGACAGCGATGCACTCCTACTCAGTAGCCGACGCGGCGCATCGCTCGCTTATGGCCGAAATGGACGGCAAACTCGCGGAGATCCGCGAGCAGTATGCACCCCGCCTCCAGGAACTCGACATCGAGAAAGACGAGGCATTCGAGAAACTGCAAGCCTTTGCGACCGAGAACCGCGAGGAGTATTTCACCAAGCGCAAGAGCATGGAGACGACCCACGGCACAATCGGTTTCCGCACGGGCAACCCGCAGCTCAAACCCGGCAAGGGTATGACCTGGGCGGGGGTTCTTGAACTGCTCAAACTGAAAGGCAAGAACTACATCCGCGCCGTCGAGGAGGTAGCCAAGGACAAATTGCTCTCCGAGCGCGAGCTTGACGACTGCAAAATCATAATGGAGGCTTGCCACATCACCGTGGTTCAGAAAGAGACCTTTTATGTAGAACCGAAAACCGAGGAATAAGCAATGGAAAAGCGCACAGAGTTTAACCGCAGCCGCGTGGAGGTTTGCCGCAACTGCAACGCCGAGGGTGTTGTGACCGGGGCAAACGGCCTCCGGCAGACCTGCGAGATATGCGGCGGTTCGGGACTGATAAGGAAAACGACAATCGGAACGGTGATTGTCGAGCCATACAAAAAACACCCGAGGCCATGAAAGCAGCGAAGCCCGCCGCAAGGATAAATCACTTGACAACGAGCCGCACCGTGGAACGTGAGGCAAAGATAGTGATAAATCCTTTAACATGGCTAATAAACCGCACAAAAATACACTCTTGCGCATTCAGCATGTCTGCGACATCACCCGGCAGCACTATGAGGAGGGCAACCTTGCCAAGTGCTACAAGCAGGTGTGGCGACATTATGTGTACCCGGTTTATCCCATGTGTTATCACACATTCCTCAGTTATCTGCGCCAAGGATTAGAGGGTTTCAAGGAGCGCAAGCACGACGACCAACCCTCCCTATTTGACGGAATAGAGGACTGACAGAACGACACCGCCAGCAGCCGAATACGCTGCGGGCGGTTGTTGTGTTCAGACGTGTTCCTCCCCGAACTGGTCGGCGAACACGTCGCCGTTGTCGAAAGTGACATTTGTCGGAGTCATCACTGTGCCGTCGTCGACGGCTGCAGAGGCATCAATGCAATGGGTTCGCCACCCCTCCAAATCCTCGCACACCTGCTCGTGGTTGTGGTCGGTTATGTTTTCAAGATATTGGAACGCCGAGAAACTGCGCCCCTCCTCATCAACCGCCCCGGAAAATCTGACGAAAGCCGCCTTAATGGCGCGGATCAGTCGGAAACGTGCGAGAGCCTCATCGCGCCACGGCGTGTCGGTGGCCGCGAGTGTGGCCGTGACGATATGCAGCCGCACCGTCACATCGGCGTGAATCACGTCTGTCTCTTATACACATCTGACGCTGCCGAC
>ERZ1027188.642-NODE-642-length-13483-cov-5.102472_pt1 | contig 13483 bp, 9 predicted proteins | sample MGYA00519273_ERZ1027188 | MGnify/ENA primary metagenome ERZ1027188 (study PRJEB26926, sample SAMN06164623) | human gut metagenome | biome: ENVO:00009003; feature: ENVO:2100002; material: ENVO:00002003 | host: Homo sapiens | place: USA | collected 2012 ... | reverse complement strand
CGAGATTACTACGCGTCTCGTGGGCTCGGAGATGTGTATAAGAGACAGCTGCATGGAGAGCATGGCGATTAAGGCAATGACAATCACACTGCATACAGTAAGTACGATCGCAGACCAGCCTAAATAGAGCGGCCGGCTGCAGAAACGATCAATCAACAGCTCCAGTGCCACGCAGAATACCGCAATTTCAGCAAAGATGTAAAGGGCTGCTGACAGGAATGAAAACCGGAAGGTATGAATCAGCAGAGTGAAGATCTCAGCCAGAATCGTAAGCAGTACCGTAACCGGAAGAGCCAGCTGGAAGAACCATTCACTGCTTCTTGTATTATAGGTAATGAGATAAAGGTATATTCCAATAGAGATTCCGTCAAAAAGCAGGGAAACATAAATCGGTAATTTATTCTGGATAAATGCCGGCAGCAGGAACACAAACAAAACCAGACAGATGCCGATAATAAATAAGGACCACAGCGAGCGGGAATAAACGAACAGGTTTAAGGCCAGACAGCTTAGTGAGGTCGCAAGCAGCACTACGATGGTAAACAGGAACAGATCCTTGCGTTTTACCGGATCGACCTGCCCTTTCACCGTGGGAAAAGGTGGCTCATAGGTGAGCCCCTCTAACTCATTAGGATTAATAACAGGTGTGTTGCATAAGGGACATTTCTTTAACGAAGGGTCAAGTTCGACCCCACAGTTCACACAGTATGACAATGTCAGGACTCCTTTCTTAAATAATAACCGGTTAGTCCCGGTTACTCTGTATGGTTACATGGACGCCGTCTTTCACAAGCTTACGGAAGAAGTAGCGTTCCACATCACTTTCGATGATGTTACTTGCAAAGTTAATGGTGAGCGTATCTTCAAAGCTGGCAATGGCACAGTTCGTCCGGCTCGAAAAGGGCTGTCCCATATAGATATCAAATTTCTCAATATAAGGCTTCATGTCGTCCGGAACCTTCAGGGCGCCCATATTGGTTAAACCGGCAGAAGAGTTCTTATCCTGCACGATACGGTAGAACTGGCGTACGACGAAATCCTTGATGAACAGCGGAACCACACGGATGACCGGATTGCGCTGTGTACTGGCATTTGTTGTAATATCACCGCGCAGAAACTTCTCATTAATATAATAACGCATGTAATGGTGTACCTGCGTAATGATTTCCTCAAAGGTATAGTCACCGAGGCGGGGATCAATGGAAGGGTAAACCATCGTAATAAAGTTTCGAAGCGTCTTTGATGGGAAGAATCTCCGTAAGTTGACCGGCATGGCAATTTTCACCGGGTGAAGCCGGATATGCCATTCATTCTGCTGCTTCTGTAACAGGGCATAAAGCAGAACCGAATTCAGATATTCGGTCACGGAGGCGTTGTATTTTTTTGCAACGGCGAGCACCTCAGAGGTACTCATTGCTCCCTCAATGACATTAAAGGTATAAAAGGGCTCCTTCGTTCCGCGGACACGGTAGGTTTTTTCTCCCGGACGGGGAGGACAGACCTTGGCATTGGCGTAGCGCATATAAGCGTCCTCTAATTCTTCCGGATCCGGTGTTTCGTGAATGTCCTTAACGAAATAGCCGTTCGAAATCTCATGCCCAAGGAGGCGCAGGTAATTCGCGGTAATGGTGTTTAAGACGAACATGCCGCCTGTACCGTCACCGAGAGAGTGGTGCGCTTCTAAGGAAATCCGGTTCCCATAATAGTAAATTCTCATGAGATAACGGTTGTTTGCACGGAAGGACATCGGCATACAGAAGTTACGGATGTCCGGCTGTACGAAAGGTCCGGGGCGGTGATTCGGTGTTAAATAACGCCAGAAGAATCCCTTGTGGATCGCTGTTTTAAAGATCGGAAACCGGGGAAGCGTCATATCGACCGCCTGCTGCAGAATATCCGGCTGAATCGGTTCCTTTAAAACAACAGATAACCGGTATACGGAGGAAAAGTCCTTCCGCTGGAGAGTCGGGTAAACAATTGCGGACAGATCCAGCTTGTACCAGACTTTCCTTTCATGCTTATGCAATTTGCTGGTGGCAACGTTTGATGCTGCCTGATTTTGACTTTTTTTCATGATTCAGTACTCTTTTGGTTTTCTGATAAAGCATTTTACAATCTTATTCAGTATACCACATTTTATGAAAATATGGTATGATATCAGGGTTAAAAGATCAAAAGATCGTTCGTGCTTGCACGATAAGACTTTTGACCTTGGGACCCGCCAAACATGAGAAAGAAGCGATTTACGTAGTAAATCAGTGGATTTCGAATGTTTGAGAATTGCGGGAGCTGCTTTGCAGCGAAGCAATTCGTGGATATCAAGTCAAGGTCAAAATAGGGTTAAAAGGTCAGCAAAAGGTCAAAAAGTGTAACAGTTCAACTTATGAATGGAAAGACTGAACTGTTACAATGTGAACGAAAAGTAAGGAGGATCATATCCATGAGAAGAACCCCGAAGGAGAATATTAACCAGAGCTTTATTAACCTGATCCGCAAAGCTCATGGATTGATTGAAAATAGTGATATTGAGAAGCATCGTCATTCCCAGGATCAGATGGGAGCTTTATTTGGAAACAGCCGGGAAGTAGCAGTGACGGAAACCACCGTCGGATCAATGTACGCTGAGTGGATCCGTGTAGACCGCCCGCATTCAGGAAAGAAAATTATTTTGTACTGTCATGGCGGCGGCTACAGTACCGGAAGTCCGTTGTATGCCAGAACCCTTACCACGAAGCTTGCAAGCCAGCTCTCCATGGATGTGTTCTGCTTTGATTACCGTCTGGCACCGGAACATCCTTATCCGGCAGCGGTGGACGATGCACAGACAGCTTGGGATTATCTGATGCTGCAGGGTTATGGGGCGAAGGATATTTTCGTGGCAGGTGATTCCGCAGGAGGAAATCTGGCGCTGGCACTGGGACTGCGGTTAAAGAAACAGAAGCGGATGCTTCCGGCAGGCTTTGTGCTCATGTCTCCATGGACAGACCTCACTGTATCAGGCAAGACCCATGTGACGAAAGCTGATGTGGATCCGGTTCTGAATCAGAACTACCTGAATGAAATGATTGAAAATTATGTGCCACAGGCAAAGAAAGTGCAGATGGAAGCAGTAAAGCCTCTGCAGGAAGCAGGCACTTTACAGGAAGGAAACACTATACGGGCGGCAGGCACTTTGCAGGAAGGAAACACTATACAGGCAGCAGATACTCTACGCGAAGCAAATGCTTTACAGGAAGGAAACACTATACAGGCAGCAGGCACTTTGCAGGAAGGAAACATTTTACAGGCAGCAGATACTCTACGCGAAGCAAATGCTTTACAGGAAGGAAACATTATACGGGCAGCAGGCACTTTACAGGAAGGAAACACTTTGCAGACAGCAAATACTTTACAGACGGCCGGAACGGAAAAACAGAAGCCTGGTGACAAGTCTGCCAATAAGGTGTTTGAAGAAATATTTGATACAGAATATTTACGGAATCCGGAAATTTCCCCATTATTTGGAGATTTTACGGGATTTCCGCCAACTTATATTCAGGTGGGAGATCTGGAAGTGCTGATGTCTGATTCCACCATGCTGCAGAAGAAGATGAGCGGCGAAGGGGTAGCAGTTTCTCTGGATACTTATAAGAATATGTGGCACGTGTTCCAGATGGGACCATTTAAGACCGCAGTGGAAGCTATTCACAAGTGCGGTGAATTTATCTATTCTGTGCAGTAAATAAGTTTGTGAATATTGGAGAGGCCGATGGAAGTGATGGAAGGCGTTTGGACATAATCCGGTATAAAAAGGATTTTATGTCCAAAAAAATGAGAATAAAGATCCAAAATAACGGAAATATGCTTAAAAACAGCAAAATTCAGAAGAAATTTGGACATAAACAGTGAAATTTGAAGCTCATATGTCCAAAAGTAAAAATTATTTGGACATATTTTCTTATAAAGGTAGAAATATGTCCAAAACACGATAATTTGAGTCGCCACCTCGGGAAAATAACCAGGCCACCCCGGGAAAATAACCAGAGCCGCTGTGGGAAATAACCAGAGTCGCCGGAAAAACAGGCCACCCCGGGAAAATAACCGGAGCCACCGCAGCGAAAAATAACTTGAAGAAAGAAAAAGGAAAACGGAGCCGGAGGCAGAATATTAGAAGTAGAGACTTGTGAAACGGTAGTTTTGGTAGTTTTACGAATGGGTTCGGAGTAGTTACAGCTTGAAGATAAAGGACGTAACCATTGAACATACGAGAAAATCTGGAACAACTGGAAATTGAATATTTAAGTCCCTATGCGGCACACAGCCGCAATTCAAAGGGGAGGCTTCGGGAGGAGGAGCAGTGTGATATTCGTCCGGTCTATCAGCGTGACCGTGACCGGATCCTGCATTCGAAGTCCTTCCGGAGATTGAAGGATAAGACGCAGGTATTTCTGACACCGGAGGGGGATCACTACCGTACCCGTATGACGCATACCCTTGAGGTATCCCAGAATGCGCGGACGATTGCAAAGGCACTCCGGATGAATGAAGACCTGGTGGAAGCCATCGCTTTGGGACATGATCTTGGACATACCCCGTTTGGACATGCCGGGGAGCGTGCACTGAATGCGGTCTGTCCGTATGGCTTTATCCATAGTGATCAGAGCGTGCGCCTCGTGGACATTCTGGAAAAAGGCGGACAGGGACTGAATTTAACCATGGAAGTGCGGGATGGCATTAAGAACCATCAGACGAAGGGCATGCCGTTTACCTTAGAAGGACAGATTGTACGTCTGTCAGATAAGATCGCCTATATTCATCATGACATGGATGACGCGATCCGTGCAGGAATTCTGAAAGAAAGTGATGTTCCGAAGGAGATTGGGGATGTCATTGGATATACGACAGGAGAGAGGCTGGATCACTTTATTCATGATATTGTGAGTAACAGCTATGGTAAGGACGTTATTGTGATGTCGGAGCCGGTTGCAGATGCCATGAAAAAGCTTCGGGCATTTATGTTTGAAAGAGTTTATCACAATCCTGAGGCGAAGAGTCAGGAGGGCAAGGCAGAAATGCTGATCCAGACGCTTTACAGCTATTACAGGCATCATTTGGAACTGCTTCCCGTGGATCTTATCAGGCTGCTTGATAAGGACGAGCCGGAAGAAAGGATTGTGTGTGATTATATCAGCTCGATGACCGATCGTTTTGCAATTGCCAAGTATGAGGAAATCTATATTCCCAAATCCTGGCCGAATGTGTAGGCAGATGAATCAGATTCCTCATAGCCTGACACATTTGCTGTGAAAGGTGTAACAATGTGACTTTATAAAGGTGCGATGATGTATTATCCAGATGAATTAGTCGAAGAGGTCCGGATGAAAAACGATATCGTGGATGTCGTTTCCGGTTATGTGAAAATACAAAAAAAGGGAAGCAGCTATTTCGGACTGTGTCCCTTTCATAATGAAAAATCGCCGTCCTTTTCCGTATCGCCCGGCAAGCAGATGTATTACTGCTTTGGCTGTGGGGCGGGGGGGAATGTATTCAGCTTCGTGATGCAGTATGAGAATTTTACCTTCCCGGAGGCGGTTAAAATGCTCGCAGAGCGGGCAGGCGTGAATCTGCCGGAGGTCGAATATACCGAGGAGATGCGTCGGAAGGAAGACCGGAGAAGCAGGCTTTTAGAGATTAATAAGCTTGCGGCAACGTACTTCTTTTATCAGCTTCGCAGTGAGCGTGGCAAGGTCGGACTGGAATATTTGAAAAAACGTGAGCTTTCGGATGAGACGATCCGCCATTGGGGCCTGGGATTTTCCAATGTGACGAGCAACGATCTTGTGAAGTATCTAAAGAGTAAAGGTTATGATGACCAGATCATTCAGGAAGCGGGACTTGCAAGCTTCGATGAACGGTACGGTCTGTATGATAAATTCTGGAATCGTGTGATGTTTCCGATTCAGGACATCAATCACCGTGTGATCGGTTTTGGAGGACGGGTGATGGGAGATGGAAAGCCCAAGTACTTAAACTCTCCCGAAACACCCATTTTTGATAAGAGCCGTAATCTGTACGGACTCAATTTTGCAAGAACCGCACGGACGAATAATATGATTCTCTGTGAGGGCTATATGGATGTGATTTCCATGCATCAGGCGGGCTTTACCCAGGCGGTAGCCTCCCTTGGAACCGCATTTACCGCAGGACAGGCGAATATGTTAAGAAGGTATGCCAGGGAGGTGATCCTCGCATACGACAGTGATGGCGCCGGAGTGAATGCAGCATTGCGGGCAATCGGAATTCTGAAGGAAGTGGAGCTTACCGGTAAGGTTTTAAATCTCGAACCGTATAAGGATCCGGACGAATTCATTAAGAACGAGGGAGCCGAGAAGTTTCAGCAGCGGATTAACGAGGCGGAGAACAGCTTTTTCTTCGAGCTTCGTATCCTGCAAAGAGACTATAACCTGAAGGATCCGGAATCCAAAACGCAGTTCCACCGTGAAATTGCAAAGAAGCTCTGCGAGTTTTCGGAGGATGTGGAACGGGATAACTATATTCAGGCGGTTGCGGACAAGTATCTGATTGGATATGAGAATCTGCGCAAGCTGGTGATGAGTTACGCGCTGAAAACAGGAAATGTACAGCCGGCGGTACGACCCAAATCCGGCATCCAGCCGAAGAACACACCGGATGAAAACCGGAAGAAGCCGCAGAAGCTGTTTCTGACATGGCTTGTGGAGGAACCGCAGTTATACCCAAGGGTTAAGCAGTATATCTCCGTGGAGGATTTTACGGAGGAGCTGTACCGGAAGGTGGCAGAGAGATTGTTTGAGGATCTTGATAAAGGAGAAATCAATCCGGCAGCGATCGTCAGTCTGTTTAATGACATGGAGGAGCAGCGTGAGGTTGCAGGCGTATTTAATACAAAGCTGCAGGAAATTACAACGAAGCAGGATCGTGAAAAAGCCTTTCACGATATTCTGGTGGCACTTAAGAGAAACAGTTATGAATACTTTTCCAGTCAGCTCGGTGCCGACGTGAATGCACTCAAAAGGGCTATCGAGGGCAAAAAAGCACTGGAAGAACTTGAGAAAACGCATATTTCACTGGATTAAGGCTAATAATGGTAATATTTAGTAACAAGGAAGGATGGAAACACCAATGGATGAAAATGTACAGGCAAAGTTTGAGGAAAAATTAAAGCAGCTTCTTGCTATGGCCAAGAAGAAAAAGAATGTCTTGGAATATCAGGAAATTGTGGATTTTCTGGCTGAACTTGCATTGAATGAGGAACAAATTGAAAAGGTCATCGAGCATCTGGAAAAGAGCGGCATCGATGTGCTTCGAATTACGAATGATGACGATGATGATGTGATTGATGATGAAGAGATCATGCTGTCCGAAGAAGACGAAGTGGATATGGAAAATATCGACCTGTCTGTACCGGACGGAATCAGCATTGAAGATCCGGTCCGTATGTATCTGAAGGAAATCGGAAAGGTTCCTCTTTTAAGTGCTGAAGAGGAAATCGAACTGGCACAGCGTATGGAAGAAGGCGATGAGGCCGCCAAGAAGCGTCTGGCTGAGGCAAACCTGCGTCTGGTTGTCAGCATTGCAAAGCGTTATGTCGGAAGAGGAATGTTATTCCTTGATCTGATTCAGGAGGGAAACCTGGGGTTGATTAAGGCCGTTGAAAAATTTGATTACCGTAAGGGATATAAGTTCTCTACCTATGCAACCTGGTGGATCCGTCAGGCGATTACCCGTGCAATTGCCGATCAGGCAAGAACCATCCGTATTCCGGTACACATGGTCGAGACAATTAACAAGCTGATCCGTGTCAGCCGTCAGCTGTTACAGGAGCTTGGAAGAGAGCCGCTTCCGGAGGAAATCGCAGAGGAAATGAACCTTCCGGTAGAACGTGTCCGTGAGATCTTAAAGATTTCCCAGGAGCCGGTTTCTTTGGAAACCCCGATCGGTGAAGAGGAAGATTCCCATCTGGGTGACTTTATCCAGGATGATAATGTGCCGGTTCCTGCCGATGCAGCAGCATTTACCCTGTTAAAGGAGCAGCTCGTTGAGGTTTTGGGAACCCTGACCGAAAGAGAGCAGAAGGTACTCCGTCTCCGTTTCGGTCTCGATGATGGACGTGCCCGAACCCTTGAGGAAGTCGGTAAGGAATTTAACGTAACCAGAGAGCGTATCCGTCAGATTGAGGCGAAAGCGCTTCGTAAGCTCCGTCATCCGAGCAGAAGCCGGAAGCTGAAGGACTATCTGGACTAACGATTCGGGGTCGCGCAAAGGAAAAGCGGCATAGCGGTGGCTGGCAAATGGGATCCGGAACAGGGATGGTACGGATCAGTGAAGGATGGAGAAGGTAATGTCAGGGAAAATAACAGGAGGTGTCCGGCTGTCGGAGAGAATGCTGGCAATTGCACAGATGGTAAGTCCCGGAATGCGCGTATGTGATGTTGGATGCGATCATGGCTTTATATCAATTTATCTTGTAGAGGAGGGGATTGCACCCTCGGTGCTTGCCATGGACATTGGGAAGGGACCGTTGCAGCAGGCACAGAGCCACATTGAAGAAGCAGGACTGCAGGATAGAATCCATACACGGCTGTCGGATGGCTTGACACAGTATCGGGAAGGAGAGGCAGACTGTCTCATTATTGCCGGAATGGGAGGTCCGCTCATGCAGGAGATCCTCTCAAATAAAAAGGTAGAAGATTTCAGGGAGATGATCCTTGCACCACAATCTGAAATCTGCGAATTCCGGAAATTCCTTGCGGATCACGGATTTGAAATTGTGGCTGAAAATATGGTTTTTGAGGATGGAAAATATTATCCTATGATGAAGGTTCAACGGCAGAGTGGAGGAGAGGTGAGCCGAAAAGTGTCCTCCATACCGGGGACACAGGATGAGGAAATAGCTTACCGGTTCGGACCGCTTCTGCTTGCACGCAAGCACCCTGTTTTAAGACAGTATTTACATAAGGAAGAGCGTAAAAATATTGAAATTTTGAATTCGCTGAATGCTTATGAGGGGGAACGAATCAGCGCAAGGCGGAATATACTGGAACAGGAATTATTTTTTGTCCGGAAAGCGCTGCAGGAAATGGAAGGAGAAGGCTGGCATGGCAAATATTACCATTGACGGGGTGACGAAGGAATACCCGGATGGACTGAAATACGAGGTAATTGCAACGGAATACCAGCAGCAGTATGATAACATGATTGCGCTGGTTCTTGAAAACGGCAAGATCCGGGAACTGATCAAGCCGGTACATAAGGACTGTACGTTGTCCTTTTTGACCTTAAAGGATGTGATCGGGCATAAAACCTATGTCCGTACCGCCATTATGACACTGATTAAATCGGTGTATGATGTGCTGGAGGATAAGGAAATTACGAAGGTAAACGTAGAATTTGCCATCGGTCAGGGCTATTACATCAATATCAGGATGGATGAAAAGCTGACCCGGGAAATGGTAGAGAAGATCCGGCAAAGGATGAAGGAGCTGGTGGATGCTGACCGTCCGATCACCAAGCGGTCTTATCCGGTTGATGATGCGGTAGAGCTGTTCCGTAAGTATAAGATGTTCGATAAGGTGAACCTGTTCCGTTACCGCCGGGGATCTTCCGTCAATATCTATTGTCTGGACGGTTATTATGACTATTATTACGGATATATGCTGCCAAGCACCGGATATCTCAAATATTACGATGTCATGCAGTATGAGGAAGGTCTGTTACTGTTGATTCCGGGTGCAACCGAGCCGGATAAGATTGATTTCTTTGAGCCGAGGGAAAAGCTGTTCCATGAGCTGAAAACCGCGACCCAGTGGGGAGAAAGCATTGAAATTGAAACAGTTGGAGACTTAAATAATGCGATCTGCAGTGGGGATGTGAATGATATGATCCTCATGCAGGAGGCTCAGCAGGAACGCAGAATCGGTGAGATTGCGCAGGAAATCGTAAGGCGTGGGGATGTAAAGTTCGTGTTGATCGCAGGTCCGTCCTCATCAGGTAAAACCACGTTTTCCCACCGCTTATCGGTACAGCTCCGTACCTACGGACTGGTGCCGCATCCGATCGGGCTGGATGACTATTTCGTAAACCGGGATAAGACCCCCAGGGATGAGAATGGAGATTACAATTTTGAATGTCTTGAAGCCATTGATGTGGCACAGTTTAATGAGGATATGCAGCGCTTGTTAAAGGGAGAAAGAGTCGAGCTGCCTTCCTTTAATTTCAAGACAGGACTTCGCGAATATAAGGGTAATTTTAAGCAGCTAGGACCGGAGGATGTGCTTGTGATTGAAGGAATCCATGGATTGAATCCAAAGACCACAGCAGAACTTCCTGACGACAGTAAGTTTAAAATTTATATTAGTGCCTTGACAAGTCTTAACATTGACGAGCATAATAGAATACCGACGACTGATGGAAGGCTGATCCGCCGTATGGTAAGGGATGCCAGAACAAGAGGCGCCAGTGCGAAGCGGACGATTGAGATGTGGCCCTCCGTACGCCGTGGTGAGGAAGCATATATTTTCCCTTTTCAGGAAAGTGCGGATGTGATGTTTAATTCCGTGCTGATTTATGAGCTTGCCGTACTCAAACAGTACGCAGAGCCGTTGTTGTTCAGCATTCAGAAGGGAGAACCGGAATATTACGAGGCAAAGCGACTCTTAAAATTTCTTGAATACTTCCTTGGCATTGACAGTGAAAACGTTCCCAATAACTCCATCTGCCGTGAGTTTATCGGGGGAAGTCTTTTTAACGTCTGATAACTAATAAGCCATGCATCTGCCATTGACACACTTTCCTGGAAGCTTGCTTCCAAAGAAGTGTGTCAATGACAGATATTCGGCGCATAGCGACGGACCGAGATTTCAGGGAGGCGAAGCCGGGAAATCGAGGTCGCATGGCTCATCATTAAGTTGAAATATAAGCAGGACAGGTGATCGCGGCCGTATTTATACGGGTGAGGAAAGTCCGGGCTTCACAGGGCAGAATGCCGGATAACGTCCGGTGGAGGTGACTCCAAGGCCAGTGCAACAGAAATATACCGCCTCGCAGGAGGTAAGGGTGGAAAGGCAGTGTAAGAGACTACCGTCCGGCTGGTAACAGACGGAGCCATGTAAACCCCATCCGAAGCAAGACCAAAAGAAAACTATAGGCTTGCCCGGCCTGTTTTCAGGTAGGTCGCTTAAGGCTGCCGGTAACGGCAGAGTTAGATAGATGATTGTCCAACGACATAACCCGGCTTATCGTTCTGCTTGTTTTTTCAAAAAGCCCGCCTTGGCGGGCTTTTTGTGTATTTGGCGGTGTTTATGTGCCAATGGGAGAAAAGGTGCAAGGCACGTAAACAGGCAATCTGTTAATCGAAGAGGGTGAAAAGAAGGTATATGGACAAACAGAATAAGCAGCAGACAAGGGCTGTAAGGCTTTTGACTATAATAGCGATAGTTATCATTATAGCAACCATCGGCATTTTAACCTGGCGGAGAAATGTCGATACAAAGCAGAAAAATGAGAATGATTATATGTTAAAAATAGAAACTCCGTATTTGTCGGGACAGGGAGTTCTTTATTCCTGCGAGGGAGAAAACGCCTATATCCTGACAGCCGGACATATGATGCTGGGAATGAATATAGGGGCAGAGTGCAATGTTACATCCGGCATATCGGGAGATACGAAAACAGCAACGCTTCTGTATCTTTCTGAAAATGCGGATATTGCGATTCTGCAGGCGGCAAAGGATGATTTTAAGGGAGCAAAACCGGCAGCCTTTGAGGTATCCCGTTATGATGCGCTGAAGGAAGGGGATACGGTCCGTTTTCTGTGCTATGAAGAAGGTACGGATGTTTCGGTGACGGAAGGAACCGTTACCGATACCTGGATTTATCTGGATGATTTCGGTATCAATATGATGCTGGTGGAAGCCGAAACTCATTCCGGCATGTCGGGCTGCGGCGTTTATGATGCGGAAGGATATCTGGTAGGGATTTTGTGCGGCAGCAGTGAGGACGGAACGGAGGCTGCCATTCTGCCCCTATCCATTATAAGGTCAGAAATTATGCAGGCGGACATATAACGAATTGTCATTGCAGACAGAAAGCAGAACTTCCAAGAACTTCCAAGACATGAAATATCCGTCTTGTAACATGTTTGCAGATTGTGATACAATGTCAAGTGCAGTAACCTGCATGTGAGATATAAAAGGGCAGATGCAGTAACCGGCATGTGCGATATAAGAGGGCAGATGCAGTAACCTGTATTGCAATACGGAAGGGCAGATGTAGCATGGGTAAAAAAGCAGATGAGAAAACCAATGTCATGAGAGTGCTTGACCAGAAAAAGATTTCTTATAAAAGCTATTGTTATGCGGAAACCGGTGCGGTAAACGGCATGGAAGTGGCAGAAATCCTAAAAGAAAATCCCGATACCGTGTTTAAGACGCTGGTAACGGTTGGGAAGACAGGCAGTCATTATGTGTTTGTGGTTCCGGTCAACAGGGAACTTGATTTGAAAAAGGCGGCTTCGGCAGCCGGGGAAAAGAGCATAGAAATGTTGAAGGCAAAGGATTTGCTGCCTCTTACCGGCTATGTGCACGGCGGCTGTTCGCCCATAGGAATGAAAAAGCTGTTCAAAACCTTTATTCATAAAACGGCGGCAGACTATGAAACCATTTTATTCAGCGGCGGAAAAATCGGTTATCAGGTGGAAGTGTCACTTGCCGATTTGCAGAAGGTAATACCGGTGCAGACTGCCGATATAACAGAGGAGTAATGGCGAACTCGCAGGGAAAACACGTTGACAAACTGTTTTCCTCTGCATAAGCTAAGAAAAAGAAGGATATGACATCATGGGTTTTATAAAATTTATCAAAGAAGAAATGCAGGTAATCAGGGAGCGGGACCCGGCAATGCATTCCAATATGGAAGTGTTTTTGTACCCCAGCTTCAAGGCAATTATTTATTACCGCATTGCACATAAATTGTATGAAGGAAAGCATTATTTCTGGGCAAGATGGGTTTCCCAGAAAGGGGCCAGAAAGACAGGTATCGAAATTCATCCCGGCGCCCGGATCGGCAAAGGATTGTTTATCGACCACGGCAATGGCGTGATTATAGGAGAAACGGCCATTGTAGGTGATAACGTAACTCTTTATCAGGGGGTTACCCTCGGTGGTACCGGTAAGGAGCACGGAAAACGTCATCCGACCCTGTGCAACAATGTTATGGTAAGTGCGGGAGCCAAGGTACTGGGTTCCTTTACCATAGGTGAAAATTCCAAGATTGGCGCGGGCAGCGTGGTGCTGGAAGAAGTACCGCCCAATTCTACGGTGGTCGGTGTTCCCGGACGCGTTGTAAAACGGAACAACCAGTCCGTACCGAGAGAGGATATGAACCAGATAGACCTTCCGAACCCGGTTCTCGAGGATATTCAGAGACTGCAGCATAACAATGAAGAACTGCAGAAACGCATTAAGGA
>ERZ1027188.634-NODE-634-length-13650-cov-8.644722_pt1 | contig 13650 bp, 9 predicted proteins | sample MGYA00519273_ERZ1027188 | MGnify/ENA primary metagenome ERZ1027188 (study PRJEB26926, sample SAMN06164623) | human gut metagenome | biome: ENVO:00009003; feature: ENVO:2100002; material: ENVO:00002003 | host: Homo sapiens | place: USA | collected 2012 ... | reverse complement strand
TCGGAGATGTGTATAAGAGACAGCTCTTAACTTTATCGGAGATAATATATATAATAATGTATAGGGGATGGGGATATTGCAGAGGACGTGATGATTAAGGAATATGCGCCAGCTAAGGCAAAAAATATTATTGCTGTCCGCTATTTTTTTGAAACAAGATAAAATTAGGACTGATTCCATTTTCAGGAGTCAGTCCTTTTCATAATCAGTTTTGCGTTACATTTATGTTACCGATGCTTTGTTACGCGATTACCACAGCCGGATAATAACAAGGCTTCTGTAATCAGAACTATCTCGATATATTCCCATCACAATATAATTAAGAAAAAGTTTATTCCATTAAATACCGAAGACACGATGCACGTTTCGATTGGTATGTTCGGCCACTTCATCACGGCTCACGCCATAACAATCCGCCAATTTTGCGAGTACTTCCGCGACAAAGGCACTCTCATTGCGCTGCCCGCGATACGGAACGGGAGCCATATAGGGACTGTCTGTCTCCAAAACAATCCTGTTCAACGGAACAGTCGAAGGCAAGACTTCGGGCAAATGACTCTTTTTGAAAGTGAGAACTCCGCCAATTCCAAGTACGAAATTCTCAAATTGCAGAAGCTCAGCAGCCTCTTTCTCGTTGCCGGTAAAGCAATGAAACACACCACCGGGCAACTCCTTTTCATAATTCCGCAACAGTCTTACCATCTCGTTTTGCGCCTTCCGACAATGTATCATAAGGGGCAAACGCGTCTCTACAGACCATTTCACCTGCTCCTCGAACGCGGCCAACTGCTCTTTCTCATATTCGCGCGACCAATAATAATCCAATCCCACCTCGCCAACAGCGATCACCGGCGAAACAGTAGGATTGCTTAATGAATCCTTTAAGATTGCATATATTTTATCAAGAACCGCCGGATAATCTTCCTTCACCTCCTCGGGATGCAGTCCGAGCATAGGATAGGCAACATTGGGATAGCGAGAACAAACGTCAAGAACGGATTGAACAGACTTCAAATCTATTGCCGGAACAAACAAGCGGGTGGCTCCGGCCTCTATCGCACGAGCCACTACGGCATCTCTGTCGGCCGCAAACTCTTCGCCATCGAGATGAGTATGTGTATCAACAAAATTCATAATTGCTTTCTTTAATATATTCGTTCTTCATGCCGACGGTAATAATACACCACTCCGAACTTGCGGCATTCGGCAAAACGGGTCTCCGGCGGAAGGTCGGCAAAGTGATTTTCCACTGCATTCCACAATTCGAGAAGAACCGCGTCGCACTCAGGGCGAATACTGGAAATATTCTCTAAAGACTGCGCCGTTCGCAACTGTAATTGTTTCTGTTTCTCGTATGCCTCACGGAATATATCACAATGAGTGGCAACCATGCCGATTGTAGGGTTATAAATCGGTCGACCGCCTTTCTTCAGACGCACTTTTTCACCTTCCACGACCCTCTTCCCCCACTCTATTATGCTCTCAGCCGACTTCATATTAGGCAAAGAGGTAGAATCAAGAGGCAATCCGTAGATTTCAAGATATTTTCGTTTGATTTCTCCCCGTTCAATGGTCATAAACAGGACTTGCAGGAAATGACTGATATACAAAGCCGCCTTACGTTGCAATCCATCTATTTTACCAGCGTTTCTAACCTGCGAAGACATATCAATCTTATACTGTTCTACAGCCGTTAGCAGGCGGTCATACAGTGGTTGAGCCTTATTCAGCAATTTCCAGTCTATGAAACGGTTTCTGACGGTATAGATATCGTCATTATTCAGCAAAGTCTGCAAAGCCTTGAGACGTGCCGCGTCGGTTTTGGGGAGTCTTCGATAAGGCATATTCCTACTTATTGCGTTTCATCATCCAAGCCGTATAATCTGCCAATTCTTTCTTCTTGGCATCATCCAAACGCACGGCAGCAAGATATTTGCGAGCCTCATCAAAATAGAAATTGATTTTCTCAACAGCCAACCGGTTTATACCTATCTTATTATATATGCCAGTCACGGCTGCAATCTTTTCTTTCGGGTCGCACGCCTCGACTGCATTAATCCAACGGTACAGTTCCTCGCGCTGTGCATCCGTAGCACGTGCGAATGCGTTTATGAGCATGAATGTCTTCTTGTTGCACAGTATATCGCCACCAATAGCCTTTCCGAAAACGGCCGGATCGCCGTAAACATCAAGATAATCATCCTGCAACTGGAAGGCAAGACCAATCTTTTCGCCAAACTTATACAGGTTTTCGGCATCCTTTGCAGGTGCTCCGGCAAGTATTGCACCCATCTTCAGCGCGCAGGCAAGCAACACACTCGTCTTCAAACGAATCATTTCGATATACTCTTCTTCCCTTACATCGTTACGATTCTCAAACTCCATATCGTACTGCTGACCTTCGCCAATCTCCAAAGCAGTAACCGTGAAGAGGTCGAGCACCTCCTTCAACTTAGCGTTATCGCACTGAGCCATACGCTGATAAGCAAGAACGAGCATCGTATCACCCGACAAAATAGCTGTATTCGCATCCCACTTCACATGAACCGTAGCCTGTCCGCGACGCATCGAGGCATTATCCATCAAATCATCATGTAGCAGCGTATAGTTGTGATAAGTCTCCAGAGCGCACGCCGAAGCGAGAATACTTTCCGGATTATCCTTATACATATTATAAGCAAGTAACATCAGCACCGGCCGAATACGCTTTCCGCCAAGCGAAAGCACATATTTTATTGGCTCATACAAGCTCTCCGGCTTGCGTTCGTATGGCAATTTAGCAAGATAATCGTTGAATAACTCAAGAAGTTCGTCGGATGTTTTCATATTATTTATATTTTGAATATTATCGGAATAACGAATAATGTGCGGCACGGCGCACCGTTTTGCTTGCCCGGAGTCCACTTAGGCATCATACTGACGACGCGCAACGCCTCGCGGTCGAGACTCGCGTCCACCGATTTCAGCACCTTAGCGTCGCAGATAGTTCCATCTTTGTTTATAACAAACTGTACCACGACCTTGCCCTGAATATTGCGGGAGCGCGCCATCGGGGGATATTTCAGATTTTTGGTGAGCCATTTCATGAACTCGACCATACCTCCGGGAAATTCAGGAAGTTCCTCCACCACACGCCAATTCAGCGGGTTATCGTTTTCATCCACAGGCACAGGAGGCAAGGCAACCACCTGATGTTCAACTTTCTCTGGCATGACATCCACGGTAGCGGCAGCCTTTCCGTCATTAATTTCATCAAGATTTACATTATCCACATCACGCGACTGCGAGGGCTGTGGCACCTCCTCGACCTTCTCCGTCACAGAAGGCGCACTCACAGGCTCTTCCATCGCGGCAATCATATCCTTCTGGTCGAATACGGGAATCTTCTCCATATCCTCATCGAACAAATCAAGATTATCATCCGTTTCCGCTTCGGCATCAGGCCGGACATTATATTCCAAAGCACCGAAACACAAGGTCAGAGCGACAATAAGCCCCAACAGAAATCCCGAAAGTTTCCTGCTTTCCAAATCAACCGTTTTCGACTTCTTTATTTCCAAGCCTAAAATACTAATTAGAACTTTTCTACGTTATATTTATATCTGCACAGATGAAAGCGTCATTGCAAACCAACCGTATTTTGCGGACAGTCCGGCAATTCACTGACAAAAATAACATAGATATTTGAAAAAAGCCGTATCTTTGCGGATAAATTTGATAAAAATAGATGAAAAATAGCTTTTTTGCACTTCTCTTTGCAGTTTTTGCGATTACAGCGACAGCACAGGAAAGCCAAACGGAATACAACTTCCTGCGCCTTCCGGTAAGTGCCCACGCTGCGGCATTGGGTGGAGAAAACATTACAATTATCGAGGACGACCCAGCTTTGATGTTCTCAAACCCGGCATTGGCGGCTTCTGTCAATGACAAGACCATCGGATTAAACTACATGAATTATATGGACGGAGTGAATTATATGAGCGCATCGTTCAACAAAATACTAAAAGAGAAAGCTACTTTGGCCGGCGGCATACAATATGTGAACTATGGTAAGATGAAGCAGACCGACGAAAACAACGTTCAAAGTGGCGAGTTCTCAGCCAGCGATATTGCCATCGACGCGATTTTTTCGTACCAGTTGTCGGAAAGAATCGTAGGAGGAATCACAGCAAAGTTTATTATGTCGTACATCGGGAGTTACAGTTCTATGGCCGTAGGCATCGATTTGGGTGTCAATTACTATGACCCTGACCGCGAATGGTCTATCTCGGCCGTGGCAAAGAACCTCGGTGGCGAGGTGAAAGCATACGACGAGGAGTTCGGAAAGATGCCTTTAGACCTTCAGGTGGGCGTGAGCAAGACCTTCGCAGCGCTGCCCGTGCGCCTTTCCGCCACGCTTGTAGACCTCACCCACTATAATTACAGTTTCAAGAATCACATAATTCTCGGTGCCGACGTGCTGTTGTCGCAATCGTTATGGATTGGAGCAGGATATAATTTCCGTCGTGTCGAGGAGATGAAGATTTCCGACGGCGAAAGTGAAAGCAGTCATGGCGCGGGCCTCTCATTTGGTGCGGGCCTGAATCTTGAACGTTTCAAGCTGAATGTGGCATACGGCAAGTATCACGTCTCGTCGAGTTCATTAGTCGTAAACGCCGCTTTTTCACTGTAAGAAGTAGTCGTAGGAACGTACGAACCAAATAAACCGAGATAAAGAAGAAGAAAAGAAAAGGCTGACAGAAAAGGCCTTTCGGAATTTATATAACACTAAAATAACATATAAGACAATGAGAAAGATTGTAGTCTGCCTCGACGGTTATTCTTCATGTGGCAAATCAACGATGGCAAAAGACCTTGCGCACGAAATAGGATATATATATGTAGACACCGGAGCAATGTATCGGTCGGTAACTCTATTTGCGCTCCGCAACGGCTTGTTCGGCGAAGACGGTAGCGTGAAAGCCGAGGAATTGGAGCAGAAAATAAAAGACATCGACATTTCTTTCCGACTGAACGACAAGACCGGAAAGCCCGACACATATCTCAACGGAGAGAATGTGGAACGCGAGATACGCACTCTCGAAGTGTCATCACACGTGAGTCCCATCGCCGCACTGCCGTTTGTCCGCAAGAAACTTGTTGCCCAACAACAGAAGATGGGCAAAGAGAAGGGCATCGTGATGGACGGACGCGACATCGGTACGGCCGTTTTTCCGGATGCAGAACTTAAGATTTTCGTTACAGCAGATGCGAAAGTGCGCGCCCAACGGCGTTATGACGAACTGCAAAGCAAAGGCATGGAAGGCAACTTCGAGGATATTCTCAAGAACATCGAGGAGCGCGACTACATTGATACGCACCGCGATGTGTCTCCACTGCGCAAGGCCGACGACGCAATCGAGCTTGACAACAGCCACATGACCATCGAAGAACAGAAGGCATGGCTGCTCAACGAATATCACAAAGCCGCAGAATAAGCACGGCAAACTTATCAAAGAAATCCTTTTTTACCCAATAAGAGGCTGAGCCGTAAACATTAATTACGACGCTGCCTCTTTATTTTATGTTTTACAGAAGATTACAAAAGAGGCTGCACCTATTTGGGTACAGCCTCTCTTGTATATATGGTGCCATCTGCATCACAGCAATTTGAATTTAGTACATAGGCCTTGTACAACTTGTACATGGGCTTTGTACTAAAAGTACAAGGGCTTTGTACAAAAAGTACAAGGCCTTTGTACAAAAAGTACAAAGCCTATGTACAAAAAGTACACGCGTATTGTAGCAGAACGAACAAGTATGCTAAAGAAAGATATGCAGATATTTCCCGTCCCTTATGTATGGTTCAATATGAAGTCGCGGCACTCCTCCATGAGCCATTTCGGTGTACTTGTGGCTCCACAAATACCTATGGTATTAATGTCTTTCAGCCAATCTAAGTCTATCTCCTCGGCACGTTCTATCTGATAACTGTTGGGATTCACGCGCTTGCACTCATTGAACAGCACCTTACCGTTGCTGCTCTTGCGCCCCGAGACAAACAATATTAGGTCGTGGCGGGAGGCGAAAGACGAGATGTTCGGCATACGGTTGGCCACCTGACGGCAGATGGTATCGAAACTCTTGAACGTTGCCTGCGGTGAGATGTGTTCCTGAATGTAGTCTATTATACGGTGGAACTCATCCAGCGACTTCGTTGTTTGCGAATAAAGGTATATGTCACGCGAGAAGTCGAGCTTCTCAACGCCGTTGAAATGCTCTATTACAATGGCGGAATTGTTGGTCTGTCCCACAAGCCCGAGCACCTCGGCGTGTCCCTTCTTGCCGAAAATCACAATTTGGGCATCGGGATTTGCATCATATTGCTTCTTTATTCTGCGCTGCAACTGCAACACCACGGGACACGTAGCGTCGATTATATCGATGTTGTTACGGCGCGCAATCTCGTAAGTTTCCGGCGGTTCGCCATGCGCCCGCAGCAGCACCTTCGCATTATGCAGACTCCGCAGGTCGTCGTGGTTGATAGTTACGAGCCCTTTCTCCGTCAACCGCTCCACCTCCATGCCGTTATGCACGATGTCGCCGAGGCAGTATAGCGTACTGCCTTTGGCCAATTCCTCCTCAGCCTTACTTATCGCCGTGGTTACACCGAAGCAGAATCCGCTTCCGTTGTCTATCTCTATTGTCAGCATCACTTCACTCTTACGGTTATTATTACTTTTGGATTGGCCGGCGCATTTGTTATCATGAGGATGCGGGGCTGCGTGCGCGCTTTCTGCAAAAGGTCTCTGTGGGCGGTGATTCTTATCTTCTCCACTGCGCCCGGGGCTATCGTCCTGTTGCCGAGCGACACGTCCAAGCCCGGCATGAACACCTGTATGCTGCGTATTTCGAGCGGTGTCTTGCCCTCATTCTTCAAATATACCACGCCGGATTTCTTTTTCTTGTTGCCGAAAGCACCGAGGTCGAGGGATGCCGGAGCCAATCCTGCACGCGGAGCATCGGCCAGTTGCTGTGCCGTAAGTGTCTGTGCCACGGGCAGAAGCACCGTAGACACCTCTATTTCCTTGTCTACCGACACCGTATCTCCCGGGAAAGCACCAAGATAAACGGCCGTCTGCGTCAGTCCGTAGCCGCGCATCTCCCGACTGTCGAGCGTTATCGTGGCCACTCCTGTGCGTCCCGGTGCAATCTTCCGGGGCGAGACGGCAGTGCTGAGATATTCCGGAGCGTGCATGATAACAGGCTCTACCTCCTTGTCAGTGGCGTTTCTGATATGTAGTTTCTGCACAGGACGGTCGCCGACATTCACGTCATCGAACTCGATTGAGGTACGGTCGACCTCCAAATCGCCGAGTTTGTAGTCAAAGACATTATCGTGTCCCGCCGCGTCGGCTACCACAACACCTTTCATCACGACATAGTAAGGCTCGCAATCTCTTGCGTATATGCCTATGACTTTCTCGAAATGACCGAGTTGTTTGGCATCATACGTTACCGCAAGGGATAGCGTTTTGCCTCGCGCAATGGTCTTATGCCGAGATTTCGCCACCACGCACCCGCAATTGGTACGTATGTTTTCGATGTGCACCTCAGCATTTCCGACGTTCTTTATCTCAAATTCGGCAGTAACGGGAGAACGGTATTCCACCCTTCCCACGTTTATTATCTCCTTTGCCGATGTCAATCTCTGCGCCTGTGCAGCCGCCGATGAGACGGCAAGCAGCGCAGCCAGCATTATATTCTTATTTATCCTCATCCACATTAAGTTGTTTTGCCTTTGTTCTTCCTATATATTCGGGAGCGTAAGCACACTGTGCCATACACGTGCCGGTGCTGTACCTGCCGGCTCTGTCTACATAGTATTCGGTCTCAATCACGTGCTTACCCTTCGCCATGCGGTCGAAATAATAGTTCGTAACATTGTCTTTCGGAGCGCAATAGTAGCCGTAGCGATAACCGCTAAGCTGCGTTGCGGGTTCCAGACAGGCCGCACGCTTGTCCGTTACCTGCACGAAGTCGTAGTCGCGGTCGGCGGTTATGGTTATCACCACTTTCACCTTGTCGCCCACTTTCAGCGAAACGACATCGTCTTGCGCCGTCTTGCGCTTCTTTTCGTCCTTCTTGCTCACCTCAACGAACAACTCGCGCTGCACTTTAATGCCTGATGCAGCATCTTCAATCTCAGTTGCCGACTGCAAGAACTGTGCGTAGACAGCTCCCCAGCTTGTGCCCGTTGAAGTCTTCTCTGCCGTGAATGTCTTCGCATCGTCAGCCTGGACGGTGGTCTTCACATATCCCATTCCGGCGGTAGCCTGCGGCAGTTCCAACGGTTTCCCATCAATCTTCAGCACCGTCTGTTCCTTTTTGGCGAGCTTGTCGCCGAACAGGTTGCCGCCATCGGAACCTTGTCCACAGAAGAAAGCATACACCGCATCGACGGAATTAACGGGAGTGTCCCACGCCTGAGTGCGCTTCTCCTGCAACAACCAGCGCTGCATCTCCTCCACGGTCTGCGTGTCTTGCGGTGTCAGCATCTGCAAAGCCTCTATCGCAGCCACCTCTGTCGGTATGCGATAGTCGAACCATGAGTAGTAAGCCTTCGGCGTATCGAAGTAGCGGCCCATCTCTTCCGTATATACGGAGTACTCCTTCAGGCTTTGGAGGAAGGTCTTCGCCTTTGTCGCATAGCCGTTCTTGGCAAGGATTATGGCTGAGTTTGCCTTACCGTATATCGTCAGCTTCGATGTATTCTGAGCCAAGAGCTTCACTAAATAAGCCACATCCTGCGCACCACTGCCTGCATATTTGCCGTTACTGATAGAGCGAACATAGAGGTAGTTCAATGCCAACTCACTCGGAATCAGGTTCTTTGCGCCCTTCTTCTCAGCCTTTTTCAGTTCCGTAACCTCCTCTTTTATTTCCTTGGCGAGGTATTCCATGCCGTTGTGCAGCATCTTGTCGGTTTCTGTCTGACTGCCAATCAGTCGGTTCAGACGCGCAAGAGTCTTGCATACCGTTACCGTCATCCACGGACTTCCGTCCATTCCGCTCCACCAACTCCATGAACCGTCTGCGTTTTGCAGCTTCTTCAAGCCCTTGACGGCGGTTTCCAGGCGGTTGTTTACGTTGTTCTCGTTGAAGAACTGTGCCATGTTCAGTTTCTGTTCCGCCTCGTTTTTCGCGTCAGCCACCCACGGTGTCTCATTCAATACGAGGTTCTTCAGACTCTGGTCTTTCTGTAGACTGCTCATCAGCGAGGTCTCGTCGCCTTTCTCCGCGCGCCATTGCTCAAACACCTGCCGTATCTTCGGCGAGCTGTTCAGCATATTGTTGGCAAGCGAGTTGGCGTAGAACGCACTTACAAGACTTATCGCATTGTTCTCGTTAGCATTGCCCACAAACGGCAGAGCCTGTATCATCAGCCATGCGGGATTGTTGGTATATTCTACGGTTATTTTATTGTAGAGCGGAGACTGGGGTGTAGGGATAGCTATTTCCTTCACTCCGACTCCGTTCTGCGTGAACGGAACGGTATTTGTCACCATTTCCATATCCGGAAGGATAGGCAGATAATGCTGTTCACCGTCACTATAGCCGTTGCCTGACGCCATTATGCGACAGATAAGAAGCGACGGGAAATTAGAGTTTAATGTTGAATGTGATGCGCTTCCGAGTACCGACGGCATATCGAGGGCGAACGAAACATTCGATGTTCCATTTGCGCTGATGGTGTAATCCTTCGTGTCTGAATATACCACAGCATCGGTCTCAGGGTCTACAAGTTCTATGCGTGCCTTACCGCTTACTGCGTTTTCCGATGAATTGAACAGCCGTGACGCTATCTGCGCCTTGTCGCCTACACGCACAAAGCGTGGCATATTAGGCTGAACCATAACGGTTTTGCGTGCCACCGTCTCACCGTTGATTGTGCCGTAGTTCATATTCTTGTCGTGGGCGTAGCCCATAAACTTCCATGTGGTTACGCTCTCAGGCAGTTGGAATTTGATGTTTACGTTGCCGTCTGCATCAGTTATGAGGTTCGGATAGAAGAAAGCGGTCTCGTTGAGGTTCTCGCGCATCTGCACATTATCGAACACTTCACCCTCTTCTTCAGACATTTCTCCTCCACCGTTCATTACAGATACGCTTCCGGTCTTCGCTTCTTTCTTTGCAACGCCATAGCCTACGGTAACCACTTCCTGCAGTGCGCCGTCGGCAGAGTCAGCCATTGACATTTCCATTTTAGCCATATTGGCTGCCATCGAAGCCGCTCCTCTGACGCGTAGTTCCTTAGACTTACGTACCTGTACGCCCGAGGCATATCCGTAAAGGTTGTTGTAGAGATACGAACCGTAGTATTCTAAGGCGTTGAAATACTTATTGTCGAACCGGTTAAAGGACAAGATGCGCACCTTATTATACAGGTTATCCGCTGCATATCTTACATAAGCACTTCCGAAAGTAGCACTATCCCAGTTGGTATTAGGAGTATTACTTAAAAGCCATAAGTTCGTATTCCAATAGTGCTGATATAGCTGGTCGAGCGATTTGTCATACATTGATGCTATGAGCAGAGCATCGGCAGTCTTTCCGTCAGGACGCTTCACCTGCAGGATCCACTCCTCTTCCTGTCCGGGAGTGAGCCGATCGCGGAATGTTTTCCACTCAAGGAGCAGACGCTTGTCGGGCAACGGTTTCTTTATGGTAGCTCTATGAGTGTACATTTCACCGTTCTTCATCCACGCGTATGTCACGGTAATGCCGTCGCCATACTCATCTTTATATGTAAACTCGCGGTTGCAGAGGGCGTTGCTCTGCTCTATGAAACCGCTTTCGAGTATCTTATTGCCTGTGAACACATTATATACGATATGCTGGTCGATGGCAGAAGAGCCTATTTGCAGATGAACGGGCTTGCCGTCTGTCGGGAATTCCTCCGCACTCACATAGAACCAGTCGTCCGTTTCCACTACGGGCTTCTTGTCGTTCAGCGAGAACACCACCACATCCTGCTCTATAGTGTCGTTGCCGCAGACCGCAAACAGATGGTGTTTGCCCGATTTCAGGCCGCTAATGGCAATGGGGGCGTTCGCCTTCTGGTTCTTATAAGCCTTTCCGCCAAGCGTGAACGATACCGCACCGTTGATTGGTTTATTCGCCGCATTGGTGTAATTGAAAGTTATCTGCTTCAGACTGTCGTTCAAAACCATGTCGGGCAGGTCGCAAGACAATGCCGTCGGCTTTGTACCGAGGGGCAGACTGAACGTGCCCAAATGGCTCTCACCGCCCATATCGGTAACCTTTGCCTCAGCAATGAAATTGAAGAACGCTCCGCGACGGGGCACAATACCGTCTTCATAGTCGTCGACATCGGGCATTTCCATCGGCATTATCATCTCGAACGCGCCGTCAACGTCGGTCACTGCCTCACCCTCGTAGAGGTCGTTTTCGTTCAAATCGTCTTGACTCCACCAGCACCAAAAGGCACGTCGGCGGTTCACGGTGTATTCAACCTTCGCTCCCTGCACCGGCATACCGGCGTAAGTCTTGGCGTATGCCTTCACTCTTACGGTGTCGCCGGCGGCATATTGTTCCTTGTAATCGGGGAACTCAATTTTGAATGTGGGACGTTTGTATTCCTCAACCTGTATGCCAACGCTGTTGCTTTCACCGCATTCAGCCTCAACAGAGAAACCTCCGGTGAGCCCACCCTGCGGTATGGTGAAGTCAACGTGTGCCGTTCCGTATTTGTCGGTCTTCACAGTCTTCTCAGCCACACGCTCGTTGTTGGCATCGCGAAGGCTTACCCGCACATCCTTGTCGGCTAATACGGAGGTCTCTACACCGTTCTTGGGGTTATAGACCACTACCGCTGCATGAACATCCTGACCCGGACGGTAGATTTTCCGGTCGGTATATATATATAAGAAGGTGTCGTCATCCTTGTCTTCTGAATAACCGTAATATGTCCACAAGCCCATCTCGGGACATGACTTGTCTCTTTCCGTATATACATATTTATAATATGGAGAGCCAAATATATCCTGGCTTATCTGTATTTCGCCGTCTTTGTCGGCGGTGTACTTATATATCTTGCCGCCTGTCTTGCGCGAAACGAGCTTGAATATGGCTCCCGGCACAGGCTGACCTGTCGTGGCATTGACTATCACGCAGCGCACTTTCTTATTAGGCAACGCCTCGGTCATGGCGCGAAGGTCGCTCACATAATAAAGAGTCTTGGACTTATCCAACCGCTTTCCGTCGGCATAGAACTCAACAAGATACACTCCCACGGGCATCCCGGCTATCTTGATGCTGTCCGAAAATTCCTCGTAGTCTTTCTTTCCTGTATATGTAAGGGTCTTCACAAACACGTCCTTGCTCTTAATCAGACGTGCGAGCTTAGCGTAATCCCTGTCCCTCACGGCTTCCGTATCGCCGTTAGCATTCAGCATACTCACCCTCATTGTAAGTTCCCGGATATTGCGTATCTTCGTAAACGACACATTGTTTGCCCTGCCCGGTATATTAACACTGTATTCAAGAGACGCGTTGAAAGAAGGATTGGTAAGGCTCTTGCGCTCATTGCACAACGAACCGATAAGCTCCCAGTCCCTCCATTTGTCTAAAGCCCGGTCAATATACGCCACTTTCTCCTCTGCGGAAAAGCCATAGCGCATATACGTATAACGCTTCTTGGCAAGCTCTCCGGCTTCGGGCAGGTCGCCATATATGTCTATAAGCGAGTCGAGTTCCGCTATGGTGCTCTTCCATAGAGATGCCACGATGCACGCAGCGGGACGGTTCCCCACACCTTTATAATAATTATATAAGGTCTCATAGTCCTTGGTCTCCATTCCGATGACGTGCAGAAGGTCGTCGCCGAAAATCCTGCTGTCTTCGTTCTTGGAAATCAACGGGGTATATTCCGAAGCCTTATGCTGCGCAAGCAGCTCTGGATGAGACATCGCCTGCTTGAAGAAAGCCTTGCCTTCATCGCCGGACTTACCGTCAATCCGCGCCCTGCGGTTATATATCCGTCCGAGGGCGGTTTGATATACCGCCGCCAGAACCGGGTCTTTGGCTTCCGCCTTCTCCGCAAGCGTCACGAGACGGGCTATCTCCACGTCTGCCGAATCGGGCGAGATAGTCACCTGAAGTCCCGCAGCCATGAGGCGTGCGGACAGCAACTGACCGTAGTTTCTGTCGGCTTCGGCCTTTGCTGCAATCTTTTTCAGTGTGGCAATCTGCGTTTTCGGCAAGTCTTTCTTGCCCGCCTCGTCCACCTGTTTCCACAATGCGTCGTAGCTTTGGGCAAACAAGCGGAATGGCATGAGTGCCAAAATTATTAAAATCAGATTCTTTTTCATATCCTAATATTTTATTTTCCGTACAATTATGGCAAAGTTACAAAAAATCAGATATACCGCAAATAATTTGCCTCAAAACCTACTCAGCCCTAACATTCCACAACATTCGTTGCGTTTTCACAACCAAAATTCATAGTTTTTATAGGCTTTTGACCGGACGTTTACAGCCGTTTCAAGGCCCCATTCATATCTGATCGTGGCTCATCCGATAAATACAGGGGACAACCTATTTCGGTCGAACAGCATAGTACTATGGCACAATACTTTAGTAATTTGG
>ERZ1027188.618-NODE-618-length-13861-cov-3.885992_pt1 | contig 13861 bp, 16 predicted proteins | sample MGYA00519273_ERZ1027188 | MGnify/ENA primary metagenome ERZ1027188 (study PRJEB26926, sample SAMN06164623) | human gut metagenome | biome: ENVO:00009003; feature: ENVO:2100002; material: ENVO:00002003 | host: Homo sapiens | place: USA | collected 2012 ... | reverse complement strand
GTATGTGTGAGTGTGGTTTACTTGCGACTCAGCGTGCGCTGGATCGCATCCTTCCAGCCCTTCTTGGCCTCTTCTATCTCGTTCGTTTCGCCAGCCGGCTCAAAGGTGCGCTCCACCTGCCACTGCTTCTTCACCTCGTCGATGTCCTTCCAGAAGCCCACAGCGAGACCAGCGAGATAGGCAGCACCCAGGGCGGTGGTTTCCGTGATCTTCGGACGGATCACGTTAATACCCAGCAGGTTGGCCTGATACTGCATCAGCAGGTTGTTGCGGCTTGCACCACCATCTACCTTCAGCTCGGTGAGCGGGGCGTTGAGGTCGCGAGACATGGCCTGTGCGATGTCATAGGTCTGGAAAGCAATGCCGTTGAGGGCAGCACGGGCGATGTGAGCCGCCGTTGTGCCACGGGTGATACCCGTAATAGTGCCGCGGGCGTAGGCATCCCAGTAGGGCGCAGCCAGACCCGTCAGAGCCGGGACAAAGCGGACACCACCGCTATCGGGTACGGTAGAAGCCAGCGTCTCCACGTCGGACGACTTCTGGATGATGCCCAGTCCGTCGCGCAGCCACTGCACGACCGAACCGCCGACATAGATAGATCCCTCCAGTGCGTAGTTCACCTGGTCGCCGATCTTCCAGGCCACAGTGGTGAGCAGGTTGTTTTTCGACATGACCGGCTTGTCGCCCGTGTTGAGCATGACGAAGCAGCCCGTGCCATAGGTGTTCTTGATGGCACCCGGCTCCAGACACATCTGTCCGAAGAGGGCCGCCTGCTGATCGCCAGCGATACCGGCGATGGGCACCTCGTGGGCGAAGATCGTGGTCTTGGTGTGGCCATAGACCTCCGAGCTTGACTTCACCTCCGGCATCATGGAAGCCGGAATGTCGAGCAACTTCAGCAGCTCCTCATCCCACTTTAGGTCGTGGATGTTGAAGAGCATCGTGCGGCTGGCGTTCGAGTAGTCCGTCACGTGGACCTTGCCGCCCGTCAGCCTCCAGATGAGCCATGTCTCCACCGTACCGAATAAAATTTCGCCGCGCTCGGCCTTTTCCCGCGCGCTGGGGACGTGGTCGAGCAGCCACTTGATCTTCGTCGCGGAAAAGTAGGCGTCGATATGCAATCCCGTTTTCTCGGCCACAAGCTCGCTCACGCCGCGCTTTTCGCGAAGAGCATCCGCGATGTCCGCCGTGCGGCGGCACTGCCAGACGATGGCGTTGTGGATGGGCTCGCCCGTCGCGCGATCCCAAAGAATCGTCGTCTCGCGCTGGTTCGTGATGCCGATCGCCGCGACCGCGCGGCCAAGGCCCGATTCGCGCAAGGCCTGCGCGGCAACGGCGCGCTCGCTCTCCCAGATCTCGTTCGGGTCGTGCTCGACCCAGCCGGGCTGCGGATAATACTGCCGAAACGGCTGCTGCGCGTGTCCGCCGACACTGCCATCGCGCCCGAACAGAATGGCGCGCGAGCTGGTCGTCCCCTGATCGAGCGCCAAAATATACCGTTGCATGAAGATACCCCCTTGTTCATTTGGACCGCCTTATGCTATACTAATGAATAAGATTATATCATGCAGGAGGGTTTTGCGCCATGGCTATTTGCAGGGAATTTTACTTTCCCTCGTCGGACGGCTCCTCGCGCATTCACGCGGCGGAGTGGACACCCGAGAGCGGTGAGATCATCGGCGTTTTACAGATCGCGCACGGCGTGGCGGAGTACGCGCTGCGCTACGAGCCGTTCGCGCGCTTTCTGAACGCGCACGGCTTCCTGGTCGTGGCGAACGACCACCTCGGCCACGGCGAGTCGGTCGACGAGGGCGCGCCGCGGCTCTACTTCGGCGAAAAGGGCAGCTGGCAGCACGTCGTGGACGATATGTACACGCTCCGCTGCCGGACCGGCGAAGCCTATCCGGAGCTGCCGTACTTTATCATGGGTCACTCCATGGGCTCGTTCCTCACGCGCACCTACCTCATCCGCTATCCCGGCACGGTCAAGGGCGCGATCCTGATGGGCACGGGGCAGAATCCCGACGCGATGCTCGTCGGCGGCAAGGCGCTCGCAAGCGTACTGGCAAGGAAGGTCGGGCGCGAGAACGCGAGCGACGTCGTGGAAAAGCTCGCCTTCGGCGCCTACAACAAGGCCTTCGCGCCTAACCGCACGGGCTACGACTGGCTGAGCGTGAGCGAGGAAAACGTGGACGCCTACATCGCCGATCCGCTCTGCGGCGGCATGGCGAGCACGGGGCTGTTCCTCGAGCTGCTCGACGGCATGGCGTTCATCAAGAAGCCCGCCAACCTGCGGCACATGAACATGGCGACGCCCGTGCTCTTCATCTCCGGCGACCGCGACCCCGTGGGCGGCATGGGCAAGGGCGTGCGCGCGGCTTGCGATAGCTTCCGCCGCGCCGGTGTGCGCGACGCGGAGCTGAAGCTCTATCCCGGCCTGCGCCACGAGATATTGAACGAGGACTGCCGCGCGCAGGTCTACGGCGATCTGTGGGAGTGGATCGAGCGGCATAACGGTTAAACGAAAAGCGCGGGCACAGCCCACGCTTTTTTCTATACCGTCCGGTATTTCCGCCGCAGGCGGCTCGGGGCGAGCAGGTCAATGTCGCCCCAGCGCAGCAGCACGCCGGTGCTCCACAGCGCGTCGATGCCGAGGCAGAGCAGCACGGTGTTCGTCACGGCGGACGGAATGCCGGCGGCGAGAGCCGCCAGCGCGGGCTGCACGAGGCGCACGGCGAGCGCACCGAGCACGCCCCACGCGAGCGAGAACGGCAGACAGATACGGCCGTTGACGTCCGTTTTTGTCGCGCTGTAGTCCCAGAAGCGCACGCCGAGCACGGCGTCGCAGAAAAGATGGACGGCGTATTCCGCCGTCGTTGCGGTGATGCTGCAGAGCAGCGCGAGCTCCCAAAGCGGGCCGATGCGATCCGCGCCCAGCGCGAGCACGGCGCACATTGCAAGACCGTACACGGGGCAGACGGGCGCGAGCAGAAAGCCCTTCCGCACGCGGTGCTCCGCGTGCGTGAGAGCCGCGAAGAGCTTTTCGAGCAGATAGCCCAAAAAGCCGTAGCCGAGAAAATACCAGAAATACGCCATCGCGTCCGTTCACCTCCTGCACCGCAGTTTGCCCGCTCGAACCGGAAAAATGCGCCGCCGCGGCGTTGCAAAGAATGGAAAAACGTGATACCATAGGCGGCAGAAGGAAAAAAGGGAGGATGAGCCATGGCAGACCGTTGGGAGGAACTGGAAAAGCGCTGTCAGGACTGCCGCGAGTGCTCGCTGTGCGAAACGCGGACGAATGTGGTCTTCGGCGACGGCAGCCGCACGGCGGAGATCCTGTTCGTCGGCGAGGGTCCCGGCGCGCACGAGGACGAGCAGGGCGCGCCCTTTGTCGGCAAGGCGGGGCAGCTGCTCGACGATATGCTCGCCATCATCGGTCTCGACCGCACGATGGTCTACATCGCGAACATCGTCAAGTGCCGCCCGCCGCAGAACCGCGATCCGCTCGGCGTGGAGCAGGACGCCTGCATCGGCTATCTGCGCGAGCAGGTGACGCTGCTTCGCCCGAAGCTGATCGTCTGCCTCGGCCGCATTGCGGCGATGCGCCTGATCCGCGAAGACTTCAAGATCACGCGCGAGCATGGGCAGTGGGTGAAAAAGGGCGGCTTTGAGCTCATGGCGATGTACCACCCCGCGGCGCTGCTGCGCGATCCCACGCGGCGGCCCGACGCCTTCGAGGACCTGATGAGTCTGCGCGAAAAGGCCCGCGCGGTGTGCGAGCACACGCCGCTGCCGGAAAAGCTGTGAGAATGAGAAGAAAAAGCGAGGCGTGTCACGCCTCGCTTTTCGTTTCTTCCTTGACCGTTCCGTCGGCCTTGGCCAGCAGAAAGACCGCCAGCAGGATGCAGAAAATGCCGATGCCCAGCCGCACGGTCAGCACCTCGTGGTAGACGAGGATGCCGATGACCACGCTCGTGAGCGGCTCGAAGGTTGAGAGCATGGACGCGCTCTGCGCGCCGATGAAGCGGTTGCCGAGCTGGAACAGCAGCGACGCCGCGGTGGACACACAGCAGTAGAGCGCGAGCGCGCCGCGCGTGAAGGCGGTGGAGGGCCAGACGAATTCGCCCATCGCGAGCGTGATGCCGCCGACGAGCACGGCGGAAAAGACGCACAGCCAGAAGGCGAGCTTGAACGGCGCCATCGTCACCAGCCCGCTGGAGTTGAGATGCACGATGTAGTATGCCCACGCCACGCCCGAGGCGAGCGCGAGGAATACGCCGTAGGCGCTCACATCGCCGCCGGGGGTGTAGAAGCACAGGATGCCGGCAAAGCACAGCGCGCAGCAGACGAGCTTGCGGCGGTTCGCCCTTTCGTAGCGGAAGGCGATGCAGGCGACGACCACCAGCACGGGATAGACGAAGTGCAGCGTGGTGGCAAGGCCCGAGGCGAGGTAGTTATAGGACGCAAAGAGCAGCGGACCGATGAGCCCGTAGCCGATGCAGCAGATCAGAATATCCTTGAGCTCCTGCCGGCTCAGGCGCAGCTTTTCGCGCATGCTGCCGCTTCCGCTGCATACAAGAAGAATGAAAAAGATCACGATGCCGGCGGCAAGACGGGCGAAGGTCTGCGTGAGCGAATTGCAGCCGCCGACGTTGATGGTTTTGGAAAAGAGTGGGTTCAGACCGTAGAGGACCGCGGACAGAACGGTCAGAAAAATTCCCCTTGCCTGCATGGCTTTTGCCTCCGTTTTTCTTGCTGTTATTGGGGCATTATACGACGCGGAAAGGGGAAAAGCAACGGGTTGTTAACAAGTTAAAGTGACATTTTTCATCGGCGCGGAGCCGTCAAAGCCATGGCGCGAGCGCCGCGCGCCAGCGCTCCGTGAGCGCCTGCACGGACGAGCGCGCGTTGGCGGGACTGGTGGAGGGCAGAGCCTCCGCCTTTCCCCATACGGCCTCGTCATACCGGCGGTAAAAGCGGTAGGCCGTGCCGCCGTTGCAGAAGATGCGGCGGACCGGCGCGGCGTCCAGAATGCGCGAGAGGTCGTTTGGCACCACATTCGTGATGCTCGCGTCGGACGAGCCGGCGATGTCGCAGGAGGCGATGACGTCCCACAGCGCGACGCCATGACGCAGGAGCAGGGACTTCTTTTCCGCCGCCGTCTGCGGCGCCTCCTCGCCGAGCACGGCGGCGAGCACACGCCAGAAGCGGTTTTGCGGATGGCCGTAGAAAAACGCCGCCTCGCGCGACTTCACCGAGGGAAAGGAGCCGAGGATCAATATTCTGCTGTTTTCGTCGTATACCGGCGCGATGGTATGGAGCTGCGGCTGCTTTTCCATGGCGGTCCCTCCCTGCTTTCTCGCGGCTATCGTACCACGGCGGCGGAGAAAAAACAAGCGGGCGCGGCGGAAACCACCGGAGGAGGGGCGAGAGCCCCTCCTCCTTTCAAACGAGCGGCAAGGCAAGGTCATGCCGCCGCGCGTCTGAAGGGTATCATGTGCGGAAATCCGCAAAAAAATACGCTTTGCCATTTCCGCAGGATGTGCTACAATAAGTTCATTCTTATCTTTTGCCCGCGGGAGGAGCCGCCATGCAGCCTTTGGCACATTTCAAGACCATCACGCATCATCGGCACCTGGTGTGCAGATACTGCTTTCGTCTCGGCCTTTACCGGCAGGGACTGCTGCACGACCTGAGCAAGTACGCGCCCTGCGAGTTCTGGCGCGGCGCGAAATATTACCAGGGCTACCGCAGTCCGAACGACGCCGAGCGCAAGCAGAACGGCGTGAGCCTTGCCTGGCTGCATCACAAGGGACGCAACCGCCATCACTTCGAGTATTGGATCGACTACTGCATCGGGGAGGACGGAAAGCCTTACATGGGCGGGTGCAAAATGCCGCTGCGCTACGTCGCCGAGATGTTCTGCGACCGCATCGCGGCGTGCAGGACTTACCTCAAGGACAAGTACACCGACGCCGCGCCGTATGACTACTATATCCGCTCGAAGAGCCATATCCTCATCCACCCCGAGACGAGCGACGCCATCGAGGCGATGCTGCGCGTGCTCCGCGACGAGGGCGAGGACGCCGCGTTCGCCTACGTTCGCGGCCTGCTGCGGGAGGAAAAGGAAAGAAAATAGGCAAAAACCGCTTTTTCCGCGTTTTCTCCCTTGCATTTTCTCGTTTACAGGAGTAAACTATTTATCGAATTTTGCAATAGGACGGACACAACTGCTATGAGCCACCCCTACAAAACGAGGTCGGGCGGGGCGACGGTCACCATTTTTGTGCCGTATGACTGCCGCAACCACTGCCCTTTCTGTATCAATAAAAAGGAATATGCCGACTGCACCGGCTTCAGCGTCGAGGCGATTCTGAGGTCCATTGCCGTGATGGACGCCATCACGCCGGAGTGCGACTTCGTTTTCACCGGCGGTGAGCCCTTCGCCCAGATGGGCGACCTGCAGCGGATGCTCGACGCGATCCCCGGGACGCACAAGGTGTATATCAACACCACGTTCCCCGTGCAGCCCGGCTGCAGCGCGGAGGAGATGATCGACTTCACCCGCCGCAACGCGGACAAGATCACCTGCATCAACGTTTCGCGCCATCTGCAGCGCTACGTCGAGGAATCGCCCGACGAGGTCGTGGCCGCTATCGCCACGCCCAAGCGCATCAACTGCGTGCTCTACAAGAACTATCCCGCGGACAAGCTCACGGAGTATGTCGAGCGCTGGCGGAAGCACAATATTCCCATCCAGTTCCGTTACGACTACACCGAGACCACGCCCGAGAACCTCTATGAGGAGGAGCACGACAAGATTTTGCAGGACCTCAAAAAGCAGTTCACCTATAAGGGACTTGACGGCTGCCGGATGCGCAACGGCTTCCATTTTGAGTACAAGGGCCTGCACATGACCTACCATAAGACCCTGCCCTATTCCACCATCGTGGAGACCGGCGAGGACGGCGTGACCTACGACATTCTCTACGACATCCTCATCAAGCAGAACGGCGACCTGCACTCCGACTGGACGAATGTGCCGCTCGACGTGGAGAAGTACCGCAGGGTCGTCTTTGAGCCTTATGACCTCAAGGTCCTTGACGGCACCGTTGATTTCTGAGACCGGATGAAAAAGCTCCGACCGTGAAAACGGCCGGAGCTTTTTTGCGTGAAAATAGGCTTACCGCGGCGGCTGCGCTGTAACAGCGTCCCGCCGCATCTCGCGCAGCACGGGCACGCTGACGCACAGCGAAGCGGCGAGGAAAAAGACGAGGCCGATCATGCGGTTGACGCTGATGGTCTCGCGGAAGCAGACCACCGCCAGAAGCGTTGCCAGAACGGGCTTGATCAGATAGACGAAGGAGGCCTCGGTCGCGGAGGTGTATTCCGTGATCTTGGCGGTGAGCAGAAAGCCGATGGCGGCGCAGAAGATGCCGACGTAGCACAGCAGCAGCGCGGACCGGAGCGTGAAGCCGGTGAAGAACGGCACGTCGGCGAAAATGTCCAGCCCGAGACTGCGGTAGAGCGCGCCGACGGCGGGGATGTGACCGAGCAGCAGGAGCGCGAGCAGCTCCAGTCCGCCGAGAACCATGTTGAAGGTCGTGATGACCAGTCCGCCGAGCCGCGGGATGCGCAGCTTGCAAAGCGTGCCGTACATGGCGAAGAGGATGGTTGCCGTGAGGATCTCCGCGAAGCCGCGCGGACTGACCTCGAGCTTCGCGGGGTTGAGGATGAAGAGGATGCCGATCAGCTCGACGCCGATGGCAATGAGGTGGTTCCGTTTCAGCGGCTCGTGCAGGATCAGGTGCGCGGCGGCGAGGGCAAAGACGGGGTTGCCGGAGTAGATGATGGAGGTCGCCGAGGCGTTCATGTGCAGCACGGCCATCTGGAGCAGCGACATGTGCAGCGTGACCGTCAGAAAGCCGAGCAGGGCAAAGTAGCTCCAGTCGGAGCGGGTGAGGCGAATGGCGTTCTGCCGCAGGCTGCACAGGGCGAAGGGCAGCAGAAAGAGCGCGCCGATGAGCACGCGCTCGACCGTGATCTGCATGGGCGCGAAGACGCCGCCGAGCCCCTTGAGCGCGACCTCGGTGGTGGAGTAGATCATGGCGGCGAGCAGAATATAAAGATAGCCGCGTTTCCGGTTCATGGCGTCGTTCCTCCGTTTCCTGTGATGGAGCACCGCCCATTGTATGCTCACACTCCGAAAAAAGCAAGAAAGAAGTGCTGCTTCCCGCGGGAAACAGCACTTCTTTAGGTATGCGTTCAAAAGCGAGGGCGCTTGTCTTACTTGACGGCAGCCTGCTTCTTGCTTTCCCACTTGGTGACGCAGAGCGCGCAGGAAATGTCGCCGGTGATGTTCAGGCAGGTGCGGCCCATGTCGAACAGACGGTCCACGCCGTAGATGATCATGATCATATCGACGGGGATGTTCATGGCCTGGAGCACCATAGCCAGCATGATCATGCCCGCGCCGGGCGTGCCGGCGGTGCCGATGGAGGCGAGGGTCGCGGTGACAACGATGGTGACCATCTGGCCGAGGGTCAGCGTCATGCCGCAGCAGGTGGCGAGGAAAATGGTGGCGACGCACTGGTAGATGGCGGTGCCGTCCATGTTGATGGTCGCACCGAGGGGGATAACAAAGGAGGAAATATCATTCTCCGCGCCGAGCTCCTCCGAGCACTCCATGCTCAGCGGGATGGTCGCGGCGGAGGAGGTGGAGGTGAAGGCGAAGATCATCGCCGGGGACGCCTTCTTGAAGAAGGTGATGGGATTGATGCCCGCGAACGCCTTGGCGGAGACGGAGTAGCAGAGGACCGCGTGGACGATGTAGCCAATGTAGGCGCAGCCGAGCACGATGCCGAGGGAGCCGAGGATCTCGGGACCCTGCGTGGCAACGACCCAAGCCATCATGGTGAACACGCCGATGGGGCTGAGAGAAATGATGAAGGCCATCACGCGCTCGATGACCGCGTAGAGGGAGGTGACCATATCCTGCGCGAGCTTGCCCTTTTCTCCTGCCGTGAGGATGCCGCCGCCGAGAAGAATGGCGATGACGATGACCTGAAGCATATTGGAGGTGCGGAAGGACTCCCAGAGGTTACTGGGGAAGATGCCGATGAGGGTATCCATGAAGTTGGCGCTGGTGGCCTTCTCCCAGACCTGACCGTCAACGAGCTGAAGGGTGGGGAAGAGGCCGGCGTTGTTGAAGATGTTGGCGAACACAAGGCCGATCACGCAGGCGATGGCAGTGGTGACGAGGAAGTACGCCACGGTCTTCCAGCCGACGGAGCCGACCTTCTTCATGTCGCCCATGGAGACGATGCCGTCGATCATGGACAGCAGGACAACGGGAACAACGATGAACTTGAGGAGGTTGACGAAGATGGTGCCGAAGGGCTTGAGGTAGTTGGTCGTGATCTCGGGCTTACCCATAAAGTAGAAGGCAAGGCCGACCACGATACCGAGCAGCAGAGCAATGAAGATCTGTGCCGGCAGACTGAGTTTTTTCTTTTCCATAATATACACTCTCTCCTAAAATTTCTCCTATAAACGGCAGCTTATAGATGCGATTTATAAGAGTTTTTACATTTTACCGCATCTGAACATATTTTGCAAGACCGGGCGCAGGAAAACTTTCATTTTGAGCAATTTCGACAAAGCTATCCGAAAAAGCGGGAAGCGAATGCGGAAAAATATTTTTGCGTGACCACTTGCAATGTGCGCCGCTTTTTTGTAGGATGTAAAAAGAAACCGAAAGAAGGAACGGAAAACGGTATGAGAGTCATCACCGGCTCGGCGCGCGGGCGCCGGCTGAATGAATTAAAGGGTTATGATACCCGCCCGACCACCGACAAGGTCAAGGAGGGCATTTTCTCCGCCATCCAGTTCGAGGTGGAGGGCGCGCGCGTGCTCGACCTCTTCGCGGGGACGGGACAGCTCGGCATCGAGGCGCTTTCGCGCGGCGCGCAGCGCGCCGTGTTCGTGGACCGGCGCACCGACGCGGTGAAGCTCATCCGTGAGAATCTGGCGCTCACGCGGCTGGAGGAAGGCGCGCAGGTCGTCTGCGGCGACTCGATGGCCTATCTCAATGCCCTGCGCGAGAAATTCGACCTCATTTTCCTCGACCCGCCCTACGCGGACGATCTGCTCGAGCGCGCCGTCGCGCACATCGCGCGGTTTGACATTCTTGCGCCCGATGGTATAATGATCGCGGAGAGTCCGGCGGAAAAGGAGCTGCCCAAGCTCAGCGCGCCCTACCGCGTCGCGCGCGAGTACCGCTACGGCAGGATCAAGGTCACGCTTTACCGCCGCGATGGGGAGGAGACGACATGAGAGAGGAACGCATCGCCGTGTTTCCCGGCAGCTTCGACCCCGTGACGCTCGGTCACATGGATATCATCGAGCGCGCGGCGCAGCTCTTTGACCGCGTGTACGTCGCCATCGTGCCGAACGGCGAAAAGACGCACCCGATGTTCACGGACGAGGAGAAACTGGAGCTGATGCGCGTGAGCGTCGCACCGCTCGGCAACGTCGAGGCGGCGCTGTGGAACGGACTGCTGACGGACTTTGCCGCGCAGAAGGGCGCGCGCTTTCTCGTGCGCGGCGCGCGGAACAGTATGGATTTCGATGCGGAGTATCAGCTCTCGCTCATTTATAAGGATGTGTCCGGCGGCGCGCTCGACACGGTGCTTTTGTGCGCTGAGCCCGCGCACCAGCACATTTCATCGACCATGGCGCGCGAGATGGTGAAGTATCATCAGCCGCTCGAGAAGTATTTGCCGGCTGCGGCCGCGGCTCGGATAAGAGGAAAGGATAGGGGATAACGATGGCTGAAGAGAATGTACAGAAGCTGCTGGATATGCTGTATGAGATGATCGACGAGGCGAAGAACGCGCCGCTGTCGAACGACAAGTGCGTGCTCAACCGCGACGAGGCGCTCGACCTGCTCGACGAGATCCGCGCGCAGATGCCGGTGGAGCTCAAGCGCGCGCAGGAGCTTGTCCGCGCCCGCGACGAGTATGTGGAGGCTGCCAAGCGCGACGTCGAGCGCATGATGCAGAAGGCGGAATTCGAGGCCAAGAGCAAGGTCTCTGAGAGCGAGGTGCTCACCGCCGCGCGCGCCAAGGGCCACGACATCGTCACCCGCGCCGAGGAGCGCTCGCGCGAGATGTATCGCGTGGCGAACGACTACTCCGAGGACGTTCTGCGCCGCACGGAGGAGGCGGTCCAGATGGCGCTCGACGAGGTCAAGCAGACGCGCGTGCGCTTCCGCGCCGCGTCCAACGAGCAGATGCAGCGCCGCCGCGAGGAGCTGAACAAGTCTTTGGAGAAAAACGACAAAGAGGACAAGTAAAATTCGTGACATCTGACAAAGGCTTTTCGAGCGTTTTTTAATTTGAACATATTTTGCGATGAAGTTAAAACGCGCCACAAGATATTGTGGCGCGTTTTTTCGTGCCCTTTCGACAATAAAACGTGCGTTTGAGTTCCGGCAAAAAACGCTGGAAAAATTTGGCAGAAAAGGGCGTGAAAGCCCTGAAAACAAAGAAAATTTCTGCTTGCATTTCAAAAGCGTTTTATGTATACTCAAAATACGAAGTGGGGGAAAGTGGTGCCAAGTGCACAAAAGTGGTGCTACTGACCCAAAAGTGCAGGAGAGTGGAGCCGAGCGACTTCCCCGAAAAAAGAGGGAGCCGCTGCTTTGCCCTCTTCACAGCAGCTTCAAGGATCGCCGAAAGGGGGAAGCGCTTTGACCGGCCAGTATCAGCACAGCATCGACGCCAAGGGCAGAGTGTTCATCCCCGCGAAGCTCCGCGAGGAGCTGGGCGAGACCTTTTATGTTACCATGGGCATGGACTCCTGCCTGAGCGTCTATTCCGACGCGAGCTGGGCGAAGTTCACCGAGAAGTTCGAGAGCCTGCCCTACACCAAGACCAAGGCCATGCGTCCGCTGTTCGCCAATGCCGCCAAGTGCGAGCCGGACAGCCAGGGCCGCATCCTGCTGCCGCAGAAGCTGCGCGCCTACGCGGGGCTAGACAAGGACGTGGTCATCATCGGCGTATCGAACCGCGCCGAGATCTGGAACGCGGAGCGCTGGGCTGCGCTGGAGGCCGAGGAACTCAACCCCGAGAACCTCGCCGCCGTGATGGAGGAGCTGGGCTTCTGAGATGGAAGAGATCAACTACGGCCACAAACCGGTGCTGCTGCACGAATGCCTGGACGCGCTCGCCATCCGGCCGGACGGCGTTTACCTCGACGGAACGCTGGGCCGCGCGGGCCACTCGCTGGAGATCGTCCGCCGCCTGACGGCGGGAGGACGGCTCATTGCCCTCGATCGCGACGAGACCGCCATCGAGGCGGCGCAGCGGCGGCTCGCGGACTATATGGATCGCGTGACGCTGGTACACTCCAACTTCAGCGCGCTCGACGACGTGCTGCGTGAGCTGGGCGTCTGCGGCGTGGACGGGATGCTCTTTGACCTCGGCGTTTCCTCGCCGCAGCTCGATGATGCCGCGCGCGGCTTTTCCTATAAGCAGGACGCGCCGCTCGATATGCGCATGGACGAGAGCGCGAGCTACACCGCGCGCGAGCTGGTCAATACCGTCAGCTATGAGGAGCTCAAACGCATCCTCTATGAATACGGCGAGGAGCGCTACGCGCCCGCCATCGCAAAGAAGATCTGTGCGTACCGCACGGAAAAGCCCATCGAAACCACGCTGGAGCTGGCAGATCTCATCCGCTCGGCGATGCCCGCCGCGGCGCTGCGCGAAAAGCAGCACCCCGCCAAGCGGAGCTTTCAGGCCATCCGCATCGCGGTCAACGACGAGCTCGGCGAGCTTCCGCCGATGCTCCGCGCCGCCGAGAAGAATCTCAAGCCGGGCGGGCGGCTCGCGGTCATCACCTTCCATTCGCTCGAGGACCGCATCGTCAAGCGCGAGCTGCAAGCGCTCGCCACGGGCTGCACCTGTCCGCCGGAGTTTCCGGTGTGCGTGTGCGGCAAGAAGCCCAAAATGAAGCTCATCACCCGCAAGCCCATTGTCTCGGGCGAGGAAGAGCTGAATGAAAATCCCCGCGCCCGCAGCGCCAAGCTGCGTGTGGCGGAAAAATGCTGAGAAAGCAAATCTTTTACGAAGGAGAGCGCCATGGCACGCACGAGCCGCAGACAACCGAATAGCTACCGCGGCGGACGTGTGGTCGGCAATCTCGCCTACGATGAGCGCTACGCCGAGCGGCGCGCGCCGCGCCGCGGGAGCGAGCAGCGGGAGCAGCCGCGCGAGGAATTCATCCGTCCGCCGCGCCGCCGGGAGAAGAAGGCCGTCCGTCCGCGCATGCGCGAGCGGCAGAGAGTCTCCGGCGTGCTGGTGCTCGGCTTTGCCGCGCTGGCCGCGATGGTCGTGGTCGTGCTGATGAGCTACGCGCAGCTCACGAGCATTTCCGCCGACGTGGTCTCGATGCAGAAGGAGCTCAAGACGCTCGACGCCGAGCACGTCGCGCTGCTCACGCAGTACGAGCGCACTTTTGATCTCGAAACGGTCAAGGCGGCGGCTGTCGCCGCGGGCATGAACAAGCCCAGCTCCTCGCAGATCAATTACATCGACCTTTCCGCGCCGGACAGCGTGGAGCTTTGCGAAGCACAGAACGTCAGCGTGCTCAGCCGCGTGTTCACCTCGCTGGGGCAGGGCGTTTTCAGCGTGGTGGAATATTTCAGTTGAGCGAAGCCTATACATAAGGAGTAAGGAGCTTCCTTACTCCTTGTTTTGCCATTATGCCCCTTGCCGTATGAGGAGGAAAGACCGTGCCGACACCCCCGAAAAGAAAACCGGACAGCGCGCGCCGCGCCAACCGCATCATCCAGCAG
>ERZ1027188.609-NODE-609-length-14126-cov-18.436430_pt1 | contig 14126 bp, 9 predicted proteins | sample MGYA00519273_ERZ1027188 | MGnify/ENA primary metagenome ERZ1027188 (study PRJEB26926, sample SAMN06164623) | human gut metagenome | biome: ENVO:00009003; feature: ENVO:2100002; material: ENVO:00002003 | host: Homo sapiens | place: USA | collected 2012 ... | reverse complement strand
GCGTCCCTGCCAGTAACTTTGCGCGTCCGCAGACGCGCCCCCCAAGCTGCTCTTTTCAACGTTTATGCTGTGTCGCGCAGATGGCGCGACCGAACTGCTTGTCTTTCAGACATGGCTGCTTGTTTCCGCAAGCAGGGATTTCGCGCCTGCGGGCGCGAGTCGGGGGCTTTGCAATCGCCCCCGACACCCCTTCGCAGCGCTCACCCATGCGGCTTGACTTTTATCGCAACATTAGTTTGCGCATCTGCCGATGCAATCATGCCCTGCCGCAATGGATTTGCGGATGTTTGAAAAAAGGGGCAGGGAAAGCCAAATGGAACTGACTTTGCCCTGCCTCCTGCATTGCGCAAAATGGAATTAGCGCGGGATTTCCTCCATGATGAAGCACTCGACGACATCGCCTTCCTTGATGTCGTTGTGCCCTTCCAGACTCATGCCGCACTCGAAGCCAGCCGCCATTTCCTTGACGTCTTCCTTGTAGTGCTTCAGGCTGCTCAGCTTGCCCTCGAACACGACCACATTGTCGCGCAGCAGGCGAACCTGCGCATTGCGCTGCACCTTGCCGTCGGTCACATAGCAGCCGGCGATAACGCCCGCGCCCGTAATCTTGAACACATTGCGCACCTCGGCATGGCCCAGCAGCACCTCGCGGTACTCCGGCGCAAGCAGACCCTTCATGGCCAGCTCCATGTCCTCAATCGCCTTGTAGATGACGGTGTACAGGCGCACATCCACCTTTTCGCGCTCCGCCGCTTCCCGCGCGGACGCATCCGGGCGGATGTTGAAGCCGATGATGATGGCGTTGAACGCGCTGGCAAGGTTCACGTCGTCCTTGGTGATGGCGCCCGCCGCGCTGTGCAGCACATGCACCTTCACTTCGTCGCTGCTCAGCTTCTCCATTGCCTGCTTGACAGCTTCGACAGAGCCCTGCACGTCCGCCTTGATAATCAGGTTCAATGTCGTCTGCTTGCCGGATTCCATGTTCGAGAACATGTTCTCCAAGCTAACCTTCGCCATCGTCGCCTCGCGGGATGCCTTGACCTTCGCCTTGCGTTCCTCCGCGACCTGACGGGACAGACGGTCGTCGCCGACAGCCTGCATCTCGTCGCCCGCAGACGGCACTTCATCGAAGCCCATGATTTCCACAGGTGTGGACGGACCGGCTTCCTTGACCTTCTCACCGCGGTCGTTAATCAGCGCACGGACACGGCCGCTCGCCAGACCCGCAATGATGTTGTCGCCCACATGCAGCGTACCGTTCTGCATCAGCACAGTCGCCAGCGGGCCGCGCGCCTTGTCCAGCTTCGCCTCGATGATAACGCCGCGACCCAGACGGTTCGGGTTCGCGCGCAGTTCCATCGTATCCGCCTGCAGCAGAATCATTTCGAGCAGCTCGTCAACGCCCTCACCGGTCTTGGCGGAAACGGGGCACATAATCGTGTCGCCGCCCCAGTCCTCGCAGACGATGCCGTACTTCGTCAAATCAGTCTTGACGCGCTCCGGATCGGCTTCCGGCTTATCCATCTTGTTAATCGCCACGATAATCGGCACATTCGCCGCCTTCGCGTGGTTGATGGCTTCAATGGTCTGCGGCATGACCGAGTCATCCGCCGCGACAACCAGAATCGCAATGTCCGTCGCCTGTGCGCCGCGGGCACGCATCGCCGTGAAGGCTTCGTGACCGGGGGTATCGAGGAACGTGATATCGCGGCCGTTCATCTTGACCGTGTATGCGCCGATATGCTGGGTGATGCCGCCCGCTTCGCCCGCCGTGACGCGGCTATTGCGGATGTAGTCCAGCAGGGACGTCTTGCCGTGGTCGACGTGACCCATGATGGTCACGACCGGCGGACGCGGCTGGAGGTTCTCCTCGCTGTCGTCGAAGTTCTCGGCGGTCAGCTGATCCTCCGCGGTCACTTCCGGCTTCTTTTCCAGCGTGATGTCAAAATCCGCGCAGACAAGCGACGCGGTATCGAAGTCAATCTCGCTGTTGATGGTCGCCATGTTGCCCAGCAGGAAGAGCTTCTTGATAATCTCCGCGCTGGTCTTGCCGATCTTTTCGCACAGGTCGCGCACGACAATCGTGTCGCCGCTCATATAGGCGTGTTCAATCTTAATCGGCGCCATCATCTGCTGTGCGGACGGCTTTTTCATGCGGCTGCGCTTGCCGCCGCGCACCACGTCGTCATCATATCCGCTGTAACCCGCATCGCGGCTGAGCTGCTTGCGGTTGCGCGCCACATGCTCCGGGTCATGCTGACGGACGTAGTTCTTCTTGTTCGGGTCGTAGTTGGAGACGCGCTCCTTGCCCATTGCGGGCGCCATATCCGGCACAGCCGGCTTCGGGCGATTCATGCCCGTGCCTGCCGGACGACCCGTGCCGCCCTGCGGACGCGCCTGGAAGCCAGCGCCGCCTTGCGGACGTGCCCCCTGCGGACGCGCCACAAACGCGCCGTTTCCACCCGGACGAGGCTGGAACGAGCCATTGCCGGGGCGATTCTGCTGCCCCTGCTGCGGACGCGCGACAAACGCACCGTTTCCGCCCGGACGAGGCTGCCCCTGCTGCGGACGCGCGATAAACGCACCATTTCCGCCCGGACGCGGCTGTCCCTGCTGCGGGCGGTTGCCCTGCACCCCCTGCTGTCCCTGCGGACGGGGCTGCTGCGGCCGCGGCGGACGGATGACATTCGGTGCCAGTCCAACCGGCTTGGGCGGCAGCGCCTGACCCGGCCGGGAGATAATCTGACCAATCGCGGGCTTCTTGGGCGCTTCGGGCTTGGGCTCTGCCTTGGTTTCGGGCTTCTGCTCGCTCTTGGGCGCTTCTGCCTTCGCTTCGGGCTTGGTTTCTACCTTCGGAGCGGACTTCTGCTCGCTCTTGGGCGCTTCCGCCTTCGCTTCGGGCTTGGGTTCCGCCTTCGGAGCGGGCTTCTGCTCGCTCTTGGGTGCTTCCGCCTTCACTTCGGGCTTGGCTTCCGCCTTCGGGGCGGGCTTCTGCTCGCTCTTGGGCGCTTCTGCTTTCACTTCGGGCTTGGGTTCCGCCTTCGGCGCAGGCTTCTGTTCGCCCTTGGGCGCTTCCGTCTTCGCTTCCTGCTTCGGGGCAGACTTAGCTTCCTGCTTTTCCGCCCTTTCCGCCTTTTCCGCTTCCTGCCGCGCCGCATTCACTGCCGCCTGCTCATCCACGTCGAGCATGACATACGCCTTGGAGTGGTCAGAGAGACGCTTCTCCTCCTCGGCGCGCTTTTCCTGCTCCGCTTTCGCATTCAATGACTTGATAAATCCGTTCTCCAGCGCGCGGAGAGACTTTGCCAGTCCGTCTGCGCTCTGACGCACGCGGGATGCGTCATCGCGCACCTTCGCCGCGTCCGTGGTTAAATCCTTGATGGCATCCTTCAGCTTCACTTTCGTCATTCGACGCTTGCACCCCCGCCATGATTTTCCGATTTCATCTGTTGCCCGTGCTCTTCTTTTCCTTCAACGGGAAGGTTCTGCCTGATCTGCTCAGCCAGCCCGCCCGGCGCGACAGCCATTGCCACGCCCGACCGCCCGGTTGCATCCTGAAGCAGTCCCCGCGGCAGCAACGCCATCTGCACCCCTGCATTGTCGCAGACACCGCGGTATTTATCCTGAGTGGCTTTTGACGCGCCGCTGTCCAGCAGCAGCACGGCGCATCCTCCGCCACGAATGCTTTTCAGGCAGCCATCTTCACCGAAGGTCGCCTGTCGTGCGCGAACGCACAGTCCCATCAGCCCGCGCAGTTTCGTTTCCCTATCCATCGGCGTCAGTTTTCCTCCGCTTCTGTCTGGGATTGGGACAGCTGCGCCAGCTCCTGCCGCAGGGCTTCCGCCACGTCGTCAGTGAGCTGCACTTCCAGCTGACGTTCCAGCTGTTTCTGCCGGATGGCGCGCATCAGGCAGCTTTCCTGTCGGCATACATACGCGCCTCTGCCGGGCTTTTTGCCGCCCGGATCCATGGACACGGTGCCGTCCGGTGCGCGGACAACGCGGATGAGTTCGCGTTTAGGCTTGCTCTCCCGGCATCCGACGCACATGCGCATCGGGATTTTCTTCGGCTTCATCAAGGCTCCTTTTGGCGATTGCCGCTTGGGTCAACCGCCGAATCTCGTTTCCTGCTGCTCCCTAAACTTACAGCGTGTCGTCCCCGTCGGTGGGCGTTTCCGGCGCTTCCACACCCTCATAGGGCTGGAAATCCTCCGGCAGCTCCTGCGCCGGCTGTTCTTCATCCTCCACCTGCGGGACGGCTGCCGCCATCTGCTCGGCGTACTGGCTTTGACTCTTGATGTCAATCTTCCAGCCCGTCAGCTTTGCCGCCAGACGCGCATTCTGACCTTCCTTGCCGATGGCCAAAGACAGCTGATTGTCCGGCACGACAACGATGCAGGAGCGCTGACCGCTCGCCTCGGTGTATACTTCGCGGACGTTCGCCGGATTCAGCGCGTTGGCAATGAATTCCGCCGGATTCTCGCTCCACTTGATGATGTCAATCTTTTCGCCACGCAGTTCATCCACCACACGGGTCACGCGGTCGCCGCGCTGACCGACGCACGCGCCCACTGGGTCAATCAGCACCTCAGTGGAATGCACCGCCATCTTCGTGCGGCTGCCCGCTTCACGGGCGATGCCCTTAATCAGCACCTTGCCGCCAGCGATTTCCGGCACTTCCATCTCAAACAGGCGCTTGACCAGATTCGGATGCGTACGGCTGACGCGCACCTGCGGGCCGCGGCGGGTCGTGTCGTCGCCGCGCTGCACTTCCAGCACATAGACTTTCAGGTGGTCACCCATGTTGATGACTTCGCCGGGAATCATCTGATCGCGTTCGAGGTAGCCTTCGGTGCGGCCCATCAGCTCCACCACAGCACCCTTGTCATCCACGCGCGTAACGACGGCCGTCAGGATTTCGTTTTCCTTATCGGCGTACTCTTCATACACACGGCCGCGTTCTGCGTCGCGCAGGCGCTGCATAATGACGCCCTTGGCGGTCTGGGCGGCGACGCGCAGGAAGTTGCGCGGCGTCACGTCCGTCTCCACAATGTCGCCCATCTGGTAGGAGTCCTTAATCGCGCGGGCTTCCTCCAGCGAAATCTGGTCGGCGGGCTTCTCCACCTCTTCCACAATCAGGCGGCGGGTATACACATGAATTTCACCCGTCGCGCGGTCAATGGTCGCGGAAATGTTGTTGGCGGAGGGTTCTGCCTCGCCCTTGGCGCGGTTCTTGGCATACGCCTTTTTCAGCGCATCCTCGACCGTGGCGAAAAGCATATCCTCGCTCAAATCCTTCTCTTGGCACAGCGCGCGGATGGCTTCCACGAGTTCTTTGTTCTGTGGATCTGCCTTCGGCGCAGCAGTTGTCTTGGTCTTTCTCATGACTGTGTCACCCTTCAATAATTTATGCTGTTTCTGATGCGGAAGCTGCTTCCGCAATGGTTTTCATTTCCGATGAAAATTGATTTCTTGCGGGGAATCGGCTTGCCGGGTTATTCCTCGCCCAAATCGACGTCTTCGACGCCTTCCATGTCAACCACCGGCTTCACCAGCGAAGCTGCTTTGCGCGCGAAACGCCTCTCTTCGCCCGCGATGGTCAGCACCATGTCCTGCGCGTCAAAGTCCGACAGAATGCCCGTAAAGACCTTCTGACCGTCCACGGCCTTGAACAGGTGAACCTCCACCTCTTCGCCAAGCGCGCGCTCAAAATCTCGATCCTTCTTCAGCGGACGGTCAATGCCCGGCGAGGATACTTCGAGGAAATCGAAATCGTATGATTCCACCAGCGGCATAATGGCGCGGTGATACCGTTCGCAGTCATCCAGCGACATGCCTTCGGGACGATCAACATAGATGCGCAGGAACTTGCCCGTGTTCTCCTTATCAAGGCACACATCCACCAGTTCATAGCCCATTTCATCTGCCAGACGCTGACATTTGGGCGTGACAACGGTCGTCAATTCCGCTTTCGCCATAACTCCTCACCTCTTTCACTGCGGGTTCGTTTTTTGGAGGACTTTCGCCTGCAATGTGCAGGCAATCAAAAAGAGTGGCTCCCATCACCCGTCAGCACCACGACAGCACAGCGGGCATACCTCTGCCCGTAACACTGTCCCGATGCCGCCAAGCCATGTCCACTCTCAGATGTCAAGCCCTTCTTTCTGCAACCCGAAACACCGGACAGACCCGGCTGAAAAATCGCTTCCCTGAAAACCAGGGCAGCGGTTCATGGATTCACACTTGTCAGTATACCACAGTTTCTCCCGGAATACAAGCATTTTAGCGGCTCTGCGCAACATTTTCCTTCCATTTAGGGCGCATTTTTCACACAAAGCTCTCGTCCTTGCAGAAAACGGGCACAAAATCCTCCGATGCGCTTTCCGGCTCCTGCAAATACCCCGGCAGTCCCAAATCCAGCATATGGTCGCGCACGCGGATATATTCGCGGTTCGTAATCGTCCGCGTCAAGCCCGGAATCGACACGTTGTTGCACGGGATGTACTGCCGCATCAGGCTGACCGGCACACCCTCCGGCAGGTTCTCCTTCACCCAATCCAGCAGCTGACAGCTTTCGCTCGTCAGACCGGGGAGAATCAGGTGACGGATGAGTGTGCCGCGCTTCATGATGCCGTTCTCATCGTAGACAGGCGTTCCTGTCTGGCGCACCATCTCGGTGATGGCGGCGGATGTGGCGGCAAAGTAGTTCGACGCTTTCGCGCAGAGCTGCCCCATCTTTTCGCTCCGGTGCTTAAGGTCGGGCAGATACACGTCCATCACGCCGTCCAGCATCCGCAATGTTTCGACCGTCTCATACCCCGACGTATTCCACACCAGCGGCACATGCGGACGGTAAATATCCAGCGTCTCCAATATCTGCGGGACATAAGGCGTCGCGGTGATGAAGGAGATGGTGTGCATCCCCATATCCTCCAGCCGTCGCAGGGAATCCGCCAATTCGCGCGGCGTGAAGGGGCGTCCGGCGTTGCGGTGGCTGATGTCAGCGTTCTGGCAGTAGGCGCAGCGGAGCGTACAGCCGGAGAAGAACACAGCGCCCGTGCCGTTCTTGCCGGAAATCGGCGGTTCTTCCCAGAGGTGCGGCGCAATTCGGGCGATGCGCATGGTGGTCGGCAGCTGGCAGAAGCCGTTGCCCGTGGATTCATTGCGCTCAGCGCGGCAGGCGCGCGGGCAGAGGGTGCATTGCATAAAGGGAACCTCCTTGGCGGATGGGTTGCATTGAGGATGTTTTGGTATTGCTTAGGGAAGACGAAAGGTACGCTAACTAAAAAACTTCCGCTAAAGCTCAATAAACATGGGTGCGACCGAAGGTTTCCAAAGGGCGATCGGAAAGCCCTTTGGTCGCCTCCGCAGAGGCGATTCCCCCTGCCACAAAAAAGCACATTTCCTTTTCCAAGTCAATCAAGCAAAGTAACCTTTCCTCATCAATATCCTTTCACAAAGGAGATTTCACCACCATGCTGACGCTCGATAAAATCTACCATGCAGCCTACGTCCTGAAGCCTGTCGCCCGCAAGACTGACGTCATCTACGCCGCGAAGCTCTCGCAGGGCTACGACCTCTACCTCAAGACCGAAAACCTCCAATTAACCGGTTCGTTCAAACTGCGCGGCGCATATTATAAAATCAGCCAGCTGAACGAGGAACAGCGCAAAGCCGGCATTATTGCCTGCTCCGCGGGCAACCACGCGCAGGGTGTCGCGCTCGCCGCGTCCCGCATGGGTATCAAGGCGATTGTCTGTATGCCCGACGGCGCGCCTATCAGCAAGGTTGAAGCCACCAAAGCCCTCGGTGCGGAGGTCTGCCTCGTCAAGGGCGCGTATGACGACGCTTACAACTACGCCTGTCAGCTGCAGCAGGAAACCGGCATGACCTTCATCCACCCCTTCAACGATGAGGAGGTTATCGCCGGTCAGGGCACAATCGGTCTGGAAATCCTCGATCAGCTGCCTGATGTGGACGCGGTCGTCTGCCCCATCGGCGGCGGCGGGCTGATTTCCGGCGTCGCGTGCGCCATCAAATCGCTAAACCCCAAGGTAAAAGTCTACGGCGTGCAGGCGGAGAACGCCCCCAGCATGAAGCGCTCGCTGGAAGCCGGAGAAGCCATCACGCTTGACAGTGTACGCACATTTGCCGACGGCATCGCAGTCAAGCACCCCGGCGATATTACGCTTGACATGGTGCGCAAGTACGTTGACGAGGTTGTCACGGTCAGCGAGGACGAAATCGCCGCGGCGATTCTGGCGCTGATGGAAAAGCAGAAGCTGGTCGCGGAAGGCGCGGGCGCAGTCACGGTCGCTGCAGCCATGTTCGGCAAGCTGCCGATTGCCGGCAAAAAGGTCTGCTGCCTGATTTCCGGCGGCAACATTGACGTGAACATTTTGAGCCGCGTCATCACGCGCGGTTTGCAGCGCGAAGGGCGCAACTGCCTGCTGACGATTGCGCTGGACGATAAGCCGGGGCAGCTGCTGGGCGTGACGCAGGTGATTTCGGAGTGCGGCGCGAACATTGTGGGCGTAACGCATGAACGGTCGGACGCGGCATATGCGGTGACGAGCTGTTTGCTGCGGATTAGTATGGAAACGCGTGATTTTGCACAGATTGAGGAAATTAAAGCAAAGTTAACGGAACAAGGGTTCAAATTGGTGGAATAAGGCGAATCAAAAACCCGCCTTTGACAGGAGGCTTTCCTGCCGAAGCGCGGGTTTTGTTGTGCAAAAATCATACTAATTCGATTCTAAAACATGGCATCGAGCATAGCAGATTTTTCGTTCTGGCAAAGCTGAGTGAAGCGAGGCGTACTGGAGGTACGCACGAGCGGAACGAAGCAAAGCCAGGGCGGAAAAGATGCTGTGCGAATGACATGGTTTAGATGAGAATTAGTATCAGTTTCCCGGCGGTGTCAGTTGATCCGCGACAATCGGCGACCTCCGCAGCTCCGAAAGGAACTGCATCACCGACGCGGGCATATCGTCATCCTCGCCGAAGGTGCGCGCGGAAACACGCCGCACTGTGTCAATGCCCGCGGGCGTCATCCGCCCCATGCTGTCAAACAGTCCCGGATGCAGCAGCCACATGTGCGCCGGACAGACTGTGCAGAGCGTCTGCATCAGGTGCAGCATTTGCTCGGAGAAGGACTGATGCCGCGTCAAATCCGGCGTTTCCGGCGGAATTTCCAGCGTTTTCAGGGCACTTAGCCCCCGGCTCAGCGCCCATTTGGCCTCGCGCATCAGCTGCACTTGGATGTTTCCCGCCGCATACGTCCGCCCCGTTGCGACGGATACGAACTGGTTCAGATTACCCACCATTCCCGACGGCAGCAGGTTCACAAGCAGCGCCCCTCCGCCCGTCAGCGCTACCGGCAGCGACGCGGGCAGATAGTGATTCTGCATCGAATCCGCCTGCACGTCCGCCGTCAGCAGGCCCGCAGCGAACAGGGCCCCTGCCAGATATTCCGCCGCTACGCTCTGTAAGAATGTCACCTGCCCGGCGTTTGCGCGCGCGTTCAAGTGCATCGCCAGCGGCGCGGCGTTCTCAGTCAGCAGGAGGTCGAGCATCATGCACGTTTTGCCGACGTGCGCCTGCGTATCCGATGCAACGGAGAACGCCGCCGTCAGCGCATCTTTCGCCAGCGATAAGCTCCCCATTGAGCAGCCGCCAAAATCATATTCGATACGTTCCGGGTGATTCGCGTACGTCTCGTAGAGCGTCAGCTGCGTGCCATACGGGATGTTCGCGCTGCGCTCCGGGGTCGTGCGGTTCTGCAGATAGATCGCCGCGCGGATGCTGCCCGCGCCAATGTCCAGTGCCGCACATCCGCCGTGGATTCCGCCCTCGCCGCGCAGGTACGCGCCCAGCGCCGCCGTCTCCGGCGTCCACGAAACGCGCTCCGTGCCGGGGACAGGCGCAAGCCCGGATGCAATCGTCGCCGCCGCCGCGCCGCTTTCCGCCGCATCCAGCACCGCGCGCCGTCCGCCTTCGCCCATGTCATCCTCCATGGCAATGCGCCACGACAGGCTTCCCGCGCCTTGCAAGACGGCACTTAGCGCCGTATCCAGCATCAATTGCTGAATCAGCAGTGTCCGCGCCCGAACGCCCGCCGCGTCGCTGCGCCACTTGAAGCCGGTCAGCAGACGATTTTCCTCCTTCGCCGCCAGCGCAGCCATGTCCGCCGGGCGGTACACATAGCCGTCCCGACCCGGCACATCGCCCGCGCCCGTCAGCACCACCGCCGTCGGGATGAGGTTTGCCGTCATCGTCAGGCTCGTCATCATGTCGTCCATCGGCGTGTCGGATAGGGTCAGCAGCATCCGCAGGAGCGGACGGTGCGTCGCCGGAATCTCCCGTCCGCCGATGGACAGCGTCACCGCTGTGACCGCCGTACCGAGGTCAATGGACGCAATCGCAGGCTGATTTCCGCCCGCGTCCGGCTCTTTATCGAGGATGTTCGGCAGTGCGCCGAGGCTCTCGCCGTCCTTTTCCAGCGTCAAGCAGGATGGGTACTGCGCCGTCAGCAACGCCGTCCAGTTTTCCCGATTTTCCACGCCCTGCCACTGCCCGTCGGACAGCGCGCACACCTTTGCGTCGCCGCCCTTCACCAGCACCTGATACTGATGCCAGAACGCCATCGGCGCACACGGGTACACCGCCACCATCGGCGGGTTTTCCAGGTACAGCTGCTCGTCCGGCGCGTAGGTGCGCACAAACCGCACTTCGCCCCGCGCCCTGAGCAGATACGACGCGGTGACGCTGCCGTCCTCCTCCACCTGATAGCGGAAAGCATCCAGCGCCAGCGCGGTCGGGTTCTCCGCGATCGTTTTCGCCATTTCCATAGACAGCGGCGGCAGCATCGTCGCGTTTTCGAGGATGCAGCAGGTGCGCAAGGCTTGGTCGCCGAGCTGCACCCCGGTCAGGCACGTCAGGCGCTGCGAAAACGGCTGCTTCGCGGCTTCCTGCCAGCCGTCGCCCAAGGCTTCCTGCAGGAGCGACTGCACCGCGCCGCTGTCCGCCCGCCACGGGAATTGCAGCGTCACCGTGCCCTGCACCTGCCGCGCATTCTGCTCCGCCTGCCCCTTGACCAGCGTCAGGTATTCGCGCGCCGCGGGTAAAAGCGCCTTGTCGCTCCGCTCGCGCAGGTACGCATTCAGCGCATCCGCCAGCTTCTTGTTCCACCAAACCGAGCCGTCCGCCATCAGAGCAATTTCCTGCTCCACGCCATTCAGCGTCTCCGCCTCGTCCGGCCAGTTCGTGTCCGTCCAGCCCAGCACCTTGCTGCTGCGCCCGAACGCCTTGCCGTGCCACAGAAGCACCTGCTGACGTTTAAGCCCCTCGCTCGCCCCGACCGTTTCCGACGTGAAGCACTGCATCAGCGGATTTTCCGTGTCCATCAGCGAATTTTCTTCCAGCACCGCAAAGCCCGGCACTTTCATCATCCCCAGCGCTGCCTGCGCGCGAATCGCCAGCCGCGCCAGCGTTTCTTCCTCGCTATGGGAGAGCATCTCGCGCTCCTGCGTCAGCCGCTGATTCAGCGCCGCCCGGAAGGACTTCGCGCGGTCGCCCGGCAGATTCATCCGGTGCAGGCGGCGGAGCAGCAGGTCGCAATCCGCCTCGTTGAGCAGCGGCAGCGGGCTGCGGAAACACTTATCCTCCCGATTCACCCATGTTGCGCGTTCCGGCAGCATGTCCCAGATGTCGCCCATCTGCGCTGCGAGCGTCAAGCCGTTTTCCTCGTCCACAAGCCCCAGCAGCGCTTCCTGCTGATCTTTGACAAGCATCAGCAGGCGAATCGGCTGATTGCGCTGCTCCATCGGGCGCGCCGCCATCACCCACGATGCAAAGCGCGACTTTTGCGCGTCAATCGTCCGCACTGCAAGGCGCACATCTGTCCCCTGCCAGCTGTCCAGCAGCAGCGCCAGCGCCATTGCGCCCTGATATGCCGCGTCGGGGGTGATTTCGTCCGTTTCCTGCCGGATGACCATCCGTTTCGCCAGCGCCGCCATTTCCGACGTGTCAGCGCTCAGCCGGACAAGCCCTGCTCCCTCCGATTCCTTCTCTCTGCCGTTTCGATCGGGCAGAAAAAGCAGTTTGCTCATGCGTTTTCCTCCTGCATGGCGGTTTCCATGGCAACAAGCAGCAGCTGCACAGCGGGCGCATCCTTTTCCTTCGCCCCGCGCCCCAACTGCTTCATCGTCCTGCGCAAATCCGCCGTTTTGCCGCCCTGAACCAAGACGGGGAACCACGCAGCGAGTTCCTTCCGCCCTTCCTTTTCGCCGCGCAGCAGCCGATCCATCGCTTCCTGCAAAAACAGCCCGTTCTCCGGCGCGGCGGAGATCAGCGTCGGCTTCTCGAACCGCAGCTGACCATCGCGCATCTCCTGCGCGTCGTGGCGCAGCATCTCGCACATGCCCGCCGCCATCTGCTTGTGGCGTTCCATGCGCTTGAGCTTCGTCTTCGCGTCGTCAATGCGGAAGCGCTCGGACGGCTTGACGACAGCTTCCGCCTGCGCAATGCGGCGAATCGCCTCAGCGTAGTCGCGAATCAGACGGTCATTCTCGCTCTCCGCCTTTTCCAGCGCATCCAGCACCATTTTCATTGCCGCCTGACCGCCCATTTGCCGGTTGAACGTTTTCTGCACGGAATCCTCGTTCTGGATGCTCTCCGCCATCCGCGCAATGCGTTCCAGCGCCGCCGCCGCTTCCGGGTCGGTGTCGGCGTTTTCGCGGTGGACGTCGTTGTCCTCCTGCATTCCGTTTTGCTCTGCATCGTAGCGCAGCACAGCCAGCTCCCCCGCGCGGCGAATCTGCATATCATAATGTTCCCTGCCCTGCTCCCGCGCCATTTCCAGCACGGACGCATAGCGCAGATCCAGCGGCAGCGAACGGATGATGCCCGCCAGATACAGCAGCGCGACCTGCGTCAGGCGGTCAATGGCCTGCGCATCGGCGCGAACATCCTCGATATCCTCCGCCGCGCCGCGGAAATAATGCGGATACCAGCCAATCCACCCGCTTTTGAGCGCATTGCCCTTCGCAAGTCGTTTTTCCAGCGTCGGGAGAATCTTTCGCTGCCAGAGCAGCGCGCCTTTGAGCAATCCGCCAAACGCCACGCGATAACGTTCATCCCCCTTGCCGAACAGCGCCCAATTCGCCGCGCCGTCTGCGGTCTGCACTGTAAACGTGCCCGTCAGCCACGTCGGGCGGTGCAGCAGCACATCCATGCAGTACGCGCCAAGCCAGTCGGTCAGGCGGGGCAAATCGTTGCCGCCGGAGGATTGCGCACTCTGCGGAAGTCCAATCAGGCAGACAGTTTGGAGGGCGTTTTCTATGCTGATTCTCTCCAACGCCGCCTGTGCGCGCGCGGGCGATTCCCCGTCGGCACAAGGAAGCATCAGCACCGCGCCCATGCGGAAATTGTCGTTCTGCCCGAAGCGATTTTGGAGGAGAGCGGCGACACTTTCGATGCCCGCCGCGCCCGTGCCGCCGCAGAGCGAACCAGCCAGCACAACGCGGACTTCCTCACCCGCATTCAAGGCGGACTGAATCTCATCAAGCGTGCGGCGCATGGAATCATCGGGGTCGTTTTCGCCTTCGCTGAGCATCGCCGCGAACGCCACGCGCGCGAGTTCGGGGTGGTCATGGAAGCCCTGCCTGAGGTCAAGAGACGCGGTATCCGCCGGAAAAAGCGCCTGACAGAGCAGGGCATCCTGCTTTTCGTCCTGCGTCCAGTCCGCAAGCGTTTTCGCGTTCATGGGCAGCGGATCGCACCATGTGCGGAGGTTGATTTCGGTCTGGAAGGCAGGGTTCCCCGTGCCGATATACGTCCGGGACGCCCAGATGCGCTGATAATCCGCCAATTCCTGACGCAGCTGAACAGCGCCGTGCATCCCGTCGCCATCAGGGTCGCACAGCACCAAATCCAGCGTTTCCTCCGGCGTAATGCCCGCGAACGCCATAAACAGCAGCGCTTCGAGCATCCGTCCGCCGCTTCCTCCAAACAGGAACACCTTTCTTTTCATAACCACTCTCCTTGCAAAGGGCTTCGCCCTCTGCACTCCTACCAGAGGCTCTGCCTCTGGACTCCGCAAGGGAGTTCCTCCCTTGACCCTTTCGC
>ERZ1027188.607-NODE-607-length-14159-cov-4.532898_pt1 | contig 14159 bp, 15 predicted proteins | sample MGYA00519273_ERZ1027188 | MGnify/ENA primary metagenome ERZ1027188 (study PRJEB26926, sample SAMN06164623) | human gut metagenome | biome: ENVO:00009003; feature: ENVO:2100002; material: ENVO:00002003 | host: Homo sapiens | place: USA | collected 2012 ... | reverse complement strand
AGGCTATTCGTCGGCAGCGTCAGATGTGTATAAGAGACAGAGGGCGGCGAGGTCCTCTTCGCCGAGCTGCGCTCCATTGATCCGGAAAGCGCCGCCGCGCTGCACCCGAACGACAAAAAGCGTATCATCCGCGCACTCGAAGTCTACCGCGAGACAGGAAAGACCATGTCGCGGCACAATGCCGACACCCGGCTCGTCCCGCCGCGCTACGAGCCCGTCTACCTCGGCCTTGCCTACGCCGACCGCGAGGAGATGAAGCGCATCATCGACCTCCGCGTGGACCGGATGGTCGCACAGGGTCTGTTCGACGAGGTGCGCGCTCTGGTCGAGAGCGGCGTGCCGCGCACGGCGACGGCGATGCAGGCCATCGGCTATAAGGAATGCCTGGGCTGTCTCGCGGGCGAATGCACGCAGGACGAGGCCGTCGCCGAGATCAAGCTCCGCTCGCGGCAGTACGCCAAGCGCCAGCTCACTTGGCTGCGGCGGAACAGGGACATTCACTGGTTCTACCGGAAAAATTCCCGCGATCTTCCCGCCGCTTTACAATTTTCGACAGAAATTCTCACGAACCTTGGCGTATCCTGATTTTATACGGACGGCACCCATAAAACCGCCGCCCGAATAAAAAGAAAGGGTACATCCAACATGAAAAAGACAGCCAATCTTCAGGACATTTTCCTCACCAAAGCCCGCAAGCAGGGCGTGCCGCTGACCGTGTTCCTCGTCAACGGCTTCCAGATGCGCGGCAGCGTGACCGGCTTTGACAGCTTCACCGTCGTTCTTTTGAGCGAGGGTCGGCAGCAGATGATCTACAAGCACGCGATCTCGACCATCGCGCCGCTGAGCCCCATCGACCTGCACGAGGCGGACGAGACCGGGGAGGAATGACCTGAGCCTCCCGAGGTGCCTATGAGATCCCGATCCCTATCGACAAAACTGATCTTTGTTTTCCTGTTTCTCGCGGTGGCCGCCTACTTCAGCGTGCAGGCCTACCGCTACTTCGTCGACCCGCAGACCACCACGCTCGTCTACGCCTACTCCAGCGAGGACGCCATCGCCGCGACCGGCTATTTCGCGCGCAACGAGCAGGTGATCGCGTGCAGCGAAACGCTTCTGGAGCTCGAGCGCGCCGAGGGTGAACGCGTGAACGCGGGCGGCACGCTCGCAACGGTCTACCGCAGCGAGAGCGCGCTGAACGACCACCGTCAGCTCCGCGCGCTCCGATCCCGGCTCGAGCAGCTGCGCTACGCGCGCGAGGCGTCCCGCGACGCCGAGACCGCGCTCAAGCTCGACGGCGACATCCGCGAGGACCTCTTTGCGCTGCGCGCTTCCCTTGCCGCCGGAAGCTGGACGAGCGTCGAGTCCGCCGGTGAGGAGCTGCGCACGACAGTCCTCAAGCGCGAATACGCCTACGCGGGTACGGACGATCTGGATGTGCGCATCGACGCGCTCAATGCCGAGATCAGTACGCTCTCCGGCCGCCTGGAGGGCGGCACGCAGACCATCCGCGCGCCGTTTGCCGGCACCTACAGCGCCGTCGCCGACGGCTACGAGACCGTTCTGACCCCCCCGGCGCTGGAGAATATGACCGTCGCGCAGTACGACGCCATCGCCCCGGAGGCGGCAAGCTCGACCGTGGGCCGGCTGATCGCCGGCGAGGAGTGGCGCTTCGTCACCGTGCTGAGCGCCGCAGACGCCGCGCGGCTGCAAAAGGGACAGGCCCTCAGCCTGCGCGCCGCGACCGGCGTGGACTTCGATCTTGACGTCACCGTCGAGCGCATCGGGCGTGAGGAGAACGGCCGCGTGATCGTCGTCCTGCGCGGCAGCAGCCATCTGGCCTATGTCACGCTCCTGCGTGCGCAGAACGTCGAGCTGATCCTCGCGCGCTACGAGGGACTGCGCATCCCCAAAAATGCCATCCGCGTGGACGCGGACGGCAGCAGCGGCGTCTACTGCCTTGTGGGGCTGCGCGCCTACCGCAAGCCGGTGGAGGTCCTCTGGCAGGGCGAGGATTACTGCCTTGTCCGGCCCGTCGGCATCGAAACGACCAGTGAAAGCCTGCGCCAGCTCTACACGCTGCGCGCCGGCGACGAGGCGATCGTCTCGGCAAACGATCTATACGATGGAAAGGTGGTCGAATGAACATGAGCATTCGGGAAAACATTCAGCAGGTACGGGAAAACATTGCCGCCGCGGCGCTCTCCGCCGGGTGCAGGCCCGAGGACATCACGCTTGTCGGCGCGAGCAAGATGAACGACGCCGCGGCCTGCCGCGAGGCCATCGCCGCGGGCATCGACGCGCTCGGCGAGAACCGCGTGCAGGAGATGACGCAGAAGCTCGCAGAGCACGCCTACGACGGCGCGCCTCTGCACTTCATCGGTCATCTCCAGCGCAACAAGGTGAAGCAGGTCGTCGGCAAGGTCGCGCTCATCGAATCCGTCGGCTCCTATGAGCTGCTTGAGGATATCGACCGGCAGGCCGAAAAGCTCGGCATCGTCCAGCCCATTCTCCTTGAGGTCAACGTCGGCGGGGAGGAGGCCAAGAGCGGCTTTGCCGTCTCCGAGGTCCGCGCCGCCGCCGAAAGGGCCAAGAGCCTCTCCCACGTCGTGCTGCGCGGGCTGATGACCATTCCGCCGGTCGCCGAGGGAGAGCACGGGAGCGTGCCCTACTTTGAAAAAGTTCATGCGCTTTATGTTGACATCAACGCGAGTTTGTATGATAATAAGCTTGATATATTATCTATGGGCATGAGCGGCGATTATGAGGACGCCGTCCGCTGCGGCGCGACGATGGTGCGCGTCGGCACGGCGATCTTCGGCGCGCGCCACTATACGCTTTGATACAGGGAGGTTTTTTCCATGGGACTCATTGACGATCTGAAGAAATGGGCGCATCCCTACGAGGATGAGGACGAAGAATACGAAGACGATTTTGCCGAGCTCGGCTCCCGCGACACGGGTGCCTTTGCCGACGAGCGGCCCAGCCGCCGCGAGCGCGACCGCGACGAGGACCGCCGCAACAAGGTCGTCAACATCCACGCGACGACGCAGCTCAAGGTCGTGCTCGTCAAGCCCGAGCGCTTTGAGAATGCCAGCGAGATCGCCGACCACCTGAAGGAAAAGCGCACGGTGGTCATCAATCTCGAATCCACGAACAAGGACATTGCCCGCCGCCTGATCGACTTCCTCTCCGGCGTCGCCTACGCGGGCGAGGGCAAGATCAAGAAGGTCGCGGCCAACACCTACATCATCACGCCCTACCACGTCGATATCATGGGCGACCTGATCGACGAGCTGGAAAACAACGGACTGTACTTATAAGAGACGGAGGGCTGCACGATGCTGACACCGCAGGAGGTTTCCAACCACGCATTTGCCAAGGCCGTCATGGGCGGCTACAACATGGCCATGGTCGATGAGTTCCTTGACGAGCTGACCGACGACTATACCTCGCTTTACAAGGAAAACGCCGCGCTCAAGGCGAAGATGAAGGTGCTCGTGGACAAGGTCGAGGAATACCGCTCGACCGAGGACGCCATGCGCGCCGCGCTGCTGACCGCGCAGAAGATGGCCGACAGCATGGTCGCCGAGGCGGAGGAGAAGAAAAAGTCCCTGCTCGAAAACGCCGAAAGCGAGGCCAACCGCAAGATCGGCGCGCTGCGCGACGAGGTCGCGCAGGAGGAGCGCCGCCTGACCGCCGCCAAGGCCGAGACCGCGGACTTCCTCGCCCGCGTGCGCGAGCTTTACGAGCGTGAAATGAAGCTCCTCGAGGAGCTTCCCGAAGCGGACCTCGCCCCCGCGGCTCCGCTGGAGCTCGCCAAGCCCGTCGCCGACGTCAGCGAGATCGAAAAGAGCATCATGGATTCCTTCAAGCTCCCCGACCTCACGAAGGCGGCGGAGGTCGAGCCGGAGGCCGAGGAAGCGCCCGAGGCGCCGGAGGAAAGCCCGGAGGAGGGCAATCCCTTCCTCGATTCCGCGACCCGCGCCATCAAGCTCAGCGACCTCAAGTTCGGCCGCAACTACCACGGCGAAGAATAAAACGCACTTCAAAAGAGCGGCTCTCTCCGAGCCGCTTTTTTCACAGGAGGACACCATGACCAAACGCCCTATCGTCGCGTTCCTTTACGACTTCGATAAGACCCTCTGCACCACCGATATGGAGGATTACGCCTTCATTCCATCCCTCGGCTACACGCCCTCGGAGTTCTGGGCCAAGGCCAACGGCTTCGGCTATGAGAACAAAATGGACGGCCTGCTCGCCTATATGTACACCATGATCCGCGAGTGCGCCGCGCAGGGCATCCGTCTCGACCGCGATTATCTGGTCCGTTCGGGCGAGGCCATCGAGCTGTTTCCCGGTGTGCGCGAGTGGTTCGCGCGCATCACCGCCTACGGCGCGGACCTTGGCGTGGACGTGGAGCATTACGTCATCTCCTCCGGTCTGCGCGAGATCATCGAGGGCAGCGGCATCGCCCATGAGTTCAAGCAGATCTACGCCTGCGAGTTCTATTACGACGAAAGCGGCCTCGCCGCCTGGCCGAAGCTGGACGTCAACTTCACGAACAAGACGCAGTTCGTCTACCGCATCAACAAGGGCATTCTCGACATCGCCCGCGACAAGGAGCTCAACGACTCCATGCCCGACGACTCCAAGCGCGTGCCGTTCACCAACATGGTCTACGTCGGCGACGGACTTTCCGACGTGCCGTGCATGAAGATGATGCGCGCCTACGGCGGACAGGCCGTCGCGGTCTATCAGAAGAGCAACCGCGCGGGCGTGGAAAAGCTTTTGCAGGACGGGCGCGTGGACTTCATTTTCCCCGCCGACTACCGCGAGGGAACGGAGTTCGATAAAACGGTGCACAACATCCTGCGCAAAATGGCAGTCTCCGACGCGCTGAGCGAGAAGAACGCCGAGCAGCTGCGCGCCATCGGGCAGGGCGACGACCCCGACCAGGTCATGCTATTCTAAGAGGAGAACGCTATGGACGAAATGAACACCGTCGGCACGCTCTACATCGTGGCGACGCCCATCGGCAACGCGCGCGACATGACCGAGCGCGGCCGCCAGATCTTAGAGACGGCGAACATCATCGCGGCGGAGGACACCCGCCGCAGCGTCGTGCTGCTCAACAAGCTCGGCATCCGCGGCAACCAGCTCTCCGCCAACCACAAGTTCAACGAATACGGCAAGGCGAAGTGGTTCATCGAGCAGCTTCAGCAGGGCAAGAGCATCGCCGTCATCACCGACGCGGGCACACCCTGCATCTCCGACCCCGGCAACGAGCTGATCCGCGCCGCCATCGACGCGGGCATCCGCGTGGTCGGCGTGCCCGGCTGCTGCGCCGCGGTCACGGCGCTGTCCATCTCGGGCTTCGACCTTTCGACCTTCTTTTTCTTCGGCTTCTTCCCGCGGGAGGCTGCCGACCGCCGCCGTGCGCTCGCCATGATGCGCCGCGGCGACACGCGCACCTACTGCTTTTACGAAAGCCCCAAGCGCATCATGGACGCGGTGGAGTTCTTTATCTCGGAGCACGCCGGCGTGCGGCTGTGCCTGTGCAACGACATGACGAAGCTCCACGAGATGACCTTCCGCGGCACGCCCGCCGAGGTGCGCGATCAACTGCTCGCCAAGGGCAGCTACGATAAGGGCGAATACGTCCTGCTCTGCGAGGTGGAGGAGGATTATCTCATCACCGAGGTCGAGCACGTCTCCTCGCCCGAGGCGCTGCTGGTGGACTGCATGGTGCGCTGCGACTGCACCGCCAAGGACGCCATCAAGCTGCTCCTCAAGGACGACAACAACACCTACAGCAAAAACGAGCTCTACGCCGCGCATCTTGCCCTGAAAGAGAGGTTCGGCGCATGAGCATCGTGTTGGACGACCTCACCGCGCGGCTCGACACGCTCACCAAGGCCGTGCTTTCTCAGCCGCTCGCGCGCATCGGCTGCTCCAGGGTGACCATCCGCCCGCTGTCGCTGCGCGGCAAGGCGTTTTTTCAGCTCGAATACCAGCAGGGGCAGAAGGTCACGCACCGCAACGTGACGAAGGGCGAGCTGCCCGGGCTGTTCGCGCAGGAGCTGGACGGTCTTTATCTTCAGGCCGTGCTCTGCACCGAGACGGAGACGCGCCAGTACATCCGCAAAACGAACGGCAGCTACAAATGCACCGCGAAAGGCGAGGCGCAGCGCACCGCCGCGCCGAAGGCGCATGACCGCCGAAAGGAATACATCCTTGCCGAGGGCGAGAACATTCCCGCGCTCGTCGACCTCGGCGTGTTCACGCCGGACCTCCGCATCGTCAAGGCGAAGTATGATAAGTACAAGCAGATCAACCGCTTCATCGAGCTGGTGGACGACGCCTTCCGCGCCTCGGAGCAGCAGGAGATCACCATTCTCGACTTCGGCTGCGGCAAATCGTACCTCACGTTCATTCTCTACTATTACTTCACCGTCAAGCGCGGCGTGAAAGCCACGATACTCGGCTACGACCTCAAGGAGGACGTGGTCGAGCATTGCAACGCCATCGCGCAAAAGTACGGCTACGACGGCCTGCGCTTCGTCGTGAGCGACGTCACGCGCGACACGCTCGCGGACACCCATGTGGATATGGTCGTCACGCTCCACGCCTGCGACACCGCCACGGACTACGCCCTCTGGTACGCCGTCGAAAAGGGCGTGAAGCACATTTTCTCCGTTCCCTGCTGCCAGCACGAGATCAACGCCACCATCCACAAGGGCGGCGATTTCGACGTGCTGCTGCGCCACGGTCTTTTGCAGGAGCGCTTTTCCGCGCTGTTGACCGATTCCATCCGCGCCGCCGTGCTCGAGGACATGGGCTACACGGTGGACGTGATCGAATTCATCGACTTCGCCCACTCGCCGAAAAATCTCATGCTCCGCTGCGTCAAGGACCGCCGCGCGGGCGAGAGGAACCTTTCCGCCGCGCGGGAGCTCGCGGAAAAATACGGCTTCCGCCAGGCGCTTCTGGAGCTTGCGGAGAAAAAATGTCACAGCGCGCAAAACACCGCCTTTTAAGCGGTGTTTTCTCTTCTTGACAGGGGAATGCTTTCGCAGTAAGATAATGCCCGCCGTTCCACAAAACGGCGGCAGGAGTGATATTCATGGACTATTATCTTTTGACGGATATGACCGCGCAGATCGGCTACGAGCTGGCCGCCGCCGGAGCGGAGACCTTCCGCATCGAGGAGACGATGCGCCGCGTGCTCGCGGCCTACGGCATCGAATGCGAGGCCTTTGCGATCCCCAACTGCGTCATGGTCAGCCTTGAGACGGACAACGGCAAGCCGCTGATGGTGATGAAGCGCGTCGGCTTCCACGGCAACGATCTTGACGCGGTCGAGCGGCTCAACGCGCTCTCGCGCCGCATCTGCGCCGAAACGCCCGACCCCGCCGTTGCCGCGCAATGGCTGGAGGAGACGAGCGCCGCCCGCCGCACCTACCCCATTCCCATCTACTACCTCGGCAATTTCCTCGCCGCAGCGGGCTTCTGCCCCGTGTTCGGCGGCACGCTGCGCGACAGCCTGTGGGCGGGCCTGATGGGGCTTATCATCGGCTTTGTCACGCGCCGGATGGATAAGCTCGAGACCAACCCCTTTTTCAGCACCATCGCCGCCGCCTTTGCCATGGCCGTACCGGCCTACCTCGCCGCCGCTTTCGGGCTGGTCGACTATGTGGACGCGGTCATCATCGGCTCGCTGATGATCCTGGTCCCCGGTCTGCTCATCACCAACTCCATGCGCGACATCATCTACGGCGACACAAACTCCGGCGTCAACCGCATCGTGCAGGTGCTCCTCTCGGCGCTCGCCATCGCCATGGGCACTGCGGCCGCGTGGCACATCACATCCTCCCTCTACGGCCAGACCGCCGCCAGCACGCTTTCCTATCCCTTCTGGCTTCAGGCCATCGCCATCGCGGTCGCCTGCACCGGCTTTGTTATCCTCTTCAACGTCCACGGCTGGGGGCGCTGCCTGTGCGCGCTCGGCGGCGTCGTGACGTGGATGGCGTATCTGCTGTGCGGCGAGCTCGGTCTCGGTCCCTACGGCGCGAACTTCATCGCCGCTGCGGTCGCCGCCGTCTATGCCGAGGGCATGGCCCGCGCCCGCAAGTATCCGGTCACCTCGTATCAGGTCATCTCCGCCGTACCGCTGCTGCCCGGCGCCGGTATTTACTACACCATGTCCCTCGGGCTGAACGGCAGCACCCAGCTCGCCCTCCAGCGGGGCTTCGCCACCGCAGGCATCGCCGGCAGTATCGCCGCCGCGATCCTGCTCGTCTCATCCGTCGTCCGCCTGTTCACCGCGCAGCGGAAAAATAAGGCAATATAAGGCAAAGGGAAGACACGCGCTGCGTATCTTCCCTTATCCTTTCTCCGCCCGGCGGAATGAAAAGGGGGCCGGGTGTTGCGCCCGACCCTGCCGGTATGGCGGAGCGTGACCCGCACGCGGGCCGCTCAATCCAGAAAATACATATTTATCTGCGCGCAGGCGACGAGCGCGCCGGTGTCGTCGGTGATATTGACTTCAAAAAAGCCAACGTGTCCGCCGACCTTGATCTCGCGCCCGACCGCCGTCAGCGTCTTGCTGCGCGTGGTGGGCCGCAGGTAATTCATCGAGCCGTTGAGCGTGACATTGCGCCGCCCATACTTGATGCGCGCAAAGGCTCCGGCGGCGGTGTCCGCCATCGTGTAGAGGAAGCCGCCGTGGACGCTGCCCCAAACGTTGCGGCTGTTGTCGGTGATCTCGGCCTCCAGCACGCTCCTTTCCTCATCAACGGAAACGATGCGGATCCCGTTGTGCCGGATAAATCCATTGGATTCGTGCTTGATTTTTTCTGCATAATTCTCTATCATAGCTATCGTGCTCCTCTGCTCCTTGGCTGTGCTTCTGCCAAAGATCATAGCAGAAGTGCGCGCGGCCTGCAAGGCAAATTCAAAAGAAATCACTACCGGCAAAGAGAGGTCAGATCACCATGCGCTCCATTCCCGCTCAAATCAAAAGCTACGCGCCGGGCTTCGCGCTCGCGCTCGTCATCGCGCTGCTCGCCAAGGGCATCGAGGCCCTGCTGCCGTTCGACGTCATCGGCGCGTCCGTCATCGCCATGTTCATCGGTATGCTCATCAACGGCTACCGCAAGCCCGGCAAAACCACCGCGCCCGGCGTGAAGTTTACGGCGAAGAAGATCCTGAAATTTGCCATCATTCTCCTCGGCGCGAGCCTGAACGTCACGACCATTCTGAACGTCGGCAGAATGTCGCTGACTGTCATGCTCTTTACGCTCCTTACCTGCTTCGGCGGCGGCTACTTCATCGGCCGCGCGCTGGGTCTGGACTGGAAGCTCTCGAACCTCATCTCCGCGGGCACCGGCATCTGCGGCGGCAGCGCCATCGCGGCGGTCGCACCCGTCATCGACGCCAAGGACAGCGACATCGCCTACGCCCTCTCCGCCACCTTCCTCTTTGATATGGCGATGATCGTGCTCTTTCCCATCATGGGCCGCGCGATGGGCCTTTCCGACATGGCCTACGGCCTGTGGGCGGGCACGGCAGTCAACGATACCTCCAGCGTCGTCGCCGCAGGCTATGCCTTCAGCGAGGGCGCGGGCGACTTCGCCACCATGGTCAAGCTCACGCGCACGCTCGCCATCATCCCGACGGTGGTGGTATTCTCGTTTGTGAGTATGCACCTGAGGAAAAAGGAAGCCGCCGCGTCCGGCGGCGCGGTGCAGATCAGGTGGAGGAGCGTCTTTCCGTGGTTCATTCTCGGTTTCCTCGCCATGGCGGTGCTCAGCAGCGTGGGCGTGATCCCCGCGGCAGCCGCGGCGGCGCTCAAGAAGGTCAGCAAGTTCCTCATGGTCACGGCGCTCGCCGCCGTTGGCCTCAACACGAGCTTCGCCGAAATGAAGAAATCCGGCGCGGCCCCGATGGTGCACGGCTTCCTGATCTCCGCACTCGTCGTCCTCGTGGCGCTGGTCGTGGAGTATTTCATGGGCATCCTGCCGTTCTGACATACCGCAGCGCCCGGGGAGATCGCCCCGTGAGCGGCTCTTACAAGGAAAGGAGAACCTCCAATGAAAAAACAGTTATGCTCTCTGCTGACAGCTCTCGCTCTGGCCGTCGGCCTTCTGCCGTCCGCGGCTCGCGCCGCGGAAAATGCGCCGTCCTTTGCCGACGTTCCCGCTGCCGCGTGGTACGCGGACGCGGTGCAATACGCCTATGAAAGGGGACTTATGACCGGCGTGTCCGAGAGCGAATTTGGACCGGACGGCACAGCGACGCGCGGCCAGATCGTCACCATCCTCTGGCGTCTCGCGGGCAGCCCTGTGGTCAACTATGCTATGCGCTACGCCGATATGGACGAGGGCGCGTGGTACGGCGAGGCCGTGCGCTGGGCAGCCTCCACCGGCGTCGTCACCGGCTATAGCGAGAGCAGCTTCGGTCCGAACGATGCCATTACGCGCGAGCAGCTCGCCGCGATCCTCTACCGCTATGTTAAGACACAGGGGCAGGGCTTTACCGGTATGTGGTACTTCCCACTGCGCTATGACGATGCGGCCAGCATCAGCGATTGGGCGGACGAGGCGATGCACTGGTGCGTGATGAAGGGTGTCCTCAACGGCACGGGCGAAACGACGCTCAGCCCCCAGCTTACCGCGACGCGCGCGCAGCTGGCAGCCATCCTCCGGCGCTTCTGTGAGCTGCCCAAGGAAGCCGTAAGCGGGAGCACCGCGCAGACCGCCTATGACCGCGCGTCGGCCTACCTGACCGCTGCCGTGAGCGCGCCGCGCTATAGCAGTCTCGGCGGCGAGTGGACGGTGCTCGCCCTCGCCCGCGGCGGCGCGGACACGGAAACCGCGTATTTCACCGACTATTACGCCGCGCTCGAGCAGACCGTCCGCGAAGCAAACGGCGTGCTGAGCGAACGCAAGTACACCGAGTACAGCCGCGTCATCCTCGCGCTCTCCGCGCTCGGGAAGGACGCGCGGGACGTCGCGGGCTTTGATCTGACACTTCCGCTCGGCGACTACGAAAAGACGGCGGCGCAGGGCGTGAACGGCGTGATCTACGCGCTCCTCGCGCTCGACAGCCGCGACTATCCCATGCCGCAGAACGCGGCGGCAAGCACGCAGGCGACGCGGCAGCTGTATGTGGATGCTATCCTAGCCGCTCAGCTTGCAAACGGCGGCTGGAGCTTCATGGGCGAGGACGCCGATCCCGACCTGACCTCCATGGCCTTACAGGCGCTGGCGAAGTATCGGGAGCAGAGCAGCGTCCGGCCCGCAGTCGACCGCGCGCTCGTGTGCCTGAGCGCCATGCAGAACGCGGACGGCGGCTTCTCCTCCTGGGGAAGTGAGAACGCCGAGAGCTGCGCGCAGGTGCTCCTTGCGCTCAACGCGCTGGGCCTTGACACGGACGACAGCCGCTTCGTGAAGAACGGCCACAGCGTGCTCGACGCGCTGCTGACCTATCAGAACGCGGACGGCGGCTTCTGCCACGAGCGCGGCGGGGAAACGAATCTCATGGCAAGCGAGCAGGCAGCCTGCGCCCTCGCGTCGCTCGTCCGCGCCGAGCGCGGCGAGAGCAGCTTCTACCGGATGGCGGCGCTGACGCAGCCTGCCGCCTGATGGCATAGCAGCACCGAAACGAAAGGAGGGAGACGGACATGAAAACGGCAAAGCGCCTTTGTGCGGCGCTGCTGGCGCTTGCACTGATATTCACTCTTGCGGGCTGCAATGCACAAACGACGGAGCCGACGCCGACACCCACGCCGGCGCAGAGCGAAACGCCCGCGCCCGATGCGGCGCAGGATGCGCCCGCCACGTCCGCTCCCTCTGAAACCGAACGGCAGGAGGCAGAGACTCCTGCCGCTCCGCCAGTCGGAGAACAGCAGCCAGTGGAAAGCGGTGTGCCGGAGGGAAACGCCTCCGACGCATTGCCGACAGGCGGCAGCTCCGACTCACAGGACAGCTCTTCCAACAAACCCGATGCATCACCGGAGAGCACCGTGCCGACGTGTACGGTCTCCATCTCCTGCGCGGCGATCCTGGAAAATCTCGACCGGCTCAACGCGGAGAAGGCTGATCTGATCCCTGCGGACGGCGTTCTGCTGGCTCCGACCGCAGTGGAATTTACCGAGGGCGAGAGCATATTTGACGTGCTCAAGCGCGTGTGCCGCGAGAACAAAATACACATGGAGTTTTCCGAAACGCCGGTCTACCAGTCCGCCTACATCGAGGGCATCGGCAACCTTTACGAGTTCGACTGCGGCGAGGGCTCGGGCTGGATGTACCGCGTGAACGGCGAATTTCCCAACTACGGCTGCTCGCGCTATACCCTCGCGGACGGCGACACCGTCGAGTGGGTCTACACCTGCGACTTCGGCGCGGATGTCGGCGGAGGGCTCGGCGCATGAAGCATCACGCCTTTCTCGCCTGCCATCCGGCGGTGAATCTGCTCTATTTCGTGCTGGTACTGACGTTTTCCATGTTTTTCCTGCACCCGCTCTGCCTTGCCGTCTCGCTCTGCGCTGCGCTCTGGTGTGCCGCGCAGTTAAACGGCGGCACGGCGGTGCGGCGCACCGCCCTGTGGCTGGCGCCGACGGCACTGCTCGCCGCGCTGGTGAACCTCGCCTTCAACCATCAGGGCGCGACCATTCTGGCCTATCTCCCCTCGGGCAACCCTCTGACGCTGGAGTCCATCGCCTACGGCTTTGCCGCCGCGGCGATGCTCGCCGCCGTGGTGCTGTGGTTTTCCTGCTGGAACACGGTGATGACCTCGGACAAGCTCATGCACCTTTTCGGGCGCGTCGTGCCCGCCCTCTCGCTCCTGCTGTCCATGACGCTGCGCTTTGTGCCCCGCTTTCAGGCAAAGCTCTGGGAGGTGACGGCGGCGCGGCGGGGCATGGGACTGTACGCGGAAAAGGGCCGGCTTCAAAAGCTCAAGAGCGCCGTGACGGTCTTTTCCGTTATGGTGACATGGAGCCTTGAGAACGCCGTGGAGACGGCGGACAGCATGAAAAGCCGCGGCTACGGACTGCCGGGCCGCACGGCCTTTTCCCTCTATCGCTACAGCCGCCGCGACAGGCTGCTGCTTTTGTGGCTGGCGCTCTGCGGCGCTTACGTCGCCGCGGGCTGGGCGCTCGGCGGCGTGAAGTGGCGCTACTATCCCACGGCGCGCGGCGCACTGACGCTCTATTCCGCAAGTATTCTGCTTGTATATCTTCTTCTGTGCCTGACGCCGGTGCTGCTGCAAAGAAAGGAGGCGCGCACATGGAGCTCTATCGCGTCGAAAGCCTGACCTTTACCTACCCCGGGCAGTTCGCGCCCGCCCTGCGGGACGTGAGCCTGACGCTCTGCGCGGGCGAGTTTGTCACGCTCTGCGGGCTTTCCGGCAGCGGCAAAAGCACGCTCCTCCGCCAGCTCAAAACCGCGCTCGCGCCCAACGGCGTTCGTTCGGGCGCGGTCCTTTTCGCCGGCCGCCTGCTCTCCGACGTTTCGCCGCGCGAGCAGGCGGAGCGCATCGGCTTTGTGCAGCAAAGCCCGGAAAACCAAATCGTCACCGACAAGGTCTGGCACGAGCTGGCCTTCGGGCCGGAGAGCCTCGGGTACGATACGCCCACCATCCGCCGCCGCGTCGCCGAGATGGCGGGCTTTTTCGGCATGGAGAGCTGGTTCCACCGCGAGACAGCGTCGCTCTCCGGCGGACAAAAGCAGCGAACCGCCATCGCGCGGACGCTGCTGGAGCACGCGCCGATCATGGTGTTTGACGACGCGCTCTCCGCCGTGGACGCGAAGACCGACGAGGCCATCCGCGGCAGGCTGCGCGAGGCGGCGGGCGGCTCGACGATGATTTTGATCGCGCACCGCGTCGCAACGCTGATGCAGGCCGACCAGATCATCGTGCTCAGGGACGGGCGCATCGTCGAGCAGGGCGCGCCGGAGGCGCTCCTGGCGCAGGGCGGCCTGTTTGCGCGGACGGCGCGGATGCAATCCGCCGAGGGAGAGGAGGAAGCTGAATGAGCCGAACGGAAGAAAAGCGCGCGGCTTTCTCGCTTGCGCCGTGGAAGCGGCTCTGGCGGTGCGTCTGCCAGCATCGGCTCCGGCTGGCGCTGGCCATCGGCAGCAATCTGCTGCTCGCCG
>ERZ1027188.605-NODE-605-length-14187-cov-10.722792_pt1 | contig 14187 bp, 9 predicted proteins | sample MGYA00519273_ERZ1027188 | MGnify/ENA primary metagenome ERZ1027188 (study PRJEB26926, sample SAMN06164623) | human gut metagenome | biome: ENVO:00009003; feature: ENVO:2100002; material: ENVO:00002003 | host: Homo sapiens | place: USA | collected 2012 ... | reverse complement strand
CCAAAAACGGCATTTTCCCGCGTTTTCCCGGACGGCAAAATTTTACAAAAATCGGCCCGATTTTTTTCCAACGGAGGCCGTTTTGAAATTTTGAGTTACGAATTTTGAGTTTTGAATTGGGATTTTTGAGAGTGAAAAATGGACGAAAATGAGTAACGAGACCCATATTTAACATTCGTTAGCGTGAGAGAATCGTTTTTCAAATGTAAAGATTTTTGACTTTTTCTCTCTTAGAAATGTACCTTTCCCGGTCTGTCGTACTCCAAAAAGGAATATACCATCCTCCAACTCCCCGTCAATCTTTAATTTGCGTTCTATCGTATCAATTCTGTTTACTGCCCGCATTTCGGATTTTCAACGTAAATACGCAGTGCCATTGCGGATTTTCAACGTAAATGCGCAACAAAGATGGTTCTTCGGAAGAATATTGGCTGGGGATTTCCACCCACAACCTGTTTATTTGCCAACAAATTGTAAATATTCGAGTAATACAAATAAGTCCGTCTGAAAAACGTAACACACTGACTACAAAGAAGTTATATTTTTACAAACCAAATATTCGTTATACATTTGGAGTATTCCTTGCTCTTTTACCCTAACATTGATAATTTTGTAATCGAATAAAGGCACCGGCTGGTGTCATTCCCCCTACCTGCATAACAAGAAATCTATAATAATAATGTCTAACTTAACAAAAAGAAAGAACTATGAGAAAAACTTCTAAGTTTCTAATGCTGTTGTTTGCGGCCGTGGCGACATCATTCTGCTTCACCGCCTGCGACGACACAGAAGACGGTTCGTATGTTCCTCCTATCACATTAGGAGAGAAAATCGCCGGGCAATGGCAGTTGAGTTCAATCACACAGATTGACGAGAGCAACGCCAAGACCATGGACCTGACCGGACAGTTCGACTTCGCCACGTTAGGACTCAGCCTCAACGAGGACGGAACCTACACGGTATCGGGCAGCGCACCGGCCTTCATCCCTGCATCAGGGACATGGCGCATGGCAAACGATTTCGTCAGCTCAGACGGGACGGCGGCACAGATTATCATGAACGACAACCTGTTCCTCACCGTCACGGGCGTACCGACAGGCGGCACATCCCACCTGAAATTCAAGCTGACACGCAAGGCCAAGGGCATTGCTTTCGTAAGCTATGAGTATGACTTAATAAAGGTCAGCAATGAACCGACAGAACCAACAGAGTAAAGAAGGAGGATTTGGATTATGAAAAAAAGTATTTTAGTTTCTTTGATGCTCCTTGTATCAATGTTATCATTCGCACAGGAAGAGCTCGGCACACCTAAATATTATACAGTGCCTGCCGTATTCACTCCGACAGACAAGGTTACTATCTATTTCGACTTGGCCGAGACGGGTTTTCAGGACGGTGTGGACCTTTATCTATGGTGCTGGCAGCCGACAGAACCCGATGCCGGCAACTTCGACAGTTCGTCAGATTTCGCGAAGCTCACGTATCTGGGCGATTACAGATATTCAATGACTATCGTCCCGGTGGACTATTTCTTCCAGAACCAGACGCGTTTCGCCACAAAGGAAGAACTGCGCGCCTATATGCTCGACGCTGAGAGCGGTTGGGGCGAGGCTGGCTACTGGTCACGTCTGAAAGTGAAAGGCAACACCCAGCAGAGTGGTGTGTTCTGTATCAACCACACACGCGACGAGTTATCAGACTTCAAGAAGTCGGGCAAGGATATGCAGGCGTTCTCCGGCTCCGGGGCAAACAGCCAGTATGGCGGCTACACCGACAAGTGGACAATGGACAAGCCGCTCTCAATACTGTTTAACGGCGACCTCGTAAAGGTGGGCGGAAGAACGCTCAACGAGATTGGCGCGACAGGCATCAAGGTGGGAACGCACGCAGGTGTGAGCGGTATCTATACCGATATGGACGACAACGAGATAGAATATGACTTCGTTGACCCGCCCGGAAAGAACATCAACCAGCAGTGGAACGTATGGCGTCCGGGCTGTCTCGACAAGGCGAGCCTGCGCGACTGCGGCAACGGTGTGTGGAAATGGGATATCGAGACTCCGCAGCGTTACTTCTCATACAACCCTGTCAACACCGACGAGGGACCAGTAGGCACTGACGGAACATACGGTCCGTATATTCTGACCGACGGCGGTATCATAGGCGCGGACGGCAATCCAGCCCCCAACCCCGACTTCTTCGGCTCGTTCGTAGCCCAGAGCATCAAGTTCGGACTGGTGCTTGAGGACTGGTCGGCTTCAGTATTCGACCTTGAATTCAAGGCTGGCACGGCAGAGGCATATCCGGATCCGGCGTTCTCTTACTTCCCGAGCAAGTTCAGCAAGTACGACATTCTCACATTGATACGCCAGTATAACGGCCGTACCGACGGCGATTTGCAGTGGACAATCACAGCCGGCGGCAAGACCTTCGGCGGCACCATGACAGGAAACCGCGACAAGCGTCAGGGCTATGCCAACCTGTTCAAGGAGTTGTCGGGCATCACAGCCACAACAATCCACGTAACAATAAAGAACGCCAAAGACGCAGTGGTGGTAGAAGAAGACCTCCCGCTGACAGAGGTTGACGAATAACATAAACCTAATAATAAAGCAAAAGTATGAAAAAATACATATTTTCATTGCTGACTGCCCTCACAATGTTATGTCAGGGCGTATCAGCACAGAACATAACGGCGAGCGGAACCGTTACTGACGCCACACACGAACCGCTTATCGGTGCTACGGTGAAGGTGGCCGGCGAGGCTCAGGGTGCCATCACTGACATGGACGGCAACTTCGAGTTGCAGTGCAAGCAGGGCGCACAGTTGGAGATATCATACGTAGGCTATCTCACCCAGACGGTGAAGGCCGGCAACGGCATGAGAATAGTGCTGCAGGAAGACGCCAAGACACTCGACGAGGCTGTAGTCGTTGGCGTTGGTTACGGAACAATGCGCAAGTCGGACCTCACCGGAGCCATAGCCACGGTGAACGCAAAGGACATGAAGAAGGGTGTCATCACATCCACAGAGCAGCTCCTTCAGGGTAAGATTGCCGGTCTGTCTGTAGTTCAGGCATCAGGTTCTCCTGAGAACGGAGCATCGCTCCGCCTGCGTGGCGGTACGTCACTCTCGGCAAGCAACGGTCCGCTCGTGGTCGTTGACGGTATCGCAGGCGTTGACTTCAACTCCGTACAGCCCAACGAAATCGTGAGCATCGACGTATTGAAGGATGCTTCTGCTGCAGCCATCTACGGTTCGCGCGGTGCCAACGGTGTCATCATCGTGACGACAAACCGCCAGGCTTCGGATGTTGAGGCAAAGACTATCGAATACAACGGCTACGTGGCTATCGCAAAGGTGGCCAACAAGCTCGACATCCTTTCTGCCGACCAGTGGCGCGGATACGTGCGCGAAAACAACATCGGCAACGCTCAGGACTATGGTGCAAACACCGATTGGCAGGACGAACTGCTGCGCACAGCGGTGTCTCACTCTCACAACATCGCGTTCAGCAACACGAAAAAGACCAACGGCTATCGCGCCTCTTTCACTTATCAGAACACTCAGGGTGTTGTGGAGCGCAACAACATGAACCGCCTCGCAGGTAGCTTGTCAGCTTATCAGACCGGTCTGAACGGCAGACTGCGCCTTGACGAGGGCATCAACGCCAACTTCGACAGCTGGCATCCTGTAGATACCCGCATCTTCGAGCGCATGATCAACCTCAACCCGACATTCCCGGTATATAACCCTGACGGCTCGTACGCACAGCTCGGAGGTACAAACACCGAGAACCCGGTGGAGATAAACAACAACAGAACGGAAGACCGCAAGCGTCACCGCTTCCTCGGCTACCTGAAGGCTGAGCTCGATATCATCGACGGCCTGAAGGGTGTAGTGAACACATCATACGAATATAACGAGACCTACGGCGGTATCTACAAGCCTACCACAGCACAGATGGAAGGCGCATCGCTGAAAGGATGGGGACAGCGCACTTTCGGTGAGTACACCAACCGCCAGTTGGAGACTTATCTCACATACGACAAGAAGTTTGCAGAGGCACACCATATCAACGTAATGGCAGGTTACTCGTACCTTGACACAACGGCAGAGGGATTCGGCGCAACACGCAGCGGATTCACAACCGACTTCTTCGGATACAACAATCTCGGTGCAGGAACAAATGCACAGCTCGGTGACGTCTACTCTTACAAGAACAGCCAGAAGTTGATTTCGTTCTTCGGCCGTGTGAACTACAATTTCCTCGGAAGATATATGCTTACCGCGACTCTGCGCCACGACGGCTCATCTGTGTTCGGCGACAACAACAAATGGGGTACTTTCCCATCTGTATCTTTAGCATGGCGCGCAAGCGACGAGGCTTTCCTAAAGGACGTAAGCTGGCTCGACAATCTGAAACTGCGTGCTGGATTCGGTGTAACGGGTAACCAAAGCGGTATCGCAGCATACAATTCACTCGCTGTTCTCAGCCCATCAGGCGCAGCCTACTTCGACGGAACAGAGTGGAAAAACTCTTACGTACAGACACGTAACGTGAATCCTGACCTGAAATGGGAGAGCACACAGCAGTGGAACGTTGGTATAGACTTCGGTCTTATCCAAAAACTGCGTGGTACTTTGGAACTCTACTACAAGAAGACAACTGACCTTCTCTGGACTTATCCTGTTCCGCAGCCACCTTATATCGTAGGTACTATGCTTGCCAACGCAGGGGATATGGTGAACAAGGGTCTTGAGTTCACACTCGGCTACAATATAGTACGCAGCAAGGACTTCACTCTCGACGCTAATATGTCGCTTGCATACAACCATCAGGAGATTACAAAACTGAACAGCGGTATCTACCAGTTGTCCGACAAAGGTGTTCAGGCAGGCTCTCTGCACAACATCCGTGGCTTGTCCGGCATATACTCACAGTATGTGCGTGAAGGTTATCCTGCAGGCTCTTTCTTCGGTCCTCACTGCACAGGCATCGACGAAAACGGAAACTATATCCTTGACACCGATGACGAGGGCAACGTAGTGGAGCACTATCTCGGCAGCGCACAGCCTAAGTGGAACCTCGGTCTGGCTATCAACGCCACATACAAGGACTTCGACCTCAACATCTCGGGTTACGGAATGTTCGGGCAGAAGGTGCTCAACGCAACACGTATGCAGCTCTTCGACGCCACACGTCTGCCTTCACAGAACACTCTCGACGACTTCGTGGGTTCAGGCATCAAGGGAGGACTGGTTTATTCCGATTACTTCATCGAGCGCGGCGACTTCTTCCGTCTGCAAAACATCACTTTGGGATACACCATTCCTAAGACCAAGAAGTTCGGTTTCGAGAAGATTCGCGTTTACTTCACAGCCGAGAATCTCTTCTGTATCACAGGCTACGACGGAACAGATCCTGAGGTTTACATCCCTGACAACGTACTACAGGGTCCCGGCATCGACCGTATGATATCTGATAATGACACCGGAAACGGAGCCACTTACTCTCCGCGTCCACGCACATTCTCACTCGGTCTGAATCTTTCATTCTAAAATGAGGTCGTAAGGTAAAAATGAACAATTAATAATAACAGAATATTATGAACAAGAAATTTATATTGTCCTCACTTCTATGCGGAACGCTCGCACTGACAGGCTGTACAGATCTCGGCGAGACCCTGTACAGCGACATACCGACAAACGAGTATGGCAAGACGGATGAGGAAATCGCAACAATAGTAGGCGGAGCGTATTCCACACTGCGCGGATACGGCTCCGGCACTGACGAGGGAAACGGCGTGAACTGCTATCCTACCTGTGAGTATGTGTTCTTCCTTCTGGAGTGCTCCAGCGACGAGGCCTGCATCCCTACACGAGGCACAGACTGGTATGACGGAGGCCGTTACCAACAGTGGCAGTATCATAAGTGGACACCGCAAAACGACGGTATGACTGCATTGTGGCGCTACGCGTTCACCGGTGTATCGAAAACCAACGCCACTATCTATCAGGTGGAGAACAGCGGACTGTCGGAAGAGGCTCTAAGAAAAGTCAAGGCACAGCTACGCGGACTGCGCGCATACTATTATACACAGTTGGTTGACCAGTTCGGAAACGTACCCATCAACACAAAGTTTGAGTATGCCAATGAGGAAGAAGAGAACGAACAGCTCTCTACAAAGAGCCGCAAGGAGGTATTCGATTTCATCGTAAGCGAACTGAACGACGTGTTGCCCGACCTGCCTGTCAAAGGCTATGGCATCATCGACCAGGGTGTGGCGAACGCGCTGTTGGCACGTATGTATCTGAACGCAAAGGTATATACAGGCAAGGAGATGTATCAGGAATGTCTTGACGCCTGCGACCGCATCAAGGGCTATTCGCTGACAGGCGACTACTCTGCAAGTTTCGCGACAAAGAACGAGACATCGCCCGAGATTATTCTCGCCATCCCATACGACCACTCAAAGGGTACGGTGGGCAACTACCTTGCGTCAATGTCATACCATTATAATCAGAAATATGCCTTCGATCCGAACGGCGTATGGCAGTGGTCGGGTAATGGCATCTGCGCGCAGCCGGGCATTTGGTCGTCATACGAGGAAGGCGATGTGCGCCGCGACAAGACACTGCTCATCGGTCAGCAGAAGAGTGCGAAGGACGGTTCGGACGTGATGATGGACAACGGCGAGCCACTGAACTACACAGAAGATATCGTTACATATCACAACGCTCTTCAGAACGAGGGAGCACGTCTCAACAAGTACGAGGTTCAGGCCACAGACCAGTGGGAACGCGACAACGACTGGGTGCTGATACGCTACGCTGAGGTGCTGATGATGCAGGCAGAGGCTAACTACCGTCTCGGAAACTCTATGGCTGCTCTCGGCTATCTTAACCAGATACGCAACCGCGCAGGCCTGACCGGACTGAATGTTCTCGATGACAAGGCTCTTGAGACAGAGTGGCTGCATGAGTTCTGCATGGAAGGACTGCGCCGTACGGTAAGTATCCGTTTCGGAACATTCGGCAACAAGGGCTTCGACGGAACGCCGTGGCCTGCAACAATGAGCGATGACTTCAACGGAGCTGCCAACGTTGCCGACGCTGACAAGCACTGGGAGTTGTTTGCTATCCCGGCAGTGGAGATGGAGAAGAACCCGCGTTTGGTTCAGAACGACGGCTACAGATAAGCCGACGGAATTTATACGACTGAATGGTAAGCACCGTTTTATAGTTTAACAATAAGAAGAATAGGAGCTTGCATCTTAGACTTCGCAAGCGGACTCTAAGATACAGGCTCCTTTTTCCGACTACTAATGATTTATATACAGATATGAAAAAGATTTTTTTATATGCGGCATTGTTCTGCACGTCCTTGATAATGGCGGGCTGCGGAGGCGGAGACGATGATGATGGAGGAGGCGCAGGCGGTGGCGGCGGCAACCCCGACCCTACTCCACCGATAACAGATGTTACTCCGAAGAATGTCGCCAAGACCAACAGCATGAAGGTATATGCGCATTATATGCCGTGGTTTGTGGCTCCCGAAAGCTCTGGTGTGTGGAACCACTGGACGATGAGTGCCAACCCTTTGAAGAGCGACCGCAGCAATTTCGCGTCACACTATCATCCTATGACGGGCGCATACGCATCTGATGATGCCGTCATTCTCGACTATCAGTGCCTGCTGATGAAGTATTCCGGCATTGACGGCGTGATGGTTGACTGGTATGGCTCAATGAAGGGCGTAAACGACTATGAGGCCAACGACAACCACACGAAGGCTTTATTAAAAGCCATCGACAAGGCGAAACTGAAGTTCACGATAGTTTATGAGGATGCGACATTGAGCAATGTGGCGGCGGATAACAGAGCCAATCAGGCCCGACAGGACCTGCTTTATCAGCAAAGCAACTACTTCAACAAGAACTGTTACACGAAGATTGACGGCAAACCGCTGTTCATGTGCTTCGGCCCGCAACAGGTTACGAACCCTGCCGACTGGACATTCATATTTCAGGGACAGACCGCCAAACCTGTGTTCGTGGCTCTGAACGGCTGCTCCGGAGCTGCCAACAACGCACAGAACAAGAACTGCGCAGGCGAGTTCCTGTGGGTAAATCCCTCACCCGACTACAGCATTGCCAAGAATTACGATATGTATATAGGTGGCGCGATGCCCGGTTTTTGGGATGTCTACAAACAGTTCGGACAGGGTGAGGGCTACACAACATACGACCGGGAGAACGGCGATTTGCTGAAAAGACAGTTAAACGCCGCAAAGAGCGCGGGACTGGAATGGCTACAGATAAGCACATGGAACGACTACGGCGAGGGAACGACCATCGAGCCGACTGAAGAATACGGCTATCAGTGTCTTGAGACATTGCAGGACTTCACGGGCGTGAGCTACAAGAAAAGCCATCTGGAGCTGATATACAAATGGTATCAGTTGCGCGTGAAATACGCAAAGGACAATGCCAAGACCAAGACTCTGGAGCAGTGCTACACTTATTTCAACGCTCTAATGCCTGAAAAGGCAGAGGAACTGATGAAAGGACTATAACGATCATACTGACAAATAAAACGATTATGAATAACCGAAGAACTTTTTCATTATACTTTCTCTTTGCGCTGATGACGCTATTGCCGTTATCTGCCAGCGCAGCAGCGGATACGGTGCAGTCGCCCGACGGGCGGCTCACCCTCACCGCAGGCGTAAAAGGAGGTAAGCCGTGCTATTCTTTGAAGCGCGGAAACGAGACTATTATATGCAATTCGGCACTGGGGTTCACGCTCGACAGCGGTTCCTTCTGCGATGGGTTCAAGTTGCTGAAGACCACACGAGGCAGCTTCGACGAGACGTGGGAGCAACCCTGGGGCGAGGAAAGGGTTGTGCGCAACAACTATAACGAACTGAAACTATTCCTGCAGGAGACCAAAGGCAGCAAGCGTCTGATGAATATCGTATTCCGCGTGTTCAACGACGGCATCGGATTCAGATATGAATTGCCTAAGCAGCCCAACCTGAAGGCGTTCAAAATCATGGACGAACTGACTGAGTTCACACTGCCGACAGACGCCGAGGCATGGTCGCAGCCAACGAACGGAACGGAGTATTACGAGGCTGTATATACCAAAGAGCAGGTGAGCAAGAAGGATACGGTCTCCACCCCGATGACATTCGAGGTGAACGACAGCCTGTATATGTTCATACATGAGGCCAACCTCACCGACTATGCGAGCCTGAACCTCACGCCAAAAGGGAAGAGTGAAGTACGAAAAACAAAGAACGGAAACTGCGCCGTGACGCTCACAGCAGCCCTCACGCCGTGGCAATCGGGCGTCAAGGTATATGCTTCTGCGCCCTTCGCAAGTCCGTGGCGCACGATTGTCGTAGCCGACAAACCCGGCGGACTTATCACGTCGCGCCTGATACTGAACCTGAACGAGCCTAACAAATTGGGCGACACGTCATGGATTAAGCCCGGAAGATACGTCGGAATATGGTGGGGGATGCACATGAAGGACTACACATGGGAGCAGGGACCGAAGCACGGAGCCACCACAGAGAACACCAAACGCTACATCGACTTCGCCGCACGGCATGGATTCAGCGGCGTACTGGTGGAGGGATGGAACTACGGATGGGACGGCGACTGGACGAAGTACGGCGACAAGTTCGACTTCTGCAAGCCTTATCCCGACTACGATTTCGACGGACTACAGAAATACGCGCTCTCCAAAGGGGTCTCGCTCATAGCCCACAACGAGACGGGCGGAGCGGCAAAGAACTACGAGAACCAGCTCGAAAAGGCGTTCTCGCTCTACGAGAGCATGGGCATAAACTGCATAAAGACAGGCTATGTCAACATCTTGCTCGACGGCAAGGAACTGCAACACTCACAGTATGGCGTGCGCCACTACCGCAAGGTGCTCGAGACGGCTGCCAAGCACCACATCATGGTGGTGAACCACGAGCCTGCCATGCCTTCCGGACTGCGCCGCACCTATCCCAACATGATGGCAGGCGAGGGTATGCGCGGTCAGGAATACAATGCCTGGAGTGCTGACGGAGGCAATCCTCCATATCACATCTGCATCCTGCCGTTCACCCGCGGACTGGCCGGCCCGATGGATTTCACGCCCGGCATCTTCAACTTCAATAACAAGGCTGTACCCGGAACTCATCCGCAGACTACCATAGCGAAGCAGCTTGCCGAGTACGTGGTGATATACTCGCCGCTGCAGATGGCTGCCGACATGATAGAGAACTATGAGAACCATCCGGCCCTGACGTTCATAGAGTCGTGTCCCACTGACTGGGAGACTACTCTGGTACCCAATGCCGAGATTGGCAAATACGTCACCATAGCCCGCAAGGAGCGCGGAGCCGACAACTGGTTCATTGGCAGCGTGACCGATGAGAGCGCACGCGACCTTACCGTCGCACTGGACTTCCTCGACAAGGGAGAGAAATATAAGATGACGATATACGAGGACGGCCCCGGCGCCGACTACCGCACGAATCCATATCCGCTGTCGATAAGGATGGAAGAGGTAACGGCCGACAGTGTAATAAAACTGCATCTCGCCCCGAGCGGAGGCGCGGCCATAAGGATTATTAAGGTGGAATAGAGTGAAGACAGGAGACAGAAGTTCAGGAGTTCAGACATTACTATTTAGCTATTGGATTCTTCACTCTTCATTCTTCACTCTTCACTCTTCTTACAGCGGGTCCACATCATAATAGACCTGCAAAGCCCCATAGCGCGAATCCTGTAACAGTTCTTTTTGAACTTGGCGCAGGCATTCGCGCGTTTTTTTTCTGTCCAGACCGTTTTCTAATTTCAGCACAATCTTTCTTATGTTCATCTGCTTCACCCGGGCCACCGCAGGCTTGTCAGGACCGAGCACCCGTTCGCCGAAGAAATAGCGCAGCCGGCTGCCCATTTCTATAGCCGCGGTATTCACCACACGGTCGTCGCGATGCTTCATATATATATATATAAGGTGGAAGAACGGCGGATAACGGAAGTCGCGGCGCTCCTCCAACAAGTCTTTATAGAATCCCTCGCAGTCGTTTCTCACCACCTGACCAATCACGGGCAGCTCCGCACTCTTTGTCTGCAATATCACCAGTCCGCGCTTTCCCTTGCGTCCGGCGCGTCCGCTCACCTGCGACATCATCGTGAATGCCTGCTCGTAGGCGCGGAAGTCGGGATAGTTCAGCATACTGTCGGCACTCAGTATGCCCACCACCGACACCCTGTCGAAGTCTAATCCCTTACTTATCATCTGCGTACCGATGAGCAGATTGGTCTTGCCCGATGCGAAATCGCCGATTATCCGCTCGTATGCCGACCGCGTGCGGGTGGTGTCGAGGTCCATCCTCGCTATGCGGGCTTCGGGCAGAAGTTCCGCTATCAGGTCCTCAACCTTTTCCGTTCCGAAGCCGCGACTGCGCAGGTCGGGATTATCACAGTTGGGACACGACTGCGGAATGGTGTATGTGTAGCCGCAGTAATGGCACGTCAGTTGGTTGGTGTTCTTATGCAGCGTGAGCGACACATCGCAGTTTTCGCACTTCGGCACCCATCCGCACACCTTGCACTCCACCATCGGAGCAAAGCCGCGGCGGTTCTGAAACAGTATCACCTGCTCGCCACGCTCCAGCGCACTCTTCATTTCCGTGAGCAGCACGGGCGAGAACGGTCCAGTCATCATCTTGCGGCGCTGAAGGTCTTTTGTGTCCACCACCCTGATTTCGGGCAGCTCCATGTCGCCATACCGTTGCGTCAGGCGCACCAGCCCGTACTTTCCCGTCATCGCGTTGTAGTAGCTCTCGGCCGATGGGGTGGCTGTTCCGAGCAGCGTCTTGGCACCATACATCGAGGCAAGGACTATCGCCGCCGACCGGGCATGATATCGGGGCGCGGGGTCCTGCTGCTTGAACGAGCTTTCGTGTTCCTCGTCTATTATCACCAGACCCAAATTACGGAAAGGCAGGAGCGATGCCGAGCGCGCGCCGAGCACCACGTCGTAGGGCGTGTCCGACAGTTGTTTCTGCCATATCTCCACCCTTTCGGCATCGCTGTATTTGGAGTGATATATGCCTAAGCGGTTGCCGAACACGCGTTGCAGGCGCTCGGTAATCTGCACGGTGAGGGCTATCTCGGGCAACAGATAGAGCACCTGCCGCCCTTCGTCTATCGTCTTCTGTATCAGCCGGATGTAGATCTCGGTCTTACCGCTCGACGTAACGCCGTGAAGCAGCACCACATTCTTGCTCTCAAACTGCCTCAGCACTTCGTCGTATGCCCTGCCCTGCGCCTCGCCCAACGGTTTTATACGCTCAGGATGGGGTTCTCCGCCACGGTTCAGGCGACCCACCTCGCGCTGATAGGTCTCCAAGAGTTTGCGGTCTACGAGTGCTTTCACCACGGCGAGCGTGCAGTGCGACGCGTTCATCAGTTCCTCGCGCGTAATCTCCACGATCTGCTCTCGTGGCGCAGCCCCTTGCAGGCTGTCCCAATGCGACAGTGCGAGATAGTCGGCAAAGGCTTTCTGCTGTTTCTGCGCCCTGCCGAGCATCGTCATAGCCACGTGCAGGCCCTGCTCGTGGCGGTAGGCTTCCGTCAGGCGCACGCACAGTTCGGTCTTCGGCCGGTAGCCCTCCTCGTTCTTCAGTCCCGAAGGCAGCGCGGCCTTGAATATGTCGCCGAGGGGCGACATATAATATTCGGCTATCCATCGCCACAGCCTCATCTGCTCGTCAAGGAGCACGGGTTCGCTGTCTTGCACGGCGAGTATGTCCTTCACCACGAACGTCGGTTTGTCATCGTGCGCCCTTGCCACGAGGGCGGTGTACTGCTTCGACTTGCCCAACGGCACGGTTACGCGCACGCCGAACCTCACCCGCTCCCGCAGCCGTTCCGGCACGGAGTAGGTGAACAGCCCATCGAGGGGCAACGGCAATATCACGTCTACATATTTCATCCTATCTTACAAAGGTACAAAGAAAAGATGAAAAAAAGAAAAAAGAAGATTTCTTTCCCCTGTGGAGCATCTTAGAGGTGAGTAAATTTGGCTAATACAAGAAAAAAATGTAGATTTGCAACAGAATGTAGTGAAAACTACGGTTATATAAGAAATGAATGCTTATGATTGATGCACGGATTAAAAATATCATAACAGACTATTTCAAGACACAGCCAGTGAGTAAGGCATGGGTCTTTGGCTCGTATTCACGTAACGAGGAAAGGGAGGATAGCGATTTGGATATTCTTGTTTCTTTCATGCCTGGCACAAGGCTTGGCTTGAAATATTTTGCAATGATATTGGAACTTGAAAGGCGTCTGCAGCGTCCTGTCGATTTAGTAATAGACGGCGATTTGCTTCCTTTTGCGGCAAAGAGTGCAAATAAAGATAAAGTGTTGATTTATGAGAGAGCCAATTAGGGATATAGGCAGATTGGAGCATATCGTTTCTGCTATAGAAAATATAGAAGAGTATTCTGTTAATATTACAGAAGATATGCTATATCATGACAAGTTGAGGACACACGCCATTATATATAATCTGCAAATTGTGGGTGAAGCTGTGTATAAACTTACTAATGAATTTAAGAATAGTCATCAGAAGACTCCGTGGGATGTTATCGAAAAAATGAGACATATTTTGGTTCATGATTATTACCGGGTCAATTTCGAAGTGTTATGGGATGTGATAATACACGATTTGCCTTCTTTGAAGCAAGAGGTGCGTGATTATTTATCAGAGGCAAATGCTTGTAATCTATAACCGTTTTTTTATCTCACTTAAGGAATTTAATAGGTCACCGAAAAAATCTGCGTTCTCTGTGTCCTCTGAGTCTCTGTGGTGAAAAATCTGCTTCAACTAAACACTGTCTTTATGTTACTATTCTCTCACCTCTAAAAATAGTCCTCACCGGGGTGATTTTTTTGAAAATTCTTTACATTTTATTTTGTGTCAACTTCTGTTAAATTATGGTCCCGTTACTCATTTCCGGCCATTTTTCACTCTCAAAAATCCCAATTCAAAACTCAAAATTCGTAATTCAAAATTCCAAAACGGCCTCCGTTGCAAAAAAATCGGGCCGATTTTCTTCAAAATTTCTCGTCCGCCGAAACGCCCGAAAACGGCGTTTTGGC
>ERZ1027188.602-NODE-602-length-14239-cov-4.529822_pt1 | contig 14239 bp, 15 predicted proteins | sample MGYA00519273_ERZ1027188 | MGnify/ENA primary metagenome ERZ1027188 (study PRJEB26926, sample SAMN06164623) | human gut metagenome | biome: ENVO:00009003; feature: ENVO:2100002; material: ENVO:00002003 | host: Homo sapiens | place: USA | collected 2012 ... | reverse complement strand
CGTCGGCAGCGTCAGATGTGTATAAGAGACAGCTAAATATTTATCGTGCAGACGGAAATTTGCCCTTTGAAAAGCCGCCGGATTCACGGGATTGTAAATCGTTACTTCCGCGTTTTCGTGCCCCGCCAGCGCTTTGAATTCGGAAAAGCCGTTTAATTTTCCCTCGTTGAACCCGTCCGCGACGATTCTGATTTTTACGCCGCGTTCCGCCGCGGCAAAAAGAGCGCAGGTGATATCCCTGCCGCTTTCGTCGTTATAATACGAATAGGTGGAAAGCAAAATCTCGCTCCGGGCGCTTTCGATCAGGCGCAACCGATATAACAGCGCGCTTTCGTTATCGTCGATCACCGCCGCCCGCTCGGCGCAGGTTTCGTCGCCGCGGCGGGAGGAAAGCGGTTGAAGCGTAAATTTTTTTCTGAGCATCGGCGGAATATAACCGCACGCAAAAAAATAGGCGAAAAACGCAAACAGCACGCCGAGCGCGATTTTTTTATATAAATTTTTTTTGTTTTTTTCCCGCATGCGCCGTTCCGTCCCGTATTTATTCCGTACGGATATAGTGTAGCATTTCCGCGAAATAATTGCAAGCAAATCCCGACGGTTGAAAATTTTCGCTCTTTTCGCCGCACCCGATTGTTTTATCGGATACATGCGGATATGCCCCGATTTACATATTCAATCGAAATTTTCCTCTGCCGATTCCGCAAGATTAAAAATTTTTTTATTTGATTTTTTCGCATATTCGAATGTTTTATAAGCGCCGCCCCAATCACGGTTTACGTACGCTACCACATAATCCGCCTTTTCAGCCATATAATAATTTCGGTATAATATCGCAAGCCTCGGCAACCGATTTTCAAGCTTATGCCTACATATTGTAACTCGGAATCGAAAAAAAATCAAGTGTATGTAGGTATGCCTTCCTATTTTTTCGGAAATAACATGCTACAATGTTTAAGAAGGTATGCCTACGCAGGCGTAACTTCATAAATTTCACGGAGAAAAAACGCTTTGACTGTAAACGATGCCGTAGCCAACCGAATATTGCGATTATTGCGGGAAAAAGGAATGTCGCAGTACAAATTAGAGCAGCTTTCGGGCATACAGCACGGCAGCATGCAATGTATCATGAACGGGCGAAACAAAACGGTAACGTTAAGCACCGTGCTGATGCTTGCCAGAGGTTTTCAGATGTCGCCGGACGAATTTCTGAACGATGAAATTTTCCGTTCGGACAATCTCGAAATCGATTGAAAAACAAAAACATGCAAAATAAAGGGCTGAGAGAAATTATTGTTCTCCCGCCCTTTTTATTTTACCCGAATTTTTTCAGCGCCCTTTGCCTTTATGTCTGAAGTAATCGCAGATTCCGCAAAGCGTGCAGTTTGCGCAGTCGGGTTTTTGCGAATGGCATACTTTCCGCCCGTGCCAGATTAAATAATGGTGGCTTTTGCTCCACAAATTTTCGTCAATCGCCTTCTGCAAGCCCTTTTCCACCTGTTCCGGCGTCTTTCCCGTTGCCAGTCCAAGCCTGTTCGATACGCGGAAAACGTGCGTATCCACCGCTATCGCGTTCCCGCCGAACGCCACCGAATACACCACGTTCGCCGTTTTTCTGCCCACGCCCGCCAGCGTGCGCAGCTCCTCCAACGTGCCCGGCACCTCTCCGCCGTACCGCGTTAAAATATCGTTCGTTGCCGAAAGAATATGCGCCGCTTTATTATGATAAAACCCGCACGAATAAATATACTTTTCCAGTTCTTCCTGCGATAATTCCGCCATTTTTTCCGGCGTGCCGTGCTCCTTGAAAAGTTCCGCCGTAACCTTGTTCACCCGCTCGTCGGTGCACTGCGCCGAAAGCACCACCGCCACAAGCAACTGATACGGAGAAGCAAATTTCAGCGCGGGTTTCGCGTCCGGGTACGCCTCCGCCAGCAGTTCTATCGCCTTTTTCTTCTCTTTCGTATTCATTACCTTTTCTTTCCCTCGCAAAATAGCGCTTTCTGTTAGTCAAGCACTTCTACCCCTACGATGATACGGCTATGCCTGAGATATTGTATTTTTAACCTTTCGGCTTTTTCAAACTTTTCGAATTCGGCTTTGCTACCGTAATTTTCATTCCAAAGCAGTCTGTAATATTTCTTATTCTCATCTATCACAAACACTTCGGAATTATCTTTTCGGGAAAAAGTATCGCAGATAAAACGCTTTGATTGTCTGGCACATTGCAATTCTATCATAGGAAAAACACTTGCAAATGTTATTTCTTTTTCTATTACATTTTTGGTAAATAGATCTTCTATCAAACCTATAAACGGTATAACAGACAAAATATTTAGAATATTGATAATAAGACCAAGAAATATTAATAATGTTATTCCATTAGGGAATTGAATGCCCCAAAATACTACCGGATCGAAAAATGTATCATTTAACGCTTGTTGATATCCTACTCGAATGCAAGTAATCACAAAATCTAATAGCGAAGTGACACAACCAAAAATAACAGGAGGAACAGTTAATTGAAAAAAATATTTAAAAATAGACAAACCTTTCAATTTTTGAGGTGTAATTTTATTATACATTTTTATCCTTTTTCTTCTCTTTCGTATTCATAACGCACTTATTATACCGCTTTTCAACGTTTTTTGCAAGCGAATTACGGCTTTTTTACACGCAAACAACCGCCGGACGATTTTCCTCGCCCGACGGCTTCTTTCGCCGCGCACCCGCATAAACCGTATATAAAAACGACTTTTCCCCGTTTTACCGGGCGTACATAAACCCTTTGAACGTGCCGCCCGCATACAACGCGGCGCAGGCACGAGCTTTGGGGTAATCGCGCGCGTCGAATTTCACGCACAAGCCGCAACCTATGCCCGCCTCTTTCGGCGCGGGCACGGTGAAACACCGCACGCCGTAGCCGGAAAGCCGTTGCGCATACGTCAGGGCTTGCGAACGCGAACGGAATATCGCCAGCATTGTCATTCGTTATACCTTCCCCGCGATTAGTTCTACCCGTCTTACGGCGGGAATACTATATATTATGCCGCCCGCACCGCGCGCGGTGCACGTTTTTGCGCGGTCGGCGCTTTTGCGCGAATTTTTGCGGCAATTCCGTTTTTTAAGGTCAGGTATTCTATGATTTATTTCGATAACGCCGCCACGGGCGGACAAAAACCCGCTTCCGTCGTTTCAGCCGTCGCTTCTTCCTTACGCGTCTGCGCAAATCCGGGGCGCAGCGGACACGCCCTTTCCCTCGTCTGCGCGAAAAACGTTTTAAAAACGCGCGAACTGCTTGCCGACGTTTTCAACGCGCCCTCGCCCGAACGCGTCGTTTTCACCAAAAGCTGCACCGAAGCGCTCAACGCGTTTATTTTCGGCGCGCTGGAAAAAGGCGATCACGTGATCGCCACCCCTTTGGAACACAATTCCGTGCTGCGCCCGCTGGAACGGCTGAAAAAGCTCGGCGTGATTTCTTACGACGTCTGTCCGCTTACCCAAGGCGGCAACGTCTGCGCGGAAGACATCAAAGCGCTTCTGCGCGAAAACACGAAGCTCGTCGTCGTAACGGCGGCGTCCAACGTTACGGGCGCCATGCCGCCGCTGAAAGAAATCAGAGCGGCGCTGCCCGAAAACGTATTGTTCCTTTGCGACGGTGCGCAGGGCGGCGGACATATCCCCCTGAAAATGCAATCGCTCGGGCTCGACGGACTGGCGCTTGCGGGGCACAAAGGTCTTTTCGCCATGCAGGGCGGCGGCGCGCTGTTGTTATCGGAACGCGTGCGTTTAAAGCCGCTTTTATACGGCGGCACGGGCAGCGAAAGTTTTTCTTTGGATATGCCCGATTTTTACCCCGATTTGCTGGAAGCGGGCACGCTGTCCTATCCCGCCGTCGTTTCCCTGCTTGAAGGCACGCGCTATTACGTCATGCACGAAAAAGAAATCGCCGCCGCAACGCTTGCGTACACCGCCGTATTCCTGCAAGGGCTTTCTAAAATTTCCCGAAGCAAAGCGTATTCCCGCCCCAACGCCTGCGGCGTGGTATCGTTCGCGTTGGAAGGCATGCAGTCGGAAGAGGTATCGGCGCTGTTATCCGAACGCTACGGCATCGCGGTGCGGGGCGGACTGCATTGCGCGCCGCTGGCGCACCGCGCGCTGGGCACCGAAGAAAACGGACTGGTGCGCGTCAGCTTTTCGCACTTCAACAAAAAATGGGAAATCGGGCGCCTGCTTACCGCCCTCTCCGAAATCTCCGCGATTCTTTAAAACCGCCTGTTTGCGCGGATATACCGCTCAGATGTTTTTCAGCTGCGTAACAATCTGTTCCAGTTTTTTCCGCTGCACAAAATTCAGCATCGGGGCAAACCGCCTGTAAAACGCGTCGATTTCCGCGTTTGTCAGCGTGCCCGCGCGCTTGCCTTTTTCCGCGGAAGAAACAATATCCGCAAGCACCGCTTTATCGTTCTTTCCGCGGTACGCCGCCGCAATCCGCCTTGTCAGCGTTTCCGCCGTTACCCGCTCGCCCGCGCTTTCTCCCGCGCAGTTTGAGGCAAACTCCGCCGCGCCGTTGTTTTCGGCGTTGTTGTTTTCGGCGTTGTTGTTTTCGGCTCCGCATCCTACACGCGCGCCGTTTGTCGCGCTATTTTCTCTTGCGTTCTCATCGGCAAATTCACGAAAACTTTTCATATACACCTCCGCTATGGCAATATATGCGGTGTAACCCCCGCGGCGTGCCGCGGCGTATAATGGGTGTATGGACGCTTTAACTTTGCTCATCGTGTATCTCGTAACGCAAAATCCCGGTTTTCAGGCTAATCTGGCGCCGCTTTGCCGCAAGCTGAAAGAATCGCAGGATATGCTCGATTTTCTCGGCTCGCTTTCGTCGTTCCCCTGTTCGCCCGAAAAACCGGATTCCCCGCCCGCGCAGGATTGCCCCGCGCCGCCGCACGGCACCGATTGCAACCGCCCGTGCAACGATTCCTCCCCCGACAACCCGTACAATCCCTGTCCGCCGGATCCGCCTCGCCCCACGGGCACCGCAGGCGACTGCACAGGCTCTTCCGGCACCGACGGAACGCATACGCGCTCCGCGGGAACGCGTACAGCCGAAACTTCGCCGCTGCGCACGCTGGGCGGCGAATGGATAGAAAAATACATAACGAAATATTTAAAAAATTAGCGGAGCGCCATACGGCGTTCCGCCTTTCGTTCCGCTGTTTTCAATCAGATCTTTTTATCGGATTCCGCGCCGCAAAAATCACCCGCCGCAAAATACGCTTCTCTTCCCGCCCGCCGCAAACCAAACTTCTCTTCCCTCGCCGCACGTTTCCGTCGCCGCTTTCGCCTTTTTCTTACAAAACTCGTCTGCGCGCCGTTCGAAACGCAAGTTTGCAAAACGCGTCGAAACCGTCAGAGATTCGAAAGTCGGGTAATCAGACCTTCCAGATGCCCCGTATAGCCCATTTTTACGGGCGTATATTTTCCGTTTTCGAAATTCACTTCCGAAACGGAAGCGTTGGGCTGCCAGTCCAGCTCTTTCATATAACTTATCGGCTTGTTTTCGAAAATACACTGCAAGCTTCTTATCACGCCGCCGTGCGTACCTATCACCACGTTCTTGCCGTCGTGCGTTTTCGCAATCTCCCGCAACGCCTTGTCCGCCCGCAACTGCACCTCCGCAAACGATTCTCCGCCCGTCGGGCGCGCGTTGCCTATGTCGTCTTTCCAAAGCAGCGCGTCTTTCGCATAATTTTTCGCAATTTCCGGCAGCGTCTTTCCTTCCCATTCCCCGCCGAAAATCTCCTCGATGCCGTCGCAGAGCAAAAGCGGCACGCCCGCCTTTATCGCAATCTCTTTCACCGTTTCCCGCGCACGCAATAACGGACTGGAATACACGGCGTCTACCCGGTACGTTTTCAGCACGTACTCCGTTACCAGCTCCGCCTGTTTTTTACCGGTCGCCGTAAGCGGCACGTCGAATCTGCCCGCATAAATTTCTTTTAAATTCGCCTCGCTTTGCCCGTGGCGCACGATAATGAATTTCGTCATTTTTTCGTTTCTCTTTCCGCCGCGCAAAAGCTTATTTCTCGTAAACGGAACGTTTCAATACGCCCACGTACGGAAGATTGCGGTATTCTTCGGCATAGTCCAGCCCGTACCCCACCACGAATTCGTCCTCGATAACAAACCCCTTGTATTCGGGCTCCATAGGCACTTCTCGGCGTTCCGGCTTATCCAGAAGCGTTACGATGTTCACGCTGTTCGGCGAACGGCCGTTCAACATCTTTTTCAGCTGATACAACGTGTTGCCGGAATCGATGATGTCCTCCACAATCAGCACGTCCTTGCCGGATATATTCACGGTAAGGTCTTTCTTCACCTGCAGTTTTCCGGAAGAAATCGTATCTTTCCCGTAGGAAGATACCGCCATGAAATCGATTTGCAGCGACGATTTCATCTCGCGGATAAGATCGGCGAAAAACATCACGCTTCCCTTTAAAATGCACACCACCACGGGCGATCTGCCCTCGTACAGCTTATCCAGCTGCGCGGCAAGCGCCTTTACCCGCTCGGAAATCTGTTCCGGAGTAATCATGATTCTTTCTATGTTTTCGTTCAGATCTTTTGTTTTTTCGGTTTTCATAGCCATTCCTCTTCTTTCGTAATTTTTATCGGTTTTCGTCAAGTAACGCAATATACGCGATTTTTTTCGTCTGCGGCGTGATTTTCACGCTTTCCGCAATTTCCACGCCCGCAACCGCAAGAATTTCTCCGCTCTCTTTTTTTGCTATCAGCGGAATTGCCGCCCGCTTTTCCGCGTCGATTTTCCAATCGGTCAGCACTTTTTTCAGGCTCTTGTTTCCCCCGCCGAATTTGCGGAACGTATCGCCCGCCTTTTTTCGGCGGAACACGCTGCCGCAAAGCGCCGCGCCGTCCGCCCGCAGAAGTTTCGTCCCCGATTGAGCCGCGGCTGCCGCCGCTTCCGCTTCGCTTTCCGTAATCAGAATTTTCGCGCCGCCAAGCCGGAACACCCCGTAACCGAACGGTATTTCCGCGCTTTCCGCCGCGCCGTTTACTTCTGCGGAAAACACGACGTCGCCGTATACCCGCCGCGCTTTCACGCCGCAAGGCAAATCCGCCGCCGAGCCCGTCTGCTTCATCCGCAGCGCCGACAGCGCGTCGATGTGCGCCCGCGTGTAGTCTTTTCCGATTCCGAGAAGTTTCATCGCCGTAACGCACGCCCGCGCGAACAAAGGTTCCGCCACAAGCCCGCCGTTTTCGTCAAAAGCCCGCACGCAGACTTTTTCGCCGCCGTCCGATTTTTTTGCGGTAACGTACTTTGCCGAAAGCTCGTACAGAAATTCGTCGTCGCGCCGCGCGGCAAAAGAAAAATTCGTCAGGTTTTTCGCCGCGCCGGGAACGATTTCTTCCAGCCTCGGCAGAATTTCCAGCCGTAATTTATTGCGCGTCGTATCGGCGATAAAATTCGTCTCGTCCACGCGGTATTCCAGCTTGTTTTCCTCCGCGTAGGCAAGAATTTCCGCCTTTGTTACGTGCAGAAACGGTCGGATAAACCCATTTCTTTCTTCGCGGATTCCGCCCGCGCCCGTCAAAGAAGCGCCGCGGAGCAGATGAAACAGCACCGTTTCCGCCTCGTCCTGCGCGTGGTGCGCCGTGGCTATCACGTCCGCCTTGTTTTCGGAAAGCAGCATTTTAAACGCGCCGTACCTTGCGTTTCTCGCCGCCTCTTCGATGCCCGTACCGTTCTTTTTTGCAAGCGCGCGGCAATCGAACGTAAACGTATACAGCGGAATGTGCAGCGTATCGCAGAATTTTGCCACAAACGCCGCGTCCTCCTTGCTGCTTTCGCCGCGAAGCCCGTGTTCTACATGCACCGCGGAAAGAAAAAAACCGTCCGAAGGCGCCATCTTGTACAGATAATGCAGCAGACATAACGAATCGGCGCCGCCGGAACAGGCAACGCAAACGCGCTTTCCCTCGAATTTTTTCATCTCCGTACAGCCTTGCAGATTCATATAAAAAAGTATAGCACATTTTCGGGTTTGTTGCAATCGTTTCGCCGCCGTTTTCCGCGTTTTCTTTCGTTAAAATACGGCGCGCGGCGTATAATCGCCGGAAAGAAGGGCAAAATAAAAACAGGAGGGTTTTCAAAAACTATGAAAATTGCAAACATTATCGCTTACGTTCTTGTACTTCTCGGCGCGTTGAACTGGGGCTTGTTCGGTTTCTTCAATTTCAACCTCGTGGCGATTTTCGGTGGCGCGCGCAGCGCTTTTGCCATCATCGTGTACTCGCTCATCGCGCTCGCGGCGGTATGGCTCATCATCTCCCCTTGCATCACCAACGGCAAACTGGATATGAACGACCGCAACGATTAACGCCTCGCCGGAAATTTTCCGGTAAAAAAATCAATCCGCCCCGATGCTTTGGAGCGGATTTTTTTTCATGTCGGGCGCCCGTTACGGCGCCGTAATTCAAAAGCCGCGGCACGGGCAGCCGAAGCCGCCGTCCGTATCGTCGTTTAAAAACCGTTCTTCGCCGAAACCGCCGCAACGGTTGCAAGGCGTATCGCAGGGATACAGCGCGTACTGGCGCGCATAATAACAATCCGTTACCGTCTGCCGTTGCTCGCAGCAGGGCTTGGGACGGGGCTTTTTGCAGGGACGAGGGCAGGGAGTAACGCAGAAACACCCGCAGGGAGCGTCGCAGAACTTCTTGCCGAGTCCCACGCCGAGAAGCATCAAAGCGATCGTGCGGGCACAGCCGCCGCGATTATCGCCGCAATTCCGATTACACATAAAGTTTTTCCTCTTATACGTAATTTAAGGCAATTGCCTTATACTGCAATATATGAAAAAACCCGACCTTTTTGTTCAAAAGATCGGATCATCATTTTTTGATAACGCCCCGGCGCTCGAACGCACACAAACAGGACTTTATAGTTTTGTCAGGTTCACTATCCAACGTAACCATCGATATACTGAGTTGGCACGTCTGCCTATCTGAGGTTCATTGCAAACGTTCAATTCCCGCATTTTGTTTTCGATTTCGTTTTGCGTCGGGAATTCTCCGTTTAGAATAATTTCGTCAAAAAAATCGGCAAAAATTCGATGTTCAAAAATCAAGCCGACAATTTTCAGCTGTCGTTCTTTATAATTCATCTTATAAACTTTATTTCCGAGAGAAGTCAATACAACAACAGATTTTCGCTCTCGCTTTTGTTTTTCGAATATACCGATATATTTTCCGGCATTAAAATAATAATCCGATTGCCGTGGCAAAAAATTCATCAAATCCGCTATCTGCATGCTCGTCATGGGATTATCATACATATTTTCCATCAAATTCAGAATCCTGTCCATAGAGTTTGCCTGTATGAAAGGAATATTTGTAAATTTCATATTATCGTCGGTTTTTATCGACGTGCTGTTGCGTACGCTAATCAAATCGTCTAAAGTTATCTCCGTATCCTGTAAAGAATAATTTTTAGACCGCACAAGTTCGATCGACGAATAATCTTCCGGATTTCTGAATCTGTATTCAAACAAGCGGAAAATCTGATTTGAATATACGGAAAAAACCAACCTGATAGGTTTTGTTACTTTATTCTTCCATAAACGATATGGATAATAAAGCTGACGAATGTGAAAATCATCATGAACCACGTTTTTCGCTTCCATAATAACAACAGATTCGTCGTTTTCAAAACCTCCGTCAATTTCACATTGAGCGTTATTCACATGAATACGACGTCTGATATTTCTGTACGTATTTACTTCAAAATCAAAAACACCGGTACCCATTCTTCCGTTAAACGTTGCCACGTTTTCTGATGTTCCCAGAAAATCGTTCAGGATACCGGATAAGAGAAGAACGTTAATTGCGTTGGCTTCGGAAGAAATATTGTTAATGTCTATCGATTGATACTCCGGGAGATCGATATGTGTCATTTTCTCAGCTTTTTCTTCAAGCTCCGGAAGTTCTTGATACAGCAAAAAATCGCTCATAACATACGAACTCCTGCTGTCCGGCAAAATATTTATTTTTCTGCTTTTCAAGCTTTCCGGTAAGGAAGACGCACTGTCCCATTTTGCCATTAAGCGAGGCTCTTTAAACTCTTTAATCTGACTTGCCGTTATATGAAAAACTCCATGTTTTTCTATGTATTCCGCAATGTTATATTTGTCAATCAAAGCTTTCCAAGCTTCATCAACCGAAAAATCATTTTGTTTTCCCGATAATATCATTGTAAATCAGGACCTCGTTAATTTCCCCACGCTTTAAAGCATTACTGTTTATACTTCTCTTTGCCTGTACGGTAACAATCCGATAGTTTTTATAAAGTTCCCGAATCTCCGGACAATCGGAATTCGATTGAAGAAATCCGATATTTTTCGCGCTTAATTTATCGCACTCGTTTTTTAATTCTGCCTGCTGTTCATAAGAAAAGCCGCCTTCCGTGTAACCTGTAAACGATGACGAAGCAGAAATCGGCATATAAGGAGGATCCAAATAAACAAACGCACCTCTTCTTAATCCTTTCAGCGCATCTTTATAATCTCCTTGTCTGATGTCGATATTTTTATTTTGTAAATATTTCGACATTGCCCTTATCGTTACGGCATTAAAAACATTCGGGCTTTTATACCTTCCGTAAGGAGAATTAAATTGTCCTGCCGCGTTCACACGATAAAGTCCGTTATAACACGTTTTATTCAGATAAATTATTCTTGCTGCACGTACAACGTCGGATAATTGCCCGTAATCGGTATCTCTGTCCATTGCCCTTACAGTATAGAAATATTCTTCGCTACTATTTTGCCGGTGAATTTCCAATGCTTTTATCAATTCCTCCGGATAATCCCGGATTGTCAGATAAACATTAATCAATTCTTCATTGTAATCGTTTATTATTGCTTTTTTAGGTTGTAAATCAAAAAAAACCGCCCCGCCGCCTATAAACGGTTCAACATAAGTAGAACAGTTTTTATTCACCAAAGGCATAATACTGTCCAACAACTGTCGTTTTCCGCCCACCCATTTTAAAATCGGAGAAATCAATATATTTTTCATTGCATTTTTCCTTCAGAGCAACATCTCATTCATCTTTATCCCGAAGATTTTTGCAGAGATTTTTGCGCGTGGCGCGAAACGCGAGCACGCACGAACGGAGCGTACCAAAACGTACGCGACCGAGAGCGCGCGCAGTGCGACAAAGCCACACGCAAAAAGATCGCAAAAATCATTCCCATTCGATGGTTGCCGGCGGCTTCGAAGTAATATCATACACCACGCGGTTTGCGTGTTTCACTTCGTTCACGATACGGGTGGAAATCTTTTCCAGAACGTCGTAAGGGATGCGCGCCCAGTCTGCCGTCATCGCGTCCACGCTGGTAATCGCGCGCACGGCAATCACGTTTTCGTACGTGCGGAAATCCCCCATCACGCCCACCGTAGGCGAATTCGTAACCACGGTGAAATATTGCCAGATCTGTTCGTCCAGCCCCGCCTTCGCAATCTCGTCGCGCAGGATATAATCGGAATCGCGCAGCGTTTCCAGCTTCTCTTCCGTAACCTCGCCCATAATGCGAATCGCAAGCCCCGGTCCGGGGAACGGCTGACGCATCACGATTTTACGCGGCAGCCCAAGCTCCAGCCCCACGCGGCGCACTTCGTCCTTGAACAAGTCGCGCAACGGTTCGATAATCTCTTTGAAGTCCACCACCGAAGGCAACCCGCCCACGTTGTGATGACTCTTGATTACGGCGGATTTTCCCTTGCCGCTTTCGATTACGTCCGGATAAATCGTTCCCTGCACCAGAAAATCAACGGCGCCGATCTGCTTCGAAATCTTTTCAAACGTGCGGATGAATTCCTCTCCGATGATTTTACGCTTTCTTTCGGGGTCGGAAACGCCTTTCAGTTTCGATAAAAACTGCTCCGCCGCGTCCGCCTTAATCAGGTTCATGCCCAGCTTGTCTTTGAAAACGCTCATCACCTCGTCGGCTTCGTATTTACGCAGCAGACCGTGATCCACAAACACGCAGGTAAGGTTATCGCCCGCCGCGCGGTGAATCAAGGTAGCCGCCACGGCGGAATCCACGCCGCCGCTCATCGCGCACAGCACTTTTTTATCGCCGATTTTTTTCTTTAACGCCGCCACCTGTTCTTCCACGAAGCCGCTCATCGTCCAGTCGCCCTTGGCTTTGCATACTTCGTATAAGAAATTTTTCAGAATATTTTCGCCGTATTCGGTATGCACCACTTCCGGGTGAAACTGTACGCCGTAAATTTTTCTTTCCTCGCTTCCGAACGCCGCCACGGGGCAGGTTCCCGCCGCCGTGTCCGCAAGGCAATCAAACCCTTCGGGCGCTTTCGAAACGTAATCCGTGTGGCTCATCCAGCTCACCGACGTTTCAGGCACTCCCTTAAAAAGCAGGTTCTCTTTCAGCACGCGGATTTCTCTCTTGCCGTACTCGCTGGTTTCCGCATGCGTAACCGTCCCGCCGAGCGTATACGCAATCAGCTGGCACCCGTAGCAAATGCCGAGAACGGGAATCCCCAGCTTAAAAATTTCCGGGCTCACGTGCGGCGAAGATTCTTCGTACACGCTGTTTGGTCCGCCCGTAAAAATAATGCCGATGGGATTGTATTCTTTAATCTCCTCCATCGTCATATCGCAATTTTTTAAATCGCAATACACGTTCAGATCCCGCACGCGGCGCGCAATCAACTGGTTGTACTGTCCGCCGAAATCGAGGACGAGCACCTTCTCTCTTTCTTTCATATCCATTCGCTTACCTTCCGTAAAAAATGCCGTCTTAGTCCGGGCTCCGGTTTCAACCTTCCGCCGCGGCAAGTTTTTTAATGTTGCTTAAATACGTCCTGTCCGCTTCCGAAGAAAGTTTCGTTTCGTCAATCGCGGACAATTTTTCTTTCGCCTTTTCCGCCACGCCCGTTTCGCCGTCTTTCAACGCGTACAGATACACCGCCGCAAGCGAATTGTTGGGCGGAAATTCCCCGTTCAGCGATTCCGCGGCAAGCTCCACCGCCTCTTCCCCTTTGCCCAGCCGGTATTTCGCAAGGCACAGCGTAGAATAGGCGTACTGCCTGTACGTGCCGAACCCTTCGCCGGAAATGCCGCCGTTCAGACAGAATTCATTGAAATCTTTGCAATCCACCAGCGCCGCGGCGTATTTTTCCGTTTCTTCGTCCATGCCTTCCGAAACGGCGATTTCCATGGCGAACGCCGCATAATACGATTCGCCGAACCGTTCGTAAGATTTTTCCGCGTAGCGCATCGCCGTCCTGTCCCAGCCGACGTTATAAGAAAGCTCCATCACCGTAGGCGGAAAAAAACACACGCACGCAAACACCGCCGCGCTGCACAACAGCAGCGTGGCAACCAGCGTCGCAAGTATCGATTTCCAGATGATTTTATTCACTCCCAAAGCCTCTTTCCGCAAAGAATCCGCATTCTTTTTTAATTGTATCACTTTTTTGCGGAAAAATCAACCGTATTGAGGAAAGATTTTTTAACTTTTGCTCGTTCTTTTTTATCTTTTCCGTCTTTTCTTTTCCTCGCGGCATATCGCGCCCCGCTCCGCTCATATCTTATTATTGCCATGAGAAAATTTTTCCGATTGAAAACGCTGCTCTGCCCCTTCCTTTTATCCGCCGCGCTTTTTTTGTCCGCGGGCGGCTGCGCGAAAAAAAGCCCCGACCTGTATTCTTACGTTTCCGAACTGCGCGACAATATCCTGACGGCGGAACTTCCGGACGGCGAAGAAAAAGCCCTGCTCGTCGTTCATACCTGCCTCCGCGAACAACCGTACCTCGACGACGGCGCGGCGGGCACGACGGAACGATTGACTTCGTTTTATTTTTCCGTCAAAGACGGCTCCGGGACATACGTCGTCTCCTTTCCCGAACAAGCCGGTTCCCAGCGGGAAAGCGGCGGAGAAATGTCGTACGACGATACGAAGCGGCAGTATTACTATTCCTGTTCGCTTGATTTATCCGAGGCAGAAACGCTGCCCGTAACGGTAAAAAACGCAAAGACGGGCAAGGAATACCACTTTGAAGCGAACAGCGTAAAAACCTCCGCAACCCTCTCTCCGCGCGCGATTCTCTCCTCGTTCGAAACAGCGGAAAACGAAACGCTTACGCCGTTGAAAACGGGCGGCGACTTCGCGGGGGAAATCCGCGTCCGCCT
>ERZ1027188.600-NODE-600-length-14254-cov-9.164378_pt1 | contig 14254 bp, 13 predicted proteins | sample MGYA00519273_ERZ1027188 | MGnify/ENA primary metagenome ERZ1027188 (study PRJEB26926, sample SAMN06164623) | human gut metagenome | biome: ENVO:00009003; feature: ENVO:2100002; material: ENVO:00002003 | host: Homo sapiens | place: USA | collected 2012 ... | reverse complement strand
CTCATAAATCTACCCTTAATCGTGTATTGGATGATAGTTGCGGATTTTAGGTATAATATCTATCTGTTATATATACGAGTGATAACAAAGGGGTAATTAAGCCAAATATGTATGAACTGGTCCATACATTTTCTCCTTCTGTCAATATTTCAATAATTATGTCTGGTGAAGTTGCCTCTATGATAAATGTAAAAAACATATTGACAAAAATCATAATTAGCCCTAAAGTGAAAGTAATTTTTTTCTTCCAATTTTTTTCTATATACTTTGTTACTACACAACCTACAATTAAACTTGTAGCAGAAAATAATATACAAAATAACAAGTCTACAAATAAGATGCAGACATTACTTTTAAACAGATAGACAGTTTTTTCAAAATCTATCAGTAACCAAATTATATCGTATAGAAAGAATGAAATGAGTGAAAAACTCAACCAAACTTTAATGTATTTCATCCTGTTTTTAATTTCTATCTTAAAAGTGGCTTTCACATATACCATACAAAATTACGCAGAAATGTTGGGCTTTGCAAAAAAACCAACATATTTCTTAAATATACCATTTATTTCTTATTGTCTTATTGTTTCTTATTGCTGTTTATGTTTTTTTCTAAAAGAAGATATGTATTTCTTTTATTACAATCCGAATAACAATCCGAATGATATTACATTTTTATTAAATTCACGTTTATTTCTTCCTTTATTGCAGTCTCACGACGTGCCTTCACATTGCAATACGGATGAAAAACACGAAGATGAGAGCTTGCGGATGGAGAATTGAGAAATACTTTATCGCCTACAATACAAATGAGCCTCAGGCATCGAAAGCCTTTCTAAATGTTAAAAATCGATTTCCTTTGTAACATAACCGGCAGAAAACACGTTAGTATTTTTGAAAGCGCTTCAAAAAGAATCGATAACTTTAAAAAGGAGATAAGAAATGAAAAAGATATTATTATCATTCGCCTTGCTGCTCGCAGGCATTGCAGTGAACGGACAGACAGTAAACGAACTCATGAAAAAATACAAGGGCAAGCCGGGTGTGGAGCTTATTAATATAAACAAGAATATGATGAAGCTCGCCAAACTCGGAGGCGGTATGTTTGGATTTGGCAAGAATGAGTTTTCTTTTGATGACAATATGAAGGTTAACAGCCTTAAGGTGTTGGAGCTGGACGAATGCGATGACGTGCTGAAAAAGAAATTCTTAGACGACTTTTCTGCTTTAGAGCTTGAAAAGGAGGGCTACGAAATGCTTATCAGCACGAATGAAGACGACGAGAAAGTGAGGATATATGGCAGGAAAGACGGCAATCTTTGCAAGGAAATCTTGATACTGGGATGCGATAAGGAAGAGACAGACTTGGTGCAAATCTTTGGAAAAATAGACTTCAACAAGTTCTTGGAAAATGCTAAAGGGGAGTAATACGGCATTTTGTCTCAATGCTTTTTGAAAGACAAAAAGAACATGAAAGCATCAGTATTCAAGCAAATCATACTGCCTTGCAGCCGCAAGATGTATCTGGCGGCGTGGCAGCTGACGGGAAACGCACAGGCTTCAGAAGACCTTGTACAGGAAACGATGCTGAAACTGTGGACCATCCGCGAGCGGATTGCGCCGGAAAGCAACATCGAGGCGTATTGCGTCACCGTGCTGCGAAATATCTTCTACGACCGCCACAGGCTGCGGCATCTCGACATGGATGGCATTCCGGTGGACAGTCTGCGGGTGAGAACGGATGACGATGTGGCCGGATTTGTAGAGAAGACCGACGACACGGCAACCGTAATGCAACTGATTGAGTACCTGCCTCCGCAACAGCGGATGATTATAACGATGAGGGATGTGAGGGGATTGTCGTTCGACGAGATTGAGACAAGCACAGGAATGACCGGCGTGAACATCAGGGCCACGCTCAGCAGGGCGCGAAAACAGATTAGGGAACAATTCAAGAAAATAAGTGAATATGGATGTAAATGAAATGAAAACGTTGCTCGACAAGTTCTATGAGGGGCAGACCTCGGATGCGGAAGAGAAGATATTGCGCGACGCTGCGCATGAAGGAACGCTGCCTGGAGGTGACGGGGAGAGCGTTTTCCTCGAGAGTCTGTATGCCGGAGTGGAGATTCCGGAGGACTTGGAAGAACGTCTCGGCAAGCAGATTGACAGTTGGAACAGCGTAGAGAAGAACGTCATGCGCAACACGCGCATCGCAACCTTGAAATGGATAGGCGGCGTGGCGGCCGCAATACTCTTGCTTTTCACCGTCGGCATGGTACTGAATGACCGTCAGGACGGACAGCAATATTCACAGAAAGATACTTATGACAACGCAGAGGATGCCTATGCACAGACGCAGAAAGCCTTGCTGGAAATGTCGGAGAGCCTGAATATGGGCCTCAACAAAGTGGATAAGGCGGTCAACAAAGAGTAAACGGGAATACAAATGGCGTGATTATGCAGGCTCACGGGCTGTATATCACAGTAATGCGACATATATATAATAGTATTTATAATATAAGAATAGAATATGAAAAAGATTTTGATAATACAGCTTTTGCTTTGTCTGTGCCTGTCGGCAAGTGCACAGAAGGCGTTGTTCAACAAGTACAGCGATGCCAAAGGAGTTACATCTGTCTATATTTCAAAGGCTATGCTGGGTATGGCGGCAGGGTTGAAGGCCGGCAAAAGCGACATAAGCAAGATTGCGGGCAGGCTGGATCACTTGCAGATACTTACGTTTGAACGTCCTTCGATGATTCGGACTGTGAGGAAAGAGGCTGTCGAGGCGTTCAGGAAAGAGGGCTTTGAGCAGATAATGCAGGTGAAGGACGATGGAGATAACGTAACCATCTACCTGAAGACTCATAAAAATAAGAAGAATGAATTTGTGTTGTTCAACGTAAGCGAGGATGAGTTGGAGATTATAAACGTGCTTGGCAACGTAACATTGAAGGAGATTAAAGGGCTTACGGAATAAAAATCAGAGGGAAGAACGAAGAGGGAAGAGTGAAGAATCCATTACTATCTGCTTCTATTTCAAAACTATTGGATTCTTCACTCTTCCCTTTCGTGTGCGTGTGCCGCGAAGTTTCGAGTTCTATTTCAAAGCCATTGGATTCTTCACTCTTCCCTCTTCACTTTTCACTAAAAACTATACAACTCCGTCGACAGATACCTCTCGCCCGTATCGGTGAGCAAAACGACGATGTTCTTGTCTTGGTTTTCCGGCCGCTTAGCTATCTCCACGGCTGCGGAAAGAGCCGCTCCCGATGATATTCCGACGAGCAATCCTTCCTCGGCAGCGACGTTTCGAGCTGCGAGAATGGCACAGTCGTCCTTCACATCAATTACTTCATCGACAACAGATGCGTTGTATATGGTCGGAATAAAGCCCGCGCCAATGCCCTGAATCTTATGAGCACCGCTCTTTCCACCGTTCAACACGGGCGAAGAAGCAGGCTCAGCAGCTATTATTTTTACATCGGAATTATACTCCTTGAGCCTCTTTCCCACTCCTGAAATGGTACCGCCGGTACCAACTCCAGCCACAAATATATCCACTTTTCCGTCGGTATCGTTCCAAATCTCTATGCCGGTGCTATTGTAATGAGCCTCGGGGTTGGCGAGATTCTCAAACTGTTGCAGTATGACGCTGCCCGGAATGGATTCCCGCAGACGGTTCGCCTCGTCTATAGCACCTTTCATTCCTGCTGCTCCGGGAGTCAGAACGACTTTCGCTCCGTATGCCTGCACGAGCTTGCGGCGCTCTATGCTCATCGTCTCGGGCATTGTAAGAATCAGCGTGTAGCCCTTCACGGCAGACACGAGAGCGAGTCCCACGCCGGTGTTGCCGCTTGTAGGCTCGATGATGGTGGCTCCGGGACTCAGCAATCCTTTCTTTTCGGCATCCTCGACCATAGCCAATGCGATGCGGTCTTTGGCACTTCCGCCGGGGTTGAACGACTCAATCTTGGCAATAAGCGGCCTTTTCAGTCCTCTGTTTTGTGAGAACTTATTCAGTTCGAGCAACGGTGTGTTGCCTATAATATCTGTCAGTTTCTTTGCTATTCTTGCCATATTTACATTCGTTTTATAGTTTATACGATGCAAATATAAACATAATCTCTGAGAAAGAGTTAGGATTAATCGAACAAACTGCCACCCCAATCTTTCAACTTGTCGAAAAACGCACGCCAACTGCTACTGCTCTGCTCGCTTTTCACGGTTTCTTTCTTCTGCTGCTGCGTGCGGTTATCTGCCTGTTTGTTATGCTTATGGGCCGCATTCTGCTGCTTATTCGATGCTTTTTGTTGCGGATGAGGTGCGGAATGAGACGTTTGACTCGCGGAATGAGGTGCACGTGCAGCTGCGTTCTGCCGGGAATGCGCTGCCTTTTGTATATGCTGCTCCTGCGACGGCCGTATTTCGGGATGGCGTTTCACCTCCTCCGGCACTTTCTTTTCGTCTGTCCACTCTGGAATAAACTCGTAACAGACACCTGCCATACCGTATTTTGTTTCAAGAATATTAAACAAACTGCCGGGTGCGGGATAGCCGTCAGAGCCTTCTTCGGGAAGTATCTCAATCTTCACATACTTCACTCCGCTGGCAATCATGCCGAGTTCGCGCGCCGCCGCGTATGACAAGTCTATCACACGATTGTGTGCGTATGGTCCGCGGTCGGCCACTTCGACAATCACTTCCTTACCGTTCGACGGATTGGTAACGCGCAGTTTTGTTCCGAAAGGCAGTGTCTTGTGGGCACAAGTGAGGCTGTCACGGTGATAAACCTTACCGCTGCTCATCCTGCGTCCATGCAGACTGTTACTGTAATAAGATGCTTTACCCTCGATGTTTTCCTGTGCCGAAACAACCGCCGGACAGAGAAAAAACAATAAAAGGACGACCTTTACGACCGCCGACATAATAACGCTATGTTCTCTTCTTGCCTTCTCCACGCTAACATCTTCACCCACTTACGCGGGTTTCGGAATCTTCTTGCTCCGTATTTCGTTATTACCCAAAACGGACTCCGACATGAAACGCATTGCCGGAGTCCGTTTTTTATTGTCTTATATATATAACTTAAAAGACTGAAATATATTGTCTTACAGTATTATATATATGTATTAAACTACTCCCTGAGCCATCATCGCGTTGGCAACCTTCATGAATCCGGCGATGTTGGCACCCTTCACGTAGTCGATATAGCCGTCGGCCTCCGTGCCATACTTCACGCACTGTTCGTGAATGGAGTGCATAATGTAATGCAACTTCTCGTCAACTTCCTGCTCGCTCCATGTCAGACGCATAGAGTTCTGGGTCATCTCAAGTCCCGAAGTAGCCACACCGCCGGCGTTGACAGCCTTGCCCGGTGCGAAGAGAGTCTTCGTTTCAACAAACTTATTGACAGCCTCGGCCGTGCATCCCATATTGGAAACTTCGGCCACACACAGCGGTTTGTGAGCCAATATCATGTCGGCATCATCGCCGTTCAGCTCGTTCTGTGTCGCACAAGTGAGGTAAATGTCGGCCTTCTGTTCCCACGGTTTTCTGCCTTCGAAGAACTTTGAGCCTTCAAACTCGTCCTCGTAAGGCTGACAAACGTCGTTACCGCTGGCGCGAAGCTCAAGCATATATTCGATTTTCTCGCCGCTAATGCCCGCCGGGTCATAGATATAGCCGTCCGGTCCGCTGAGCGTTATCACCTTAGCACCAAGCTCCGTGGCTTTCTTCGCAGCACCCCAAGCAACGTTTCCGAATCCGCTTATCGCCACAGTCTTGCCCTTTATGTCGATGTTTCGGGTCTGGAGCATCTGGTTTACGAAATACAACGCGCCGAAACCGGTAGCCTCCGGACGGATGCGCGAGCCTCCGTATTCGAGTCCTTTACCTGTGAGCACGCCACCAAACTGGTGTGTCAGTTTCTTATACATACCGAAGAGATAGCCTATTTCGCGGCCTCCCACACCGATGTCGCCTGCCGGAACGTCCTCGTCCGGACCGATATGACGATAAAGTTCGGTCATGAAAGCCTGGCAGAAACGCATCACCTCGGCATCGGAACGTCCACGGATAGAGAAGTCCGAACCTCCCTTGCCACCGCCCATAGGCAGCGTTGTGAGTGCATTCTTGAATGTCTGCTCGAATCCGAGGAACTTCAATATAGAAAGGTTAACCGACGGGTGGAATCTCAGACCGCCTTTGTACGGGCCTATCGCGCTGTTGAACTGCACGCGATAACCGAGGTTTACGTGAATCTCGCCTTTGTCATCGACCCACGGAACACGGAACGTTATCACACGTTCCGGTTCTACTATGCGCTCGATAATCTTTGCGCGTTCAAACTCGGGGTGCTTGTTGTAAACATCTTTCACAGACAACAGCACTTCCTTTACGGCCTGCAAGTACTCCAATTCGCCCGGATGCTTCTGCTCCAGAGACTGCATTATTTTCTCAACGTCCATAGTATTATAATTTAAAGTTGTTTTAGGTTGGTTTCATAGTGTCATTAAGACAATGCAAATATACCCGTTTAATTTGGAAACGCCAAAGAAAAACGGGTATATTTTAGTCCATTATCTTACTTTTTGTTATTTTTCACGTTCATTGGCAGATTACTTCCGTCTGTCGGTATTGCTCTTTCCGTCAATAGGTCTTGTCCTATCCGTCAGTCGACGGCATACTTCTTTCCACCTATTATATATATACCCTTAGGCAATCCACGCAGCGCATCCGTTCCCGACACGCCCTCGCGTAGTTTCATTCCCGTTACGCTGAACACGCACACACGTTCATCAGCGCCGTCAACAGTTATGCCTCCGATGCCGGTCTGCTCTACAATGCGGTACAATCTTACGGGTTTCTGAGTTGTTTTATTGTAGCAAGCAAATCGCGGAGCCGAGAGATTATATCTGATAGCGCGTGCATTAAACGCATTATTTACTATATCAGCATTGCTACCACTGAAACTGATGCTCCACTTTGCGTTGGCAGATGCTGCATCGGTGGCAGTATGGAGTTTGTTATCATTTTTTGTCAGAGCCAAATAAACCTTCTCCGTAGCGTCATAAAGGGTATATGCGCCCGCTGTTCCGCCGAGAACGACCTGATAAGGAGTGCCACTTTCATTTACTTTCGTAACAATCTTATTGTTCGACACCGTTACTTCGGCCACACTTCTATAATCTTTTTCAGTCGCCCCCATAGCCACAGGAACTTCACCTTTCGCCTCCTCGCACACTATCAGATATCCCACGCCGGTCTGCAAGTCAGCCGTAGAGGTTATCAACGTATATATCTGCTCGCCTTCAACAGGCTCAGGGTCGGGTTCCGGGTCAGGATTTGGATCCGGATCTGGGTTCGGATCGGGATCAGGATCGGGGTTAGGCGTAGTGCCGTCGTAGTTGTCATAGTCGAAAGCGAGGTCTTGCTTGTCGCCCCAAACGAGCTGCTCCAGTCCCGGATAGTCCACGTATGGGTTACGGTTCTCCTGCAATCGGTACACCTCATTGTTGCGGTCAATCTCCTTTTGCGACACAGGGTCGTTCTTGGCCCAACGCAATAGCATCTTGATGGCCCAATCAGTGTAGGCCGGATAAGCGTTGCCTGCCAGCATATCACTGCTCCATCCGGCTATCTTGTCCTCATAACAAGTAGCCATATAGAAGTAAATGCGCGCGAAATCGCCCTTATATTCGTCGGCAGGCTCAAACACCGTACTGCTGTATCCCGCCGTCGTACATTCTCCGAGCTTGCTGAATCCTCCGTTCGACTTGTACTTCTCGCCGTTTGTTTCACCGAAAGGATAGTTACTACGACGGTTGTTCACATAGCCGTCGGTAGGCACAACGTGCACCAAATCGCTCTTCATCGGTGCAGCTTCTTTAAACCAACTCTTCGGCATAGAGTGCTCGCGGTTATATCCGTCGCCCTCTCCCGAGTAATTATGGCCTTGCTCCGGGCCTCCGATTGTAAAGTTAGTTGCGTTCGAATACATATCCCACAACTTGCCATCGGCTCGCTTATCGGTAGTGTGATAACAGCTCCACAGCCCGTCATAGCTTATCGTCTTATGCTTACTGATAACTCCATGCAACGCCGTTTTCAAGCCCTTGCCTTTCTTTCCGTCCGCCGCCTGATAATAAGTACCACTATTGTTCGGTCCTTGCGCAAACAATTGCGTAACGAAACACAACAGGGCAAACAACATAACACTTTGTTTCTGCATATTCATAGTTCTGATGTTAACAGATTGGAATCATTATTGTGGCCACAAATATAATACTTTATACCGACACAAACAAATATTATTTATGCAGAAATTAATCATTAGTAAAAAATAACAACCAATTTTTCATATCTGTTTTGGTAATTCCCGACCGTATATTCAATATTCTTTTTCGCTCTTATTTCATTCGTTTTTCAACCCCGTTTTGTAAAATTTATTTACCAAAATCAGCACTTTCAGAAATTGATTCTACTGTGTTAACAACGGTTAAATATAGGTCTCGTTACTCATTTTTGACCGTTTTCCGACCTCAAAAATCCCAACTCCCGACTCAAAATTCGTAACTCAAAATTCCAAAACGGCCTCCGTTGGAAAAATACCGACCCATTTTTCTTCAAAATTTGCCGTTCTGGAAAACGCTGAAAAATGCCGTTTTCGAGCCATTTAACGTTTGTTAGCTTTCAAAAGTGGCACTTTTGGAGTGCGTTTCAGGCAGTTTTGCATTGCAACGGAGGCTTCGTTGAAGCCCAAAAGTGGCTCCGTTGGCGTCTAACGGAGCCTCCGTTGCAATTTTACGAGGTCTTTTTTAGCTCCCAAAACGGCCATTTTTAAAAGAAAACAGGATAAACCTCTGATTGTCAGAGACTTATCCTATTTTTGCATAAAACGCCGTATTTTGCGATATTTTCGGGCAGGAAAAATTTCAAAGAAAATACAGCGAGTTTTCAATGGTTATTTGTAAAGATTTTTGACAATAAAAAGAGGAGAAGAAACGGGGATTGGAGATTATGAATGGAGGATTGAGAATACCTACTTAAAATTGCGCTCACATAACAGACACAAAGTATTTCTTAATCCTACATCCACAATCCCCAATCCTCGAAAACGTCAGTCAGGTCTTCCCACACCGGGAGATAGGAATCTAAAGTTCCTTCGTAACTTCTCTAAGCCACTCTTTTTCTTCATCATTAAGATATGGCGAGAGCTTCTCGAACACAGTTTTGTGGTAACTGTTAAGCCATGCGCGCTCGTCGGGAGTGAGCATCGAGACGATGATTGGGGCGGTGTCTATCGGACAAAGGGTGAGCGTCTCGAAGCCGAGGAAGTCGCCGCACTCAGTTGAGAGATAGGGAACGACAAGCAAGGTGTTCTCTATGCGCACGCCAAACCGACCGGCAAGGTATATGCCCGGCTCATCGGTGACGGTCATTCCGGCACGCAGGGGTGCAGGACGGTACTCCATGCGGATTTGATGCGGCCCCTCGTGCACATTAAGGAAGCTGCCCACGCCGTGTCCCGTGCCGTGCATGAAGTTGAGTCCGGCAGCCCACAGGTCTTTGCGCGCTATGGCATCGAGCTGCGTACCGCTTGCGCCATCAGGGAATTTCAGCATCTGTAGCTGTATATGTCCTTTGAGGACGAGGGTGTAGACGCGCTTTTGTTCCTCGGTGAGAGGGCCGAGAGCAATCGTCCTGGTTATGTCCGTTGTGCCATCGAGATACTGCGCTCCGCTGTCGATGAGTACCAATCCCTCGGGACGGAGAGGCACGTCGGTCGCAGGCGTGGCTTCATAATGCACTATCGCGCCGTGCTCCTGATACCCCACGATGGTGTCGAAGCTGATGCCACGGAACAACGGTTGCTCGGCACGGTAGGCGGTAAGCATCTCGTCGGCAGACACCTCGGTGAGCCTGCCCTGCTCCACCGCAGTCTTGAAACGGCTCAGAAACTTCACCAACGCCACACCGTCGCGCAGCATTGCGTTGCGGAATCCCTGCATCTCAACACCGTTCTTCACAGCTTTCAGCGTCGGTATGGGCGAAGCGTGGCTCACAATCTTGCGCCTTACGGCCTTAGTCAGCGTGTGGCTTGTCTCGTCCGGGTCGAGCAGGATATTGTATTCCAAATATTTGCTCAGCCCTTTCGCCACGTTCGCGTAGTCGTCTGTTGCCACGCCCTGCGCCATCAGATAAGCAGAAACCTCCTCGGTGAGTTTCTCCTTATTTATATATAAGGTGGCAGATGTGGGCGAAATGAGCAGATAGGAAACGAATACGGGGTTACAATGTACGTCTGTACCGCGCAGATTGAGCGTCCATGCGATGTCGTCGAGCGCAGATACGAGCATTCCATCGGCATGAACAGTGCGCAGGGCGCGTCGGATGCGAGTCAGTTTGTCGGCGGTTGATTCGCCGGCGTACTCCATCGGATGTATGAACACAGGCGCGTCAGGGATAGAAGGACGGTCGTGCCATATCCGTTGCATCGGGTCGAAGTTGGTGCGGAGCGTTATTCCGCCCTCAGCCCGCAACTCACTGACGAGTGCTTCGACCGTAGCGGCCGAGTTGCACATACCGTCGAGTGCCACCTCCGGGCTTTTTTCGTCGGCCAACTCACGTCCGAGCCATTGCGGGATGGTGGGCGTGCCGCTCATACGCTCGCGCATCAAGACATATTCCGTACCTTGCAGTTGCTCCTCGGCAGCGAGAAAATAGCGCGAGTCGGTCCACAGAGCTGCGCTATTTAGCGTTACCACCGCCGTGCCAGCCGACCCGTCGAAGCCAGAAATCCATTTTCTCGACTCCCAGCGAGCAGGTATATACTCTCCATTATGCGGGTCGGTGCTCGGTATGATTACCGCCGACAGATGTTCTTCGCGCATCACTTGTCGCAATGCCGCCACCCTTTGTGCTATCGTTTCGTTTATCATGTCGTCTGCAATAAATTTAAGTTTCTACTACCAAAATAGCGCAAACCGAACGCAATAGAACTTGTTCTAAATTGCTGAGGTGAAGCCTATTTTATACAAAAATATAAATTAGATTTGAAATAAAGCCGTTTCACATTCCATTTTCTGCCCTCTAAGCATTGTTATTGTAGCATTTAAGGAGGAAATTTCGCGCTAAAGCGGAAAAAGATTCGTGTATACAGGAAACTTTTTGTGAAAACTTTCGTGTATAGACGAAACTATTCACAAAAACAAGGAAACTTTCGTGTACAGACGAAACTTTTTCGGTGCAACGGCATAAAGCATAATCTTGCATGGGCGTTCATACCTTAATGCTTTTCTTTCCGATTTGTTTCGTTATTGTGAATATAATTATTATATTTGCAATAAAATCATAGAAAAGATGAAAACAACCACTTTATTAAATCCATTCGTAGTAGGACGATACGTGTCTGATTACTACTTCTGCGACCGTGAGAAAGAAACGGAGTTCCTGACAAAGCAAATCATGAACGGCAAAAATGTCGCACTGATTTCTCCACGGCGCATGGGGAAGACCGGACTGATAAGGCATTGTTTCAACAACGAAAAGATAAAAAATGAATTCTACACGTTTTTCGTCGACATCTACTCCAGTACGTCGCTGCCAGAGTTTGTATATCTATTGGGCAAAAACATCTACGAAGTGCTGAAACCACAAAAGAACGCATGGAAAGAACGGTTCTTTCAGATTATAAGTTCGCTCCGCATGGGCTTCAAACTGGATGCGATAACGGGCGAACCGACCTTCGACATCGGTTTGGGAGACATCCAATCGCCTCAAATCACACTGGATGAAATTTTCAATTACCTTGAATCTGCCGACAAACCGTGCATCGTTGCGATAGACGAGTTCCAACAAATCGGCACGTATGCGGAAGGAAACATAGAAGCATTGCTACGCACAAAAATTCAGCAATGCCGACAGACGATGTTCATTTTCTCTGGCAGCAAGCGCCACACTATGAGCAATATGTTCAACAGCTCATCCAAACCGTTCTATCAGAGCGCAATCACGATGGGTCTGTCGCCTATTCCGGCAGACACATACACAATGTTTGCGTGCCGGATGTTTGAAGAAAGAGAAAAGCGGATAAAGCCCGATGTGGTAGAAAAAGTATATCAGAAATTTGACGGTTGCACTTGGTTTGTACAGATGATTATGAACGAACTGTTTGCCCTTACGGGTCAAAATGAATGTTGCGAAGAAGACAAGATAGACACGGCATGGGACAATGTCATCATGACACAGGAGAGCAGCTACAAGGATTTACTGTCGCATCTCGCCCCAAAACAAAAGATGATGCTTCTCGCAATAGCAAAAGAAGGCGAAGCAAGCGAGATAACATCATCGGCATTTATCAAAAAATACAAGCTGACATCGGCCAGTTCGGTGCAGGCTGCAATAACCCCGCTAATTAAAAACGACCTAATCACAAAGGAAAAAAACACCTACCGCGTATATGATTATTTCCTTGCGGAATGGCTGCGCAAAGAATATTGAAATCTGTTTTGCAACTTAGAGATTACAAAGGCGTAAAGTTTTAGAATTAATAACAATTTAATTCCAAAATATATGCCAACGATACGCGTTTTTTTATTAATTTTGCGGTGAATAAAAGAGAACGGCAAGGCATAGGAAGGCATTCCGTTCGAGAGCGGAAAATTTTCAAATTAAAATATAAAACAGCAGTATGGAATTTTTAACTAATGAGAAATTGACCATCGTCGGAGCTGCCGGCATGATTGGTTCAAACATGGCACAAACAGCAGCAATGCTCCGTCTTACTCCTAACATCTGTCTCTACGACGTTTACGAGCCGGGACTCGAAGGCGTAACAGAGGAGATGCGTCACTGTGGTTTCGAGGGTGTGAACTTCACATACACTACTGACGTGAAGGTTGCATTCAAGGATACAAAATACCTTATCTCTTCAGGTGGTGCTCCACGTAAGCAGGGCATGACCCGTGAGGACCTTCTCAGAGGCAACGCCGGTATCGCTGAGGAACTCGGTAAGAACATCAAGGCTTACTGCCCGGATGTTAAGCACGTTGTGGTTATCTTCAACCCGGCCGACATCACTGGTCTTATCACACTCCTTTACTCCGGTCTTCGCCCAACACAGGTGTCTACTCTCGCTGCGCTCGACTCTATCCGTCTGCAGAGCGGCTTGAAGAAGCACTTCCGTGTGAACCAGAGCGACGTTACGGGTTGCCGCACATACGGAGGCCACGGCGAGGCTATGGCAGTGTTCGCATCGGGCGTTAAGGTTGCAGGCACACCGCTGACCGACCTCATCGGCACTGACAAACTGTCTACCGAGCACTGGGAGGAAATCAAGCACGACACCATCCAGGGTGGCGCGAACATCATCAAGCTGCGCGGCCGTTCTTCATTCCAGAGCCCGGCTTACGTATCTGTGAAGATGATTGAGGGCGCAATGGGCGGCGAGCCGTTCGTATGGCCTGCAGGCCGCTACGTGTCTTTCGCCGGCTACGACCACATCATGATGGCTATGGACACACGCATCACCGCTGAGGGCAGCTTCTATGCTGAGCCGGTTGGTACTGCTGAGGAAATCGCTGACCTGCGCAAGAGCTATGAGCACCTCTGCAAGATGCGTCAGGAGGTTATCGATCTCGGTATCCTTCCTCCGGTTGAGAAGTGGGGCGAAATCAACCCGAACCTCAAGTAAGAGTTACACATATCATATATATAAAGCAAAAGGGGCAGCATGACGAACTTCATGTTGCCCCTTTTACTGTGCTATTGGGAAAAAAAGATATTCTCCTACCAATGGACATTCATTATGGAATAGCCGTTATTGGTACGTGTCCATACAAGTCTGACATACATATATAGACACAAACCAACAATCCCAAAATATTCATCACAAGAAGGAAGATATTCATCCGCAGATGGTTGCCCTTCCAGTTGACTATGAGCCTGTACATACTATGCAGGAACAGGCAAAGCATGAATACGAAAAATGCTATATGCAATATAAATCTTATCATCATTTAAGTTTGTTAAAAGTAAACAAGCCACCCAAGATTAGGATAGAAATAACACCCTTTGTAATTTTTTCCATAGATAATTGAAATAAGAAGTTAATAATAAAAACGCTTTCAAAAATATACAAACTTATTTATTCACCCCCACAACTATAACAAATATAAGTTATTTTAACTTTAAAAGTTATATCTGTCTCTTATACACATCTGACGCTGCCGACGAATAGCCTTGTGTAG
>ERZ1027188.598-NODE-598-length-14265-cov-6.005559_pt1 | contig 14265 bp, 8 predicted proteins | sample MGYA00519273_ERZ1027188 | MGnify/ENA primary metagenome ERZ1027188 (study PRJEB26926, sample SAMN06164623) | human gut metagenome | biome: ENVO:00009003; feature: ENVO:2100002; material: ENVO:00002003 | host: Homo sapiens | place: USA | collected 2012 ... | reverse complement strand
TAAAGTGGCACGCGAGCTGGGTTCAGAACGTCGTGAGACAGTTCGGTCTCTATCTGTTGTGGGCGCGGGAGATTTGCGAGGACCCGACACTAGTACGAGAGGACCGTGTTGGACGGAGCACCGGTGTACCGGTTGTGGCGCCAGCCGCACCGCCGGGTAGCCGCCTCCGGCAAGGATAAGTGCTGAAAGCATCTAAGCACGAAGCCCCCCTCAAGATAAGATCTCCACATAAGGGCCGTCAAAGACGATGACGTCGATAGGTCGCAGGTATACGGGCGGCAACGTCCTCAGCCGAGCGATACTAATCACCCAACCCCTTTCCGCAAACAGACAACCATCGCTCCGACCGCAAGGCCGGAGAGAAGGAAAACAAACAAAACAAAGCACGAAAACGCAAGACCAAAGGCGACACGCCTTCTGTGGGAGAAGCCGCAAGGCAATCCCGGCGAACTCGAGGCAGAGAATCAGAGAGAACAAATCGAAATTGCTCACTGCTTCCACCGCCCTCCTTTTTACCCAACACAGTCAGAGCAGCTGACTGACAGACGAACTAAGGCGGCCATAGCACGGGGGTTCCACCTCTTCCCATTCCGAACAGAGAAGTTAAACCCCGCCGCGCCGATGGTACTGCGAAAGTGGGAGAGTAGGTAACCGCCCCCTATCCGAGAGCCCCGACGAGTCAACCGACCCGCCGGGGCTCCTCTTTTTTACCGCTTTTCTACCCCTCCTGTATTTTTTTTACCGCCGCGCTAAAAAAACTTCTCGGCCCCTAACTTCCCTTAATGCCTTTAGGCTCCTTAAAGTCTTTAAGGTCTTTAGGGCCTTTAAGGTCTTTAGTGTCGTTAGGGTCTTTAAGGTCGTTAAGGCCTTTAATGTCGTTAGGCTCTTTAAAGTCTTTATGGTCTTTAAGGCTTTTTAAGGTCCTTAGGGTGTGTAGGTGAATAATAGGGTTGAAATGCTGATTAACTGCGCGATCTTAAAATGAATTGTCAGCTGGAGCATTAAATATTGTTAAATTTTTAATATAAACTATTTTTTTGGCCTCAAATTCCGCCTCATGTAGCTCCATCCGGGCGATGGAATTTGCATATTCCGATAAATTTCAGTAATTTTGCATCGGTTATCGGAGGAGGCCTTTCGGCTTCCTCCCTTTATTTTGGACAGTCTGATTTCCAGACAATATTGTCCGGCTAATTTACACGCTGTTTATGATAGACAAGAATCTCCTGCGCGAGTCGGTTGAAAAAGCTATTGAGGGCACCGACCTCTTTATTGTGGATATCACCGTAAGTCCGCAGAACAATATTGTGGTTGAACTTGACTCCCCCGGAAGTCTCGATATCGACACTTGTGCGGCCGTGACGCGCGCAATCGAGAAGGACTTCGACCGCGACGTGGAGGACTACGATCTCGAGGTCGGTTCGGCAGGACTGACCGCCCCCTTCAGAGTGCGCGGCCAGTATGAGAAAAATATCGGCAACGAAATCGAGATTCTCACCCGCGACGGCCGAAAAATCAAGGCCACTCTTACGGCGGTAGGCGCCGACGACTTCACATTCGAATATCAGGTGAAAGTAAAGGAGCCTGGAGCCAAACGCCCCGTGCTCAAAACCGAGACCGAGACCCTCCCGTTTGCCATGGCCAAGCAGGTGAAGTATCTTATCTCGTTCAAGTAATTTCGCGGTTCGACCGGGCCTGACCCCCAGAAATTTTAAAGGAAGAAGTGGCCCCGCCGGCCTCTGATTCCACTGCAATTCAGAATAATAAAAAATACAGACATATAAAATGGCTAAGAAAGAGGAAACTCCCAACATGGTCGAGCGCTTCGCCGAGTTCAAGGAACTCAAGAACATCGACAAGACCACGATGATCAGCGTGCTCGAAGAATCCTTCCGCAACGTGCTCGCCAAGATGTTTGGCACCGACGACAATCTCGACGTAATCATGAATCCCGACAAGGGCGACGTCCAGATTTTCCAGAATCTTGAAGTTGTGCCCGACGGCGAGGTAGAGAACCCCAATCTCCAGATTTCGCTCTCCGACGCCCGTGCTGACAACGATCCCGAAGTTGAGATCGGCGAGGAGCACACCAAGGAGATTATATTCGCCGATTTCGGCCGCCGCGCAATCCTTACGCTGCGCCAGACTCTTCAGAGTAAGATTCTCGAACTTCAGAAGGAGGCGATTTACGCCAAGTTCAAGGATCTCGAGGGTGAGCTCGTAACCGGTGAAGTCTATCAGACCTGGAGCCGCGAGACCCTCCTTCTCGACGACGACAAGAACGAGCTTCTTCTGCCGAAAAACCAGTCGATTCCCGGCGATTTCTTCCGTAAAGGCGAAACTATCCGCGCCGTGATCGCCAACGTCGACAATACGAACAACAATCCGAAAATCACCGTTTCGCGCACCAACGAGAATTTCCTCCGCCGCCTCTTCGAGCTGGAGGTACCTGAAATCCACGACGGGCTTATCAACATCCGCGCCGTGGCCCGCATCCCGGGCGAACGCGCCAAAATCGCCGTTGAGAGCTACGACGACCGCATCGATCCCGTAGGCGCCTGCGTGGGCGTCAAGGGATCGCGCATCCACGGAATCGTACGCGAGCTGCGCAACGAGAATATCGACGTAATCAACTATACGGCCAACCCCTCGCTTTTCATCCAGCGCGCTCTGTCGCCCGCCAAAATCTCGTCGATACGCATCGACGAGGAGGAGAAGAAGGCCGAAGTGTTCCTCAAGCCCGACCAGGTTTCGCTCGCCATAGGCAAGGGAGGTCTCAACATCAAGCTTGCCTCGATGCTTACAGGCTACGTAATCGATGTATACCGCGACACCGACGAAGTGTTCGAGGAGGATATCTACCTCGACGAATTCAAGGATGAAATCGAGGAATGGGTAATCGAGGCACTCAAGGATATGGGTTGCGTCACAGCCAAGTCCGTGCTCAATACGCCCCGCGAGGATCTCGTAAACAAGGCAGACCTCGAGGAGGAGACCGTAGACAACGTGCTTGCAATCCTGCGCGCCGAATTCGAGGACGAAGAGGCACCGGCCGATGCTCCCGCAGCTTCTGCTGATGCTCCCGCCGACGACGCTCCCGAAGCTCCGGCCGACGAGACGCCCGCCAACTGATTCACGCCAAAAGTGGCCGTGAGAGCCACGTCTTCCCGTGAAACTCCCGAATCCTCTCCACTCCACCCGCAAAATCACTTTAGAACACAAAAACCACTACATGGCGAGAATCAAAATAAGTAAAGTAGCAAAAGATCTCAACGTTGCCCTGCCTACCGTTGTAGAGTTCCTGCGAGGCAAAAACATCGAGGTCGACGACAACCCCAACGCGCGCATCGAGGAAGACGTCGTTGAGCTTCTGGAAAGCTCGTTCAAGAACGACCGCGACCAGAAAAACAAGTCGCAGCAACTCTCGACCGACCGCGCCCGCGAGCGCGAGAAGGCCAAACCCGCTCCTGCGCCGCGCGAGGTAGAGGAGGTGCGTCTTACCTCCGAAATCAATAAGCCGAAGATTCTTGGCAAGATAGAGCTTGACGCTCATGGCAACCCCATCCGTAAGCAGGCGCCCGCACCTGCTCCCAAGCCTGCGCCGAGCGCAGAGGTGAAGCCGGAACCGAAGCCGGCAGTTACCTCCACGCCCCAGCCGGCTACTCAGGCAGCCCCTAAACCCGCTCCTGCGCCTCAGGCCGAGCCTAAGGCCGTTCCCGCTCAGGAAACCCCTCTGGCGAAGGCTGAAACTGCTCCCGCCCCCGCATCCGCTCCTAAGGAGAATGCCGCACCGGCAGCTGCCCCTGCTCTCGAAGCTCCAAAGGCCAAGGAAGAGGAAATCTTCACCGTCGGCCTCCCGGCCAACGGCCCCACAATCAACGTGGTCGGCAAGATTGACCTTTCGGCCATCAACCAGTCCACACGCCCCAAAAAGAAATCGAAGGAGGAGCGTCGCAACGAGCGCATTGCCAAAGCCAACGGCGGCAATGGCGGCAACGACGGCGACCGCAAGAAGCGCAAACGCATCGGCGGCAAGGAGAAGATCGATGTGGAAAAGACTGCCAACCAGCAGGGAGGCAACGGTGGCGGCGGACGTCGCGGCGAAGGCAAAGGCCAGGGTGGCGGCAAAGACCGCAACCGCCGCGGAGGCGCTCCGGTGCATACCGAGGTCAACGAAGAGGATGTACAGAAGCAGGTAAAAGAGGTGCTCGCTCGCCTCACCGCCAAGGACAAGGGCCAGAAGCGCGGCATCAAGTGGCGTAAGGAGAAACGCGAGGCCAACGCCGAGCGCGAACGCGAGCAGGCCGAACTCGAAGCAGCAGAGAGCAAGACACTGAAGCTCACCGAGTTCGTCACCGCCAACGACCTCGCCTCGATGATGGACGTGCCTATCAACAAAGTGATCGGCACCTGCATGAATATCGGCGTGATGGTGTCGATCAACCAGCGCCTCGACGCCGAGACCATCAACATCGTGGCCGAGGAGTTCGGCTTCAAGACCGAGTTCGTATCGGCCGAAGTGGTGGAGGCCATCCACCAGGAGGAGGACGACGAGCAGGATCTCGTGGCCCGTCCGCCTATCGTCACCGTCATGGGACATGTGGACCACGGTAAGACCTCGCTCCTCGACTATATCCGCAAAGCCAACGTGATAGCCGGCGAGGCCGGAGGTATCACCCAGCATATCGGTGCCTACAATGTGAAGCTCTCCGACGGGCGCCACATCACATTCCTCGACACCCCGGGCCACGAAGCCTTCACCGCCATGCGTGCCCGCGGCGCCAAGGTCACCGACCTCTGCATCATCATTGTGGCCGCCGACGACGATGTCATGCCCCAGACCGTCGAGGCAATCAACCACGCCTCGGCCGCCGGAGTCCCCATCGTGTTCGCCATCAATAAAATCGACAAGCCGGCCGCCAACCCCGACAAAATCAAGGAGGAACTGGCCGCAATGAACTACCTCGTGGAGGAATGGGGCGGCAAATACCAGAGCCAGGACATCTCGGCCAAAAAAGGTATCGGCGTGGAGGAGCTTCTCGAGAAAGTGCTCCTCGAAGCGGAGATGCTCGAACTCAAGGCCAATCCCAACCGCAACGCCACCGGTTCGATCATCGAGTCGAGCCTCGACAAGGGCCGCGGCTATGTGGCCACCGTGCTCGTGCAGAACGGCACGCTCCGCGTGGGCGACGTAATTCTGGCAGGCACACACTACGGCAAGATCAAGGCGATGTTCAACGAGCGTAACCAGCGCATCAAGGAGGCCGGCCCCGCCGAGCCCACGCTGATTCTCGGACTTGACGGCGCTCCCACCGCCGGCGACACCTTCAACGTGCTCGACACCGAGCAGGAAGCCCGCGAGATTGCCAACAAGCGCCAGCAGCTGCAGCGCGAACTGGGCATGCGCACCTCCAAGCGCCTTACCCTTGAGGAAATCGCCCATCGTCAGGCCCTCGGCTCGTTCCACGAACTCAACATCATCGTAAAGGGCGACGTCGACGGTTCCATCGAGGCCCTCAGCGACTCGCTCATCAAGCTCTCGACCCCCGAGGTGCAGGTCAACGTGCTCCACAAGGCCGTCGGCGAGATTTCGGAAAGCGACGTCACGCTTGCTGCCGCCTCCGACGCCATCATCATCGGCTTCCAGGTGCGCCCCTCGCAGGCTGCGCGTCGCGACGCAGAGCGTGAGGGCGTTGAAATTCGCCTCTATTCGGTCATCTATCAGGCCATCGAAGAGGTGAAGGACGCCATGGCCGGCATGCTCGCTCCCGAGGTGAAGGAAGAGATTACCGGGTCGGCCGAAGTGCTCGAGACGTTCAAGATTTCGAAGGTCGGCACTATTGCCGGAGCCATTGTGCGCGAAGGCAAAATCAAACGTTCCAACAAAGTGCGCCTCATCCGCGAAGGCATCGTACGCTACACCGGCGAGCTCGGCTCGCTCAAGCGCTTCAAGGACGACGCCAAAGAGGTCGTTGCCGGTCTCGACTGCGGTCTTTCCATCCAGGGTTACAACGACATCCAGGTCGGCGATATCATCGAAGGCTTCGAGCAGGTGGAAGTTGCCCGCGCCCTCTGATGTAGCGCTCCGCAGCTCTGCATCCGGCCGGAATTCCGGCACACCTTGCAATACACCCCGATATGGCCACAGCGCATATCAACATAGGATCCAACCTCGGCGACAGCCGCGCCTATCTGGCGCGTGCGGTCGCCGGGGTTGCCTTATTGTCGGAGCCCTCCGGGCTTCAGGTATCCGACATAATCGAATCGGAGCCGTGGGGCTTCACGTCGTCGCATCGCTTCCTTAACGTGGGAATGAACATCCATACCACGCTCAGTGTGCCCGAGCTTATGGAGCGGTTGCACGCTGTGGAGCGGTCGATTTCCGATGCTCCCCACCGCCATGCCGACGGAAGCTATGCCGACCGCACCGTCGACATCGACCTGATTTGTCTCGACGATACTGTTGTGCGTCAGCCCGGTATCGAAGTGCCCCATCCGCGCATGCATCTGCGCGAATTCGTGCTGAGACCCATGATTCAACTGTGGCCGCAGTGGGTTCATCCCCAGCTCCGGCTCACTCCCGCCGAAATGCTTGCCGGACTGAAAAAAATGAGCTAAATTTGAGTGTCGGCCCTTCCTTCGGCCCGACAGCGGAACAATCCCCTCTTACCAAGCCCCATGGAGCAACTGATGCAATTTGTATGGCAGCACCGCCTCGGTCTCCGCGGCGGTCAGACCACTGTCGACGGCCGTCGCGTCTGCGTCGTGGACCAGGGGATACTCAACGCCGATGCCGGGCCTGACTTTTTCAACGCTACCGTGGAAATCGACGGGCAGACCTGGGTGGGAAACGTGGAAATTCATGTGCGCGCCTCCGACTGGTTCCGCCATCACCATGATGCCGATCCCGCCTACGATTCGGTGATACTGCATGTAGTGCAGGTCGACGACGCGCCCGTCTACCGCTCCAGCGGCGAGCTGATTCCCCAGATGATAATGCGTTGCACCCCCGAGGGAGCGCGCCGCTGCAACCTGCTGATCAACCATGCCGGGGCGTCGCTCCCATGCAGTTCCACCATCGCCTCGCTGCCCCATATCTACCATACCGACTGGCTTACGTCGCTCGGTGCCGAGCGACTTTACATGAAGAGCGAACGAATCCGCAGTCTCGTCGACGATAGCGCCGGCAACTGGGAAGCTGCCGCGTTCGTCACCCTCGCCCGCGCCCTCGGCTTCGGGCTCAACAGCGAACCCATGGAAATACTCGCGCGGCAGCTCCCGTTGAAATTCCTCAACCGCCACCGCGACGAGCTGACATCTGTCGAAGCCTTCATGTTCGGTCAAGCCGGCCTTATTCCGCCGCCCGACGCAGGCGAGGACCCCTACATAACGCGTCTGCGCGACGATTACCGTTTTTTCAGCCACAAATATTCCCTGCGGCCGCTCGCACTCGCGTGGAAGATGGCGCGTACCCGTCCGCAGAACTTTCCCCACCGCCGCATAGCTGCCCTGGCACAGAAAGTCCACGAAGGCTTCTATCTGATGAGCAGCCTTGTGGAAGCCGACACCATCGACCGCATGCGCCAGCTCTTCGACATAACCCTGCGCGGCTTCTGGGCTACACACTATACATTCGCCCCGACGCAGGCCACATCGCCCCGGGCACTTAGCCGCCCTTCCATCGACACACTGATAATCAACGCCGCCGTACCTCTGCGCCACGCCTACGCCACATATCGCGGCGACGACGACACACTCACCTCCGACATCGAGCTACTCCAGGCCATCGAACCCGAGAACAACTCCGTCACGCGCCTTTTCGCCGACGCAGGCATCGAAGCCGCCGACGCCTTCGATAGTCAGGCCCTCATCCAGCTGCGCCGAGAATACTGCGAAAAGCGCAAATGCATCTACTGCCGCTTCGGCCACCGCATGCTCTCCGCCGAAATCTCCCGCTAACCCCCATTGATAAAATGAAAAAAAGAGAAAGGGATTGCTCCCCTTCTCCGGATGTTTTCACAACGGATAAAATCCTTATTGTGATTCGCTATAGTTAGTATTGCACTACAAATTTAAAATTAAATTTTTATATTTGCAAAAGGTGACTCTATAAAAGTCTCGGATAGAATTTTAGCCATTTAATCTGAAGAATTAACGCATATAGGCCATGAAAGTACTCGGTCTTGATCTCGGGGTTGGCTCAGTCGGATGGTGTCTGATTGAAGTCGACGGTAAATACAATCCCATTGAAATACTCGGTATGGGTAGCCGGATATTGAGTCTCACACCCGATGAATCCTCAAATTTTGACAGGGGAAATGGCGAATCCGTATGCGCTCAACGTACGTTCCGTCGCACTGCCCGAAAAATGCTCTGTCGCTACAAGATGCGTCGGTGCCTGTTGCGTTCGCAGCTGGCGTTTCTGGGTATGCTTGACTCGGCAGATTCCTTGAACAGCCTGAGTCCACTGGAATTGTGGAAACTGAGATCCGATGCGGCCACGTCAGGTGTGGGGCTTACATTGCCGGAAATCGGCCGTGTACTTCTGCATCTTAATCAAAAGCGAGGCTATAAACATGCGAAAACTGATGTGGCTGATGCGAAACAGACTGAATTCGTTCAGGGCGTTAACCGTAATTATGCCGAGATTCATGCTGAAGGGAAAACTTACGGTCAACATTTCTATGAACGACTTTTAGCCACAGCTGCTACCACCGACAAAGGTGCGAAAGTGGCAACCTTCCGCATCCGCGAGAATGTGTTTCCTCGTCAGGCCTACGAGGATGAATTCGATACAATCATGCGCGTTCAGCGCAAATTTTATCCGGAAATACTGACCGACGAAGTTATCGCAGGATTGCGTAATGCAATTTTCTTCCAGCGTCCGCTCAAATCATGCAAGCACCTGGTGAGCGTATGTGAATTCGAGGGGAAAAACTATCGTACGGCCGATGGCCGCGAGGTATTTGGCGGCCCGAAGGTTGCTCCGCGCACTTCGCCTCTGGCGCAGGTGTGCCGCCTATATGAGGTAATCAACAATATTCGTCTGGTCAACGTACGCAATAAGGATGCCGCCCCCATACCTGATGGTATCGTTTCTTCGGAAGCGAGAAAGAGCCAGTATCAGTTTGTATTTACTGCGGAGGAACGTGAAAGAATCTATGAATTCCTCAACACCCACGAGAAGATGACCGTGACAGACCTCCTTAAACTCATCGGTTTGAAGAGGGGCGACGGGTTCAGACCCGACCAGTCGCTCGGGAAGGGGATTCCGGGCAACAAGACCTATACTGCCCTCTTCAACGCTCTTGAGGGGGTGGACCGTCGCGATGAGTTGCTAAGGTTCAATCTTAGATTCATCGATTGGAATGCCGACTCCGCCACGGGCGACATGCGTCGCGTTGTATCTCCCGACTTTATCAATGAACCGCTCTACAGGCTTTGGCATACGGCTTATTCCATCGCCGACCGCGATGAACTGGCTGCTGCGCTCGCCAAGAACTTCGGAATCACAGATCCGGCTGTTGTAGACCGTATATTCGCCATTGACTTCACCGGCGCAGGTTTCAGCAACCGTTCGGCACGCTTCATGCGCAGAATTATCCCATATCTCACCGAGGGGATGGTCTATTCCGACGCGGCTGCCGCAGCCGGTGTCAACCATTCGGCGTCTGTGACAGCAGAGGAAAATGCCGCGCGCGTCCTCGTCGACCATCTCGATATTATTAAGAAAGGCAGTCTGCGGCAGCCGGTCATCGAAAAAATTCTCAACCAGATGATTCATGTGGTGAATAGCCTTATCGCACAATTTGGCCCGATAGATGAGGTGCGCGTGGAGCTGGCCCGCTCGCTGAAACAGAGCGCTAAGGAGCGTTCCGATGCCTCTACCGCCATCAATGCCCGCGAGAAAGAAAACAAAGCCCTCGGCGAGAAGATTGCTGAATACGGGCTGATGCCTTCGCGAAGAACCATCCAGAAACTGCGTTTGTGGGAGGAGACGGAACATGTGTGCATGTACTGCGGGCAGCCCGTATCGGCTACGGAATTCCTTACGGGGGATGCCGAGGTCGAACATATCATTCCGCGTTCGATATTCTTCGACGACAGTCTCTCGAACAAGACATGCGCCTGCCGTCGGTGCAACAAGGCCAAGAACAATCGTACCGCCTACGATTTTATGAAGGAGGATCATACCGATGAGGAATTCCGCGCCTATATAGCCCGCGTGGAGGCTATGGCGGAAGCAAAGAAGATTTCACGGACGAAGCGCGACCGTCTGCTCTGCCCGAAAGAGGAAATTCCTTCAGACTTCCTTGAACGCGACCTGCGCCAGTCGCAGTATATCGCCCGCAAAGCCATGGAGATACTTCATACGGTTGTACGAAACGTTTGGGCGACATCCGGTTCAGTGACGGACTTCTTCCGTCATCAGTGGGGATACGATCGCATTCTCCATGACCTTAGCCTGGATAAATATGCGTTGGCCGGTCTTGTAGAGGAAGTTGAATACGAGCATAAGGGGCAGACCCACCGCCGCCAGCAGATAAAGAACTGGAGTAAACGATTTGACCACCGCCATCATGCTGTCGATGCTCTTGTAATTGCTCTAACGCGTCAGGGCTACGTGCAGCGACTCAACAACCTCAATGCCGAGCATGGAAACATCCATGCCGAGCTTGTGAAGGAAAATGCAGATTTCACACGCAACAAATCGCAGCTTGAACTCTGGGCTTCGACGCGGCCACGTTTCGATATTGAAACGGTGCGTAAGGCCGTGGAGCGGATTGCGGTTTCGTTCAAGTCGGGTAAGAAACTCACTACGCCAGGCAAGAGGGCTATAATGCGTGGTGGAAAAAAGACTGTGGTTCAGGATAAACTGGTCATACCGCGTGGGGCCCTCCATCAGGAGACGGTATATGGGCTTATCCGACTTCCCGACGGGCGAAAAACCTTGAAATATGCTTTTGATACGCCGACCCTTGTAAGCGATCCGGCTGCCCGCAAAGCAATCCAGGCCATCTTGGAGCATTTTGGCGGCAATGTAAAAAAAGCTCTCAAGAGTCTTCCCGGAGAAGGTCTTGAGGTAATGAGAAAGGGGAAGAGAGAAAATGTCACTGAGGTGTCTTGCCATCGCTTCGAATATGTGGTGCGTAAAAATGTCGCTGCGCTAAAATACAAGGATATACTGAAAATTGTCGATGGAGCAGTAAGGCGGAGCGTCGAAGGCCGCTTCGCCGAATGCGGCAATAAGGATAGCGAATATCAGAAGAGTTTAGCGGAGCGGCCCCTCATACTTCCGGGCGCGTTTACTCCTATACGTACTGTGCGGATTGCCACAGGCTTAAAGCCGAAATCCATGGCTGCAGTGCGCCGCGATTCTTCGGGCAATCCCATAGGTTACGCTAAGACCGCCAGTAACCATCATATAGCCATCTATGAGGATAGCGTAGGCAGGAAACTCTGCTCTGTGACCTCGATGTGGGATGGTGTGTTGCGACGTCTCAATGGCATTCCTGTGATAGTGAAGCATCCGGACGATGCCTGGAACTTACTGATGGATATTGCCGACGAGGATGTGCGCGAGCGGCTTGCCGCATCTCTGCCACGCCCGGACTGGAAGTTCCTTATGAGTCTGCAGATGAATCAGATGTTTGTGCTCGGCCTTTCGGAGGATGAATTCAACGATGCCGTCAGAAACAATGACCGAGCGACTCTTGCCGCCCATCTCTATAGAGTACAGAAACTCGCTGACAATGATTTCTTCCTGCGAAGACATACTAACACCACTGCCGATGATACGACGGAGTTTAGGAAGATGTTAGATGTCTATCGCTTGTCGACGCAAGCCTTTTTAAACCTCAATCCACACAAGGTGAAAATTACCCCGACCGGCGATTTTGCTTATGATTAAACAGACTCTTCTCTTCTCCAACCGTGCCTTTCTCTCGCTGAAACTCAATCAACTGGTAATCGATACGAAATCCGAAAGGGGAATTTTGACACGTCCGCTCGAGGATATCGGACTGATAGTGATAGAAACGCCGTGTGTAACGCTGACATCGGCCCTCATGGCTGAGCTGTCGGCAAGAAATATTGCCGTGGTAATTTGCGATTCCCGACATATGCCTTCAGGAATGCTTCAGCCTCTCGAAGGCAATACACTCCTGTCGCAGAAGTCGCGTGCCCAGCTTGCCGCATCACTTCCCTTGAAAAAGCAACTGTGGCAGCAGACAGTCATGGCTAAAATTCGGAATCAGGCGTGTGTACTGCGTATGCGCCGACAATGTGAGACCGGATGCATGGAGCAGTGGTCTAAAACCGTAAGGAGTGGCGACCCCGATAATTTTGAGGCCCGTGCTGCCGTGTATTATTGGAAAAATTTGTTTGCCGATAGTGGATTCTTTCGTGGGGATGACGATAATCCGGTAAATTCACTACTCGATTATGGGTATGCTATTCTCAGGGCTGTGATAGCTCGGGCTATTGTCGGTGCCGGGCTGATTCCGCAGTGCGGTCTGTTTCATAGAAACAAATTCAACGCATTCTGTCTGGCAGACGATGTTATGGAGCCCTATAGGCCCTACGTAGATATGCTTGTATGCGAGATCCTTTCCAGCCATGCCTGTAGCGTGGGGTTGACTCCAGAGATTAAACGTGAGCTTCTGGGAATCCCGGTCCTCGATGTAATGATTGGTGGACTTAGACGACCTCTTATGGTAGCTACGTCCACTACAGTGGCCTCATTGGTAAAGTGCTATGAAGGCTCAGCCCGTAAAATTTTATATCCCGAAATATAACGTTGTTATGTCGACCGAATGCTTCAGTTCCTATCGCATTATGTGGGTTTTCATATTTTTCGACCTCCCGACCGAGACCAAAAAGCAGCGCAAGGCTGCAGCCGACTTCCGGAAGTACCTGCTTCTCGACGGATTCACCATGTTTCAGTATTCAATCTACGTGCGTCATTGTGCGTCGCGCGAGAACATGCAGGTGCACATTGACCGCGTCATCCCTCAAATACCCGATACTGGCAAAGTATGCATTATCCAACTTACTGACCGCCAGTTTTCTGACATTCGTATATTCGAGGGCACCGAAGCAGCTATTCCGCATAATACTTCCTTTCAGTTGGAACTTTTCTGAAAATCATTGTGGAAAATACGCTCACCAGAAAGTCTTAGGACAGCAAAAACAAGGTTCAAACTAAAAAACCGCATCTATTTGATGCGGTTTTTTAGTTGTCTAATTTCGTTTGTATCCCGCTGTATTGCAGCGGCTTGTATAGAGTCTGTTGGACTCTATATTGCAAATGTACTAACTTTCAAGCGAATCACAACTTGAGCAGTTCATTGAAAAATGCAATTATGTTGGACTCTATATTGCAAATGTACTAACTTTCAAGCGAATCACAACTGGTACGATTATTTAAGTTCCCTTGACGAAGTTGGACTCTATATTGCAAATGTACTAACTTTCAAGCGAATCACAACAGAAGTTTGGCAAGCTTCTAAATCTTCTAGTTGGACTCTATATTGCAAATGTACTAACTTTCAAGCGAATCACAACAATTTTGCTGTTAATGGCGCTAAACATTCTGTTGGACTCTATATTGCAAATGTACTAACTTTCAAGCGAATCACAACTGACCGGCGGTCTTGGAGATTTTTTAGGCGTTGGACTCTATATTGCAAATGTACTAACTTTCAAGCGAATCACAACGTCGTGCTGTTGATATATATTGTGCTAATAGTTGGACTCTATATTGCAAATGTACTAACTTTCAAGCGAATCACAACAAATCTTTGTTTTGTTTGAAAGGGTTTGATGTTGGACTCTATATTGCAAATGTACTAACTTTCAAGCGAATCACAACTTTCAGTGAATCGAGTAATAGACCATCTGAGTTGGACTCTATATTGCAAATGTACTAACTTTCAAGCGAATCACAACTTAGTAAATTTTTTGGTAAAGATTGATATGTTGGACTCTATATTGCAAATGTACTAACTTTCAAGCGAATCACAACCTGGATTCGGACAGAAAATTCGTTGATGCTGTTGGACTCTATATTGCAAATGTACTAACTTTCAAGCGAATCACAACGAATCTGATTGATGCTATTACTCGTGGTGAGTTGGACTCTATATTGCAAATGTACTAACTTTCAAGCGAATCACAACTGGCTATATAATGGCAATCATTTCCGTAGTGTTGGACTCTATATTGCAAATGTACTAACTTTCAAGCGAATCACAACAAATCTTT
>ERZ1027188.594-NODE-594-length-14314-cov-16.099376_pt1 | contig 14314 bp, 12 predicted proteins | sample MGYA00519273_ERZ1027188 | MGnify/ENA primary metagenome ERZ1027188 (study PRJEB26926, sample SAMN06164623) | human gut metagenome | biome: ENVO:00009003; feature: ENVO:2100002; material: ENVO:00002003 | host: Homo sapiens | place: USA | collected 2012 ... | reverse complement strand
GTTCCTGCGCCCTGCTTTTTTCTTCCATTCTATAAGTTCCTCCTACATCGACATCAAAAGATCATCCAGTTCACGTTGAACTTCATTTCTGCTTGGAATTGCACCAATCATGGGATTTTCTACGACTTGGCCGAATTCCATCACATCACGGGCCGTAATGCCCTGAACCCACTTATGCCGATACAGCCGGCATTCCAGGTTCATCGAGTATCCATCAGCCTGTTCATAATGATTTTTCCCAATCAAAATCCGAGACTCATCCAACTCAAAGAGCAGGAATTTTGCGTTTTCCCGTTCCTGGCAGATACCACGGCACTGATAGCGGCAATTCCTTTTCCAGTTCAATGTTTGGAAGACCAGTCCAGAAAATGCTCTGGCTGAAAAAGCACTATGAACGTCATTGTCATCTCTCCAGCGCATCGTCGTTGAAAAGCCGTGATTGCTCTTTCGCAAAATCACGACCTGCAGAATCGGATGATAGAGCAGTTCCACATACTCGCAGTCGTCCAACCGGCTATGGCAGGCCTTGCTGAAACGGATTCCATTTTTAGAAATCGTCATAACCGGGCTGCTCTGGTTGATAAAGCAAGTGCCTGAAATCGTCATATATTCCGATCGAAGGGGCTTTTCCAGTTTTGTTCCAGCCCTCATCTCTGCTATATCGTTCAGTTTCATCACCTCTTCCGGCAAATAGGTGCTCAGGCAAAGGCTGCGGATGCTTTCAACACTGATGCCGCTCCAATTCGGATGGATGCCAACAAAGCCTTTCAATGTTCCCTGCTGGATCACCACAATATCCTGCACACCGCACTTCTTCCTGCTGGATGCCACCAGATGTGCAGCCCGTGCAATTTCCGGCGAAACGATTGCTTCATGGTGTTCCGGAACATAGGCAGAGCAGCGATTTCCGTTATTCTTTGTGACCTTGCCCAACTTGTAGTCCACCACAATGCTCTTCCGAGCTTCCAGATCACCCCAGCGACGTTCGTTTTTCATGATGTTAGCCACCATCATGCCATTCCACTCCTGCCTGCCGCGCAGGGTGCTGCGCTTCTTCTGTGTCAGAATCATTGCAATCTGTTCGTAATCATAGCCCTGAATAAATGCCAGAAAGATAAAACGTACCGTCTTTGCTTCTTCCGGCTCAATTACCAACTGTCCATCTTTGGTATGCCGATACCCCATCAGGTCGGCCACCGGGTACTGGCCTGTCATAATGCGCTGGTCATACGAAAGGATCATGCGGCGGCTCTTATTGCCCGATTCCCAGTCCGCCAGAAGCGCCTGAATGTCAAGGCTGTATTGGCTACTTGGATTCAGCGTGTAGATATTCTCTGTTTCAAAGTACACACCGATGGGATGTGCAGGATGCATAGTTTTCAAAGCTGCGATCTGTGTCATGCAATCCGAAAAATTCCGGGCAAAACGTGAAATGCTGGCACAGATAATCAAATCCATCTTCTGGTCTTTGGCATCCCGCATCATGCGCTTAAACGCATCCCGTTTCCGCAGTGAAGTACCCGATTTTCCTTCATCGCTGTAAATATCCTGCAAATTCCAGTTTTCCGTTTCTGCAATCTTTTTGGTGTAATATAGAGTCTGGTTTTCAATGGAAGAAATCTGTTCTTCGCTGGAAGTGCTGACACGGGCATAAACGGCTACACGCTTCAGGTCGCTGTCGTAAATCGACGGTGTCGGTTTCGCCGGACGAAAGTAGTCTTTTGCCGTTTTCTGGCCCTGTTCTGCCTGCTTATGGATTCTGTCACGAATCTCTGCTTTTCGCCTTTCAGATTCCAGATGTCGGCTCTGCCAATCCGCTCCACTCGGCAGCACTTCAAGGTTTTCTACCGAAATACACTCTACGTCTTTTGGATTATACTGTCCTTCCACGTTCATTTTTCTTCAGCCTTTGTCATTTCATGTTCCAGTCGGATTCTCCACTCAAGATAATCTTTCCTTCGGATCGATGTATATTTTTCAGCCAAATCTTTCAGGCTCTGCCGCTGGTTATCAAAGTCAAGAATGGTGTCGATTCTCTGGTCATCATCGTCTGTAACAATGTCCACTCGCATCGGTAAGTCAAACAGATATTTCAACAGAAAACAGAAATCACAGGTATTTGCTGCAATATAGGCCCTTGTCTGCGAGAAAATCAGATTTACGGAACCATTTTTGCAATCTTTGAGCAGATGCACCATTTCCGGGCGTTTATAAATTTCCTTATTCCCTGTGATGTCAATATAGACACCAACCAGCCTTTTATCCGCATCATCCCTGAACTTTTCAGCATAGTAGGAACTGTGATAGGCCACTGCTGCATCCTTAGAGCGTTCCCACAGTTTTGCAAGTTTCACATAGCCGCCAACCTTATACTTGCGATCCATTCATAGCACCTTCTTCCGGCTGAACGCTCCAATACCATTTCCGCTTTTTCTGATAGCAGTGGATTCCCATTTCTGTTTTTACCATCCGTGCAACTCGTTTGCTGACCCCCTCATTGTCCAGACGGCAATAAATTTCATTCGCGCTCATATCACCTTTTTCAAGAAAATGTTTGATCCAGTAGGCAGCTTTCTGTTGCTCTGTATCAAATTTAGGTTCGGCGTCCGGCTGTTGTTTTTCAAAAAGCTGTGGCCTGCATTCCAGCCATCGAAAGCCCTTGTCGGCAGAAATGGAAAAGCGGATGTCTTCTGCCGTAGGCGCAAGACTGTTTTTGATTTGATGTACGATTCTTATATCAGGATTCTCGGTATCTCGCTCCACCTGCAGGACGCTTCGTGCTGCTGCCACAACATCAATACTGCCAAGACTGCGGTACAACCCTTTGGAGCCTTCTTTTTTGTTGAGGTGTCCAATCAGAACGATAGCGCAGTCGTAACCAGCAGCCCACATTCCAAGGCGGCGCATGAGTTTCCGCGCTCTGCCTGCGATTTGCAAATCCGAGTCGCTGCCAAGATAAGCCTGAATCGGATCAATCACGACCAATCGAGGCCGAAATTCAATGATTGCCTGACGGATGCGCTCATCGTCCAATGTGAGGCCGTTATAAAACTCTTCATTGATGAAAGCAATCTTCCTGCAGTCTGCCCCGCAGCGTTCCAATCGGGGCTTTATCGTATCCGAAACGCCATCCTCGGAGCACTGATAAATCACTTTTTGCGGCACGCCGATCTTACAGCCATCCGGGGTCTTACCTCCTGTTGAAAGTTCCGCAATCAGATTCATCATCATGGTAGATTTTCCATCGCCGGGATCACCCTGCAGAAGTGTGATTTTCCCGATTGCAATAAAGGGATACCACAGCCACCGTACATCCGTTGACTGAACTTCGCTATACAGTGTCAGCAACCGTTCCATTTCGTTTTCCCCACTTTATTTTCGCAGCTTGATTTCATGCTTTTATTATACGCTTATCAGATGATTTTTTCTGTGACCCAGCAGGTCACTTGTTCCCTAAAATGTGACCTGCTGGGTCACATTTTAGCCTCAGAAGCCATCTCCGCTAGAAGGGAAAGACAAAAATTCTGACTTCTATGCAGATTGCCTCTTTGGTTCCTCTTGATTCATTTCTCCATAAGTCAAATAATTAAAGTATCTTATGCGGGCATTTGAAAGGAAGATCACTATATGTCCGTAAATTGTACTTCTCTTGGAAAACGAATCAGCTTCTACCGTTCAAAATCAAATCTGTCGCAGGAAGCCCTCGCCGCAAAAATCAACTGTAGCCGTGAACACATTGTCCGTATCGAAAATGGAACAAAAATCCCTAGCATTTCTGTTCTTGTCGAAATTGCCAACACCTTATCCGTTTCCGCGGATGAGCTTTTGCTCGACTGTCTTGAACATTCTTCTTCCTCTGCAAACTCCGAATTTCACCGCTTGCTGCTGGACTGTAATGAAACTGAACAGACTGTCATTATTCGCATGGCAAAAGAGTTAAAGGCCATTCTTGTCAGCCTTGGAGTTTAACATTATTTCGCAGTAAAAAGCACAAAATAAAACGGCCCGCATAAGCTGCAGACGCACCCTCGAATTCTCCTGGGTGCTGTCTGTGGTTTACGCGAGCCTTCGATTTTTTGCTTCTGAAATTCTGTATTTACCTTAAATCAAGAAATCGCTGCACTTACTTTTCCTCATAACTGTTCAATGCATCCTCAAATGTAAAGCGAATTTTCACACGTTCATCGTTGAAAACCTCGATGCGGTCAATAAAGGTTTCCACCACATTCTGTGACAAATGCATCACATCGCCTGCTTCTCCCACCGTATTCATCATAGCTTGCAAATTATCCGTATCCTTTTTCACAGGCTGGAAAATTTGATCTTTCTCGGTACGCAGCCTTTGAATCTGCTCCATTCTTTCATCTTCCTGCACTCTGTAGGCATCTCTCTGCCGGATGAATTCTTCCTTGCTCATATTTCCGTCGGCATACTGCTCATACAGTGCAACACGAAGTTTTACGAGCTCTGCCTTTTCTGCACTCAGCTTTTCTTCCTGCCGTTCCAGTGCGGAAAAGCAAATCAACGCTTTGCGTTCCCGTTCGTGCAGGATTTCCAGTACATGCTCCGCCTGCTTTATCTGCGCTGTCAGCGCATTTCGGACGATATGTTCCAGCAGTTCCTCGGAGATCGGGATTCGCTTGCAATGGCTGTCCACCGCTGTGGCCGAAAATCTGCAGTTAAACGAGGGGCCAAGCTTCTTGAGTACACGATATTTCATCAGCTTCTGGCAGTAGCCGCAGTAGACCTTGCCTTTCAAGGGATACTGGTGTTTTGTGTAGTTCCCGGCCTGGTGCTTCCCATGCTGCAGCATAATGACCATTTGTGCCTGTTCAAATTCCTCCGGGGTCACAATGGCGGCATGGCTGTCCTCAATACGTACCTGCTGTTCCAAGGGAGCGCGCAGAACCCGATGCTTACAGGGAACCAGCATAATGAATTTCGCGCCCACATAGGTTCCCTTATACTTCTCATTTTTCAGAACATGGTAAACCGTTCCACTTGTCCAATGGCTGCGCTGCAGATCCCATGCTTTCTGCTCGCTGTACACATGGCTTTCCGCCACATGATACGCTGCCGGAGTTGGAATCTGCTTTTCATTCAGGATTTTTGCGATGGTGCCTGTTCTGTTGCCCTGCAATGCCAGTTCAAAGATCAACCGCACATATCGACTGGCTACCGGGTCGAGGATCAGCTTATGGCAATCGCTCGGGTCCGGCAGGAATCCAAACGGGCGGTATCCTCCGAGATACATTCCTTTTTTCTGCATCACATGGTCTGCTGCCGCGATTTTGGCAGAAAGATCCCGGCTGTAGGATGCGTTGATGATGTTCTTGATGGCTACTTCCAGTCCACATACATCGTTTCTGATCTGCATTCCACTGTCGTAACCATCGTTGACGGAGATGAAGCGAACGCCCAGCAACGGGAAGATTCGCTCCATATAATCGCCTGCTTCAATATAGTCACGGGCGAACCGGGAAAAGTCCTTTACGATAATCGTTTTCACCTTTCCGTCCTGTGCATCTTGAATTAGCCGCTGAAACGCAGGACGGCTTGTAGATGTGCCGGAGTAGCCATCGTCCACGTACTCCTGACGCGGCTCTGTTGCCAGTTCGGGGCGGGCCATGATGTACCCCTCTACCAGTCCGCGCTGGCCCTGAATGCTGTTGCTCTCGGTCTTATCTGTTCCCACATCCTCGTCCGCAAGAGAAAGCCGGTAATAGGTTCCGATCATCTGCTGCTCACCGCCTTTCAAACGTATAGATCAATTCTGCCTTTACAATCTCCGCAGCACGATTTTCCAGATTATTCATACGGCGTACCCATTCCATCTGGTTCTCTTCTTTCAGTTTTTCTGAAGTTTCCTCACGCTGACTCATCTGCTCGATCAAGACCTTATACCGCTCTGCAGCCTGCTCTTCCACATTTGCCAAAACAGTATCCAGCTTTCCACTCAGCAGCAGGCTCTGATAATAGGCTGGTTTTCGCAGTTTCAGGTACGCCTTGTGCAGCATCCCCCAGCGGCCAATCGGACGGGTCCGTGGCAGTTTCAAGGCTAGCAGATAATAATCACCCACCAAAACATATTCCATTCCTGTCCGGGCATCATAGATTTTTTCTTTCATTGTCTGTCCTCCTTTTTCGTTAGAACACAAATTCCGTGTAAGTATTTCTCTTGTGATCCACTTCAATTTTCTTTACATACTGCTGCAGATTATCTGCCGTTAAAAGAACCTCTGTGTTGCCTGCGATTTGCTTTTTCTGCTGCAATTCTTCTTGAACAACGACCAGTTCTTTCTCGTTTTCAGCTTTTGTCTGTCTGAATGCCTCAATTTCATTCTCTGCATCCTGCTTCAATTTCAAGAACTTTTCTTTTGAAATTTTTCCAAGGACATACTGCTCGTAGCTGCTGCGCTTCTGTGATTCCAGTCGAACGATATTGCCTGACGCCTGTTCAATTTCACGTTTTGTAGCTATTTCTTTTGATTGGAGTTTGCTTTTCCCAGAGCTTTTCCGTACCAGCTTCTGCAAATCACGGTGTTCTTCCATCCGCTGGTGCAACTCCTTGTTAATGCCGTTCCAGAGGTCTTTCTCTGAAATTGAAACATGGCAAGATACACAGTAAAAATACAGCGCACCATCACTTTGCCAATGACAAGCCAATTTTTCTCCGCACTTTTTGCAAAAGATTCTGCCTTTGAAAATGTTCGGATTGTTCTCTCTGCGCTGTCTGCACCACTTTTTTCGCTCTTCCTTGACTGCTTGCTCGGCTTCTCGTAATGCGGAAATTTCATCAAACAGTTCCCAGCTGATAATCGCCGGATGGCTATACGGCACCATCCGCCAGCTTTCCCGTGGATTCTGCCCGATTTTCCGATTCGTTTCATCGTAGGCGATGCGGTTATAGACCATTGTTCCTGTGTAGATTGGATTTTCCAGCACCTTTGTCACGAAAACGGTCTGCCATGCTGGGTCCTTTACCCGCAAGGTGTTTTTCAGGTATCCCAGCTGACAGCGGCGTGTAAAAGGTGTCTGGATTCCCTGCGCAGACAACTTCTTTGCAATCTCGCGCTCTTTCATGCCGGATTTCTTCCAGAGAAAAATCCGAACTACCACATCGCTGACTTCCTCATCCAGAACCAAATGATTCTTCTGATTCTTTTTGTAGCCAAATGGAACAGGGGTATAGATTTCTCCCCGCGCTTCCTTAGAGCGAAAGCACGACTGAATCTTCTGGGACAGGTCTTTCGAGTACATTTCGTTGATCATGCTCTTGATTGGCACCAGCATCCCGTCACGGCTCTGGCTGTTCAGGCTGTCATAGTTATCGTTGATGGCGATAAATCTTACGCCAAACAGTGGAAACACTTGCTCCAGATACTGACCTGTTTCCACGAAATTACGACCCAGTCGGGAGAAGTCTTCTTGTGTCAAGTAGGGACTAAAAAAATTTTGAGAATTTACAAGCCGTTCATAGGTGGACAACCACCCGTGAACGGCTTGCGTTTTCTCTATGCTCTTGTGCCGTTCTTTGTGCGACGCTTCTTATACGCCGCCGCAAATGCCTCCATCATCGGAGTGACCGGAAGCTCGTTGTCAGGCTTGGACAGATACTCGAACCGGATGCCGTTCTCCCGGAACTTTCGCTCAAACCTCATGAAAGAGGAAGTGTCCCGGCTGATTCGCGAGGTGTCGCGGGTGAGGATCGTACCGATGTCCTGACGCTTGGCTTCGTTCAGCAGGAAGTTCATGATACCTTCCGTATGGACGCCGGAGATGCCGTCTGCCGCCACAGCAGCAGCCACCTCATAGCCTTTGTCCTTCGCATAGCGTTCCAGCTCTTCCCGCTGGTCTGCTGCCGCAAGCTGATCCGCACAGGCAACGCGGATATAAAGAAATACTTTCATTTGGCTTCTCCTTCTGATGTAGTGAGGAAGTCCTTGAACTTCCAGACGATTTCTATGTTGTCAAGATCGTAAATGTAGACCGCAGAAATGAATGCGTGGGTCAGCTCATAGGTCAGAGCTTTGCAGTCGGCGTACTGTTCGCAGACCGCATCCAGCTTTTCATCTGAACAGGCGGTCTCGGAGTCAAGCTCCTTCATCCGCTCGTGACTGCGCTGGATTGCTCCATCGTTTTCAGCAATCTTCACATCCGCTGCCGCCTTCTGCTGAATGTACGCCTCCTTCGTGATGCTTCCGGCTGCATACTTCTCGTAGAGCCTCAGCTTGGACGCCTTGTGCTGCTCGTTCTGCTTTTGCAGAGTGCGGATTTTATCAGCACATTCCTTGATGGCAGATTTCCGCAGATCACCGACTTCGCGGTTCTGTATTGCTTCCTTCTGTGCCAAAGCAAGAAACTGAGTAAGGGCATGGAAGACAACCTTCTCAATATCCATTTCCGGAAAGCTCCTGCCAACCGGACAGTCTGTGTTTCCGTTGTTGACCGAGTGAATGCACTGGAAGTATCGAATGCCAGCCTTGTTCTTTCGGCGTGTCATAGCACGTTTACAGTTACCGCAGCGGACGAGTCCCTTGAGCGGATAGTCATGCTGCTTGCGCGTGGGATTCCGTCCTCCGCCTCGAATGACCTTCTGAGCAAGCTCAAAGTCTTCCTTGCTGATAATAGCTTCATGCGTTCCTTCTACGATAATCGGCTCATTGACAACACGCTTTTTTGAGCCGACACCGCAGGACTTCATTTTGCGGCTGACCAGTGTTCCGGTGTAAACAAGGTTTTTGAGGATGTTATAGACCATCACGGTTTCCCAACTGATTTTCTCGCTCATGTTACTGAACTTCTTCTTGTCGGGATGCTTGCTCTTGAAGTATTGCCCCGGCGTCGGGATGCCGTCATCATTCAGGCTGCGGGCGATCTGAGAGGTGTTGCTGCCTTCCAGCGCCTCGCGGAAAATACGACGGATCACATCAGCCGCCTCCGGGTCTACGGCAAGTTTGTTCCGAATGGTTGGATGCAGGACGTAGCCGTATGGAGCGTAGCCACCGACATACTTGCCTTGCTTCATCATCTGGATTTTTGCCGATGTGGTCTTTACGGAGAGGTCTTTGCTGTATGCCGCATAGATGATGCTGCGCATAACCACTTCCAGACCGCCCGTTGTGCCTTTGTAATCGTCACTGTCATAGCCGTCGTTGATGGAAATAAAGCGGACGCCCATGAATGGAAAAGTGCATTCCAGATAGTTTCCCGTTTCAATGTAGTCACGAGAAAAGCGGGAAAAGTCTTTGACGCAGATCAGATCGATTTCGCCGCGCTTGACCTTCTCCATCATCTGCGTGAACTGAGGACGGTGAAAGTTCGTGCCGGTATAACCGTCATCCGCAAACTCAGACCGCTGACAGTGAGACAGCTCCGGATGATTGTCAAGAAAGCGATTGATGAGCATACGCTGGTTGCCGATGCTGTCACTTTCCGCCTTGCTGCCATAGCCGGTATCTTCATCAGCCATTGAGAGGCGGATGTAGATGCCGATGTTGTATTCCTTGCTCATTTACATCGCCTCCTGTACTTCCTTGATACTCTGAACGGTCAGAGCGTAAATATCGCCGTATTTCATGACCAGCTCGATTGAGCCGTCCTCATGGACTTTCACAAGCTCTACGGACTCGTCAACCAACTCCTGAGAGAGCATCGTTGCACCGCTGACGGATTTCATCAGCGTGAGCCACTTGTTGTCCTCGGACATTGCCTCGGCAAACTTTACCTTCCGCTGAACCGCTTCATCCAACCGCCGGGAAAGGTCGGCATACTGCTCATCGTAGGCTTTCTTGGCAAAGGTGTATTCCTCTTCATCGAGAATGCCTTCCGTGAAGTCCTCATAGAGCCGAGTACGCTTCTTGGAGATGCCGCTGAGTTTCAGATTCAGGCTTGTAATGAGTGCATTCTGCTGATCGCGGATGCTGCGTTCGCCTTCGCTGTTTCTCAGTTTGGCAAGCAGCTTGTCGTAATTGAGAGCCGCCTTGACTTGAAGCTGGATCGCCGCAAGCACATCGGCTTCGAGTTTGTCCTGCCGCGTATAGTGTGGCGTACAGAGATTGCCGCGCTTGACGGATGAACTGCACTCATAGAAGGCGTACCATGCGCCGTCCTTGCGCTTGTCAACGCGCTTGCGATGGAAATAGAGCTTCCTGCCGCAGTCTGCGCAGACGATTTTGTCTTCAAAGAGATTGATCAGCGTAGCGCGGATTTCCTCCGTGCGCTCCATCTTCTCAACCCTTGTCCTTGCAGCAGCGTTCCGCATTTCTCGTACCTTCTGGAAGTCCTCACGGGAGATAATCGCCTCGTGAGTATTGGGAAAAACAATCCATTCCTCGCGGTCGATATGCTGATTCTTGACGCCCTTGTAGATGGCGTTCAGCGTCCGTCCGAGAACGGTATCTCCGACGTAATGGGGATTATCCAGAATGGTAGTGAGTGAAGATTTGTTCCAAATCTTCTTTGCCGTAGCATTGCCTGTGCGGACGCCGACCTGATACTTCTGAAACTCCGGATTGGGCGCGTTCATTGCATCAAGCCGGTCTGCAATCGCAGGAAGGGACAGTCCTTCAATTTTCCATTGGAAAATCTTCCGGACAATCGGTGCGGTTTCTTCATCGAAAACCATATTGCTGTGTTCTTCATCCCAGCGATAACCATACGGGAGATTGCGCTTCTTGAACTCTCCACTTTCCATCTGTGCTTTGAGCGCAGTAGAAACCTTGCGGGAGATGTCCTTCGAGTAAAGGGTGTTGATCATGTTTTGCAGAGGGATGATGAGGCTTTCGCCGGAGCCGTCCGTATCAAAGTTGTCGTAGTTCTCTTTGATGGCGATAAACCGAAGCCCGATCTGCGGAAAGACCCGTTCCAGATAGGTTCCAGCCTCGATGTAGTCACGCCCGAACCGGCTGAGATCACGAACTACAAGGCACTTGATCCTGCCGGTGCGGATGTCGTTCATCAGACGGTTGAACTCCGGTCTATCAAAAACCGTACCCGTTCGTCCGTTGTCCACATAGGTATCTATCAGATTCAGGTAGGGACGCTCTGCAATGTAGGACTTGCAAATCTCAATCTGATTTGCGATGACATCCACCTTTTCAGACTTGCCGCTGTTTTCAACGGAAAGACGGGCATAGATGGCTGTTGAGAAGACCTCGGAAGAAACAGACTCGATAACCGGCTCTTCAACTGCGATTTGTTTTCTGCTTTTTCTTGCCATTTGCTCATCCCTCCTTTATACGGCAATATCCAGTTCATCGGCATAGCCGAGAATGTATTCAAGCGTCTGCTGGTATTCGTCCCTATATTTGAAGACGATTTCGATTGCATGGTTTTCGTGAATCAGGATGCGGTCAACCAACGACATCAGCACACGGCGGTTCAGCTCTTCGACGTTTTCATACTGCTTGAAAAGCGTTACCCAGTTCCGTTCGGTCGTGCCGGTTGTCACCGTCTGCTTCATTTCTTTTTTGACCCGCAGAAGTGCCTCCTGTTTGTCCTCAATGATTTTGGTGTAGCTGCTGCGGAACTCGAAGTATTCCGATTTATCAATGACGCCGCCGATGAAGTTCTCGTAAAGCCCCAGCTTGAGCTTTTGGTACCGTTCAATCTCTTCCTCGATTTTGGCGATCTGAGCTTCGTAATTGAAAGCCTTACGGCTCTGAGACGGAAGCCGTTCTATCATCGCAAGCGCGTGTTCCAGATTGATGACAAGCTCGATCTGGTCATGAATGGCACGGAAGACCTTCTCTTCAACCTCTTTTGCGGCGATGCTGTGCGGGCTGCACGTCCGGCTGTGCTTATTGGTGGAGCAGACGTAGTAGATATACTTTTTCGTCTTCGACGGGACGGTCTTGCGGATCATTGGCTGCTGACAGTCTCCGCAGAACAGGAAGCCGGAAAACAGATGCGCTTCGTCCTGATCGGGTGAACAGCGCATATCCCGCTGCATCATGACCTTGACTGCCATGAAGTCCTCGTAGGACACAAGAGCTTCATGCGCATTTTCAACCTTGACCCACTCGGATTCATCCTTGCTTTTCACGACGCGGACTTTGTAGTTGGGAGTGCCGCGCTTGCCCTGAGCCAGAACGCCGATATAAACCTCGTTGGTGAGAATACGCTGGACGGCTTTGTATGTCCATTTTGCGGTATCGCCGGTTTTGAAGACGGTATCAAACTTCACACCGGCGGAATGCTTGTATTCCATTGGGGACAGGACGCCCATCTGGTTCAGACGCTTTGCAATACGTCCGATGGAGAAGCCGTCCTTGTACATGGAAAAGATCATCTGCACATATTCGCTGACCGCTTCATCCACGATGAGCTGGTTTTTGTTCTCCGGCGATTTCATGTAGCCGTAAGGCGCGAACGAGCCGACGAACTCACCGCTCTTCTGCTTGACTTCCAGACTGCTTCGGATTTTCATGGAGATGTCCTTGCAGTAAGAATCGTTAATCAGGTTTTTGAACGGGATAACAAAGGAGTCGGACTGCGGATCACCGGTCAGACTGTCATACGCATCATTGATTGCGATGAAGCGTATGCCGAGCTGCGGGAATATCTTCTCAATGTAACGTCCGCCGTCGATGTAGTTTCTTGAGAAGCGGCTGAGATCCTTGACTACAATGCAGTCAAGCGCACCCTTGCGGATTGCCTCTTCCAGCTTTTTGAACTGAGGACGATTGAAGGAAACGCCGCTGTAACCGTCATCCACAAACGGCTCACAGACAAGCTCCAAATCATCGTGCCTTGCGATATAGTCCTCGCAGATGGCTCTCTGGCTGGCGATGGAGTTGCTTTCTACTTTGTCTCCATCCTCACGGGACAGACGGCAGTAGATCGCCGTGCGGTAAACCTTATCTGGCATAAAAATAACCTCCGTTTTTCTGTTTGGTGTGGTACATCAAATCAGAAAGACGAAGGCTTGCTTCAACTCTTATGAAGAGGAACACGAAAACGCCACATGACCATCAGGGCAAGCGGCTTAATCCGTATTCTTCTTTTTTTGACCGATTTCATTATACCACAGGCTCAATCGCTTGTCCATAGAACCGGGTGAAAAGATTCAGACTGTTCATAAATCAAAGACCTCTCAGATAGTGTTCCAGACAATCTTCCATTGTCGTGTCCGTCTCGGCGAAGCTGATCTTCACCACAGTTTTTCCGTCCAGATAACAATAGGGATTTCTGATCTGCTTGATGAACTCCCTCAGCCTGTCCTCTCGCGGTGCCGCAGGATCAAGCCGGATGCTGCTTCTCTGAACGAGTGTGCTACGGTCAACCGTTTTCGGGCTGACGTTTTTCATTGTTTCAATGCCCATCATATTCTAAGCACCTCCTGTTTCGTGGAATTATTCAGGACAAAAGGATATGGCAGAGCATCTTGTGAAGACACTCTGCCACATAGTTTTCATCCTGAAACTATATAGTAAGTTTCTTTTGGGTTTGTTTCATTGTCCGGCATATTTGCAGCTCGCGCCCCTGCCAGAAGAACTTTGCAGTTCCGGGAATGCTGCGGACTACCAATGGTCAATCGGTATCATGGGACTCTCACCCCTCCGAGGATCGCTCCGAGCCGCCCCTTCAAAGAAAAGACGGAAGTATCATTATACCCGGCATCTGCATCGTCGCAAGCAGCCGCACCACACGACTGTTATAGCTCTCCGGAGGTCGCTCACTCCCTTTCGGGAGGTCTTGGCGTCGGAAGCTGTGTTGCTTCGCAGAAGCGGAAAGATCCGCAGCACTGAACTATTCAGTTTTCAAGGAACAAGCGAGGCGGTCTAATTGACCCCTTCATATAACCAACGGACACTTTTTTACCGTTTGTCCGGGAAAACTCAAAAAATTTCTTGAAGTTTTTTTCTGATGGAGTTTGCCATGTCCCATGCAGTCGATTTTCTCATTCCATTTCGCTCTGCGAATTGGCGTATAGGCATTTCTCCGAGAAGGCAGCTCGAAAAGATTTCCTGTTCAAGCGGTGAAAGCATCTCCATAGCGGACTCCACAAAAAGTCTCGCTTCGACGTTCGCAAAATCAGATGTCGGATCGACCAGCCAGTCAGATTTCTCCAGTTCGTTTTCGCTTACAGCACTTAGCGAAAATGTCCGGGTCTGATGCGCAATCCCATCTTTGACGGTTCCTTCGTTCGATCTCAATGCGCGTCTAATTCTCTTTTCCTCAGCTCGGAGGACCTTCATGACTTCACGGTCAACCTCCGTCACTTCGCCGGTTCGTTTCACGCGCACCATGCACTTTCCGTCCTCCGTAGTCCAGAGGTCGTAATCGAACGCGATAGGGGTCTTAGGGATTT
>ERZ1027188.593-NODE-593-length-14322-cov-6.749071_pt1 | contig 14322 bp, 13 predicted proteins | sample MGYA00519273_ERZ1027188 | MGnify/ENA primary metagenome ERZ1027188 (study PRJEB26926, sample SAMN06164623) | human gut metagenome | biome: ENVO:00009003; feature: ENVO:2100002; material: ENVO:00002003 | host: Homo sapiens | place: USA | collected 2012 ... | reverse complement strand
GATTACTACGCGTCTCGTGGGCTCGGAGATGTGTATAAGAGACAGCATCCTGTTGGATGCCTCTTTTTTGTTTGGTTGCGGGGGGCGGCGCTTTGTGTTATACTGCCCGTACAGGGTGCCCGCATCCTGAGGTGCAGAGAGAAAGCGAGGACGGTGCCGCTTGAAGGGGAATACCAGACAACTGCTGTCGATGATCTTCGTTTTCACGGTCATCGCCGTGGCCTACGCCTGCCGGATGCTGGGCAAGTTCGATATCGGCGGCGTGTATACAAACTATTTTCGTTCCGCACTGTATCTGCTGCTTTTCGCGTGGTGGGGCTTTACCATCGACCGGCGCATCATACAGAAGCAGGTGCTGCACTGCCTGCGCCTGACGGCGCTGCTGATGCTCCTGTGGCTGGTTCTGCGGACGCTGAAATACCATGTGGTGACCGGTGTGACGGCGGCACGGTATGTGTGGTATCTCTACTACCTGCCGATGCTGTTCCTCCCGCTGCTGGGGGTGTATATCGCCCTGCTGCTGGGAAAGCCGGAGGAATACCGCCTGTCCAGGCGGGCGGGGCTGCTGGCCATCGTTCCCACTGTGCTGTTTCTCTTTGTGATCACCAACGACCTGCACCAGTGGGTCTTTGCCTTTAAGGACGGCGTACCCGGCCGGCCGGTCAGCAGCGCCTTTACCCACAGGCTGCTGTACTTCATCTGCCTTGTGTGGATGGTGGCGTGCATCACCTTTTCACTGGTGCGGCTGTTTCACAAGAGCCGCATTCCGGGCGGCAAGCGAAAGAGGCTGACGCCGTTTGTGCTGGGCTGCGTCACGCTGCTGTACGGGCTGCTCTATCTGTCGGGCCTGCCGGCTGTCCGGTGGTGGTTCGGGGACATGAACGTGATGTTCTGCCTGCTATACGCCGCCCTCTACGAAAGCTGCATCCGCTGCCGGATGATCCCGTCCAACACGGGGTATGCGGAGCTGTTTGAGGCGTCGACGCTGGCGGCCTGCATCGCAGACCCCGGCGGACAGATCGTCCTGCGCTCCCGCGCCGCAGGGGAGGATATGGTCTGCCCCAGGGAGGGGCAGCGGCTCATCCGCCCCGACGGGATGCGGATCTCCTCGGCGCCCATCGGCGGCGGCTATGTGGTCTGGCAGGACAACGTGCGCCCGCTGCTGGAGCTGCACACCAAGCTGAATGAGAACAAGGCGGAGCTGGAGAGCAACCGGAAAAAATTGCAGGATGCCTACCTTGTGCAGAAAAAGCTCCACGAGCTGACGGAGAAGAACCGCATATACGACGCGCTGGAGGGCAAGCACAGCCGCCAGATCGCCCGGATCCGGCAGCTCCTTGCCCAGTGCGAGGGCGCCGCGCCCGCCGAATTGCAGGGCCTGCTGAAGCGGATCCTGTTGCTGGGCACCTACATCAAGCGCAGCGCAAACCTGTATTTCCTCGGCAGTGAGTATGAGCGCCTGCCTCAGCAGGAGGTGCGCCTGACCATTGACGAGGCGGTACGCGCCCTGACCGCCTGCGGTACGGAGTGCGGCGTGGTCTACCGCACGACGGCACCCATGTACGCCGGGGAGGTGGTGCGGCTCTTTGAGCTGCTGGCGGCTGTGGCGGAGGTGACGGCGGACGACCTGCGCTCCCTGTTCATCTCTGTCTCCGACAGTGAGATGGATCTGTCGGTGGAGTGCGCCGCGTCCCTGTCGGCGCTGGCGTCGCCGGAGGTGACAGTGCGGCAGGAGGACGGGCTGTGGCTCGTCCGCACGGCGATAGGAGGACGGAACGATGACGTATAAGCTGAAGCGCTTCCGGTTCAATGCCATCAAGGAGAGCTTTGACCAGCTCCCCACCGCCGTATGCTTTTTTGACCGGGACGGCGGCGTCGTGCTGTGCAACCGGCAGATGTACCGGCTGAGCCAGCCTCTGCTGCGCAGCGACCTGCAATACATGGGGGAGCTGGAGGAGGCACTGGCCGCGCCGCCGGAGGGCGTGACGCCGCTTGAGAAGATGGAGAACACCTACCGCTTCCCGGACGGAACGGTGTGGAAATTTGAAAAGACCGGCGTGACGGATCGGTACGGCACGTCTTACATCCAATTCACCGCCGCGGATGTGACGGCGCTGCACTGGGCGCTGCTCCAGCTGGCGGAGGATAACCGGGCGCTGGAACGGGACGCGGAGCGGATGCGCCGCCTCTCCGAGAATGTGGAGGCGGTGGCACGGGAGAAGGAGCAGCTTGCCGCCAAATCCGCCATGCACGACAGTCTGGCCGCCTGTATCACCGTGACGAAGCAGTATCTTGCCGGTGATCTCCACGGCGTCGACGGGGAGGCGGTGCTGCGGGAGTGGGAGAAGAGCATCTCCTTCCGGGATGCGCTGCGCCTGCCGGCCAAGGAGACGCTGTACGAAAACGCAAGGAGCAGCGGCGTGACCGTCAGGGTGCGGGGGCCGGAGCCGGTGGGTGCGGCGGCGGAGCTGCTGTATGCGGCCATGCAGGTCTGTCTGAGCAACGCCGTGCAGTACGCGCAGGCCACGGAGCTGACCGCCCACATCTGGGAGGACGGGGACAAGTACAACATCCTGATCCGCAACAACGGCAAGCCGCCGGAAAAGCCCGTTGCGGAGGGCGGCGGACTGTCCAATCTGCGGCGGCGGATCGAACGGGCGGGCGGCACGATGACCGTGCAGAGCCTGCCGGTGTTTGCGCTGGTGATCGGCCTGCCAAATCAGGGAAGGTCTGGAGGGGAAACGGATGGCTGTCAGAAACATATTGGTCGTTGAGGATCAGGCGCTGGCCAGAATGTACCTGTGTGCCTGCGCGGAAAGGTGCGCGGACTGCCGGGTGGCGGGGGCGTTGACCCGCGCCGACGCGGCACTGAGCCGGTGCGGTGACGGGCAGATCGACCTGATTTTGATGGACATCTGCACCGAAAACGACTCGGACGGCCTGACCGCCGCCGAGGCCATCAAGAAGGCGTATCCCCACATCAAGATCGTGATGGTGACCTCCATGCTGGAGGGGCGCTTTCTGGAGTGGGCGAGACGGATCGGGGCCGACAGCTTCTGGTACAAGGATTCTCCCGCCGGTGATCTTGTGGGCGTCATCGAGGGCACCCTGTCCGGCAAGCACTTCTGGCCGGACAGCGCACCGTCGGTGCGGCTGGGCAACGCCCTGTCCTGCGATTTGTCCGATCAGGAGCTGGAGACACTGCGCCTGCTCTGCGAGGGGCAGACGAATGCGGAGATCGCCGCCCATATGAATGTGGCGGAATCCACGGTGCGCACCTACATCAACCGGATGCTGGAAAAGACAGGCTATCCCAACCGCAACCGGCTGATGGTGGCGGCGGTGGGCAAGCGGCTGGTGGTGCCGGGCAGTCAGCTTGCGCCGGCGGAGGAAAACTGAATGAACATACAGAGCGCCGCATAAAGCGGCGCTCTTTTCCGCCCTGCCCGCGCCGGAGAAACGGCGGCGGCACACCACAATTCGGCGGAAACGGAAAATGCTCACGAAAAATCAATAGGCGCGGCTCAATATGTCCTCACTTTCGAGGACAGACAGGGCCGCGCTTTTTTGCTACAATGGGTATAAAGCGTAAAGTATGTCGGAGTGGAATATATTCGATGAATATACAGGAAAGGAATGGGGGCGGTTCGATGCGTAAAATTGTGATCGATATGCAGAATTATCTGTTTGCAGACGCCGTAGCGAGCGCTTTTAAGAATTCGGAATATGATATCGACGTGATCCGCGCGGAGTCCCCGCAGGACACGGTGGAGCTGTGTCAGGTGTATGCGCCCTTCGCCCTTGTCATGGAGGTCACGGGCTACACGCCGTGGAGGCTCAGCGAGCGGCTGAAGCTGCGCGACCGGGTGCGGGAGCTGTGTCCCGACTGCAAGATCGCGCTGATGGTGGACTCCAACACCGAGCGGCAGGCCGCCAAGGACATCCGGGACGCCAAGAAGAACGGGCTGATCGACCAGTTTTTCTACGGCTCCATGACCGCCGAGTATCTGATGGATCAGATCTACGCCATGTGACGGAGGCAACGCGGCCGAACCATAACGAGAATAACCCCGACACGGGAGATTCAACAGGGAACCATAGAAACCATCAAGACTATAGGAACCTGCCGGGCGACCGGCACCGACTGAAAGGAGAAATGGATCATGGCGAACAAGTGTGGAATTTGCGGAGCGGACATCAACCTGATGCAGACCCAGAAGCTGGCGGACGGCAATTGCATCTGCCGTAAGAATTGCAGAAGCCGGGGCTTCAAGGTGTACGACTATGTGCATGGCAACCTCCCCGGCGTGAAGGCGCATCTGGCCCAGGTGGAGCGGGGGACGAAGCTGTGGGAGCACTACTTTGTGCCGCGTCTGAAGACAAAGGATAAGAACCAGAAGCTGACGCGCTTCGGCGCGCACCTCTATGTGGCGGAGGACATCGGGCTGGTGGCCTTTACGCAGGTGGACTACAAGATCCTGATATTCGGCAAGACCACCCGCGCCTGCGTGTACCGCATCGCCGATCTGCGGAACTATAAGTATGAGGAGCAGATGGTGAAGAACGGCGATAAGACGGAGAAGAAGTCCACCGTGCGGATGGTGTTCATCAACACCGAGGGCATGAACGCCTTTAACCTTGAGGTGAACAACTTCAAGGAGTATGAAAAGCTCAGCAAATATTTCGACACGCTGTTCGGCGTGCAGAAGACGCTGGGCAACGCCGCCAACACGTGGAAGCAGCAGATGACCGCCATCAAGGATATGGCCTCGGGTCTCAGCGCCGCTATGCGGGGCGAGGAGGATGCCGGGGAGAAGGCGGCCGCCGCCATCAACTCGCTGGATGCGGCGGTCTACGGCGACCGCACCGAGTGGATCCGCCGGGCAGATGCGGCCCTTGCCGCATTTAACGGATAAAAGTATTTAGGAGGAAGGAAACATGAAAAAGCAATGGCTCAGCATTATATTGGCTCTCTGTATGGTGCTGTGTCTGGCGCCCGCAACGGCGCTTGCAGCGGAGGGTAAAACATGTGAATTAAAAATCACCGTGGAGGTGAACGGACTGATCGGAAGCGCGGAAGGCGCGGAGTTTACATTCCAAATCAAGAAAGCCATAAATGAAGTGACGGCGCAATACTATGAATACGGTACGACGACTGTCACCGTCGGTGCAGACGGAAAAGGAACAAGCACCGTATCGGTCGCACCCGGTAAATATATCGTGAAGCAGGATGTGCCCGGTAAGTCGATAGGAGAGTATGTATGGTACAGCATTTCTTATACGGGCGGCAACAACGAAAGCGGCCCGCAGAGCGTGTATGGCGCCGGTAAAAGCATCGAATTCAAGGTATACAACACCTATAAACCGGCGAACGAGACAAAGGTGACCACACTGCCAATCACGGTGACCGGATATAAAGCGGACGCAAAGATAGCAGATGCCGCGGTTACGACGACAGAGCCTGGTATTAAACTTAGCTACTTCCATTTTATGGAAAAGGACTCGGCGGGTGATTGGACTTCCGCACCTCTAACCGGAACCTTCAAGGCGGATACAGAATATAGGGTAGAGGTTTATTTTAATAAGCTCCTGGGGTGCGATTACACCGGGCTGAAAAAGGAGAACGTGACCGTAAACGGAGTTGAAGCGGATGCCTTTGAAACAACATGGAGTGGTTTTCCGTATAACAAGGATTATCAGGTGATCCGCGGCCTTGGCAAACCGGAGGTCGTCAAGACGGTGGAGAGCATCGAGATCACAACACCGCCTGCCAAGACCGAGTACATGGCCGGCGAGGATTTTGACCCGACGGGCATGGTGGTCACCGCGCATTATACCGACGGCACCACGGCTGACCTCTCCAGAGACCAGTACGTGATCTTCTATGGTGACAAGCTTGCTCTGGAACGGACATCTGTGACGATCCAGTATAACGATGGCAGCGGCGGCAGTAATATCAAGACCTATCAGGCCATCACCGTGAAGCCGTATGTGGGTCCCCATACCCATACCTACGGCGGTCCGTGGTATGCGGACGCAAAGAGCCACTGGCATCAGTGTACCGATAAGGACTGTCCGGATCCGGGCGGCAGCACAAAGGATCTGGCGTCCCACACCTTCGTGTGGAAGGTAGACAAAGCGGCGACCGAGACGCAGACCGGCCTGAAGCATGAGGAGTGTACCGTCTGCGGCCATAAGCGCAGCGAGAATACAGAGATCCCCGTGCTGCCCGGCAGCGGCACGACTGAACCGGGCAACAAGCCCGGCAGCGGCACGACTGAACCCGGCAACAAGCCCGGCAATAGACCCGGCGGCACGACGGTCTATCCCGAGAACAGACCGGACAGCGGCACGGCATCTCCCAAGACCGGCGATGCGGGCATTGTCCTGTATGCGGGGCTGTCCCTGCTGACGCTGGGCGGCAGCGGTTGGATCGTCAGCAAAAAGCGCAGAGCCGAGAAGAACTAACCATAAGGGTACGGAGGGCGGCGGGACGTCATGTCCCTGCCGCCCTGCCGAAGCAGGTGAGACACGATCATGAGAAAGAGAAGTATCATTCTATGTCTGTTGGCAATGCTGCTGCTGCCGGTCACGGGCTGCGGGCAGAAAAAGGACGCGGAGCCGCTGACCGTGACGCTGTGGCACGTCTACGGCGGCGAGGTGGATTCCCCGCTGAACGGCCTAATCGAGGAGTTCAACAGCACCATCGGGGTCCAGCAGAACATCCGCGTGAAGGTGGAGCTGGTCAGCAACAGCGGCAGTATCCATAAGAGCGTGCTGGCGGCGGCCAACAACGACCCGGGCGCACCGTCGCTGCCGGATATGTTCGTATCGTACCCCAAGACGGTGCTGGCACTGCCGGATCAGGAGATCCTGGTGGACTACCGGGACTATTTCAGCGAGGAGGAGCTGGCGGCCTTCATCCCCGCCTTTGCGGAGGAGGGGATGATCGGCGGGCGGCAGGTGATCCTGCCCGTCGCCAAGTCCACCGAGGTGCTGTTCGTCAACCGGACGCTGTTTGACCGCTGGGCGGCACAGTCCGGCGCCAGCTACGACGATCTGACCACATGGGAGAGGCTGTATGCGCTGGCGGAGCGGTACGCCGCGGACACAGGCAAGAACTTCTTCGTCCATGATTATCACTTCAACTACTTTCAGGTGGGCGTAACGTCCTTGGGGGAGACGTTTTTCCGGGGCGATGGTGTGGACTTCGGCCCTGCCTTTGAGCGGGCGTGGGAGCCCTACGCACGGGCGGCGCTGCAGGGGGGTATGTGGCTGCACGACGGGTATGCCACAGAGCCGCTCCGCACCGGCGATACCATCGTCTCCGTGGCGTCCTCCGCCAGCGTGCTCTACTACGCCAACACGGTGACCTACCCGGACAACACCTCGGAGCGGGTGACGATCGAATCCATGCCCTGCCCGGCCTTCGAGGGCGGGGAGAAGCTGGTGCTTCAGCGGGGCGTGGGGATGTGCACGCGGCGCTCCACCCCGGAGCGGGAGCAGGCGTGCATCACCTTCCTCAAGTGGCTGACGGAGCCGAAGAAGAATGTGGAATTCGTCACCAGCCTCGGCTATATGCCGGTGACGCAGGAGGCCTTCGACCAATACCTGCCCGCCGCCGTGGAGAAGCTCAGCGATCCGATGTATATCTCACTGTATGAGACATATCTCAAGACGCAGGAGGCGTATACCTTCTACTATGCGCCCCAGCTGGAGAACTATCTGGAGCTGGAGACGCGATTTGAGAATCTGGCGCGGCTGAAGCTGCTGGCGGGACGCACCCAGTATCTGGAGGGGGCCGGTACGCTGGATGAGTTGGTTTGGGACACATTGGACAGCTTTAAGCTGGACTACGGTACATGAGAGAGGGAGAGCACATGCGGTCGATCAGGGAAACGCTCCATAAAACGGTCCATGCCGCCGCCCCCAGCATGGGGAAGCGGCTGCTGCTGTACTGGTTTGCCATGGCGCTGCTGCTGGTGGCGACCATCCTGTCGATCCTGATGGCCACCGGCGTGCTGTCCCACGCCTCCCGGCAGCTGGCGGGGGTGCTGGATATCCAGCAGCGGAACACCTACGCCGCGCTGGATGCACAGATGAATACGCTGACGGCGCAGGGAATGGCCATGTCAGAAAAGCTGGGCAAGGAGCTGGACGCCTTCCTCGCGGTCAAGGGCATTTCCTTTGACGAGCTGAACAACGACCCGGATGCCATCGCAGAGCTGGAAAAGCGGCTGTATCCACCGCTGAGCAGCACGCTGAGCGCCGCCTCATGCAGCGGGATCTTCTTCTGCCTGCACGTCACCGCCAACACATCCTTGCCCAACGCGGACGACCTGCGGGCGGGTATGTATCTGCGGTATTCCGGGCTTCAGCCCACGGTGGCCTCGGAGCAGGATATCATCTGCTTCCGTGGGGCTACGGAGGCGGCGCGGGGCTTGCAGCTCCAGATGCACAACCGCTGGAACCCGGAGCTGAACGCTACGCTGATCCCAGGCAGTCGAAAGGTCTCCGCCTATCAGGGACAGCGGCTGGCAGAGGGCTGCCTGTGGACGAAGCGCACGGAGCTGCTGGATACATGGGAGCAGGTCACGCTGCTGTGCGTACCCATCCTGGACGGCAGCGGCGTGGTGCGTGGGTTCTGCGGCATGGAGGTCAGCGACCTCTACTTCAGCCTCTCCCACAGCACGGTGTCCAGCACCTTCGGCAAGATGCTGACGCTGGTGGCGCCGGTGGACGGCGATAAGCTGTCCCTATCGGGGGCCATGCTGGGCGCCACAGACGGGTCAAGGCTGACGGCCGACGGCACCCTGCATATCAGCGAAGGAAAATATTACACGACCTATACCAACGGCAAGGAGACATATCTGGGCCGGCACCAACTGCTGGATGCCGGCACATGGGACGATGTGCCGCTGGCGGCGGTGACGCTGCTGCCGGACGAGACCTTCCGCAGCTATGAGCGGGGGGCGCGGGGCGCATGGTTCCTGGGGGCGGTGCTGTTCCTGATGCTGATGCTGGCGGCGGCGACCATGCTGTCCCACAGCTTCGTAAAGCCGATCAACAAGAGCTTGGCGGCGGTCAGAGGCGGCGCGGCGGAGATGGTGGCCTCCGGTATCCCGGAGATCGACGAGCTGCTTGCCGCCATCCGTGAACGGCCGGCGGGGACGCTACCGCCGGAGGTGGAGGCGCGGCTGCAGGGCTTTGCCCGGCGCGCCGAAACGCTGACCGGTACGGAGCGCACCATCCTGCAATACTACATGGACGGGCATACCGTCAAGGATATACCGGAGCTGGCCAGCATCAGCGCCAGCACGGTCAAGACGCATAACCGCAATCTTTACCGGAAGCTGGGGGTGGCTTCCTTTGACGAATTAAAGGTTTATATCGAGCTATTTGCCGGCTGCGGCCGCAGCAGCGAGCTGCTACGCAGATAGGGGAAGAAATAGACAGAGTATACAAACCGTGGGGGGCGGGGTTGTGTACTCCGTCTAAGCCTTAGGGTGATTTTTCCGTTTACGGGTAAATATCACCCCTGGGGTAATAGACATTTTGGGCGAAAACTGATAAAAAATAGGTATAGATACGGACAGAAAAAGTCAGGACTGCGACGTGGAGGAACAGGAGGGAGCAGCGATGCGCCGCATCATCAGAGCGTGTATGGAGGATATATCCTCCGAGGAGGTTTTTCAGTTTTCACTGCGCTGCGCCGTGTGCGGTTCCCTTTGGAAAAGCCAGCCGGTACGGTTTTCCAAGGCGGGCATGCAGCCGGAGAGCGAGGGCAAGCGCGTGATCTTCCAGACACTGTACCAACGGGAGCGGGAGAACGCGTGCAAGCGAGCTACAACAGAAGCACTGGAGTATTTCAGCCTGTGCCCCATCTGCAAGCGGCTGGTGTGCGACCACTGCTTCCTGATGGGAGAGGATATCGACCTGTGTATGGACTGCGCCGCGTTTTTGCAGGAGAGGGGCGAGCCGGTGGCAGATGTGTCCGCAAAGAACGCCTGAGTGGATCGTCAGGAGGGACGCATATGAGATACCGCTTTTGGATAGGAGGTGTACTGCTGGTCATGATGGCCTTCGGAATGGCGGGCTGCGGCAAGCCGGATGATCGGGAGTTCGGCCATATGGTGGACGGCCCGGGCATGATGTATACGCCGGAGGATCAGAGCCCCTTTGCGGGGACATGGCAGAGCCGGGACGGCAGCATCGTCATGGAGGTGGAGAGCAGCGACCCGTTTGAGAGCTCCCGCATACAGGTGCTTGTGGACGGCGAGCCGGATTTTCAGGCCGATATGTGGGTGTACAAAACCGGGACGGTAAAGCTGACGCAGGAGCAGAAGGACATTCTCATGACGGGAACCTTCGAGAATCTGACATTCAGCCATACGGAAAACGCCTTCCGCATCCGGTACAGCGACGGCAGCGGCCATAGATGGCTGATGAGGGAGGGCGCTGCGTGCGGCGAGGAGGACGTGATCTTCTCCGACCAGCCGCAAACGCCGCCGCCCGCAGCGTGGAGATGTTCCGCCTGCCGGACGGAGAACGAGGGCAATTTCTGCACCAACTGCGGCGCAGAAAAGCCGCTGCTGTGCAGCCGATGCGGCTGGCAGCCGGAGGAGGGGCGCAGCTCTGTGTACTGCCCCGAGTGCGGTAACCGCCTCAAATGAGGCGCACCGATATATGTGACAGTAAAAGCAGAAAATATGAAAAATGGGAGGAAGAACGATGAGGAGCATGAAGAAGCTGACGGCACTGCTGCTGGCGCTGGTGATGGCGCTGACGCTGGCGGCCTGTGGAGGCAAGGGGGACGGCGGCAGCAAGGTCAACCCTGCCGTGGGCAAGTACATGGGCGAGGAGGTTTTCTCCTTCGATGAGTGGATACCCATGGACGAGGTATACGATCTGGGCGACAACTACATTGAGCTGAAAGAGGACGGTACGGGCAGCTTCATGCTGGACGGCGACCCGACGACCATCAAGTGGAAGCTGGCCAAGGACGGCGCCCTGACGCTGGACAGAGACGGATCGGTCTGCAACTGCACGCTGAAGGACGGCCTGATCACGGTGAATGACTACTTCGGCTTTGACCTGCAGCTGACCTTCCGGAAGAGCGGCGGCAGCACCGGCGGGAACACCGGCGCGGAGGAGCTGTCCATGGATGATTTCGCCGCGGTGTACGGCGGCGACTGGCACGGCATGGCGGGGCTCACGGACGCCACCGGCGATTTTGAGAATCTGAACGACACTGCCCACGAGATCCTGGCGCGGCTGGTGTTCAATGGGAACGGCGGCTGCGAGGTGTGGCTTGCCATGTATCTGGAGGGCGAGAACGACTTCAACTTTGCGGACACCTATGCGCGTGTGGTACCGGATGACAATACCGGTCTGGAGCTGCGCGGTATGTTCATGGGCGGCGAGATGCAGGACGGTATCCTGTCTGTGGACGAGACCGGCGCGCTGTATGTGAGCTGCGAGGTGGATTCCGATCTGGTGGACGGCTCCATCAGCCTGCTGGCCAACCTGCGGCATCTGGACGACGAGAACTGGACGGACGATGATTATATCCCCATGCCTGAGAGCGCAGTGGAGTATTATCGCGGCAAGACCTTTATGGAGATCGCCAATACCTTTGAGATCGACACCAGCCTGATCCCCGATGACGGCAGCGGCGGAAGCGTCATTGCCCCCCTGGGCGGCGGCGACAACGGCGGTCTGCCGGAGAACTATCCCTACGAGCGCACCACCACCAACGGACTGGGCGAGTACGGCAAGTCCAACCCCGACGCCACCGGCCGGGCGGATCTGCCCACCATGCAGAAGGTGCGGCAGGAGCTGTGGGATATGAGCTCCTCCAAGTCCTCGAAATTGACCTATGACGATATCAAGGCCATGCTGGGCGGCGAGGACGGCATCCCCCATACCGGCATGGATGAAAAGAGCTGGAACAGTGAAAAGCACGCCTACGGCTGGTTCAACGGCGAGGGTGACTACTATGTGCTGTACTTCGTGGTGCGTGACGGCGACGAGTACTACACGGCCGCCACCTTCTCCAGCAGCGTGAGAGGCGACAGCTGACGAACGGTGCGGAAATTAGAGAAAGGAAGGCAGAGATATGCAAGTAACGTTACATGCGCTGCCCGCTTCGCTGGCAGAATTTCGGAATCTGTCCCTGCGGACACCGGAGGAGGTGGTGGCGGGCTTCCTGTGCGCCCTGCACCTGTATGTGAAGAACCCCAACGAGGGTGTGGAGGCCATGAACCTCCTGCGGGGCCCCCGGCCCATGACCCCCTATGACAGCCAGTTCCTGCGGGACCGTCTGCGGGGCAAGGAGTATCTGCCGCTGGCATATTTTGCCGGGGCCACGCCCCAGAACAGCTATGCTCCCACACAGCCCTATGTGCTGGATGTACTGCCCGATCCCCGTCCGCAGGACATCGAGCCGGGCTACCTGCGGCTGTTCATTGCCACACCCGGCGCGGATTCGCCCCGGCCCATCAAGCTGCGGCAGAAGCCCTCCACCGGCGAGTGGTTCCTGTGGGAGTATTCCAGCCCCCTCAGCGGCATCCGCATCCCGGCCGCCCAGGACCCCTGGGCCTGAGCCGTGAAGCGGCGGTGGATCGCGCTGGCGCTGCTTTTGGCGCTGGCGGTGAGCCTGACGGCCTGTCAGGTGGAGTTCATCCCCTACGGTCAGCCGCAGAATAACGGCGGCACCACGATAGACACGCCGCCCCCGAATGGCGGTGACACCGACCCAGTGGACAGCGTTGACCCGGAGGGCGGCGATGAAGACTTCTACGATGGCGGGACGGACTACACCATGGAAAAGTACCGGAAGTACCTGGACGGCGAGTGGGTCGGCGTCGAGGCCGAGGTCGAGGGCGATCGGTATAAGCTGGCGGACGAGGAAATGTCCGTAACGCTGACATTCATGAGCGCTGACGGCGTGACCGAGGATGGACACGGCACATGGAGCATGGGCGCGTGGTACAAATACGCCAATAGGTATGGCGACCAGGAAAATCTGGACGGGCTGCACGTGAGGTTCCACAAGGGCCCCATGTACGCCGGCTGCGGCAATGACGAGTGGTACGCGGAGCTGGTCGGCGGCCCGGAGAACACGACGTACACCGTGACCGTGATCGACAACAACTATCTGGAGATGCACCGCCATGTGGAGGATTCGTATGTGGTATGGGTCGTCTACTGCGAGCGGGCGGACGGGCGATGGATCGATGAATAACAGGGGCCTATAAGCCCTGCTGACAAATCACAAACACAGAAAAGGAGAAGAATATGGGACTTATCAAAGCAGCAATGGGCGCCGCGGGCGGCGTGATGGCAGATCAGTGGAAGGAATTCTTTTACTGCGACGCGATTCCTGAAAACGTGCTGGCGGTCAAGGGCCAGAAGAAGACGGGCAAGCGCTCCAGCAACACCAAGGGCGACGACAACGTGATCAGCAACGGCAGCGTCATCGCGGTGGCGGACGGGCAGTGCATGCTGATCGTGGATCAGGGGAAGATCGTGGATATGTGCGCGGTGGCCGGCGAGTATACATACGATATGTCCTCGGAGCCGTCCATCTTCACCGGCGATCTGGGCGACGGCATCAAGAACGTGTTCAACAACATGGTCAACCGCTTCACCTTCGGCGGCGAGGCCCCCAAGGATCAGCGCATCTACTACTTCAACACCAAGGAGCTGATCGGGAACAAGTACGGCACGCCGTCTCCCGTGCCCTTCCGTGTGGTGGACCAGCGCGCGGGCATCGACATCGACGTGGGCATCCGCTGCTTCGGCGAGTACAGCTACCACATCAGCAACCCCATGCTGTTCTACACCAACGTGTGCGGCAACGTCAGCGAGGCGTACACCCGTGACCGTCTGGACAGCCAGCTGAAGACGGAGCTGCTGACGGCCTTGCAGCCGGCGTTTGCCCGGATCGGCGAGGACGGCATCCGGTACTCCCAGCTGCCGGGTCATACGCTGGAGCTGGCGGACGCGCTGAACGAGGTGCTGAGCAAGAAGTGGCGTGACCTGCGGGGTATCGAGATCGTGTCCTTCGGCGTGTCCAGCGTGACGGCGGACGAGGAAGACGAGAAGATGCTCAAGGAGCTGCAGCGGAACGCGGCGTTCATGGATCCGACCCGTGCGGCGGCACATCTGGTGGGCAGCCAGGGCGACGCCATGAAGATGGCGGCCAACAACCAGGGCGGCGCGGCCATGGCGTTCATGGGCATGAACATGGCGCAGTCCGCCGGTGGTTTCAACGCTGCTTCCCTGTTCCAGATGGGTCAGCAGCAACAGATGCAGCAG
>ERZ1027188.589-NODE-589-length-14364-cov-5.566566_pt1 | contig 14364 bp, 15 predicted proteins | sample MGYA00519273_ERZ1027188 | MGnify/ENA primary metagenome ERZ1027188 (study PRJEB26926, sample SAMN06164623) | human gut metagenome | biome: ENVO:00009003; feature: ENVO:2100002; material: ENVO:00002003 | host: Homo sapiens | place: USA | collected 2012 ... | reverse complement strand
TCCCCCCTCCTCCCCTACCTCCAAAACTAAAAGTTCCTCCCCAACACACCTTCTGACGCCCGCCTCCGGCCCGCGCCCCTGATTCCACATCCCCAGCCATAGCATTTCTATGAGCCGGATTTTCCCCACTTTCTGATTTTATGAAATTCCTAATTACTGGAGCCGCTGGTTTCATCGGCTTCCATCTCGTCATGCGCCTTCATTCCGAAGGGCATACAATTATTGGCTTAGACAATATCAACAATTATTACGACCCGGCTCTGAAATATGCGCGCCTGCAGGAATGCGGAATTTCTCAGCAAGCTGTTACCGACCACAAACTCATTACAAGCCAGACACTCAGCAACTATCAGTTTGTAAAAGCCGATTTGCTTGACCGGGATTTTTTACAACAACTTTTTGCTGACGAGCATTTTGAAGTCGTTGTAAACCTCGCCGCTCAGGCCGGGGTGCGCTACTCCCTGGAAAATCCGTATTCCTACATCGAAAGTAACATAGTCGGATTCCTCAACCTGCTTGAATGCGCTCGCCACAACCCGGTGAAGCATTTTATTTATGCCTCATCAAGTTCGGTTTACGGAGGCAACAAGGAAACGCCATTCTCCGAAGCGCACAATGTCGACAACCCGGTTTCGCTTTATGCCGCCACTAAAAAGAGCAACGAGCTGATGGCTCATGTATATTCCAAATTATACGGCATACCTACCACCGGCCTACGCTTTTTCACCGTCTATGGCCCATGGGGACGCCCCGACATGGCTCCCATGCTGTTTGCCAAAGCAATCCTGAGCGGCCAACCCATTAAAGTATTCAACAACGGCACCCTATCGCGCGACTTCACATATATCGACGACATCATAGAGGGTGTAGACCGAATAATCCCGCTTGTTCCCACCGACGAGATTCCTGCAAAGGTTTTCAACATCGGTTGCGGGCACCCTATGCAACTTATGGACTTCATCCATACTATGGAGCAGGTCTTCCACACCCCCGCCACCCTCGAAATGAAGCCCATGCAACCCGGCGACGTCTATACCACCTACGCCGATACTACCCGACTCCACGAAGCCACCGGCTACGCTCCCTCAACTACGCTACTACAGGGCCTTACCGCCTTCTCCGAGTGGTATAACTCCAAGAATCCCCTGCGATAAGCAATCGAGAACCAAGACAATGTTATCTCTCATTTATTCCCTTGTCAGAAACCTGCGTTTTGGAGCATATGGCAGTCGAATCCGATGCGTCCTTCTCCGCCGTATGGGCGTAAAAATCGGGTCGAACACATTTATCGGACCGAACATTACAATTGTGCATCCCGAATACCTGACAATCGGCAATAATGTTTCGATTCATCAGGATTGCTACATTGATGCCATCGGCAAAGTGGTCATAGGCAATGATATCAGTATCGCGCATCAGGTTTCCATCCTATCGTTCAACCATAAATTTGGCAATCCATCAATGCCGATTCGTAACCAGGGAATTGAAACAAAAGAAATTACAATCGACGATGATGTATGGATCGGTTGTAAAGCAGTATTACTTCCCGGCACACATCTCAAATCTCGCACTGTTGTTGCAGCCATGGCTCTTTGCAATAAGGAATACTCAGGGAATGAGATAATCGGAGGCATTCCGGCGCATCATATTAAGGAAATATGATTGTAAGGCTCAAATCGCTGATTAAAACCGACCTCGGTAAAATCTTTACCGGAAACGTTCTGGTGCAGGTTACAACCGTCTTACAGGCCGTGATTGTTTCCCGTATCCTCGGGCCACAGGGTAAAGGCGAATTTATTGCCATCATACTTTGGCCTACAATCATCTCAGGCATCTCTATTCTTGGGCTATATACCGGGATCGCTAAACTTAGCGCCCGGGATATGATTTTCGACCATTGGAATATGGCGAAGTCTACCCTTATAGCCACAACGATTGTCGGATTAATCGGTACAATGGTGAGCCTCGTATTATCGCCGCATCTAATCGAGATAGAGGATTCGTCGGAATCTGTTTTGAGTCTGACTTTAATATTCTCGGTTTTCGTATTGATTAACAACGTAGCCCGAGGCTTCAACGCAATCGACCACGGCAGAAAAGACTTTACCCGCTACAGCGTAACCCGCTCCATCCTCAACCCGATTTTTTTCATATTTCTACTGGTTCTTTATTTTACGAAGACTCTCTCCCTTGCCACAGTAGTAATATCTTTGCTGAGTGCGAATTTCATTGTCTGCTTAGTCCGTGTGATTCTATCGCTTTATGCTGAAAGGGAAAAACGGAAATGTTATCCGGTAGCCCGGCTTTTCAAATACAGCCTCAAGTATTCAATATCTGACCTATCTGAGCCTATATATACCTATTTCGACAAGGCCATTCTCGCACTTGTACTTTTCAGCTATGATTTAGGTATTTATACTACCGCATATTCTGCCGCGAGTCTTATAGCCATATTTTCCAATGTGTATGGCACGAAAGTGTTTTCCGACCTTGCCGGAGGCTCATCAGCCGCCGCAATCAACGTAATGTTGCGTCAGAACCTGATTCTTATGGGCATAGCCGCCGTGGGATTAGTTTTTATCATTCCTCTGATGGTGCCAATAGTTTTCGGATATGATTTTTCACCGGCAATTCTTCCGGCCATCCTACTGCTCGCCACTTGCATTCTACAGGGTCAATCCTACATCGTAGAGCGTGGCATCCTCGCACTCGGATTCCCATACGCCGGAGCAAAAGCTAAGGGCATCAGCATGATAACGCTTACGGCTCTTGCTTTCACATGCAAGTGGCTCGGATTCATCAATATCTACGTAATGGTAGCGATTATAACAATCTGCCAGGGCTGCTATTTCGCTTATATGCTCCTTCAATACCGCAAACTCTGCCATATTCATCTTGACATAATTCCTAATAAAACCGACTTCAATATTATCTTCTCCAGAATTATTTCTCGGCGTTAGCCCTTCTTCAATCGCCTCAGACGTATGAGTCAAATACTAATAATTCTTTTCGCAATAATCAACAGCCTTCTCATTTACGATGGGTTAAGAAAAAAATCTGTTATGGGAGTGTTCCGATTCCCATTCATCATAGCTTGTGTGAACCTTACCTTCATATATCCCCAGCTTACAGCTATCCACGAATACAATGGCAATCCGGATGCCTACATGTCGCTTTCACTTGTTCACATGTGCCTATGTACCATAGCTGTTTGGAGCGGATTCCAACTTGGGAACAATCATCACAGCAAAATCATTACAATTAGACATTTTAAAACTGCAAAAATCATCCCCTTAGCTGTGCTATTTCTTGTAATTGGTGCAACAGCCTATTTCATGAATCGAGGCGTCTACAAAGGTGGTAAAATCAGTGGGACATACGTAATTATTAATTTCTTCAACGCATATATTAATTATGCATTAGTTCTGATAATGATTGCGCTTTACAAGCCTAATCAAACAACTAAACAAATAGCTAAATTCCTTCTTATAATAGTCCTCATTATATCTATTGACCAATTCACACAGCAAGCGCGCCGTGGAAGCGCTCTATATATAGCGCTGATTATCGGATATTTTTATATGCTTCATGTGTCACTTGCCAAATATAAAATAATACGTTTCCTAATACCAGGAATTTTCATATTCGGACAAATCTTTAATACAGTTATTACACAATATCGCTCGAACGCCTATGCCGGCGAATTAAATGTAATAGACAATGTAGAATCGCTTTCGTTCGACGACTCAAACAGCTTAAAAAGTTCAGCAACAGGAGAGGTTAATAATGCTATACTCGGAATAAATGCCTTATCTGGTGTTGGTATATACGATTTGGGGGCAAATAGTTGGAATGCAATTGTAGCGACAATGGTGCCAAAGGCTCTAGTAGGTGAACGCCAAAAAGAAGCTATGATACTACCATCTCCAAATCAAGACCTTGTGGAATATCTTACACGTTCTGGCAGTACGATGACAGGGTTTTATGACTCGTACGTTTCCTTCGGTCTATTTGGATTTATCAAATTTTTTGTAATTGCCTGGTTTATGGGGGCATTATGGAAAAAGAGACTTAATAATGACATTTCAATTTTTCTTTATATTACACTCCTGACTCCCGGCATTCATATGATAACTCATTCCACTAACACCATTATATCTCACGTTGTAATCTATGCCATGATTGTATATCCGGTATTGTGCAATATTTCCATTAAAACCAAAATAGTCAATCAACAATGAGACGTGCTATTGTACAAATTTTGCTTTGGCTATTCCCATGGGGAATACGTCGTAGATGTCTAAAGTGGTTCTATGGTTATCAAATCCATCCTACTGCTCGTATTGGCAAATCCATAATTTTGGCTCAAAAACTGATACTTGAGGATAATGCGCATATTGGCTCAGGAACATTATGCAAACCAATTGACTGTCTTGTAATGCATAAGAATTCCAATCTTGGCAATTTTAATTTTATTACCGGGGTCAATACTTCAAATCGGAATTCTGAACATTTTGCATATATCCCAAACAGAAAATGTGAATTAATTATAGGTTCAGAAACCGGCATAACCTCTCGGCATTATTTTGATTGTACTGCAGGGATATATATTGGGGATTATTGTCAAATTGCCGGTTTTGGATCTACATTCCTAACCCATAGCATTGACATTAAAGAAAACAGACAGGACGCTCAATCAATCAGAATCGGCAATTACTGCTTTACTGGCCTGCGTTCTACCATCCTAAAAGGTACATCAATTGCCGACCGCATAGCTTTAGGCGCATGTTCGCTGGTATCGTCAAACTTAGAAAAATCAGAAAGCTTATACGCCGGTATTCCTGCTAAACATGTCAAAGATTTGGAATCCTACAAGTTTTTCTTCCGTAACAAAGGAGAAGTAATATGATGCCTAAAATAATCCGAGTTGCAGTAAGTCAATATGGCTCACGCAGACGCTATCTTATCCCTCAACTCCTCCATAATGCCGGGATGCTTGAATACTTATACACAGATGCTTATCAAAACAGCCTATGGGGTAAGATATGCCGTATGCTCAACAAAATTGGCATAACAAACAGCTCAATCACCCGACTTATAAAACGAAATCCAAACATTCCGGACAACAAAATAATCGCAAACGACTTTTGGCAAACCAAATGCATTCTTTCTCGGGCCTTAAACCTATCACAATATATCCGGTTAAAAACAATTTTTCAGGGAGGATTTTTTGGGCTTGACAAACATAAGCTCAAGCAGTGCGATTGGATGTATACAATGTTTATAGAAAACATTCACCTTGTTAAATATGCCAAATCGCGTGGTGTTAAAATACTTGCAGACATATATGAGAATCCATATATTTTCTCAGAATTATCAAAAGAGTTAGATGTAAACCCCGAATATCGTACACTTATAGACCAAAAGAAAATCTTTGAAGCACACACGCGAATCAGGGAAAAGGCAATTACCGATATTCTCCGTTTAGCGGACATCTACCTACTGCCATCAGAATATGTAAAAGACTCCATCGCACGCTGTCCGACATACGACGAAAGAAAGGCTCATATTATACCATATGTTTCTTCGGTAGATGTAAAGCCTCAATCCAATAATCCAATAAAAGGTCGTATAATCTGGATTGGTAATGAGCCGGTAAGGAAAGGGCTTGTTTATGCCTTGAGAGCATTTCGCGAACTTAAAGAGCAATTCTCATTTGTAGAACTCGTTGTCATAGGCCCAATTCCTGCCAGATTACAAAAAGACTCATTTTTTGACGGAGTAACATTCACCGGATATCTTGAAAAAGCCAGATTAATTGAAGAATTCCGAAAAGCAGACATGTATATATTTCCCACCTTAGCAGAAGGATTTGCAGGAACGCTATTGGAAGCTGCGGCTTACGGTGTGCCAATCATAACAACCCATGCATCCGGTTTTGCCCACAACGCCCCTTGCATTTTCGTTGATTCACAGAATTCATCACAGATTGTCTCGGCTGCTAAAGAATTAATTACCAACCGCGAAAAAAGGACACAGATTTCCGAAAATCTGATTAAATATTCCACACAAAGCAACCGAGAGCAATTTTCATCAAACTTAATAGCACTTCTGACTTAGGAAGACTGCCATTTAAATTAAACAAACGATGAAAGTTCTTTTTGTTGGAGCAAGTAATTCTCGAAGCGCAGGTGGCCTATATTACACGATGAGCAGTCTTACAAAGAATCTACTTAGCTCAGATATAGAGGTTGCACTATTGGCCGCAAACGATAAATTCTCTTCAGAAGATATTGGCATTTATGGAGATGTTCCACTCATTACATACACTATATCGAATGTTCCCCTACTCTCTACTTTGGGCTATTCTCGCGACATCCACAACCTGATAGAAGAGTATCAGCCGGATATAATCCACTCGCAAGGGTTATGGATGTATCATTCGGCGGCAGTGCTCCGCTATAAGAAGCGGCATCCGGAAGTCAAGGTGATTGTTCAGCCCCACGGCATGCTCGACCCCTGGGCGGTACGGAATTCCGGATGGAAAAAGCGCATCGTAGGATATTGGTATGAGTATGAGGATCTTCGTCGTGCCGACTGTATTCATGCTCTATGCCAGAACGAGGCGGATGCCATCAGGGAGTTCGGGCTTAAAAATCAAATCGCCATAATCCCGAACGGGATTGACCTCCCCGGCTGTTCGCTCGATGAGATTATTGCAAGACGTCAAAATACCCGTGGGCGCAAAACGCTGCTTTTCATCGGTCGAATCCACCCCAAAAAGGGGCTCCGCGAACTTATTGAAGCATTGGCAATTTTAAAGTGCCGACTACCTGATTTAGTCAATGAATGGCATGTGAAAATAGCAGGATGGGATCAGCTCAATCATACAGCCGAGCTAAAAGCACTCATCGACTCTGAGAATCTGAGCGACTGCATAACACTTGTAGGGCCTGCGTTCGGCGATGAAAAAGAACGTCTGCTAACCGAGGCATCTGCCTTCATTCTGCCGAGTTTCAGTGAAGGGCTGCCGATGAGCGTACTCGAGGCATGGGCATACGCCCTTCCTGTTGTAATTACTCCACATTGCAATTTACCGGAGGGGGGCGAAGCAGATGCAGCATTGCTATGCGAGCCAAAACCGGAAAGTATTGCCGACTCCCTGATATCTCTTTTCTCCATGTCGGCAAATCAAAGAACAGAAATAGGACTAAAGGGGCGCCGACTGGTTGAGAGGCAATTCTCATGGCCACACATCGCCGATGAGACAATAAGCCTTTACAGCACTCTTCTCTCCAAATAAAATTCACAAGTACGTTTTCTCGACATGACAAACGAACAAAAAGATATGATTGCAACGTATATTACGGCATTCAAGAACCTGCTTGCACGCCATATACTCCCCGACGTTGCAATCCGCGCCACGGTCTATCCGACAAGCGACCAGGTGCTTCTGGTTATTACCCTCAACCGCAACAATCAGGGGGGTACGGAGTTCCGCCATGAGTGTGCCTCGACCGAAGAGGCTTTTCAGAAGGCCGGTGTAGATCCCGACCTGCTGCCGGAGTCGGACGAATACAGCCACAGAATCGGCGTAAGCGCTTCGAGCATCGTAAGCCTCAAAAGTTACGACGCCAAAAACTGGACGACTTCGCGGGCAGAGAGTCTGGTAAAAAGCATTGTGGAGATGATTAACTCCGCGAAAAAGAGAATGGGCAATCGAGGCATCCGCCGTTCTCCAAAATTAGCTGTTGACTGATGGAAATAACACATAACAAAATCTCAGGTTCGCCCGACGAATTGATTGCCTATTTCCGAGGAAGCGGCCAAGAAGCGCCTAATCTGGCGACTCCGAGACTATCGGATGCAATCAGCGGAAAATTGATTTGGGCAGTTAGCATTGTAACTGGTATCCTCTTGATTGTATTAGGATTTATCAGTAACCCTATAGCTTATAGAATCTTATTCGGTGTAATAATTTTAGGAATATTTGCCATTCCAATACTACTTTTATGCAAATACAATAGTCTCAAAATTTCCGGTTCTGTATTTTTATTTCTTGCAGTAGTATTGGCTTTGTTCCTTGGCGTCACTAACCCGAAAGCGCTTAGCGATATGGCTATCGAAAAGATTTCATCTCAAAAATAGCTACTGAAGGTAATTTCTCAAACATCATCGGTGCAAATATGCCAAAAATAGGTATAATAACCATCCTTAAAGTAAACAACTACGGAGCTGAACTTCAAGCGTATGCCACTCAGGCCGTTTTAAATAGGCTGGGCTATGACGCTGAAATCATTGACTATCTGTTTTATAAAAATCCATTTGCAAAACACACTCGTGGTTCACGTCCGGATTTCCCCCATCCGTTGAAAAAAAGGATTGCCGAATGGATTTATCCCTTGATTCATAGGCAAGCGGCCAACGATATTCGCTCAAAGAGGTTTGAGAATTTTCATAAGATTAATACCCGACTTTCCCCAACCTACCGTTGCGCCGAAGATCTTTATGACGCTAAAATGCTATATGATGTCTATATGGTAGGAAGTGATCAGGTGTGGAACCCGGGGTCGTATACGTCGCTTCGTCCTTATTTTTTGGATTTTGCACCTAAGGGCAAGCCAAGAGTCGCATACGCCTCAAGTTTCGGGGTTTCGGAGCTTCCAAAGGATACCCATAATTTCTACAAGACATATCTCAACAACTTCAATGCCATAGGCGTAAGGGAGCGCACGGCAGTTGAAATGGTCAAAAATGTCAGTGGCAAGGATGCCGAATGGGTTCTTGACCCGACGCTCTTGCTTAATGCAGAAGATTGGTCGACTTTAGCTAAACCAATCGGAGACATCAGTGAGCCATATGTGCTTGTCTATGAGCTGACGCCTTGCGATGCCATTAATAAGACCGCTGAACGCATCGCCTCGCAAAATGAATGGAAAATCGTCAGGCTCTCCAAGTCGGCCAAAGATATTGTTGCAAATCAGAAGTGCATCACGGATGCCGGTCCATCGGAATTTCTCTATCTATTCCAAAATGCAGAGTTTATTGTCACAAACTCTTTCCATGGCACGGCATTCGCCATAAATTTCGGTCGTCAATTCCTTACAATTGTACCATCACGAAAAAGCAATAACAGCCGTCAGAAAGATTTGCTTACACTTATGAATCTTACCGACAGAATGCTTTCGGATTCAGACCCCATGCCAGACAAAATTCAACCAATCAACTATCAATCAATACATCCGTTGCTCGAAATACAACGCAATAAGTCAATCACTTTCTTAAAAAATGCAATCGGAGAATAAAACAGCCATACGGAGAGCGCCAAAACTTTGCGATAGTGCAACTTGCACCGGATGCGCGGCTTGCATGAATATCTGCCCGACAGGCGCAATATCAATGCAACCGGATTCCGAGGGCTTTTACCGCCCGACAATAGATGCCAGCAAGTGCATACGATGCTTGAAATGCGAAAAAATCTGTCCGGTAATCACACCGCTTACACCCAATGCTGAGAGCGACAAAATTTTCGCAGCATGGCACAGATACCCTTCAATTCGCGCATGCAGTTCGTCGGGCGGTGCGTTTTCAGCTCTTGCGCAGATGGTTTTGAAGGATGGCGGATGCGTGGTCGGAGCATCATTTGATGACCGGCTACATCTCTCGCACGTAATAATCTCATCTTTGGAAAATCTGCACAAACTTCGTGCCAGCAAGTACCTGCAAAGTGAAATTTCAGACATTTTCCAACAGATGAAGACGTATCTGAATGATGGCCGTAAAGTACTGTTCTGCGGTACACCATGTCAGGTTGCCGGAGTAAAATCATATTTCGGCTCCAAATACGGAGAAAATCTGATTTTGGTGGATTTTGTATGCCATGGAGTACCATCTCCACTTTTCTTCAAAAAATATATTGCATGGCTCTCCCCCAAGGTTGGAAATATCCATGACTATTTATTTAGAAATAAAGACAAGGGGTGGTATGATGCAACCCGCGTAATTTCAACCGATTCTAATTCAGAACGACGTTTAAAAGGGAGACTGGACGCGTATTGGACCGGATTTATGGACAATTTATGCCTACAAGAGACATGCTATAAATGTCCATTCGTTGGAATCCAACGCAACAGCGACATCACAATTGCCGATTTCTGGGGTATCGGTAAACAATTTAAATTCAAGACTCCGGAAGAAATAGAGAAAGGAATTTCCATGGTGATGTGCAACACTCCCGAAGGTCTGAATCTATTCAATTCTGCTTCCGAATATCTTGAATTTCAAGAAAGGACGATGGAAGAGGTTGTCTCAGGGAATCAAACAATCGTGCGGCCATGCGTACGTCCCGCAAGAAGAGACACATTCTATCGCGACCTTGACGAAATGGAATTTCAGAAATTCACGGAAGCATACCTAACGCCGTCGCTTAAAGCGCGGATAGTCAAATTTATGCGCGAATACTTACCAGGGTGCATAATGATGAAAATACGGCAACTATGATTAATCCAAAACCATACAGGGAGTGCCTTTCATTATCAAATAAACTACATCGTTTATGGTGGAATGTATGTTGCCTCATATTTTTCAGACCTTTTCCCGGCCCTATATTCAAGAAATGGAGAATTTTCGTTCTTAAATGCTTTGGAGCGAAAATCGGACATGGATGCGCGGTAAATAGTTCTACGAAAATATGGGCACCATGGCATTTGGAAACAGGGCAATACACTGCAATCGGCTCGGAAGCACGCATCTACAATCCCGGCAAGATAAAACTTGGTTCAAAATGCGTCATATCGCAGGGTGCTTATCTCTGCACGGCGTCGCACGACGTTACGAATCCGCTTAATCCGCTGATTACGGCGCCTATAGTGATTGAGGATCAGGCCTGGGTGGCGGCGGATGCGTTTGTAGGGATGGGAGTGACCATCGGGCAGGGGGCCGTGGTGGGGGCGCGCGCGGCCGTGTTCAAGGATGTTGAGCCGTGGACGATTGTGGGTGGAAATCCCGCAAAACCGATAAAAAAAAGAGTTCTTAGCAATGGTTGACGTTACGGTTATTATTCTGACGAAGAACGAGGAGCTGCACTTGGGGCGGTGCCTCGCGAGGCTGCGGGCGCTGGAGCCGAGGCGCGTGGTGGTGGTAGACTCGGAGTCGACCGACGCTACGGCGGAGATTGCCCGACGTGAAGGGGCGGAGGTGATGGTGCACCCGTGGCCGGGGAATCAGGCGGCGCAGTTCAACTGGGCGCTCGACGCGCTCGACATACGGTCGGAGTGGGTACTCCGGCTCGACGCCGACGAGTATCTCTCGCCGGAGCTGACGGAGGAGATCCGCGCGAAGCTGCCGACGATGCCGGCTGACGTCAGTGCGCTGGTGATTCCGCTGGGGCGCTATTTCCTGAACCGGCGTCTGCGCCACGGCATCGTCAACGGAATCGCAATGGTCAGGATGTTCCGCCGGGGCTACTGCCGCTACGAGCAGCGGCTGATGGACGAGCATCTGCAGATACTGAGCGGACGGACGCTGACGCTCGAGCATCCGTTTTACGACCATTCGCTTCTGCCGCTCTCGGCATTCATCGCCAAGCACAACGGCTATGCCGACCGCGAGGCGGCGCTGTTGCTCGCCGAAAAATACCGGTCTAAGAGCGCAGAGGCCGACAAGGCCGGGGGGCTGGCCGACGCTGTAGCGGCCAAGCGACGTCAGAAGTCGCTCTACGGGCGCATGCCGCTGTTCTGGCGGTCGACAGCCTATTTCCTATACCGCTACATTGTCCGGCTGGGGTTCCTCGACGGGAAGGAGGGTTTCCTCTGGGACTTCCTGCAGGGGTGGTGGTACCGCACGCTGGTGGACGCCAAGGTGATGGAGGTGGAGCGCGCCTGCGCCGCCGACCCCGGGCGCATCCGCGCCTTCCTGGCGGAGCGCTACGGCATCCGCCTATAGGCGGGCGCGCCATAACGGCCCATATGCGGCGTCGCCGCAGGGATGCGGGTTCGGTCATTGACCACGGGGTTGACACCCACCAGGGGTTGGCACCCCTGGCTACAGCAATGCCACCCCTACGGGGTCAGGCATAACATCTTGAATCCGACAACGAAAAAGCGAAGACGGCCAGCGCGCCGCCTTCGCTTTTTTATTTCTTTTTCTTTTCTTTTTCCCGATATGGCTGGACGCTTTTTAATCCGTCGATATGCTCAAATAACTGGGGTTCTACGTTGGCCATCATCGGGTCGAGTATGAAATCGATTCCTTCTCGCCTTGCAAGTTTGGCTGCCGGAACAAAATCGGAGTCGCCTGAGAATAATACAATTTGGTCAACAAATCGCTTCAAGGCAAGAGATGCGATGTCAACACCGATTTTCATGTCGACGCCTTTCTGTCTGACTGACAGGAATACATCGTCTTCGGTAAGGTCTTTTAAAGTAATCTTTCCTTTGAGAAGATCTTGCGTAGCAGATGGGCGTATCTCCCAGTTGCCATTATCTTTCAATGTCCCTACTCTTAGGGCAACCTTCCGTTTCTGCTTCAATGCTTCCATCAATTCCACACGGAACTGATATTCGGGCGTTTTGCTGAAATCCACAGCCTTCTTGCTGATCGGGTTGTGAGCCTTCTTGCCCAGGGGCATGCAGTCGTAATAGAATATGCGATACAGGATGTTGCGCTTACCCACATGTTTATGAGCCATTGCATACATTAAATCAGCAACTTGCGCGCCGCTTAGCTTTCGATTCTTATTATAAAGGGTATTAAACCGCTTAATAAAGAATCCGCCGTCGATAAGAACGGCGATTTTAATGGGAGGCAGGAGTTCGTTGTGCATAGCAAATAAAAAAAGCTCAAGGGTAGGCGTATCCATTATCAAGAACTAGCGGCAGAGCTGCTACCGGATACGCGTTGCCATGAGCGTAATCGTGTTTGCAAATTTACAATCGATTTATCAGATAAACAAATTTTTGATAACGAAAGTTTGGGAGATCAGGAGAATGCACATAAAAAAATAGTCACCGACTGGTATCAGCCGATGACTTATCGATTTTTTTGTGGAGTACAGCGGACTCGAACCGCTCACCTCGACACTGCCAGTGTCGCGCTCTAGCCAGATGAGCTAGTACCCCATGGATTTCGGATGCAAAGTTAAGGATTCCGGATGAAACCGCCAAATTTTCAGGGAAACATTTTTCAAAGTTTTTCCTGATGGACTTTTGGCGGGGTTGGAACGGCAGGGAGGATGGGCGGCGAAGGGACTGAGGATCAGGAGCGCACAAGTTCGAAGATCTTATAGAGGTAGCGGCAACCCTCAAACAAGAAGTTGGAGTAGACCCCGTTTTTACGATAGGCTGCGCGATGGTCGCGGTAGATGCGTTTATGGGAGGTCATTCCCGACGATGAGGCGCCCCCGGTGCGCATCGTCACAAAATCCATGGGCAGATAGCGGGTATTGATGCGGCCGACGAAAATCATGCGCAGGAGTTGCTCGAAGTCGGCGGCGACGCGGAAATCGAGGTCGAAGCCCCCATGCTCGGCATAAAGCCGGCGGCGGCAATAAAACGAGGGGTGGGCGGGCATGAAGCCCATGCGCATCATCCAGGGACGGAAGAAAGCGGAGCTGTAGTGACGCACCACGCGTGTGGTCTGATGCTGGTCGACGTAGTGAACGTCGCCATAGACGGCATCGAGACCGGCATCGGGCGTGGCGTCGGTGCTGAAGGCATCAGCCACCCGGGCGAGCACGTCGGGCGACGTAAAGTAATCATCGGAATTAAGGAGTCCCACCAGAGTGCCGGTTGCCATGGAAATTCCTTTGTTCATGGCGTCGTAGATTCCACGATCGCGCTCCGAGACCACGCGAAGGGTCTTGCCGGCGCGCTCGTAGGCACTGCGGTAGTGCTCGACGATGGTAAGCGTCGAGTCGGTGGACGCGCCGTCGACTATGATGTGCTCAACGTCGGGATAGGTCTGCGCCACCACAGAGGCGAGCGTATCGGCCAGCGTGGCAGCTGAGTTGAAGGTGGCGGTGATAACAGAAATCTTCATTGCGGTTCGTACGGCTGTAGTGTGATGCACCGCAAAGGTACGCATTTTTTCGGAAACGGCGGCTTTTATGACGCAAGGAGGCCGGGAATCGAACTGGACTCCCGGCCTCCGAAGTAAGATAGGCAAATATATTAGCGGAGGGCTACTTTTTCGGCGACGGAACCGGCGCGGCGGATGTAGATGCCGGCAGAGAGTGTGTCGGCGGCCACGCGGCGCCCCTGGAGGTCGAAGTATTCCTCGGGGGCGGCGGTGGCGTCGGATGCTACGGCGCTGATGCCGCTGTTGGCGGAGAGGTCGATGGTGTAGCGGCCGCCGGAAGTGGTGGGG
>ERZ1027188.586-NODE-586-length-14435-cov-5.726287_pt1 | contig 14435 bp, 9 predicted proteins | sample MGYA00519273_ERZ1027188 | MGnify/ENA primary metagenome ERZ1027188 (study PRJEB26926, sample SAMN06164623) | human gut metagenome | biome: ENVO:00009003; feature: ENVO:2100002; material: ENVO:00002003 | host: Homo sapiens | place: USA | collected 2012 ... | reverse complement strand
ATACAAAAAGGCATCAAAAGAGAGCCTGTGTATTTAGAACGATTCTTCCGAAATCTATTGATAGGAGAAAACAATGAATTGAGGAATCGTTTCATGGTGGTTAATGCCCCCGAAGACATGGGTATCTCCACCCCGACAAGTACCCCGACAAGTACCCCGACAAGTACCCCGACAAGCTTAGATAATCCATTACAGATAGATAATGAAAATATCAACCGTTTAATAGAGGTACTTGCAAACAATAGATTATCAGTCAAAGAGATGATGGCAGCCGTAGGTTTAAAGAACCGTGAAAATTTCATGGAATACTCTCTCAATCCAGCCATAAAAGAGGGATTTGTTTCTATGCTCTACCCAGACAAGCCCCGTCATCCTCGTCAGAAATACATGTTGACGATTAAAGGATTGGCGGTGTATAACTCCAATAACATGAAATAATGATAGACGAGAACAATATACCCTCTATTCAACCCGACTTTGAACGGATTAAAAAGCAAGATAATAAAGGTTTAGAGTATTGGACTTCTCGTGAGTTGTGCACCGCATTAGGCTATGGCACATACCAAAAATTCAATCGTACTCTAAACAAAGCTATCGCCATAGCCAATAAGAAAGGTTGTAACACTACCGAGCATTTTAATGCTACGTTTGAGATGGTCAAACTAAATTCCGGCTCCTTTCGTAAGGTGGAGAATATACATCTATCACGAATCGCTTGTTTGATGATTGCTGAAAATGCCGATAGTAAGAAGCCACAAGTACAGATAGCAAAAGAATATTTCAAACAAGAAATATCAACTCCTGAATTAATAGACAACAGTCTATCTTCCAACATATTGCTATACAAGACGAAACAAGGAGAAAGCCGTATAGAGGTCATCTTCAATAATGAAACATTTTGGATGTCGCAAAAGCGAATGGCCGATTTGTTTGGTGTTGAAACGAATACGATCAATAACCATCTGAAAGAGATATTCAAAAGCGGAGAATTGGAGGAGAGTTCAGTTATTCGAAAAATTCGAACAACTGAACTTGATGGCAAGAACGATGATACATTGTTCTACAATTTGGATGCGGTTATTGCTGTTGGGTTTCGTGTGGGCAGTTATCAAGCGGGCCAATTCCGGATGTGGGCTACATCGGTTCTAAAAGAAATGATCATAAAAGGATTTGTATTGGATGATGAACGCTTGAAACAGGGCAAACATTTTGGCAAAGATTATTTTGACGACCTATTAGAACGTATCCGAGAAATACGAGTTTCAGAACGTCGGTATTATCAGAAAATCACCGATGTCTATGCCGAATGTAGTGCCGATTATGATCCTAAGGCTGAGACCACCCTACAATTCTTCAAGAGGGTGCAAGATATGATGTATTGGGCTACTTCCCATCAAACGGCAACCGAAATCATCTATTCAAGAGCAGATGCCCAAAAGCCCCACATGGGACTTACCACGTGGAAAAACGCTCCTGACGGCAGAGTCCAAAAGTCGGATACAATTATCGCCCAGAATTACTTGTCCGACAAAGAAGTCTCAGCTTTCAATCGTCTATCAACCGCATTCCTTGATTTGGCCGAACTTCGTGCCGAACGGCAAATCATCTCCACAATGGCAGATTGGAAAAAGCAATTGGATGATTTCCTGACTCTATATGAGTATGACAAATACAATGAGGCTGGCACCATTTCTGCCGAACAAGCGAAAGAAAAGGCATACGCTGAATATGATAAATTTCGCTTTATACAAGACAAGGAGTTTCTTTCGGATTTTGATAAAGAAATCAAGATATGGAAAGAGAAGGAGGGGTATGGTAAGGATTAATTCTATCTATAAACACTATTAACAGGAACATAAGATGAACCATAACGGCATATTCTCACTATCTTTTCCCGAAACTAAGACAATAATTGTTTCCGGTGATATTCATGAGACTTTAATCTGTTGGTGTTCAAACTATGTATCCAATATTAGATGCTCGACATTATGGAGTTCTGTCAAATATATTAATTATACCATTTCGGGTATAATATTGATACAATAAGCAGAATTATACCCGATAGGATATAATAGTTGTTACAAGCATATAAGTGTTTCTGTTGGGACATACAAACATTTTCCATTGTGGGCAAACGGAAGCAATTACATTTTTTCAAGCGAATAATTCAACTTCATTACACTTTTTCAAACGAATATAACCCATTTCTCTACACTTTTTCAAGCGAATCGAGTGTATATCTACAAAAGTTTTCTGGCTCTATAACCGTTTTTCTACTGTAAATCAACCTCTTTGGAAGAAAAAGTCCACGCAAACCACAGAAATCCCAAGAAAACCACTACCTTTGTATTCAACAAGCGTTCTGTAACACACCTACGGAAATGCCCTATCACTCAACACCTTGTATCTGATAGCGGACATTCCACAAAAAGGCTGAAAAGAGGCGGTACAACACGTATATGCAAAGCTATGAAATACAGCGGTTTGCATTTGTCCCTACATTCTGTGCATTTGTCAAAACTGTGGTTGTACCGATTAAAATGAATGGTCACTGATAATCAGTGATGTAAATATGCTGCATCGGAAAGAACCTAACTATTATAAATGTATGATAAAAATTACTCTATTTCACAACTTTCAGTGTCGTTGCCGCACCTTCTGCCGTTACGGCTTTGACCACATAAACGCCATCGGCAAGACCTTCTGCGGCAAGGGCGTTGCCCTCAACCTCACCAGCAGCCACCAATCGTCCGTTAAGGTCGTAGACCGAGGCGGTGCCGATGGCTGCGTTGCCAGTAAACTGCAGGCATTCACCAGCAAAATGACAAGCCACTTTCTCAGTGTCGATTGTCATGTCGGAAACACTGCCGTTAGGATTGAACGTAAGGCAGCTGATGTGAATGCCGCTCGGCGAGTATGGTCCGCCGTCTTTAACGCGGATACGCTGCTTGCCGGCAGCAAGCGAAACGGCAAACTGCACATCGACATAGGATTGGTTATCGTTTGGAAGTTGAAATTGTCTGTTGTCAGCAAGTGTCGACAGCTCTTTGCCGTCGTTGTCCACACTGTAGATGCCCACTGTCGGGTCGAAACGCGTAGGCTCGCCCATGCCGCTCACTCGGAGAGTAAGCGTATAGCTGCCCGCCGCAGGCACATCAAACTGATAGTCGGCGTAGGCGCCTGAATTGAATTTCGTAATCTCAATCGGCGACGGGTTTTTGCCGTCGAACGACGATCCGAGCACAAGGGTGTTTGAATTGACATATTCAACCGCGGGCACCACCTCTGTCATGGAGTGGTAGCGTGTCTGGTCGAAGTCTGACATATTCACATACACTTTGCCCTGCTCCGACAGCTCGCGCTCTCCGGCACCGTTTTTCGGCACTATCAATCCGTAGGCTGGCGATGTGGTTATCGAGCCTTTTGCCTTGAACCATGCGTAGCGATACACCTTCTCGCACTTTTCAAGATATTCCACCTGCGCCACCATCGACGTGATCTGCGCCTCCGGGGTCACGGTGTTGTTGCCCGGCCAGTTGCAGAACTCCGTGAGCCATATCTGCTTGCCGTAGAGTCCGTAGAATTTGTCAATCATTGTGCGCATTCCGTCCACGCCGCCTGAATAGTTATGGATGGCAATGTAGTCGAACGCGTCCTTGCCCACGAGATTCACAAACTTGGCATACCATGTATACGGGTCGTTCTCAGGGCCGTCGGGAGAATAGTTTACCGCCGGACCCACAAGTTTCAGTCCAAGTTCTTTGGCAAGAGCCTGAACAGCAGGCCATGCCGCTGCAGCCGCCTCAGGGGTCATATTTGCCTGATTCTTGAAGTTCGGCTCGTTGAAACCGAGCAGATATTTAGTCTCTGGATGCGATTTGCAATAACTGCGGATGTTGTCGGCATTGTAGTTGGCGTTCCAGCACATCGGAACAAACTCGAAATCGGCATCAGGCAAGTCCTTGATGTTGTTGTTAGGCACGTTGCCCCACGTGTAAAACCATGACGTTCCGGTTTTTATCACATCGATTTCTTCCTTCAGGTTGAAAGCGTTCTCGCTCACTCCGCGCTTGAAGCTCTTGGCGTCGGCAGAGAGTACGCCAATCGCCAAAGCCAAAGCCGTAGCTGTCAGTATGATATTGTTTTTATTCATTGCTATTGTCGTATTATTCAGTTACAGTAAATTTCACAGGTGTTCCGCTGGCACTGTCGGTCGACACCCACACTTGGAAATCACCCGGCTCCACAACGGTCGTCTCGCTCGAGGTGTGGAATGCCAAGTCGGATGCCTTCAGCGTGAATTTAACGTCGCGGCTCTCGCCTGGTTTCAACGTGATTTTTTCAAAGCCCTTAAGTTCGCGCACCGGACGTGTCAGCGAGCCGACAAGGTCGCGCACATAGAGCTGCGCAGTCTCGGAAGCCTCCACTTTGCCAGTGTTGCTGATTGTGCAAGCCACTTCAATCTCTCCCGTCTTGTCCATCGTTGCCGATGAGAGGCGCACGTCGCCGTAGGCAAACGTGGTGTACGACAGTCCGTAGCCGAATGGAAACGCAGGTCCGTCGCCGGCATCAAGATAGTAGCCTGTGCATCCAGTGGATGTCTGCCCTGCCTCGAGCTCGATGTCGTCCATCAGCACGATGTTGCTTGCCGGACGGCCTGAATTGTTATGGTTGTAGTACATAGGCTCCTGACCAGCCATCCGCGGGAACGACATAGGCAGTTTTCCCGACGGCACTGCCTCGCCGGCAAGCAGCTTTGCGAGTGCCGGGCCTCCCATTGTTCCAGGATGGAACATGAAGAGAGTGGCGTCGGCAAGGTCGACCTCCTGGCTGATTGTCAGCGGACGTCCTGCCATAACAACAAGTACTACCGGCTTGCCTGTGGCTTTCAGCGCTTTGAGCATCTCAGTCTGCGCGCCAGGCAGAGAAAGGTCGGCACGGCAGTGAGCCTCGCCCGAAAGCACAGCCTCCTCGCCAGCCACCATCACCACGATGTCGGCCTGCTTGGCAGCCTCCACAGCTTTGCGGATTCCCTCCTCGCTTTTGTCGCGGCTGTATGTGAGTCCCGGCTCGAACACAAGATTGTCGCCAAGTGTCTGACGCAGAGTCTCGAGCGGAGTTACAGTGTGAGTCTTGTCAAGGTCGAAGCACCAAGTGCCGTTCTGGTCGTGCTTGGCATCAGCCATCGGTCCCACAAGCGCCACCTTCTTGCCCGTGAACGGCAGCACACCGTTGTTTTTCAGCAATACGGTGCTTTCCTCAACCATACGTTCCGCTGCCTCAAGCGACTCCGGAGCGTAGAATTGGTTTGCGCGTTTCATGTCAACATACGGATTGTCAAACAGTCCGAGACGGAATTTCAGACGCAACACGTTGCGTACCAGCCCATCGATTACTTTCTCATCCACTTTGCCCTCTTCAACAAGAGCTTTCATATGGCGGGTATACGCATAGCTTTCCATATCCACATCGACACCGGCAAGCGCAGCCTTGAGCGCCGCGTCCTTAAGGTCGGTGCAATAGCCTTGCGGCACGAGTTGCATAATCGAACCCCAGTCGCTGCACATCACGCCGTCCCAGCCCCACTTGTCGCGAAGCACGTCGCGCATAAGATAGCGGTTGGCCGAAGCCGGGATGCCGTTGTTGTCGTTGAACGCACACATAAACGTTGCGCTGCCCGCTTTGGCACACGCCTTAAACGGCGGCAGATAAACATCGTGCATCACAACATCTGGAATCCACGTTGAATTATAGTCTTTGCCACCCTCTGCCGCACCGTAGCCTACAAAGTGCTTTGTGCAGGCAGCCATAGTGTTTGGCTGTGACAGGTCGTCGGTCTGATATCCGCGCACCATCGCCACGCCCACTTTTCCTGCAAGATAAGGATCCTCGCCGGCCGACTCGGCGCAGCGTCCCCAACGGGCATCGCGCGAGATGTCGACCATCGGAGAGAATGTCCAGCGCACACCTGTCGACGAAGCCTCCTCGGCAGCAATGCGCGCACCCTGCTCGATGAGGGCAAGATTCCACGAAGCCGCCTGTCCAAGAGGTATAGGGAAGATTGTCTTGAATCCATGAATCACGTCGCGTGCAAAAATCAACGGGATGTGCAGACGGCTGTTTTTCATAGCCTCTTTCTGCAATTTGTTGACCACCACTGGGTCCACCTCATTGAGAATAGAGCCGATGCCGCCGGCTTTCACAATCTGCACCATCTCAGGGCTGTAGCCCTGTCCTGTCTGTTGGTTGATCTGACCGATTTTCTCTTCCAAAGTCATCTTCGACAGCAGCTGGTCGATTTTTTTCTCGACATCATCGTTTCCGGCTGAAAGTGCATAGCCCACCGCAAAGACGGTGAACAGGCACAACAGCACTACTTTCTTCATCATGTTCTGATCGTTCATATTAGGTAGGAAGTTTTTCTGTTATTTTTTGATATTCAATGATATTTGTTTTTTGGGCTGATAAACGCGCACATAGTCGACAAGCATCTCCGCGCCGCCGGCAGGTATCGCTGTCACATTGTCGGCATTGTGGATGTTTGGGAAATCGCCGCCTACGGCGAGGCTGAACAACAGGAAGTTGGCCTTGTTGAAGAAGGCGTGCTTGTCACTGTCCTTGCCTATCGCCGCCGACAGATAAGGCTTGTCGGCGTTGTCGACAAACATTTCTATCCGTGTCGGAGTCCACACAACAGTATATATGTGAAACTCTCCGTCCTGGAGGCTCGACTGATGCTTTCCGGCAGCCACCTGCTGACAGTGCTTGTCAGAGCTGACACCCCAGTGGAGCGCGCCGTTGAACAAGCGTTCCTGCGTTCCGTCCATGATGCCATCGGCATGTCCCATCTCGAGCACATCGGTCTCGCCGCATGCCGGCCATCCGCACTCCTTGATGTCGTCGCCCATCATCCAGAATGCCGGCCACAAGCCATTGGCTGTCTTCGGCAGTTTGATGCGCGCCTCAACTATTCCGTATGTAAACCCCACCTTTCCACAGGTGTTGACGCGTCCGGAAGTAAACGCGTGTCCGTCGTAGTCCTGACGACGGGCTGTGATGACGAGATTTCCGTCGCGCACAGCCACGTTGTCAGCATTGTCGACATAGTACTGCAACTCATTGTTGCCGCAGCCCGAGCCGTTGACCTCCACGTTCCAGTAGTCGCGGTTGAGGGCGGCGCCGTCGAAATTGTCCTCCCACACCAGCTTGTATCCGCCTTTTTTCGGAACAGCGTAGGCGTCAAAACCGACTGCGACAGCCATTGCTATAAATAATATCTTTGTCAGTCTGTTCATTACAATTTATCGGATTACAATTTTCTTTGTCGCCTGTCCGCATTTCACAATGTAGACACCGCCCTGCAGGTCAGCCACAGAAATCTCCGTGCCGCAAGCCGAGCGCACAAGGCTTCCGTTGATGTTGTAGACGCAGATTGTCGATGGAACCGACACTGCTACCGTATTGCCGTCGAATGCAATTTCAGTTTCGGCAACCACATCACCGACAGACGCGCCACCCTGCTCATCGCCAGGCGACAGCGTGTTGAGCGACTCGTCGGCAGTACCTTTCTGATAAACTTTCACATAGTTCACATACATGCTTGCCTGGTTGCCGTTTCCGGCATTGAGTGCGGTGATGCCCGCAGCATCCCTGATATTTGGGAAATTGCCTCCCACAGCGAGGTTGAACAATATGAAGTTCTCCTTGTGGAAGTAATATCCCGGTGCGCCGGTATCGCCGGTTGCGGGAATTGTCATCTCATAATAAGGTTTGGCATCTGGATGCTTGTCGAGATCGACATACATAGCTATGCGCTCCTGATTCCAGATGCAGGTATAGATGTGGTACTCATCGTCCTGAAGACTGTAGTTGTAGGTCACCGCACGGGCATAGTTGGGATGGTTGTTCCACGACTGTCCCCAATGGCATGCGCCGTTGAAATAGCGGTCCTGCACACCGCGGTTGATGCCGTCGATGTGACCGAACTCCATAATGTCGGTCTCGCCGCATTTAGGCCAGCCCACTTGGTCAAAGTCGTTGCCCATCATCCAGAATGCCGGCCACAAGCCGTTGGCAGTTTTCGGCAGTCTTATGGCAGCCTCCACCTTTCCGTGGGTAAACGCCACCTTGTTTTTTGAATTTATGCGTCCCGAAGTGAACTGCTTGCCGTTATACACCTCGCGCACAGCCGTCAGAATAAGGCAATGGTTGCCCTTGCCGTCGTCGCCGAGACGCACATTGCGGTCGAGGTCGGCGTAGAACTGCAACTCGTTGTTGCCGCCGCCGGAACCGTTCACCTCAATGTTCCAACGGTCCGGACGCAGCTCGGGGTCGTCAAACAAATCCTGCCACACCAACCGGTATCCGTTGGTTTCGCCGGTGCCCACCTGAGCGTCTTTAGCCACTGCTGGAAGCGCTGCGCACGAAGCCAACGCCATGAAGAGTAGTTTCTTGCTGAGATTCATTATTTTTTCTTTCTATATTATTTCAATACAACTTTCTTCACTGCATTGCCAGCCTTTACAATATAGATGCCGGCAGCAATATCCTCTATACCCATTATAGAAGCATTCACCTTCTTGACGAGTTGTCCGGCGAGATTGTAGAGAGCAATTTCATCAGTTCCCGCGGCATTGACAGTGCGAGCGGTAACTATGATGTCGGTGTCGGCCACCACGCCAGCGACTGCGCTTTCGCCATTGCCAGGAGTGTAGAAGTAAACAGCGTCGAGGCTGATGTTCTTGCCTGTTGTGCCGCCAGCGAGGAACGAAAGGATGTTTCCGCCAAAGCCGCCAGCCTTGTAATTGAAGCTCGGCCACAATTTCTTGAGCTGACCGAGAGTGATGTCGACAGCCACCCATTCGCCGTCTGCATCAAAGTTGCCCACCAATGGGAATGCAGTTCCATTGTCAACAAAAGCCTCCGATCCGACAGATATTTTTGCAGGCGACCATTTGTTGTTGTTGTCACCCCAAACATAACCGTCGCCAATGATAAGAGCGGCGTTTCTCAATCCATTTGTTGTGCGCAGACCGCAGTGGAAATGAGTGTCGTCTGTGAAATGTCGCAAATCTGCGGCCGCATTGACGATGCAGAAACCTGCGCCGGACCAACCGACATTCGTCACGTCCAACGATGTGTAGCCATCGGTATGCATTTCTACGCCAGGATACGACTGGTCGGCTTCTGCAAACGTATTTTCCCAAACATAGAGGAAACGGTTTTCGTTGTCCGTACGAAGGTCTTGAACAGTCTTGCCAGAAGTCTTCAAAGACTCGATGCTGGCATTGTCGAGAAGAATAACGTCATACAAGTTGCCTGTTGAAGTTGTTTTTGACAATGCAGGGTCACCTACATACTGTGCATTGGCGATACCTACGCCACAAACTGCCATAGCAGCCAAAAGAGTCAAATTTTTCATAATTGGTAAAATTTTAGTGAATGATTAAATGATTAAGTTTTTATTTTTAAGGAGGGCGGACAGACGTGTGTCCGCCTTCCTGTTTTTGTTGTTTTTAGTATCCGTTGTTCTGCTCCATCGGGTTAAGGTTGATTTCCTCTGCCGGAATCGGGAACAGCTCGTGCTTGCCTTTTACAAACGATGCCATTTCGGCGCGTGCCTCGGCACTCTCGTTTTTGCCGTAAGAACCGTTGTCCTTGTCCATCACCTCATAGGCGATGCCCCAACGGCAAAGGTCGAACCAGCGGTGGCCTTCCATTGCCAACTCCACACGACGCTCATGGCGGATTGCCTTGCGCAAGTCTTCGGTGTTGTCGCTGTAGCCGCGATATCCAGGGAATGCCGGCATTCCGACACGTTCGCGCACCTTGTTGAGCATTGTTTTTGCCACTGCGATATCCTTGCCGCTTTCAAGAGCAGCCTCGGCATACATCAGCATCACGTCCGACAGGCGGATAAGACGATAGTTCATCGGGCTGCGTGTTGCGTGGTCAAGAGCCACAAATATGCCATTCTCGTAGAATGAAGTCTTATTGTTGTTGTACGGGCTGCCGAGATAAGTCAAGTCGGTGTTGGCTTCCACCTCTGAGTCAGAAGGCTTGCTGATAGTGGCTTCGCGGCGTGGGTCGCCCGGCTCAAACTCATCGTAGAGGTTCTGCGTCGGATGGTTGAAGCCCCAGCCTGCATTTCCGCCGAGCGAAGCCGCACGGCTACGAGTGAGGATTGTGGTGAACGAACCGCGGGTGAAGCCGAAACCTTCGCCGTAGTCGCTCGTAGGATCTGCCATATACTGGATTTCAAACACCGATTCAGGACCGTTCTCTCCGGCGAGAGTGAAGTTGTCTGAGTAGTTCGGGCAAAGGCTGTATTCGTTCTTCTGCTCTTCAAAGAATTTCTTACCCCATTCGTATGCATTGTTATAGTCGTGCATATAGAGATAAGTTTTCAGAAGCATCGCCTGCGCTGCGCCCTTAGTTGCGCGTCCGAGGTCGGCGTCGGCATATTTGCTCTTGTTCCAAAGCATCTGCTCAGCCAGCTTGAGGTCGTCGATGATGTGGTTGTAGATTTCCTCGGCAGTGGCACGTGGCTGCTTCCAGTCCTTGCTGCTGTCGATCACCTTGTCGACATAAGGCACACCGCCAAATATGCGTACAAGGCGGAAATAATAGTAAGCGCGCATGTAATAAGCCTCGCCCATCAAGCACGTTTTGCGCTCGGCTGTCATATCCGCATCGGGCTCGATAGCCTCAACCTCCTGCATTGCGAGGTTGCAACGCTGTATGCCTTGGAACTGCGCGCGATAGAAATCGCGCAGCAACGAGTTGTTGGCATTTGTCTTAAAGTTCTCGATGTCGTAGGCGTCAGCCATATCCGACAGGTTCTGACCGCCCTTCAGAGCATCGTCAGAGGCGATGTCGCCAATAAACCACTCACTGAAGTATGTGCTGTTGAATTCCCATGCGAGCGGAGTGTAGGCAGCGTTGACCGCACGGATTGCCGCCTTTCCCAGAGCGAAGTAGTCCTCCGGGGTTGATTTTCCAGGCTCTTCCTCCTTCAGCCAGTCGTTGCAAGAAGTGGCAGCCACCAGGAGCGCCGCTCCGCAGAATGCTTTCAAAAAATATTTAACCTTCATAGTTGTTTTTTCGATTTTAAGTTAGAAAGAGATGTTGGCTCCAAAGATGAATGAACGTGCCTGAGGATAGTTGCCATAGTCAACACCGCCGCCCACTTCCGGGTCGAAGCCGGTGTATTTTGTGGCTGTCAGCAAGTTGCTTCCCTGCAGGTAAAGGCGGCATGACTCCAAGCCAATCTTGCGGATTGCAGCGGTCGGGATAGTGTAGCCGAGTTGCAGGTTTTTCAGGCGGAAGTATGATCCATTCTCGAGGAAGCGGTCTGAGACATAGTAGTTGACCGAGTTTTTCGGGTTTGGAATCGAGCCGTCGTAGTATGTCTCGCCAGCATCGTTGGTGTGCTGCATCCACGCGTTCTTCATAACAGGGCTGAGCACGCTGTTGGTGCCTGTACCTTCAAGACGGTGACGGAGCTGGTTGTAGATTTTGTTGCCTGCCACGCCCTGGAAGAAGAGTTGCAGGTCAAAATTCTTCCAATTCATTCCGATATTGATACCATAGTTGATTGAAGGGATTGAAGAGCCGAGTTTCACGCGGTCTTTGTCGTCAATCACGCCGTCGCCGTTGTTGTCTTTGTATTTTGAGTCGCCGGCATGGAACGGAGTTGTTGTCGCATCGTAGCCGTGCAGATAGTCGAGCACCTCTTGGTCGGTCTTGTAGATACCTTCATACTGATATCCCCAGTAGTAATACAATGGGTAACCCTGGTCGACAACCATCACGTTGCTGTAGTTTGAGTAGATTGGCGAACCACCGTTAAGTCCGGTGAGCTCGTTGTCGATAAACGACACGTTGCCGCCGATAGAATATCCGAAATCACCAATCTGGTTGCGGTGTTCAAGAGTGATCTCCACACCGCGGTTGCGCACTGTTCCGACGTTGCTCATTGCCGAGTAGCGGTTGCCCACGTGAGCCGGAGCGGTGACATTCATAAGCATATCCTTTGTGTTGCGGAGGAAGAAGTCGACAGAACCTGTGAGTTTGTTTTTCCACAAACCGAAGTCCACGCCGGCACTCCATTGTTCTGTGTTTTCCCAGTGTCCGCCATTGTTCACCCAAGTGAGCACTGTGGCACCGTTGGCGAGCTGCTGGTCTTTACCAAACACATAGTCAACAAATGTAGGTCCATCGTCAAACACCTTCAGTGTAAACGCGCCGTTGCCGATGTTGTCGTTACCTACGCGACCCCATCCTGCACGGATTTTGAGAAGGTCGAGATTGTTGAAATCTTTCATGAAGCTTTCCTCGCTGATTTTCCATGCCAAAGCGGTTGATGGGAAATAGCCCCAAGGCTTGTCAGGGAACTTGCTTGAACCGTCGGCACGGAAGTTGACCGTAACGAGGTAGCGGTTGTTGAAGCTGTAGTGCAGACGTCCGAGCATTGACACGCGGCGGTTGCGCGAGATTGAGTCGGCAGGACGGCCGAAATCGTCGGTCACCTTTGAAAGGAACCAGTTTTTCTCAACAGGGTTGAGAATTGTCGAACCAGAGCCGCTGATTCCGTAATAGTTGTATTCCTCGACTGTCTGACCTACCATTGCCGAGAAATCGTGCTTGCCGATTGTGCGGGCATAGGTGAGGATGTTGTCTACAGTCCAGTTGTAGTAGCGTCCGATGAGCGACGACAGGAAGTTTTTGTCGTTCTTGTCGTAGCTTGAGAACTCGTATGCTTCTTTAAATGTCTTGTTGGTGTGGATGTTGTAGTCGAAGCTGTAGCTTGAGCGGAATGTCAAGCCCTCGATCGGGTTGATTTCGGCAAACACGTTGCCCACAAAGCGCTCGTAGCGGTCTTTCGGGTGGCTCATCTCCACCATAGAGAACGGGTTGGTCACGTTCTTGAAGTTTGAACCTGCGGCAATCTGTCCGCTGAGGTCCTTGCCCTTGCGGCTTACAGAGCCTTCCGGATAGCGGACAGGATCCCATGGAGCCATTGCGAGAGCGGCTGAAAGCACAGAGGCGCCAGCACTCTCCGAGTTGTTCATCGCGTTGCGCGCCGTTGACGCCATAAACGAAATGTTCTCGCCCACCTTAAGCCATTTCTTCACTTGGTGTGACGTGTTGAGACGCACGGTGAAACGACGGTATTTAGAACCGATAAGCGTACCTTCCTGCGAATACCAGCTTCCGCTGAGCGAATATGTGGTTTTCTTGCTGCCACCGTCGATGGCAAGGTGATAGTTTTGAATCAATGCGTTCTGGAACACTTCGTCCTGCCAGTCGGTATCTACTGCTGAATAGTCGAAGCCTGTAGGATTTTTCTCCGGGTCGTAGACTGTAGGGAAATATTCAAATGTGCCGAGGCTGAACGCCGACAACCATTTGTTGAATCCCTGTTTCTCGTAGAAAGCCTTTTCTGATTTTGTGCCGTTGATGGCGATACGCGTGTCGGCGAAGTCCTTGGCGTTCATCACGTCAAGTTTGCGCCAACGCTGCTGAACGCCGACATAGGCATCGAGAGTGACGCGGGTTTTCTCGTCGGTGGCGCCGTTGCGTGTGGTGACGATGATGACACCGTTGGCACCGCGCGAACCATAGATGGCTGTTGCGCTGGCGTCTTTCAGCACCTCTGTCGACTGGATGTCGTTAGGGCTGAGGAACGAGATGTCGTCAACGATAACACCATCGACTACATATATAGGAGAAGCGCCGTTGACCGTACCGACACCGCGGATGCGCACCTCTGGAGCGGCACCCGGCTGTCCACTGTTTGAGTTGATGGTCACACCTGCAGCCTGTCCCTGAAGGGCGTTTGCAAGGTTGGAGGCTGGAGTTTTCTTAAGCTTGTCGGCGTCGACACTGGTAACCGAACCGGTAAGGTCGCTTTTCTTCATCACGCCGTAGCCGATAGCCACAACCTCGTTGAGCATGTGTGAGTCGCTTGCAAGCACAATATTATATGTGCCCGACTTTACAACTGTTCTTTCCTGGGTCTTGCAGCCCACAAAAGAATACTGGAGCGTTGCACCCGCCGGAACAGAAATGGTGTAATTGCCATCAATGTCGGTGGCTACTCCTTGCGAAGGGTTGCCTTTTACTTGGACGGATGCGCCAATCAGCGGCTCACCGTCTTCGGCAGAAGTAACAACTCCTGTAATGTTCACGTTTTCCGCAAAGCCTATCATTGCGAAAAACAAAAAACAAAATAGTAGAATCTGTTTCTTCATAAGTTTGGTATAAAATTTTAATGAATATTCCTATTAGGTCAAAACTCGCAGTTTTTTGTTCGGTTTGACACTGCAAAATTATAGTACAATGTATCCCCACCCAAAAAAAAGCACTCACAAAAAACTCAACAAGTGTCATTTTGCTACTCAACATCTATTTCTTCTCACTTTTTATATACT
>ERZ1027188.579-NODE-579-length-14536-cov-4.617706_pt1 | contig 14536 bp, 6 predicted proteins | sample MGYA00519273_ERZ1027188 | MGnify/ENA primary metagenome ERZ1027188 (study PRJEB26926, sample SAMN06164623) | human gut metagenome | biome: ENVO:00009003; feature: ENVO:2100002; material: ENVO:00002003 | host: Homo sapiens | place: USA | collected 2012 ... | reverse complement strand
CTACGCGTCTCGTGGGCTCGGAGATGTGTATAAGAGACAGGAGTAGGTGGCACCCATCTCCTCACGAACCTTGTCGAGGAAGCGCTTGGAGAGAATCTGACCGGCTACGTTGGCCAGAGCACGTGTTTTGGGCGTATAGTCGATGTTGCCGTACTCGATTACGGCAGCATACGTCTGCGGAGTCTGCATCTTTGCCGACGAAACCGTCTGCTTCTCGCCGGCTTTCACCAGGAGGCTCGGGAGAATCTCGGGCTTCACTGTCTTGGCAGCCGCATCGGCGGGGAGGGTTGCGATATACTGCTCCACGAGCGGGCGGAAGGTATCCATGTCGATGTTGCCTACGAAGAAGAATGTGTAGTCGGCAGCATTGGCAGTCATCTTGCGCACTACGTCCTTGAACTGGTCGGCTGTGGCACCGTTGATGGCCTCAATGGAAAGAGCGCGGGAACGGGGATTCTCATAAAGGCTCTCGAGCAGGCGGCTCTGGAAGATATATTCGGGAGTGTTGACCTGATTTTTGAGCACACCTTCGAACTGCTTCTGAACGCCCTCGAACTCAGAAGGCACGACGTTGAAGTTGGTGAAAGTCATATAAAGCATCTCCATGGCAGTCTTGAGGTCCTTGGGAGTTGTGGAGCCTGCCACATCGCGGAGGTAATTGCCGAACTGGAGGTCGACGCTCACCTGCTTGCCCTGGAGGAATTTCTGAAGGTCCTTGTTGGTGTAGTCGCCGAGCGACATAACTGCATCGGCGGCATAGGGGAAGAGCACGAGAGTGCTGGCATAAGAGTCGGGGAGCACCGATGTGCCGCCTAAAGCCTGAGCGTCGAAGAGGATTTCGTCGGCCTTGAACTGAGTGGGCTTCACCACTACCTCAACGCCATTGGAAAGTGTGAGCTTCGTTGCGCCCCACTTCTCCACGGGAGTCTCGCTGACGATTTTGCCGGGAGCAGGCAGCTGCGGGATAAGCGGCTCGGCCTTCACCTCGTCGACAAAAGCCTCGATATTCTCGGCATCGACCTCAGCCATTGCTGCGGCAAGCTCCTCGGCGGTGGGCACCTTGACGCCTTCCTTCTCGGGGAGCATGGCCATTACGACACGGTTATCGTTGGTGATGAGCTGCTTGAGCGTCTGGTTGATGGCGTCGACGGGTACGTTGTTGGCCATAAGGCTCATGGTGTTGTACTCATACTCGATGCCGGGCATGGGGGTGCCGTCGATGAAGTGGCGCACGATTTCGCGGGCGTAGGCGGTGTTGTCGTGCTTCTCGCGGTTGTTGTAAGCGTTTTCGAGGTCGGAGAGATACTGGCTGCGTGCGCGGTCGTACTCAGTGATCGTGAAGCCGCCGCGGAGAGCGCGGAGCAGTTCACGATATACCGACTTGAAGGCGGGAATCATATCGTCGCCCTTGGCAACGCCTGTGAGCGAGAGAGCGTCCTCCGAGTTGGCAAGAAGGTAGTTGGAATAATCAGCCATGCCAACGGCAAAGGATGTGGAAGGGTCCTTGGCCAGCTCGGCGTAGCGGTTGTTGAGCATCGAGGAAATCATATCGAAGATGTAGTCGCTGACCATATATATCATGGTATTGCGCATCTCCTTGGGCATCACCTCGTTTTTGAAGAAGATGTTGAACATGGGGAACTGCATCTCCTTGTCGGCGCCGATGGCATAGATAGTTCCTTCGGTGTCGGGAACTTCCTCGATTTCGCGGGGCTTGGCGTCGGCAGGCATCTCGATCGGGCCGAAGAGCTCCTTGATTTTGCCCTCGATGCGGTCTACATCAATGTCGCCGACCACGATGATACCCTGCTGGTCAGGACGATACCACGCCTCGTAGTAGTCGCGGAGCGCCTGGTGGGGGAAATTGTCGACAACCTCCATCGTGCCGATAGGCAGACGATAGCCGTACTTCGACTCGGGATACATGGTGGGAAGAATCTGCTCGAGGATACGCATGCGGCCCACGTTGCTTGCGCGCCATTCCTCATGGATCACGCCGCGCTCCTTATCGATTTCCTCGCCGTCGAGCAGGAGATCGTCGGCCCAGTCGTGGAGAATGAGCAGGCAGGAGTCCTGCACACCTACGCGGGCGGTGGGAACGGCCGAGATGTTGTATACGGTCTCGTCGGTGCCGGTATATGCGTTGAGATTCTGACCGAATTTCACACCGACAGACTCAAGCCAGGTTATGAGCTGGTTGCCGGGGAAGTTCTTGGTTCCGTTGAAGCACATATGCTCCAGGAAGTGGGCGAGACCGCGCTGGTCGTCGTTCTCAAGAATCGATCCGACCTTCTGGGCGATGAAGAAGTCTGCCTGACCTTTGGGGGTCTCGTTGTGGCGGATGTAGTAGTTGAGGCCGTTGGGGAGCACTCCGTGGCGCACCTGCGGGTCGGCCGGCAGTTCGTCGGGCTTCTGGGCGAAGCCGGTGAAGGTCACCATGGCCATCGCGAAAGCGGCGAACAGCGTTTTGAAGTTGAATTTCATTGGATATGTAAGTTAAATGGATGAATTTCAGAATCAGCAGTGCCGGAAGGGGAGTAAACTCCACCCGGTATTGGAGGCGGTTCATTTGGGTTAGACGCACCGGCAGCAAAAAAAAGTTGCATCCGCGTCCGAAAAAAATCAGGACTACGGTAGAATCAGCCGAACAGATGGCGGAAGGCTTCTTCTACACGCGTCACCTCTACCACCTTGATGTTGAGGCGCGAGGTGTCGACTCCTTTGAGAGAATCCCTGGGAATGATAATGGTCTCGAGGCCGAGCTTGTCGGCTTCGCGCACGCGCTGCTCCATGCGCCCGGCCGGGCGGATTTCACCGCTGAGCCCCACCTCGCCGCTGAGGCAGACCGTGCGCGCCACAGGCATATCGACATTCGACGATAGTATGGCCGCGATAACGGCCAGGTCGAGAGCCGGATCGGCCACCTTCAGGCCTCCTGCAATGTTGAGAAACACGTCCTTCTGGGCGAGTTTGAAGCCCACACGCTTCTCGAGCACGGCAAGGAGCATATTCATGCGCTTGGAGTCGAAACCGGTGACGGAGCGCTGCGGAGTGCCGTAGGCAGCCGTCGAGACCAGCGCCTGCGCCTCGATAAGGAAGGGACGCACGCCCTCGATGGTCACGCCGATGGCGCAGCCCGAGAGGTCCTGGCCGTCGTGGCGGCTCAGCAGCATCTCGGAAGGATTTGTAACCTCACGCAGTCCGCGCTGACACATTTCGTAGATGCCCAGCTCGGATGTGTTGCCGAAACGGTTTTTGGTGGCTCGCAGGATGCGGTACATGAACTGACGGTCGCCCTCGAACTGCAGGACCGCGTCGACGATATGCTCCAGTACCTTCGGACCCGCAAGCGTGCCCTCCTTGTTTATATGGCCGATAAGCAGTACCGGCACATTTTCAGTCTTGGCGTAACGCAGCAGGCGGGCGGCGCATTCGCGTACCTGCGATACCGACCCTGCGGCCGACTCCAGGGCATCGGAGGCAACGGTCTGGATGGAATCCACTATAAGCAGCTGAGGCTCGATTTCGCGGATATGTTCGAAGATATTTTCGAGCGACGTCTCGGTGACGATATAACAGTTGTCGCTCAGACGCCCGATGCGGTCGGCGCGCATGCGGATCTGCTGCGGGCTCTCTTCGCCGGAAACGTAGAGGATACGTCGCGATTTGATGGAAAGGATGTTCTGGAGCACGAGCGTGGACTTGCCGATACCCGGCTCGCCGCCAACAAGCACCATCGAGCCGCTGACGAGGCCACCGCCGAGCACGCGGTTGAGCTCCTCGGAGGGCATATGGATACGCGTCTCGTCGCCTGCCTTGATTTCGCTGACGCGCTGGGGCGACGTACGCTGTACGATTCCGCCCTTGCGCGGAGACCCTGACCACGAGTCGGCCGACTTCGGAGCCACACGCTCCTCGACCATCGTGTTCCAGGCGCCGCATGCCGGGCAGCGGCCCACCCATTTGGGAGAGTCGGCGCCACACTCATTGCAGAACCATACTGTTTTTTCTTTCTGTTTTGCCATAGGCGGGAGAGAGTTTAAATTATGTACCGGGCAAGGCGCGTCGGCGGAATTCCGAAAGGACAATGGCCGTGGCCGTAGCTACGTTGAGCGACTCCACTTTCTGTCGTCCCGGCGGGAAGGAAGGGATAAGCAGACGCGAAGAAACGCACAGCTCAACCTCTGGGGAGATGCCGTTGCCCTCGTTGCCCATCACCACTACCCCACCCTCCGTGAGGGTCGAGCAGTAGATGTCGGAGCCGTCGAGAAAAGTTCCGTAGACCGGCATTCCGGCTCCGGCGAGACGCCGAAGCTCGGCAGGGAGGTCGACGTAGCGCACCTCCACGCGGGCAAGAGCACCCATCGTCGACTGGACTACCTTGGGGTTGAATACGTCGGCCGTATCGGTGGAGGCAAGAATGGTCGAGACGCCGAACCAGTCGGCCAGACGGATTATAGTGCCGAGATTGCCCGGATCCTGAACGCAGTCGAGCGCGATAACGAGGCTGTGCGGGTCGGGAATGAACTCACTCTTGATTTCGGGGATGTGGCATACTGCGAGCACCCCCTGGGGAGTTTTCTGCGACGACATACGGGCCATATCTCCCTCGGAAGCCGTGAGCAGCGGAGCCGTCAGGGAGTCGAGACGCGACGCGTTGGCATCGAGCCATGCGGGGGTAGCCACAAGCATGGCCGTCGGGAACAGTCCGAGCGTATCGAGCACGCCGCGCGTCCCCTCGATTACGAAAAGGGAATGCTCGCGGCGGTGGCGCGTCAGCCGCAGGGAAGCGATGAGCTTGCGCTCGGCGGCCGACGCCGGGCGCAAGCTGCTGGTGAATCGGTTGGTCATCTGGAGAATCAGCGCGAGGAGGCCGAATAGTTGGGCGCCTCGCTGGTGATGGCTACATCGTGCGGATGGCTTTCGTTGATGCCGGCGTTGGTGATGCGGGTGAAGGAGGCGTGGTGCAGTTCGCCGATATTGTGGGCACCGCAATATCCCATGCCGGAGCGCAGACCGCCGAGCATCTGATATACGACCTCGTAGAGCGTGCCCTTATAGGGAACACGCGCAGCGATTCCTTCGGGCACGAGCTTCTTGGCATCGGTCTCGTTGGCCTGGAAATAGCGGTCCTTCGAACCCTTCTCCATAGCTTCGAGAGAGCCCATGCCACGATAGCTCTTGTATTTGCGTCCGTTGAAGATAATTGTGTCGCCTGGCGACTCCTCGACGCCTGCGAGCATTCCGCCGAGCATCACGGAGTATCCGCCTGCGGCAAGTGCCTTGACAATATCGCCACTGTAGCGGATACCGCCGTCGGCGATGAGAGGCACCCCGGTGCCCTCAAGGGCTTTGGCTACATCGTAGACAGCCGACAGCTGCGGGACGCCTACACCGGCGATGATGCGTGTGGTGCATATGGAGCCCGGGCCGATGCCGACCTTCACGCCGTCGGCGCCGTTCTCCACGAGGTAGCGGGCAGCCTCGCCGGTGGCGATGTTGCCGACCACGACGTCGATGTCGGGATATTTCTCCTTTACGGCGCGGAGCACTCCGATCACGCCTTTGGAATGGCCATGGGCCGTATCGATTACGATTGCATCGGCACCGGCGGCAACGAGAGCGTCGACACGCTGCATCGAGTCGGCCGTCACGCCGACTCCGGCGGCAACGCGCAGGCGTCCAAGATGATCCTTGCAGGCGTTGGGCTTATCTTTTGCCTTTGTTATGTCCTTGTAGGTTACGAGGCCGATGAGATGGCCTTCGGAATCGACTACGGGGAGTTTCTCGATCTTATGGTACTGCAGAATTTCGGCCGCCTCCTCGAGATTGGTGGTCTGCGATGTGGTCACGATATTCTCGGAGGTCATCACTTCGTCGACGGGACGGTTGAGATTGCGCTCGAAACGGAGGTCGCGGTTGGTGACGATTCCGACGAGGATATTCTTCTCATCGACCACAGGGATACCGCCGATATGGTATTCTTCCATCATCTTGAGAGCGTCGCCTACGGTGGAACCACGCTTTATGGTCACGGGATCATAGATCATGCCGTTTTCGGCACGCTTTACAGCATGGACCTGTCGGGCCTGCTCCTCGATCGACATATTCTTATGGATTACACCGATACCACCTTCACGGGCTATGGCGATAGCCATTTTCGCTTCTGTAACCGTATCCATGGCCGCCGATACAATCGGGACGTTCAGGGTTATACGACGGGAAAAACGGGTGGTAAGATCCACTTCGCGGGGAAGCACATCGGAAAACGCGGGGATAAGAAGGACGTCGTCGAATGTGAGGCCGTCCATCTTCACTCTGTCTGCAAGAAACGATGACATATGGGGATTTTAAAGTGAAATACAATTATACTCCTCCGGGAAGCTACTCCCGCGAGGCTATATTATTGCACACAAAGTTACGAAAATCTGCGGAAATCCCCACTACCCCTCACCTTTTTTCCGACAAAACCTCACCGGAGACAGTATCGGATATATCTTAACAAAAACGGCGGTGTGTCATAATAGCCCATCTGGGTCGTCGCCTAAGGGGGTCTTCGCTTAGGCGAAGCGACAAAGTCGATTGCGGGTTCGGTCATTGACCTTAGTCAACTCCCTTCACCCTCACCCTCAGGCTCCTACCATCTGGGCCATTCTTTGCGTGGCAAAGCGACCAAAGGTCGATGGCTGACAGCGCCCTCACCATCCGGGTGAAAAATATGGCGGTGTGTCAAAATTTCGAGTTTTGCCACACCGCCAGAATATTGGGTCAATATAGTAATTAAACTATCAAAGAGCCACTTTCTTGCCGTTGACCAGAAGGATGCCAGAGGGAAGGCCGCTGACAGTGGTGGTGCCTGCGGCAACGTTCATATCCTTGAGCAGCTCGCCGGCGATATTTACGATAACAACGCGGGTAGCCTCAGTTGCCGTAACGGCAATCGTACCTTTGCCCATAACCTTGATTTCGGAAACGGCTTCGGCATCGGCCACAACACCCTCTACACCGGAATACTCGGAAAGCGGATAGATTTCGGGATAGAACTGATTCCATCCTCCGGCCGTGCGATAGTCGGCAACTGCTTCGTCGGGCACATAGAGTTTGCGCCCTACATACACGTCGTTGACGTAATGATAGTTATTGTCGTCGAAGATGGTGTAGATTTCCTCACCGTCGAGTTCGCCTTTTTTCACCGGAGGAGGCGTGGTAGCACGGCAGATAAAGGTTGTGAGACTGGGGCATCCTTCCCAGATGAATCCATACAGTTGAGTTATAGAGGCGGGAAGATCGACTACTGTCTGTGCATGGTTTTTATCGAAGCAGAAGTTGCCAATCCATTCCAGTTTGTCGGAAAACGTAAGGTTCTCAAGCTCGTAGCAGTTTCTGAATGTCCAATGGCCGATTTGCTTTACGCCCGGCATAACGACGGTCTTGAGTTTCTCGCAAGTGTCGAATGCATAATTGCCGATTGCGGTGACGGACTCGGGAAGAGTTACCGAAGTGAGGTCGACGCAATCGCTGAATGCACTCTGATAGACGCCGACTACGGGGAGCTCGCCATACGTGCTCGAAACAATTGAGGACGGAATGACTATGTCGCCTACATATTTGCCGCCGTTTGCCAGTGAATAGACGTAACACTCGGTGTTGTTGGCATCCGTCCGGTAGCGGATACCGTCTTTTGAGATGTTTGCGGCTTTGCCATATGCTTCAAAGCCCGAAAATGCGCATAAACATGCGGCAACAAACGCAACACGGCCAAAAACACGGGATACGCCATACAGGCTCAGCCGACTGTTAGGGGGAGGTAAAATGCTCATTTACAATGATTTAGATTGGTTGATTAATAATTGAATGGATTAATATCGCTATGTGGCAAATTTAGCACCATAATCCGTATATCCAAATCAGATTATGCACTTTAAGTGTTAAAAATATATAAACAAGCCGCCGTGGCCTCTTGAAGAGGTTCACGGCGGCTTTTAGGACTGGTATGTAAACGGGGTTATTCGATTACTTCGGCTTCGGGCTGAATTTTATCGGCTTCGCGGATTACGTCCTCGATGTCGTCCTTAGACCCGACTACGATGCGTTCATACTGACGCAGGCCGGTGCCGGCAGGAATCAGGTGACCGCAGATTACGTTCTCCTTCATGCCCTCGAGGTTGTCGGTCTTGCCGTTGATGGCTGCTTCGTTGAGCACCTTGGTGGTTTCCTGGAACGATGCTGCCGACATGAACGAGGATGTCTGGAGGGCGGCTCGGGTGATACCCTGGAGAATCTGCTCGGAAGTGGCGGGCACGGCGTCGCGGACAACGACGGTACGGAGGTCGCGGCGCTTGAGGGCAGAATTCTCGTCGCGGAGCTTGCGGGCGGTGATAATCTGGCCGTTGTGGAGATTCTCGGAATCGCCGGCGTCAACGACAACTTTCTTGCCCCAGATGCGGTCGTTCTCATCCATGAAGTCGCGCTTGTCGACAACCTGCTGCTCGAGGAAACATGTGTCGCCCGGATCGATGATGTTGACCTTGCGCATCATCTGGCGCACGATTACCTCGAAATGCTTGTCGTTGATCTTCACGCCCTGCATGCGGTAGACGTCCTGCACCTCGTTTACTATATACTCCTGCACGGCCGTCGGTCCCATGATGTTGAGGATATCGGTGGGGGTGATGGCACCGTCGGAGAGCGGAGTGCCAGCACGCACGTAGTCGTTCTCCTGCACGAGAATCTGCTTGGACAGGGGCACGAGATACTTCTTCTCCTCGCCGAGCTTGGAGGTGATGGAAATCTCGCGGTTGCCGCGCTTTACGCGACCGAAGTGAACTTCGCCGTCGATTTCGCTGACGATGGCGGGGTTGCTCGGGTTGCGGGCCTCGAAGAGCTCGGTAACGCGGGGCAGACCGCCGGTGATGTCGCCGGCGCCGCCGGTGGAGCGGGTAATCTTCACAAATACTTCGCCGGGCTTGACCTCCTGACCCTCCTCAAGCATGAGGTGGGCGTTAACGGGGAGTGCGTAGGTCTTGAGTATGGTTCCGTCGGCACCTACAATCTGAGCCTCGGGCACCTTGGTGCGGTCGCGGCTTTCGATGATGATCTTCTCGCGGAGGCCCGACTGCTCGTCGGCCTCGACACGGTAGGTGACGTTCTCCACGAGGTTTTCGTAGTGGATTTTTCCGCCGACCTCGCTGACGATAACGGCATTGAAGGGGTCCCATTCGCAGACTACGTCGCCGACCTTGATGTGGGCGCCATCCTTGAAGTAGAGTTTCGAACCGTAGGGGATGTTGGCCGAGGTGAGCATCATGCGGGTTTTGGGATCGATGATGCGCATTTCGGTAAGACGGCCGATAACCACTTCCACGGGGTTGCCTTCGGGAGTCTTCTCGTCTGTCTCTACGGTGCGGAGCTCCTCAAGCTCGAGGATACCGTCGTAGCGCGAAGTAATGGTGGAGATGGCTGCGATGTTCGAAGCCACACCGCCGACGTGGAACGTACGGAGGGTGAGCTGCGTACCGGGCTCGCCGATCGACTGGGCGGCAATCACGCCGACGGCCTCGCCGATCTGAACCGGACGGTGAGTGGCCAGGTTGCGGCCGTAGCACTTGGCGCAGACGCCATGCTTGGACTCGCAGGTGAGCACCGAACGGATTTCAACCGACTCGATGGGCGACTCGTTGATGCGATTGGCAGCAACTTCATCGATTTCCTCACCCGAGGCAACGATAAGCTCACCCGAGATGGGATCGATGATGTCGTGAACCGATACACGGCCGAGGATACGCTCGCCGAGCGATGCCACAACCTCGTCGTTGTTCTTGATTTCACGGCATACGAGGCCGCGGAGCGTGCCGCAGTCCTCCTCGCGGATAATCACGTCGTGGGCCACGTCGACCAGACGGCGGGTGAGGTATCCGGCGTCGGCCGTCTTAAGGGCGGTATCGGCCAGACCCTTACGGGCACCGTGGGTGGAGATGAAGTACTCCAGCACGCTCAGACCCTCCTTGAAGTTGGCGAGAATCGGGTTTTCGATAATCTGACCGCCTTCGGCACCGGCTTTCTGAGGCTTGGCCATAAGGCCACGCATGCCGGCGAGCTGACGGATCTGGTCCTTCGAACCACGGGCGCCGGAGTCGAGCATCATGAATACGGGGTTGAAGCCCTGGTCGGCTTCGGTCATCTGCTTCATGAGCACGTCGGTGAGGCGGGAGTTGACGTGTGTCCAGATGTCGATAATCTGGTTGTAGCGTTCGTTGTTGGTGATGAAGCCCATTGCATAATTGTTCATCACTTCCTCCACCTGCTCGTAGCCTTCGTTGACGATAGCCTCCTTTTCGGGGGGAATAATCACGTCGCCGAGGTTGAACGACAGGCCGCCGCGGAATGCCATGTAGTAGCCCATGTTTTTGATGTCGTCGAGGAACTGAGCGGAGCGGGGAATACCGCAGCGCTTGATTACCTTGCCGATGATGGTGCGGAGCGATTTCTTGGAAATGAGCTCGTTGACGTAGCCGATTTCCTTGGGCACATACTCGTTGAAGAGCACGCGGCCCACAGAGGTGTTCTCAACGAGGTGCTTGATGGGGTTACCCTCCTCGTCGATGTCGTCGACAACCACGCTGATGGGAGCGTGGAGGGTGATTCGACCCTCGTTGTAGGCAATCTGTGCCTCCTCAGGTCCGTAGAACTTCAGGCCCTCGCCTTTCGAGCCCTTGCGGAGCTTGGTGATGTAGTAGAGGCCGAGCACCATATCCTGCGACGGCACGGTGATAGGCGCGCCGTTGGCGGGGTTGAGGATGTTGTGGGAGCCGAGCATCAGCATCTGGGCTTCGAGGATGGCCTCGTTGCCGAGAGGCAGATGGACGGCCATCTGGTCGCCGTCGAAGTCGGCGTTGAACGCCGTACATGCCAGCGGGTGGAGCTGGATTGCCTTACCCTCGATCATCTTGGGCTGGAAGGCCTGGATACCGAGACGGTGAAGTGTCGGGGCACGGTTGAGGAGCACGGGATGACCTTTCATCACGTTTTCGAGGATATCCCATACCACGGGCTCCTTACGGTCTACAATCTTCTTGGCCGACTTGACGGTCTTGACGATGCCGCGCTCGATGAGCTTGCGGATCACGAAGGGTTTGTAGAGCTCGGCAGCCATGTATTTGGGAATACCGCACTCGTGCATCTTCAGCTCGGGGCCTACGACGATAACCGAACGGGCGGAATAGTCGACACGCTTACCGAGAAGGTTCTGACGGAAGCGGCCCTGCTTGCCCTTGAGCGAGTCGGAGAGCGACTTGAGCGGACGGTTGGCGTCGGTCTTTACGGCCGACGACTTGCGCGAGTTGTCGAGCAGCGAGTCTACAGCTTCCTGCAGCATGCGCTTCTCGTTGCGGAGGATCACCTCCGGAGCCTTGATCTCGATGAGGCGTTTCAGACGGTTGTTACGGATGATCACACGACGGTAGAGGTCGTTGAGGTCGGAGGTGGCGAAGCGGCCGCCGTCCAGGGGCACCAGAGGGCGCAGATCGGGCGGGATCACAGGCACAGCCTGCAGGATCATCCACTCGGGCTTGTTGCCGCTCAGGCGGAAGGCGTCCACGACCTCCAGGCGCTTGACGATACGCGCCTTTTTCTGACCGCTCGCACCCTTGAGCTCGGCGTGGAGCTGCTCGGAGAGCGCTTCGAGGTCGATCTGCTGCAGGAGCTTCTTGACGGCCTCGGCACCCATGCCGGCGTCGAAATCGTCCTCATACTTCTCGCGCATATCGCGATACTCTTTTTCGCTGAGGATCTGGTTGCGGATCAACGGCGTCTCGCCGGGGTCGGTGACGATATAGGCCGCGAAGTACAGCACCTTCTCCAGAATACGGGGGCTGATGTCGAGCAGCAGACCCATGCGGGAGGGGATGCCCTTGAAGTACCAGATGTGGGAAACGGGCGTCGCCAGCTCGATGTGGCCCATGCGCTCGCGGCGCACCTTCGCGCGGGTGACCTCGACGCCGCAGCGGTCGCAGATCTTGCCCTTGTAGCGGATCTTCTTATACTTGCCGCAGTGGCACTCCCAGTCCTTCGTGGGGCCAAAGATGCGCTCGCAGAACAGGCCGTCGCGCTCGGGCTTGAGGGTGCGGTAGTTGATGGTCTCGGGCTTTTTAACCTCGCCGTGGGACCACTCACGGATCATTTCCGGAGAAGCGATGCCGATCTTGATGGCGTCAAACGTTGCGTAACTCATAATTCATGCTCCTCCTTTTCTCAATACTCGTCTTTGTCGTCGGCAAGGTCAGCCTCGACCTCGTCGTCGGGAACGTATTCAAAGCCTGCGTCCTCCAGCTCCGCCTCGTCAGCGAACGGGTTGCGGCTGCGCTCGTCGTCTGCATCCATGCGGGCGAGGTTGAAGGTGTCGAGCGCGTCCTCGTCCTCCTTGAGCTCGATCTGGTTGCCGTCGCGGTCGAGCACCTGAATGTCGAGGCAGAGAGACTGCAGCTCCTTGACCAGGACCTTGAAGGACTCCGGCACGCCGGGCTGCGGGACATTGTGGCCCTTGACGATGGCCTCGTAGGTGCGCACACGGCCGGTCACATCGTCGGACTTGACGGTCAGGATCTCCTGCAGCGTGTAGCTCGCGCCGTAGGCCTCGAGCGCCCAGACTTCCATTTCGCCGAAGCGCTGGCCGCCGAACTGCGCCTTGCCGCCGAGCGGCTGCTGCGTGACAAGGGAGTACGGGCCGGTGGAACGGGCATGGATCTTATCGTCGACCAGATGGTGCAGCTTGAGGAAGTAAACGTAGCCGACCGTGACCTTGTTGTCGAAGCGTTCACCGGTGCGGCCGTCGTACAGCCAGCTCTTGCCCTCGGGATCGAGGCCGGCAAGTTGGAGCGCCTCGGAAATATCCTTATCGGTCGCGCCGTCGAAGATGGGCGTGGCGACCTTCCAGCCGAGCGTCTTGGCGGCGTAGCCGAGATGGACCTCGAGCACCTGGCCGATGTTCATACGGGACGGAACGCCGAGGGGGTTCAGAACGATGTCGAGCGGGGTACCGTCGGGCAGGAAGGGCATATCCTCCTGCGGCAGAACGCGGGAGACGACGCCCTTGTTGCCGTGGCGGCCCGCCATCTTGTCGCCGGGCTGGATCTTGCGGCGCTGCGCGATGTAAACACGCACGACCATGTTCACGCCGGGGCCGAGGTCGTCGCCGTTCTCGCGGGAGAACACCTTGGCGTCGACCACGATGCCGCTCTCGCCGTGCGGCACCTTGAGGGAGGTATCGCGCACCTCGCGCGCCTTCTCGCCGAAGATCGCGCGCAGCAGGCGCTCCTCCGCGGTCAGATCGGTCTCGCCCTTGGGCGTGACCTTGCCGACCAGAATATCGCCGGCGTGAACCTCCGCGCCGATGCGGATGATACCGCGCTCGTCGAGGTCCTTGAGAGCGTCCTCGCCGACGTTGGGAATGTCGCGCGTGATCTCCTCGGGGCCGAGCTTGGTGTCGCGGGAGTCGAGCTCATACTCCTCGAGGTGGATGGAGGTATACAGGTCCTCGCGGACAAGGCGCTCGTTGAGGAGCACCGCGTCCTCGTAGTTGTAGCCCTCCCACGTCATGAAACCGACGAGGATGTTGCGTCCGAGCGCCAGCTCGCCCTGATCGGTGGCAGGGCCGTCCGCCAGCACGGTGGGGTCGACGGTCTCGCCGTTTTCGTTGACATACTTGCCGTGCACGCGCTCGCCGACGTCGACGATCGGGTGCTGGTTGATGCAGGTTCCGTGGTTGGAGCGCAGGAACTTGGTGAGCTTGTATTCCTTCGTCTCGCCGTTGTCGTAAGCCACGGTGATGGCGCGGGCGTCCATCTTGGTCACGACGCCGTCGCCCTCGGCGAGGACGGCGACCTCGGAGTCCATGCAGATCTTGTGCTCCATGCCGGTACCGACGATGGGAGCCTCGGGGCGGAGCAGAGGAACAGCCTGACGCTGCATATTCGCGCCCATCAGGGCACGGTTCGCGTCGTCGTTCGGCAGGAACGGGATCATCGCGGTCGCGATGGAGACCATCATGCGCGGGGAAATGTCGATGTAATCGACGCGGTCGCGGTCGACCTCGACGATCTCGTCGCGGTGGCGGCAGGTGATACGCTGGTTGACGAGACAACCGTTTTCATCGACAGGCTCGGCAGCCTGACCGACGATGTACTGGTCCTCGACGTCTGCGGTCATGTATTCGATCTCGTCGGTCACGCGGCAGGTCTCGTGGTCGACCTTGCGGAACGGCGCTTCGATAAAGCCGTACTCATTGATGCGGGCGTAGGTCGCGAGGTAGGAGATCAGGCCGATGTTCGGACCTTCCGGCGTCTCGATCGGGCACATACGGCCATAGTGGGTGTAATGAATGTCTCGGACGTCGAAGGATGCGCGCTCACGCGACAGACCGCCGGGGCCGAGTGCGGACAGACGGCGCTTGTGCGTCAGCTCCGCCAGCGGGTTGTTCTGATCCATGAACTGCGACAGCGGGGAGGAGCCGAAGCTGTCTCTTATACACATCTCCGAGCCC
>ERZ1027188.577-NODE-577-length-14541-cov-5.761977_pt1 | contig 14541 bp, 14 predicted proteins | sample MGYA00519273_ERZ1027188 | MGnify/ENA primary metagenome ERZ1027188 (study PRJEB26926, sample SAMN06164623) | human gut metagenome | biome: ENVO:00009003; feature: ENVO:2100002; material: ENVO:00002003 | host: Homo sapiens | place: USA | collected 2012 ... | reverse complement strand
ACGCGTCTCGTGGGCTCGGAGATGTGTATAAGAGACAGCTCCATATTCGTCCCCCCTGTCACTGCCCGCATGATACCACAGGCGCACCGCGAAATTTGTCGAAAAAAGGGGGTTAGCCTCCGAAAAAGTGCCACAAAAGAGGACGGCGCGGGGAAAATCCCCGTGCCGTCCCTTATTTACTGTCTTACACGTTGAAGCGGAAGTAGATCATGTCGCCATCCTTGACCACATACTCCTTGCCCTCGGAGCGCAGCAGTCCCTTCTCCTTGGCGGCGGTCACGCTGCCGCCGCAGGCCATCATCTCGTCGAAGTTGATGGTCTCGGCACGGATAAAGCCCCGCTCGATGTCAGAGTGGATCTTCCCGGCGGCCTGCGGCGCCTTGGTGCCCTTCTTGATCGTCCATGCGCGGCATTCGTCCTTGCCGTAGGTCAGGAAGGAGATGAGTCCCAGCAGATCGTAGCTGCACTGGATCAGCCGGTCGAGGCCGGACTTCTCGATGCCCAGATCGGCCAAGAACATGGCTCGCTCCTCCGGATCGTCCAGCTCGGCGATGTCCTGCTCCAGCTTGGCACAGATGGGCAGCACCTGCGCCCCCTCCTTCTCCGCCAGCTCGCGGACAGCCCGGAAATAGTCGTTGCTCTCGCAGTCGGCAAAGCCGTCCTCGTCCATGTTGGCGGCGTAGATGATGGGCTTCAGGCTCAGCAGATCCGCCGTCTCGAGGATGGCGCGATCCTCCTTGTCGCACTCAAAGGTGCGGGCGGACTTGCCGGCATCCAGATGGGCGGCCAGCGCCTTGAACACCTCCGCCTCGCGGAGGAACTTCTTGTCGCCCTTGGCGGCCTTGACCGCCTTCTCCACCCGGCGGTTCACCATCTCCAGATCGGCCATGATCAGCTCCAGATCGATGGTGCCGATATCGCCCAGCGGGTCCACCGGCACGTTCTGGCTGGCGTCCGCCACCACGTGCATAATGTTCTCATCGTCGAAGCAGCGCACCACATGGACGATGGCGTCGGTGCGGCGGATGTTCTCCAGAAACTTGTTGCCAAGTCCCGCGCCCTGACTGGCGCCCTTCACCAGGCCCGCGATGTCCACGAATTCGATGACCGCCGGGGTCTTCTTGTCCGGCTGGTACATCTCCGCCAGCTTGTCCAGCCGGGCATCCGGCACAGCCACCATGCCCACATTGGGCTCGATGGTGCAGAACGGATAGTTGGCGCTCTCCGCCCCGGCGTTGGTGATGGCGTTGAACAGAGTGCTCTTGCCCACGTTGGGCAGTCCCACGATACCTAATTTCATCTTTTCTCACAACTCCTTATTTTTCAAGGGTTTTCGGCACTTGAACGGCACTTACTGTACCATTACTGTACCATTTTGGTTTTGCTGCACTTTTTCAAATTGTAATAAACTATAGCACATAACGTCCTTCTTCACAAGCCATCGTGCGAAAAAACTCTCCACTTATTCGCAAATCTTCCGGAGCCACTTGCATTCTCTTTCTCTGGCTCATACTGGTTTTCTTAATTAACTCTCTTGGCAAATCTGTAAAGCAGTGGGCAAAGCCCGGCATCGCGCCATTTGACGTGATGCCGGGCTTCATGTTCAGTTCCATTCCTCAGTCAAGAGGAAGTCGCGGATAGAGTCATACGCGCCAAATTCGCGGCTCACCGTCTCATCGGAGGCAAACAGACACTTCGAATTTTTACCTGCCTTTTTCTCAAGCCGCTGCGCGAAAAAATCTTCAGCCGCCGCCAGCCCCCGAAACGGCTTATTTGTGCAGAAGCTGGAAGCCCATGATGACCGCGCCCAGCACCACCAGCACGATGCCGGTGGCGCGGTTGAGGGTCTTGGGCTGCGCTTTGTTGGCAAAAACGGCGGCGATACGCGCCCAAATCAGCGTAAAGATCACGCACAGCACCCATGTGAGGAGATCCGGCATACCGCCGATGGCGAAGTGGGACACTGCACCCGTCAGCGCCGTGAAGGCCATAATGAACACACTGGTGCCTACGGCGGTCTTCAGCTCATACCCCAGCACGCTGGTCAGGATCAGCAGCATCATCATGCCGCCGCCGGCGCCCACAAAGCCGCAGATAAAGCCGATCATGACACCGCAGACCACCGACTGGATCGCCCGCTTTTTGGCGGACACCTGCGCCATGGACTCCTTGGTGGTCATGACCGGGCGCACGATGAACTTGATACCCAGCAGGAACGTCATGAACACGGCGAAGCCGCCCATGGTTGCCGAGGGCAGCAGACTGGCGGCATAGCTGCCCACCACCGTGAAGGTCAGCACGCTCGCCATCATGATGAGGCCGTTCTTCACGTCCAGATTTTTGTTCTTATGGTAGGTGTAGGCCGAGACGGCGCTGGCCAGCACGTCAGCGGACAGGGCGATGCCCACCGCCATATAGGGCTCGATGCCCAAAAAAGTAATCAGCATGGGGCTGATGACCGCGGCGGCGCTCATCCCGGCAAAGCCGGTGCCGAGACCCGCGCCCATACCCGCAAAAAACGTTACAAGGATCGTCACTAAGATCTGCATGGGTTATTCTTCCGCCTCCAAAATAGCATTCAGGTTTTGCTCCATGATCTCCATGGCCGCAAAAAAGGCGCGCCGCGCCCCGTCGTCCATATCGGCAAACAGCCGCTGGAAAAAGGCGCTCTGGAGCTGCCGCCCCCGCGCTATGACAGGCTGCGCCTTGTCCGTACACAGCAGCTCCGTCTTGCGGCGGTCGCCCGCCGCCTGCCGCCGGGTGAGGTATCCCTCCTGCACCAGCCGGTCCACGTTGACGGACACCAGATTTGCCTTGAGACAACGCAGCTCCACCACGTCTCTGGCCGTTTTGTAGGTAGGGTTATTCCCCAGAAACATCAGGATATCAAAGGCTGTTTTCGACAGTCCCAGCTCCCGGCACAGCGGCTTGCACACCGCGTTGTACGCCAGTGCCAGCTTCCGCGAGAACTCTATGCCCAGCGCCATGTTATCGTCCCCTTTTAATCATTCGTTTTTGAATCGTTCACTTTTGATGTATTATAGTACCGCATCCGCCGCTTGTCAAGAGGCCGGCAGCGGTTTTCGGAGGGGGCACGCCGCAGGGCGGCATGCCCCGCCAAACTTCTTGTTGACTTTTCAACAAGCTTCTGGTATCATGGCACTTGTTGATTGTTCAACAAGCAGGGAGGTCTCTTTCATGGAGCGGTTTGAAACCTTTACGGTGCTGCTGAACCGGATCAGCCGGAACATACGGCGCATAAAAAATCAGGAGATGACGGAGCTGGGTCTGCGCAGCGTCCACATCTCCTGCCTGTACTACCTGTATCGGGGAACGGACATGACGGCGGCGGCGCTTTGCGACCACTGCGAGGAGGATAAGGCCACCATCTCCCGGGCGCTTTTGTATCTGGAGGAGCAGGGCTACCTCGCCGGCAGAGAGACGGGCAAGCGTTACAAGACGCCGCTGCGTCTGACGGACAAGGGCCGGGCGGTCGGTGCGCGGATCTCTGCGCGGATCGAGGCCGTTCTGGCGGAGGTCAGCCGGGAGCTGACCGAGGAGGAGCGCGCCAGCCTGTACAAGAGCCTGACCGCCATCAGCGATGGTCTGGAACGGCTGGCGGCAGAAAGGAAGGAACAGTGAAAACAAGGATCATCGTAGATTCCACGGCAGATCTGATGCCGGGATACAAGGAGCAGGTCCGCGTGGTGCCTCTGACGGTGCACTTTGGCGACCGGGAGTATATCGACGGCGTGACCATTGACCACAAGACCTTTTACGAAAAGCTGGTGGAGGAGGACACCCTGCCTACCACCAGTCAGGCGACGCCGGACGCCTTCGCCAAGGAATTCGAGGCGGCGAAGCAGGCGGGCGAAAGCTGCGTGGTCATCACGTTGTCCGGTAAGCTCTCCGGCACCTGTCAGAGCGCGTCCATCGCCGCGGCGGACTACGAGAACGTATATGTGGTGGACAGCGGCACCGCCTCCGTGGGCGGCGGCGTCCTGACAGAGCGGGCGCTTCAGCTGCAGGACGAGGGGCTGTCCGCGCAGGAGATCGCGGCGCGGCTCAATGAGGAAAAGCAGCTCATTGTCACGGTGGCGCTGGTGGATACGCTGGAATACCTGAAGCGGGGCGGCCGCATCTCCAAGAGTCTGGCCTTTGCCGGAACGATGCTGCAAATTAAGCCGGTGCTGGCCGTTACGGATGGGGAGATACAGCTTCTGGGCAAGGCTCGCGGCTCCAAAATGGGCAACAACCTGCTGGCACAGGAGATCCAGAAGGCGGGCGGCGTGGACTTCTCCCGCCCCGTTCTGCTGGGATACACAGGGTTGTCCGACGCCCTGCTGCAAAAGTATATCGAGGACAGCCGCTGGCTCTGGGCGGATCACGCCGAAGCGCTGCGGTACACCACCATCGGCAGCGTCATCGGCACCCACGCCGGTCCCGGCGCCGTGGCGGTCAGCTTCTTCAAGCAAAACCGGCAATAGCCTCCTTCATACAGAAAAAGACCGCCTGTAGGCGGTCTTTTCTGTATGGTTTTTTCAGGCGAGGAAGCCCTTGAGGATGGTATCCTCCGCCTCCTCCTCCGTCAGTCCCAGCGTCTCCAGCTTCAAAAGCTGGTCACCGGCGATCTTGCCGATGGCCGCCTCGTGGATGAGCTGCGCGTCGGGGCAGTTGGCGGTGATGGCCGGCACGGACTCGATCTTAGCCTGTCCCATGATAATGCTGTCGCACTGGACGTGGCCAAAGCACTGGGCGTTGCCCACCATGATGGGGCGGAACACCTGATGGGACTGGTCCTGCGCCACGGAGCGGGAGATCACCCGGCCCTTGGCGCCGTGGCCGTTGAGCTGGATATTCATGTCGCTCTCCGCCGTCTGGCTGCCGTGGGTCAGCAGACGCTCTGTCACCACCACCTCGCTGCCGGCCTCGCAGATGAAGTCCGTCTCGCGCTTGGTGGAGTCGATGCCCCGGATCTGGACGGTGTCCATCTGCATGGAGGCATTCTCCCCCAGATACACCACCGTCTTGGGATTCATCACGTTGCCGCCGGTCTGACCGGGGTCGTTCTCACCGTAGTGCTTCTCGCTGTACCGCACCCGGGCGTTTTTGCCGATGTGGAAGGTATGCACGCCGTCGTGACGGCTCTCATCGCAGCCGGAGTTGTGGATGCCGCAGCCCGCCACGATCTCCACGTCGCAGTCGTCGCCCACGTAGAAGTCGTTGTAGACCAGCTCGCTCAGGCCGGTCTTGCTGATGATGACGGGGATGTAGCACTTCTCCCCCTTCGTGCCGGGCTTGATGCGGATGTCGATGCCCTGCTTGCCGTCGGCACGGGGCGTGATCTCAATATGCTCGGTGGACTGGCGGGCCTCGCAGCCGCTGTCCTTGCGGATGTTGAAGGCGCCCACAGGCTGACCTGTCAGGTCGGCGATCTTTTCCAGCAGCTTGGCGTCAATATCGGTGATCATTGTGCGCCCTCCTTTCTCTCCAGCACGGGGCAGCCGCCCAGCGTATCCGCCAGAATGAGGGGGAATACCTCCTCGGTGCTGCCGCGGTGGGCGATCTGCCCGTTGGCGATGACCATGATCTCATCCGCCAGACGGATGATGCGCTCCTGATGGGAGATGATGATCATGGTGGCGTGACCCTCCTGATGGATCTGCTCGAAGGTCTCGGTGAGCCGTGCGAAGCTCCACAGGTCGATGCCCGCCTCCGGCTCGTCGAAGATCATCAGGTCGCTCTGCCGCGCCAGAATGGTGGCGATCTCGATGCGCTTGACCTCGCCGCCGGACAGGGACACGTCCACCTCGCGGTCCAGATAGTCGTTGGCGCACAGACCTACCTTGGTCAGATAGGCGCAGCACTTGTCCTTGCTGAGCTGCTCCTTCCCCGCCGCCAGCAGCAGCAGGTCGTGGACGGTGATGCCCTTGAACCGGGGCGGCTGCTGGAAGCCGTAGCTGATGCCCCGGCGGGCGCGCTCGGTGATGGACAGCTCCGTCACATCCTCGCCGTTATAGAGGACGCGGCCGGAGGTGGGCCGCACCAGACCCATGATGATCTTGGCCAGCGTGGTCTTGCCACCGCCGTTGGGGCCGGTGAACACCACCAGCTTATGGTCAGGAATGGTAACGGACACGTTTTTCAGAATGTCCTGCTCCCCTTCGGGAGTGGACACGCGGTAACAGATATTTTGCAGTTCCAGCATGGATAGCTCTCCTCTCTCTGAGGTATTATCTGAAGTATACCAGAGGCGCCGCCAAGGTGATGTGATATATGCAACAATCCTCTGGAAAAGCGTAGGCGCTTTACAACTGTGTCAGTGTAACAGATTTTCCGAAGAAAAGCAATCTTTTCCTGTATGTTTCGGTATAGCTGGCGCAGACAGGCGCTTTGCCCCGCCCTCCCGCATAGTATGCCGTGAGAAGGAGGCGTTCAAACATGGAACAGGAACTGCGTTTACCCTATGACCAAAAGCTATCGGAGGCCGTCTGGCGGCGGGTGCTGCCGGAGCTGTCGCCCTTTGCCCCGCTGTCCGAGCCGGACGAGACCGCCTGCTGCATGGCTGTCCCCACGGAGAACAGTCTTGCCCGGCTGCGGCGCTTTATCGATGAGGAGGTGTCCATGGCCCGCGCCTACCGGTGCCATGCCCGCAGCGCACCCCCCGCCGCCCGCCGAACGCTGCTGCGTATGGCGGAGGAGGAGCTCTCCCACGGCCGGACGCTGCTGGCCGCCCACTACCTGATGACCGGCAAGTGCTATCAGCCCCCCGCCGCCGCGGGGCAGGAGCCGCTGCTGCCCTGGTGCCAGCTGCTGCGGGAGCTGTACCACGAGGAGACCTGCGGCGGCGCGGCCTACGCGCAGGCGTCGGAGGACACGGAGGACATATGCCTGCGGGAGCTTTTTCAGCGCTTGAGCCGGGCGGAATACGGTCACGCCGCCATGCTGCTGCACCTGCTGGAAAACTGCTTGACATCGGGGAATAACCTGCTAAAATAGGGGGCAATTCAAATCCACGAAGGAGGTCTGTGAAGATGAAAGAGTGCATCTCCCGCGAAGCGGCGCTGGCCGCCCTGAAGACGTATAACAAGGAGCCGTTCCATATTCTCCACGCCCTGACGGTGGAGGGCGTCATGCGCTGGTACGCCAATGAGCTGGGCTATGGAGAGGACGGGGATTTCTGGGCCACGGTAGGTCTGCTCCACGATATCGACTTTGAGATGTGGCCGGAGCAGCACTGCCTCAAGGCGCCGGAGCTGCTGGAAAAGGCAGGGTGCAGCGGCGAGTTCATCCACGCCGTCTGCTCCCACGGCTACGGCCTCGTGTGCGACGTGGAGCCCACCCACCAGATGGAGAAGGTGCTGTTCGCCGCTGACGAGCTGACCGGGCTCATTGGTGCCGCCGCCCGTATGCGCCCCAGCAAGAGCGTGATGGACATGGAGGTCAGCAGCCTGAAGAAGAAATACAAGGACAAGAAGTTTGCCGCCGGCTGCTCCCGCGATGTCATCCAGACCGGTGCGGAGCGTCTGGGCTGGACGCTGGAGGAGCTGATGGAGAAGACCATCCTCGCCATGCGGAGCTGCGAGGCGCAGGTCAACGAGGAGCTGGCGTCCATCACTTGAGCCGCCATATATACGAAAAAGAACACCTTGCGCGAATACGCAGGGTGTTCTTTTTGCCGAATTATACAGTTTGTTGTCGTTATTCGATGGCCACGATGTAGTAGTACACCGGCTGTCCGCCGGGCAGCGCACTGACCTCCGCATCGGGGCACGCCGTCTGGAACAGCTGCGCGGCGCGGTCGGCGTCCTCATCGGACACGCCCTCACCGGCATAGACGGTGATGAACTCGGCGCTCTTTTCCACTGCCAGCTGGGCCAGACGCTCCAGCAGCACGTCGAGGCTGCGGTCGGTACCCAGCAGCTTTCCGTCGCACAGTGCCAGATAGTCCCCCTCGTTGATGGCAAAGCCATCGAAGTCGGAGTTCCGCGCCGCGTAGGTGATCTGCGCCGTGGTGACGTTGGCCGCGGCGTCGGTCATGGCCTGCAAAATATTCTGCGCGTCCGGCTCCTCCGTATCCACGCACATCATGGCGGAGATGCCCTGTGGCACGGTGGCGGTGGGGACAACGATGACTTCCTTCTCCGTCAGGCCCACGCACTGCTGGGCTGCCATAATGATGTTCTTGTTGTTGGGCAGCACGAACACCACCTCGCTGGGGGTCTGGTCGATCTCCCGCAGGATGGCCTCGGTGGAGGGGTTCATGGTCTGGCCGCCGGACACGATACGGTCCACGCCCAGATCGCGGAACACGGCGGCAAGGCCGTCCCCGGCGCAGACCGCCAGAAAGCCGTACCGCTTCTCCGGCGCTGCCACGGCGCAGGCGCCGTTCTCCAGCTCCTCCTCGATGGCGTCCAGATCGTCGGTGGACTGGGCCTTCCGCCCCGCCGCCAGATCCGCCGCCTGCGTGCGCATATTCTCGATCTTCGCCAGCTCCAGCGTGCCGTACTTCTGGGCCTCGTTCAGGGCGTCGCCCGGCGTGTCGGTGTGGACGTGGACCTTGAAGGACTCGTCATCCTCGCCGATGACCAGACTGTCGCCGATGCTGCCCAGATAGGCGCGCAGGCCGTCCAGCGGACGATCCGTGGTCTTGCGGACGGTGAACACGGTGTCGAAGGCAAAGGTGATGTCCTCGTCGCCGATGGCGGCAAAGTCCGCCTTCTCCTCGGTCTGCTCCTCCACCTCCGGGATCTCCTCACCCCGCAGGGCGCGGAGCATACCCTCCAGAATGATGAGGTAGCCCTTGCCGCCGGCGTCCACCACACCGGCCTTTTTCAGCACCGGATTCATCTCGATGGTCTCCGCCAGCGTGGCGTAGCCGGTCTTGATGGCCTCCTCCAGCACATACTCGGCGGAGTTCTGCTCCCCCGCCGCCTCCAGCGCGCGCTGGGCGGCCAGACGGGACACGGTGAGCACCGTACCCTCCGCGGGTTTCATCACCGCGCCGTAGGCAGTGGCGACGCCCTCCTGCATGGCGGCGGCCAGCTGTGTGCCGTCCGCCTCCGCCGTACCCTTGAGCACCTTGCTCATGCCCCGGAACAGCAGGGACAAAATGACGCCGGAGTTGCCGCGGGCGCCCCGCAGCAGGCCGGAGGCCGTGACCTTGGCGGCCTCGTCCACCGTGGCGGGCTGGCACTTGCGCAGCTCGTTCACCGCCGTCTGGATGGTCAGGCACATATTGGTGCCGGTGTCGCCGTCGGGCACCGGGAACACGTTGAGATCGTTGATGGTCTGTTTCTGCTGGGCAATGCACGCGGCGCCAAAGGCGACCATCTGCTTGAAGGCGCCGCCGCTGATCCTATCTGTCATGTCGTATTTTCTCCTTCTTAGCGATGTCACACCGTGACGGAATCCACGCAGACGTTCACCGCCTTGACGGTGACGCCGGTGTTGAGATTGACCACATATTTGACCTCGCTCATAATGGAACGGCAGACAGTGGCGATATTGACGCCGTTTTCCACGATGATATGCAGCTCGATGGAAACGGTACCGTCGTCGTTGTAGGTGACCTTGACGCCCTTGCTCATGGCCTCCGGACGCAGCAGGTGGACAAGACCGTCCGTCACGCTGCGCTGTGCCATACCCTTGACGCCGAAGCAGTTGGTGGCGGCCGCGCCGGTGATCGTGGTGAACACCGCGTCGCTGATGGTGATCTCACCGTGTTCAGTGGGAACTTTTATCATAGCTGACTTCCTTTCTTCGGAAATAGTAACAAATTAAATATAGGCGCAATTTAATACCGTATATTATATACTACTTTCCCCCGGAGTACAAGAGAAATTTCACAGCGCCCCGCCGCAGTGTTGAAAAAAGCGGAGAGCGGCAGGTCATGCCGCTCTCCGCCTCCCTTATTTGCGCTTCCGAGTCAACCGCGGTTGCCGAAGAAGTAGTTGTAGAAATCCTGCCAGTTATCCCAGTTTCCGGGCATCTGGCCGCTGCCGCCGTTGCCGCCGTTATTACCGCCGCTCTGGGTGTTGTTCTCCTCAGAGCCGGTGTTCTGGGGCTGGGCGTCAAAGGTCAGCTCCACCTCGATATACTGCCCGCCGCGGTAGACGGTGAGGGTCACGGTGTCACCGGCGCGGTAGCCTTTCATGGCGGCTGACAGATCCTGCCGGGAGGTCAGGGTCTTGTCGCCCATCTTGGTGATGACGTCGCCCAGACGCAGACCTGCCTTTTCACCGGCGCCGCCCTCCACCACGGAGTAGACGAACACGCCCTCCGTGACGTCGATGTTGAACTGTGCCGCCATCTGCTCGTTCATGGTTCCGGCGGTGATGGCCATGTAGGCCTTATCCGTCACGGCGCCGTTTTCCATAATGTCGGTGATGATGCTGCGCACGTCACTGATGGGGATGGCGAAGCCCAGACCCTCCACCGTGGTGCTGGAGTAGCTGGAGTACTTGGCGGACACGATGCCCACCACCTCGCCGTACAGGTTGACCAACGGGCCGCCGGAGTTGCCGGGGTTGATGGAGCAGTCCACCTGGATCATGTTGAAGGGGGTACCGTCCACGTTGATGGCACGGTCACAGCTGGACACGATGCCCTGACTCATGGAGAACGTCAGCTCGCCCAGCGGGTTGCCGATGGCCAGCACGGTGTCGCCCACGTTGACGTCGGCGCTTTCGCCCAGCGTCACGGGCTGCAAGCCGGAGGCGTTGATCTTCAGCACCGCCACATCGTAGTCGCTGTCGCCGCCGACGACGGTGGCATCGTAGGTATCGCCGTTGTACAGTGTCACCTGCACGGAGCTGGCGCCGCTGACCACGTGGTAGTTGGTGACCACATAGCCGTCCTCGGTGATGATGAAGCCGCTGCCGGAGGAGGCGGACTGGGTGGTCTGACCGAAGATGTTGGTGCTGGTGGCGGAGCAGTTGATGGACACGGCGCTGTTCACCACGGAGGCGTACACCGTCGCCGGATCCATCTTCGTCTGCCCGTCCACCTTCTTGACCTGCACCGTCACCGGCTGGCGGTCGCTCTGCTGGATGGTGGTTTTCCCGCTGCTGCTGCCGCTGTTGGCGATGGCCGCGCCGCCCCAGCCCGCCAGACCGCCTGCCACGGCGCAGGCCAGGATCAGCGCCGTCACCTTTACGGCGGCGCGGTGGAAGAAGCCCTGCTTTTTCGGCTGCACCGACTGCTGCACCGGCACCCGGTTGGGATCGGGGGCGTAGTCGTCGTGGGGCAGCTGATCCCGATTTGTATAGCGGTACTGGTCGCTGTTTCTGAAATCGTCGTTGTAGTACATAAAGAATGCCTCCTTTTTCGGCAAGTTCTGTGTTTTGGCTTGTAGCGGTGGGCAAATCGTGGTATGATACCGCCGCCGGAAGCTGTTTTCTTTTCTATGTCTATTAGGATAAACAGTTTCCTTAATCCAAGCTTTAAGTTTTCGCTGGAAATTTTAACTTTTTGAAAACGAGGTGAACGCCATGCTGCGGATCGACCAGCTGCGGCTGCTGCCGGATGAATCGGAAGATGTGCTGCTGCACAAGTGCGCCCGGCTGCTGCGGGTAGCGCCGTCGGCGCTGACAGGCCTGACGGTGCTGCGCCGCGCCATCGACGCCCGGGAGAGCCTGACCTTCGTGTACACCGTGGCGGTCTCCGCCCCGCAGGAGGCCGCGCTGCTGCGCCGCTGCCGGGATAAGCGCGTCACCGCCTACACGCCGGAGCGGTACGCGCTCCCCGCCCCCATCTCCCCGCCGGAGGTGCGCCCCATCGTGGTGGGCGCAGGGCCTGCCGGACTGTTTGCCGCGCTGGTGCTGGCAAAATGCGGTGCACGCCCCATCCTGCTGGAGCGGGGACAGTGCGTGGAGCAGCGGCAGCGGGACGTACAGCATTTCTGGGCCACCGGTGAGTTGGACACGGAGAGCAACGTCCAGTTCGGTGAGGGCGGCGCCGGGGCGTTTTCCGACGGCAAGCTGAACACCGGCACCCGCGACCTGCGCCACCGCTTCATCATGGAGGAGCTGGTGTCCTGCGGCGCGCCGGAGAGCATCCTCGCCGACGCGCTGCCCCACGTGGGCACCGACAAGCTCCACATCGCCCTGCAAGCCCTGCGGCGGCAGCTGTTGGCGCTGGGCGCGGACATCCGCTTCGGCGCGCGGCTGGAGGGGCTGACGGTGCAGGACGATGCCCTCACCGCCGTCACCATCCGGCAGGGGGGACAGCTTTACACCCTCCCCGCCCGGCAGGTCGTGCTGGCGCTGGGTCACAGCGCCCGGGACACCTTTGAGATGCTGTACGACGCGGGTCTCGCCATGGAGCAGAAGCCCTTCGCCATGGGGGTGCGCATCGAGCACCGGCAGTCGGCGGTGGACGCCGCCCGTTACCGAAAGCTGGCGGGTCACCCCTCCCTGCCCCCCGCCACCTACAAGCTGTCCTGCCATCTGCCCAACGGACGCAGTGCCTTTTCCTTCTGCGTCTGTCCCGGCGGGCAGGTGGTGGCCGCCGCGTCGGAAGCGCGGCGCGTGGTCACCAACGGCATGAGCGAGTACGCCCGCGGCCGGGAAAACATCAACGGCGCGCTGCTGGTAAACGTCACCCCCGCCGACTTCCCGGACGACCACCCTCTTGCGGGCATCCGGCTCCAGCGGCAGCTGGAGGACGCCGCCTTCGCCTTGGGCGGCGGCGACTACCGCGCCCCTTGCCAGCGGGTGGAGGATTTTCTGGGGGGCCGCCCCTCCGTAGGGCCGGGGGATGTACAGCCCAGCTATCTGCCCGCCGTCACCTACACCGATCTGCACCGCTGCCTGCCGCCCTTTATCAGCGAGACGCTGGCGCTGGCGCTGCCGGAGCTGGGGCGAAAGCTCCGGGGCTACGACGACCCCGACGCCCTGCTCACCGGTGTGGAGACCCGCTCGTCCTCCCCGGTGCGGCTGGTGCGGGATGAACACTATGAGTCCAATATCCGCGGTGTGTACCCCTGCGGCGAGGGCGCCGGCTATGCCGGCGGTATCCTGTCCGCCGCCGCTGACGGGATGCGCTGCGCGGAAAAAATACTGGAGGTATACAGATGAAAAAAATTGCCGTTCTCGCAGATTATTTGGAGCCGTCCCACCACGCGCTCATCGACAGCACCGCCGCACGCTGCGGCTTTGCGGTGGACTACTACCCCGACGGCCAGGTGCCGGCGGAGCTGTCCGGCACCTATGAGGTGGTGCACGGGATGCCCAAGCCCGGCGACCTGAAGGCCTTCACCGGCATGAAGTGGTTCTGCGGCAGCTTTGCCGGCGTGGATGCCTATCTGGCTGACGCCCTGTACCCCTCGCCGGAGGTGATCCTGAGCAACTCCTCCGGTGCCTACGGCGTCACCATCGCCGAGCATCTCATCATGGTCACGCTGATGCTGCTGCGCCACGCCGACGCCTATCTGCGCCATGCCGATGCCCACCGCTGGGGGCCGGTGATGCCCATGCGCTCCATCATCGGCAGCACCATCACGGTGCTGGGTACCGGCGACATCGGCACGGAGTTTGCCCGCCGCGCCAAGGCCATGGGCGCCAAGGAGATCCGGGGTGTCCGCCGCACCAAGAGAGCCGCCGATCCTGCCTTTGACGGTGTGTACACCCACGCGGAGCTGGACAGCCTGCTGCCGGATACCGATATTCTGGTGATGGCACTGCCCTCCACGGCGGACACCGTGGGCATTCTGTCCCGCGAGCGCATCGCCCTGCTGCCGGAGACGGCCTATGTGGTCAACGTAGGCCGCGGCACCGCCATTGACCAGTCCGCGCTGGTGGAGGCGCTGAACGCCGGAAAGCTGGCAGGTGCGGCGCTGGATGTGTTTGAAAAGGAGCCCATCCCCGCAGGCGACCCGGTGTGGGACGCCAAGAACCTGCTCATCACGCCCCACATCTCCGGCCAGATGAGTCTGGGCTACACCCGCGACAAAAACGTGGCCCTGTTCTGCGAGGATCTGGAAAACTACGCCGCAGGCCGCCCGCTGAAGCGGTATGTGGACCGCAAGATCGGTTATTGAGCCGCCATACGACAAAAAGAGAGAGAGACGTTCCTCCCGGAACGTCTCTCTCTCTTTGCACTCACAGCAGTCTGCCCACGCCCACAAACAGGCAGCCCAGCCCAAAAAAGGCGATGATGAGCAGCACCACCACCGGCCAGAACCGCTTGCCCATGACCTGCGGGTCCATGAAGGGGTAGGGGTAGCAGTGTTTCGTGTGGCCGATGGGCCTTCCCGTGGCGCCCCGCGCCATGCCGAAGGCGAAATACGCCAGCGGCAGCGCCAGCCAGTACAGGGTGTGCCGCACCGTCAGGCCGCTTTTGTCCTGCCACAGCAGCCACTGCACCACCGTCAGCCACGGCACGATATAGTGGACGCACAGGTTGCCGAAGCTGCTCAAGCCAATATCCGACAGGCTCTTGCCGCTCTTGGTGGCCGACGGCACCAGCACCCACTGGTAGATCAGGTGGGTCACGAAGATGCACAGCGTCATGCTCAGCGCCGTGGCGGGGGCGCTGAGC